>Ga0164296_1002323_pt1 | contig 19111 bp, 19 predicted proteins | sample GEODES057metaG_FD_113533 | JGI IMG/M metagenome (GOLD analysis project Ga0164296, IMG submission 113533) | Dystrophic lake water microbial communities from Trout Bog Lake, Wisconsin, USA - GEODES057 metaG | ecosystem: Environmental > Aquatic > Freshwater > Lake | place: USA: Trout Bog Lake...
CACTGCCCCGGGGCGCGCAGCGGCCTCGTCTCGTAGGTCGTTTGGTGGTCGGGCATGAACTCCTCGACCGCTTTGCCCTTGTCGCGGTCCCACAGCTTGAGTGGCTTCGGATCGGCCGCCATCGTCTCTCCTCGAACACCCCGACCTAGCTGCCTCGCGGGGTCCGGGAGCGACAACCGTCCCTTTACCGGAGCGTTCCGGCTGCTCTGATACGGGGTCTGCACGGAGCCGAGATCCTGGCTCATGCTGGAACGTTCGACACGGTCGAGGCACCGTCCCATCCAAACGGGCGGCCGCCGGTTCGGTAGTGAGCCTGCCGCCAACGGCGCGACGCTCATGCGTCACGGCTGGCCGAGGCTGCGAGGTGCCTCCAAAGGCCGAGCGACGGTCGTGGAGAATTCTGCGCCCGGCGCCAGCCTCGTTCGCGACCGGCTCGCCTGCTGGGACTGCCGAGGTGACGGGGCCAACACCGACAACCGTCGGGTATCTGGCCACGCCGCCGCTGGCTGCCCGCCTTCAATCGTCCTCGTAGGCTTCCATGCCCTTCTTGACGAGCTTCGCCGCCGCCTCAGCCCCAACCCGGGCCTTCACGCGAAAGGCCTTGCCGTGGAGCTTGTTGTAGCGCTCGAAGAAGCCCTCGATGTCGTCGAGCAGGTGCGGGTCGAGGTCACGCAGGTCCTGCACCTTCTCGAACGACTGCCCCTTTACCGGCACGACGAGGAGCCGGTCGTTGCGCTCCCACTCGCCGTCCTTCTCGCGCTCCTCGGCCTCGATGGCCCCGACGAGGCGCGCCGTGACCCTCGTGCCGGCCGAGAGCGTCTCGTCGAGGAGCACAATGGCATCGAGCGGATCGCCGTCCTCGCCCAGGGTCGACGGCACGAAGCCGAAGTCCACCGGGAACGCCATGCCCTCCGGCAACACGAACTTTAGTTCGAAGGCCCCGGCCTCAGGGTCGTAGGCGTACTTGCTCCGGCTTCCCTTCGGCGTCTCGGTGATGACGGTCAGGTCGCCTTTCTTGTCGTAGGTCTCCAGACGTTCGAGCGACGGGCGGTTCTTGGACATCGGTCGCAGGCCTCCTGGCGGTTCGGGCCTGACCAACACGCCCAGGGTCCTTCGGTTCGCTGCTCTCGCTCCCTGCCGTTCCGTCATGGCGCCGCCAAGGACACCTCACGCCGCTGCCCTGGCGCATGCACCCACGTAACCGTGGGGATGCGAGAGGACCGACACGCTCGCGCTCTGTTTACCTGCCGCCCGATCATGGTGCGTTCCCACGTGGAACGGTCAAGGCGTGTTCGCCGTATTCGCCGCAGCAGCCGCGCTTGGGGTTGGGCCGTCATGGAAGCGACGATGGTACGGGGCCAGGCCCCCGGGAACGGTCACGCGGTCTTCGCGGCCGCAGCCCTGGGCGCGCTCGGCATCGTCTACGGTGACATCGGCACCAGCCCGCTCTACGCCCTGCGCGAGACCATCAAGGCCTCAGCGGCCGGCGGCCCACCTGCGCGCGAAGCGGTCCTCGGCTCCGTCTCGCTCATCCTTTGGTCGCTCGTCGTGGTCGTGGCGCTGAAGTACGCCATCCTCATCCTGCGCGCCGACAACCGCGGCGAGGGCGGCATCGTCGCCATGCTGGCGCTGCTGGGCGCCCGTCACGCGACGCCTCGCTCACGGGGGGCCCTGATCGTGGTCGTGGGGTTGGTCGGCGCGGCCCTGCTCTACGGCGACGGTGCCATCACGCCCGCCATATCCGTGCTCTCGGCCGTCGAGGGGTTGAAACTCGACGCGCCCGGCGTCGCCCCGTTCGTGGTGCCCATCACCCTCGCCATCCTGGTCGGCCTGTTCTCGGTCCAGCGAAAGGGCACCGGCTTCATCGGACGCATCTTCGGACCCGTAATGCTGGTCTGGTTCCTCGCCATCGGCCTTGTCGGGCTGCATGGCATCGCCCGCGACTTTTCGGTGCTCCAGGCGCTGAACCCGCTGCACGCCGTCCGGCATATGCTTGATGCCGGCGCTGGCGTTGCCTTCGCCATGCTAGGTGCGGCCTTCCTCGCGGTCACTGGCGGCGAGGCGATGTACGCCGACATGGGCCATTTCGGTCGGCCGCCCATCCGGATCGCGTGGTTCGCGGTGGTGCTGCCGGCGCTGATCCTGAACTACCTCGGCCAGGGCGCGCTCCTGTTGGTCGATCCCGCCGCCATCGACAACCCGTTCTTCCAGGCTGCGCCTGACTGGGCGCACTATCCGCTCGTGGCGTTCTCGACGCTGGCCACCGTCATCGCCTCGCAGGCTATCATCTCGGGCGCGTTCTCGCTGACCGAGCAGGCGATCAAGCTCGGCTTCTTCCCGCGCATGCGCATCGTCCACACCTCCGCGCACGAGGCCGGTCAGATCTACGTGCCCATTGTGAACTGGCTCCTGGCCTTCGCCACGCTCGGGGCGGTGCTGGCCTTCGGCTCCTCGGACGCGCTGGCTGGCGCCTACGGCATCGCGGTGTCGCTCCTGATGGTGATCACCACCGTCCTGGCCGGGCTGATCGCGCTGCGCTGGGGCTTCAGCCCCGTCCTGGTGCTGGCCGTCAACGGCGCGTTCCTCGTCGTCGACCTGACCTTCTTCAGCGCCAACACCCTGAAGCTGTTCGAGGGCGGCTGGTTTCCACTGCTACTCGCGGCGGGCGTGGCCTTCCTGATGCTGACGTGGCGGCGTGGCACGCAGCTCCTTGAAGCGGCCCGGGCTGACATCCGCATGCCCGAGGAGGAGTTCCTGGCCCGCGTCGAGGCCAAGCACCTGCCGCGCATCCCGGGGACGGGGGCGTTCCTGACCTCGGCCGAGGACGGCATGCCGCTGCCGCTGATGAACTTCGTGCGCCACCTGCAGGTGCTGCACGAGCGCGTGCTGCTGGTCACGCTGCAGACCCTGGACGTGCCGCATGCCTCCGAGGCGGAGCGGGTCGAGGTGGCGCCGGTCGCGCCGGAGGTGACCCGCGTGTTCCTACGGTTCGGGTTCATGGACACGGTCCACGTCCCGCGCGCCCTTCGGCAGGCGGTCGAGGACGGCAAGCTGCCGGGCGTCGAATGCGACCACCTGAGCTACTTCATCAGTCACGAGACCGTCATCGCCTCGGAGAAGAAGCCCGGCATGGCCGCCTGGCGCGAGGAGATCTTCGCGCTGATGCAGCGCAACGCCGAGGAGACGGCGAGCTACCTGTGCGTTCCGGCCCGTCAGGTGATGGAGGTCGGTGCCGAGATGGAGGTGTGAGCGGTGGCCGCTCCAAGTAGCCGGAGATTCCGATGAGGGCGCCGAGGGGCTTTGCCGAGTTCGCCTCGCGGGTCGCGCGCGCCGCCGGGCGGCCGATGACCTTCGCGCTGAGCCTGATCCTCATCGTGGTGTGGGCGGTCACCGGGCCCTTGTTCGGCTTCTCGGACACGTGGCAGCTCGTCATCAACACCGGTACCACCATCGTGACGTTCCTGATGGTGTTCCTGATCCAGAACACGCAGAACCGGGACGGGGCAGCCATCCAGGCTAAGCTCGACGAGCTGATCCGGGCGAGTGCCGCGCAGAACCGCTTCATCGGCATCGAGGGATTGGACGAGGAAGAGCTCGACGAGCTGCGTGCCCGGCTCGCGCTCCACAACGGCGAGCGGGCAGCCGGCGTCGTGGAGGCGGCCGACCAGGCGGAGGCGGCGGCGGACGCCAAGGCACGCGAGGCGGCGCGCCACGCAGGAGGAGCTTCGAGTTACCCAAGCTGAGGCCGCGTCATCAATGGCCTGGATGGACTGGCGCGCGAGATCACATCCGCGGAAAAAGCGGGTACGGGTCGCGGAACGGAACCGTCGAGGGCCCCGCGGCGCTACCACGGCATGGACCCGCTCGACCACACCGTGTGCTCGATCCTCACGCTCGCCGCTTCCTACAAGCCCGGCACCATCATCGAGGCCGAGCGCGTCGTGGACGCCCACCTCGACGAATTCGAGGGTTACCGGGCCCGTCGGGCTGCGATGGACGCACTGCTGGATGAACTCGCCTCCCCGGAGCGACACGCCCGCAACCGAGGCGGCCTGTTCGAGCTGATCGAACTGCACCTGAAGCGCCGCCACCGCCAGATGGCGCGCCTGTACCAGTAGGGCCATCCTCCTGGAAACCGTCGATGCCGGCGGCTATTGACGGTAATGCCCCCGCCGGGGCCGACACGGCGTCCAGGGAGAGCCTGCCGCCTCTGGACGGGAGTTGCAGACGTGCAGGAGCATGACGGATCGGGGCGACCGCCGCCGAACACAGGTCTCCTGCTCGCTGCAGTCCAGGCCAGCAGGGAAGCCATCCTGATCACCTCGGCCGAGCTCGACGAACCCGGACCGCGCATCGAGTACGTGAACCCCGCCTTCACCCGGATGACTGGCTACGAGGCGCGCGAGGTGCTGGGGGCCAGCCCTCGCATCTTGCAGGGCCCCACGACGGACCGCGCAGTCCTTGACCGGATGCGTGCGGCGCTTAGGGCCGGCGAGCCGTTCCAGGGTGAGGCAGTGAACTACCGCAAGGACGGCTCAGCCTACACGGTCGAGTGGCTGATTACGCCCGTCCACGGTGATGACGGGCGGATCGCGCACTGGGTCTCGGCGCAGCGCGACGTCAGCGAAAGGCGGGAAGCGGAGGAACGGCAGGGCCTGCTCGTGCGCGAGTTGCACCATCGCGTGCGAAACACGCTCGCGACCGTGAAGGCGGTGCTCGACGCGAGCCTGCGTTCCTCGGTGGGGATGGCGGAGTTTCGGCAGGCGTTCTCCGGGCGCATCGCCTCGCTGGCCAAGACCCACACCCTCATCACCGACGGGCGGACGCAGACCGTGTCGTTCGAGGGGCTGCTGCGCACCGAGCTTGAGGCGTATATGGAGCCCGGCGGGTCGCGGGTGTCGCTGCGCGGACCGCCGGTCCCGCTTCCGTCCGAACTGGCGGTGCCGGTCGGGATGGCGCTGCACGAGTTGACCGTCAACGCCATCCGGCACGGCGCCCTGGCCGACCCGGACGGGTGCCTGGAGGTCACTTGGACGGTCGAGGAGAGCCCGATCGCGCCCGTCCTGCACTGGACCTGGGACGAGCACGACGGTCCACCGGTCGCCCTGCCGACCCGGGAGGGCTTCGGCATGGACTTGCTGAAGGGTCTGCTCACGTATCGCCTCAAGGCGAAGGTCGACATTGCCTTCGACCCGGACGGCCTGCGGGTGAGCGCCGCCATCCCGTTGCCCGTCGCGGGGTGAGCGGAACGCTCAGGGCTCTCAGGAGGCCATCAGGCGCGACGCGGGTCCATTGACCCCGTGGCGTTTGTGCGAACCGGGCGCGCAGCGAGTCCGATTGCGTCCTCCGGCCTTGGCCTCGTAGAGGGCCGCGTCGGCGTCCTGCAAAAGACCCTCGACCGAAGTCCCCCCGGCGGGACCGGAGGCCAGGCCGATGCTGACCGTGACCGCGCCCGCGCCGATGCCGGCGGCCGAGACCGCGAGCGTCGCGACCGCCGCGTGCACCTTGTCGGCGACACGCAGGGCCCCGACACCGTCCGTGTCCGGTAGCACCAGCACGAACTCCTCGCCGCCGATCCGCGCCACGAGGTCGTCGGGCCGCTGGACGCTCGCGGAAAGGCACTGGGCAAGCCCCTTGAGCACTTGATCCCCGACCGCGTGGCCATAGCAGTCGTTGTAGCGCTTGAAGTGGTCGGCATCGACGACGAGCAGCGACAGCGGCTTTCCCGTGCGCCGGGCGCTCTTCCACGCGCGACCGGAGGTCTCCTCAAACCGGCGCCGGTTTGGCAAGCCGGTCAGGACGTCCGTGAGCGACAGCCGGGAGAGCTCTGCCTGCATGGCGGCGCGTCGACGGAGCTCGCGCCCGAACAGCAGCGATAGGAACACGGTCAGGCCGCACAGGGCGAGGACGACCGCGCCGATGACGGCGGCCTTGGCGCGCCAGCTCGCCTCGATGTCCCAGGTCGACAAGGCGACGTTGAGGATCAGCGGCAGGTCCCCGACCCGGGTGAAGGCGTAGTGCCGCTCGACGCCGTCGCGCGCGGAGGTGCCCACGAAGCTGCCGGAGCGCTCGCTCGCGAACCGTTCGAAGGTCGGAGCCCCGGCGATGTTCACGCCGATGTCAGCCTCCCGGTAGGGGTGGCGCATGACGCGGGTCCCGTCGCGTAGGTACAGGTTGATCGCGCCGTCCGGCCCGAGGCCGATCTGGTCGAAGAGGCGGCCGAAGTAGTTGAGTCTCAGCGTGGCCAGCACGATGCCGCCGAAGCTCCCGTCCGGCTTGTCGATGCGGCGGCTCAGCACGATGGTGCGGTCCCCCGTCAGACGCGAGACCAGCGGATGGCTGATGTAGAGCCCGAGATCCGCGCGCGCCTTATGCGCCTGGAAGTAACCCCGGTCCGCGTAGTTCACCTTGCGGCTCGGGACCTGGGCGGCGTCGATGATGCCTTCCCCGTTCTCGTCGAGGACGAACATGGCCCCCATGTCGCGGGCGGTCGCGGCGCGGTCGAACAGGATGAGCTGGCGTAGCTCAGGGCTGGCGTCGGCCACGCCAGCCGCGCGCAGGTTGTCGACGACGGCCCGGAGGGTCAGGTCGATGATCTCGACATTCCTGGCTATGTCGCGCTCGATGACCTGGAGCAGGTTGGTCGAGGTCTGCTCGGCCTTGTCCCAGGCATCGCGGCGCAGGTCGAGAAGCATCAGCCCGGACAGGGCGACCATGCCTACCGGCGCAAGCACGGCCAGGCCGATCCAGGTGCGGGTGGAGCGAAACCAGTGCGCGAGGCGGGGCGGCAGGGCCATGACCGGGCACTCCCAAGCGTAGTCGCTCGGTTTGTCGCACCCGAAGGCCTTACGAACGCTTTCGACGGAACTTGTTCCTGGGCTCTTAACCGCAACGTCCCTAACGGAGACTTCAAGAGGTCGCAGAATTCTTCGGGGGCGTCGGGATACGGATCTGCGTAGCCCGCCGCGGGCCCCCTCCTGCTGCATCCCGCATGATGGACGCGTCGACCTATGCCGGAGCCCTTATGCTGAACCCCTTCTGTGCCGCGTTCCTGCTCGCCATCGAGGCGCAGAGGGTCATCGAGTTGCGGTTGGTGCGGATCGCATGGGGCGGAGCGGAGGTCCAGGCCGAGATGGTCTCGATGGTCGGCGAGAAGGTCGTCGCCGCCATGGAGGCTGCCAACACCTTGATGACGGGTGGCACCCACGATCAGGTCGTCGCGCGCTACCGGGAGTTGGCCGCCGCCAATACCCTCCGCCAGACGGCCTGAGCCGTCGGACGGACGGGCTCATGGTCAAGCCGGTCGTGTGCCGCATCGTCGACATGCCCGACGGGCCCTTCGCGGTCTTGCGGTGCTCGCCTCTGGCAAGGTCTTCCGACGCGTGGGCTTGCCGACCCTGGCCGAGGTCGAGGAGAGCGTGGGCATGCTGCGCGATCTGATGACCGCGTGCGGGAGCCGGTTCACGGTCGCGAGGGGCGCCGGTTTCGAGGCACTTGCCGACCGGTCGCGACAATCGGCAGCCGTGCGCTCCATGCATTGACGCGCCGATGGATGGGACCGCCACCCATCGGCGACGCACGGCAGCCGGTACAGCGCATTGGCATCCTTCAGCTTGCCTCGGCGGTTCGCGCGGCTACCGGCGCCCGAAGTATCGGACACGCCGGGCGCCGTCGCCGGCACGCCGGAAGCTTGGACCCGGCGCGCCGGCCGCCCCCACGTCTCAGTCTCGGCGGTGGATAAGCAGGCTGAGTAGGTATCCCACGCCGAGCGCGGCCAGAAGCGCGACCAGCGGTGTCTCGCTTACGTGGCCCCGGACGGCCTCGTTGCCGCGTCGGTAGGCTTCGCTGCCGCGCCGATAGACCTCGTCACTGCCCGGAAACCCCTCGCGACCGGCGCGCAGGGCGTCGCGCGCGATGTCGCCCGCCTGTCCGGCGGCCTGGCTCGCCTGGCCCGCGAGGCCGCTGGCCACGTCCTTGGCCTGCCCGACCAGGTTCTCGACGGTGCCGCGCAGCTCGATCGCCTGCCCCTCCGCCTTGGTCTGCTTGTTGCCAGTCAGGTCGCCCACGACGCCCTCAACCTGGCCCGCCACTTTCCTGACCTCGCCGGTCACACGCTTCTCGTCCATGGCTTCCTCCATCTGCGCGATGCGCCATCGGCGGCTTAACGCGGAAAGGGCCGGCTCGGACCACCGCGGCTCGGGCGGCGGATTACGGAACCCTCTCAGCGGCTTGCCGTTTCCGACGGGCCTGCCGTCCGCTCGCGTGGAAAATCCTTACTTATGCGGGACCACTCTAGCGAACCTTCGACCGCTGCCTTGGAGCACGACCCGGCGCCGGGCGTCGGCCTCGCCGGGACCATCCGCGAGCAGGTCCAGCGCTACGCCGCCAACCGGAAGCAGGACGCGGTTCGGGCGGTCTCGGACGTCGCCGCGGGCATCCGGGAGGCCGGCGCGGCCTTCGCCGACGCGCCGCGCCTGAAGGCGTTCTTCGACACCGCGGCGGAGGGCGTCGAGGAGCTCTCCGCGGATATCGGGCGGCGCACGGTCGGCCAGCTCTACGACGAGGTCGAGGCCGCCGTCCGACGCAGGCCCGGTGTCGCCCTAGCCGCCGTGGCGGTGGCCGGCTTCGCGCTCCTCCGCTTCCTCAAGGCTTCGTCGCCCAGGCCGGTACCGCGCTCGCACGCGGTGGTCCCTGTCGACGTCCTGCCCGTCCCGGACATCGGGGGCCGCCTGTGAGCGGACCCGGCCGGCGAACCCTCCCGAGGCTGGCTGGCGAAGCAATCATCACGGAGCGCGTGAGCGGATGAGCAAGTCGGCAGACCAGTTGGAGTACGAGGTCGAGGCGGCCCGGGGCAGTCTGGAGACCACACTCGCCAACCTCTCGTCTCGATTCAACCGGTCGAACCTGGCCGAGGATCTGATCGGGATCCGCGACCTGGGTGGCGTCACTCCGGCGGCCGAGCGCCTGGCCGCGACCGTTCGGGCGAACCCGCTTCCCGTGCTCCTCATCGGTGCGGGCTTTGCCTTCCTCGCCTATGAGGTCATGCGGCAGGCCGGCGAGCGGCGGCGGCTCCGCACTCTCTCCGAAGGGACGATGCACGGGTTCTTGGACGGCGCATTGCCCGGCAACCGCCCCGACCGGCTTGAGGACAAGCTCGACGAGGCGCTCGAAGAAACCTTCCCGGGCAGCGACCCCTTCTCCGTGAGGATCACGAAGTAGCCGCTCGGGTCCTCCACTCGCGCCTGGGTCACGGCCGCAGGCTGCGGGGCGCGCCTTCACGGCCACGCCGATCGACCAGTCATTGCGCTCCCATGTCCCGTCGCGCTCCCGCTGCTCCGCCTCGACGACGCCGACCAGACGTGCAACTCCTCCACGATGTCATGGCGGCGTGCCGGACCTCGGTCACCCGGCTCGAAGGCGTACAACCGGCAGCGAGCGCGGACCGCCGCATCGTTGCTCCCCCTCGGCCCGGTCCACGCCACTCCCGTGCCGCTCGCCTGGCTCGACCTTGGGCACGCTTTTACGGCGGCCTTCCGACGCGAAGACCAAACCGGACCGGACGTTCATCCGGGCTCGTCGGCAGCGTCGCGGCAACCGGAGGGATGCCTTCCATGGTGTCGCGCAGAGGAACAGCCAAGGGTCACCTGTGCTAGGTATGCGACATGCCCGCCCGACGCCGCCGACACCGCGCCTTGACCGACTCCCTCGCCGCCTGGACAACCGATCCATCGACCATGGGTCCTTACACGCGCACGGCAGAGGCGATACGCATGGCTGACCGGACGGCCCGGCGCCGGGCTCGGGTCTGAGTCGATGACCGCGAAGGCTGCGCTGTTCGCGGGAGGCGGCTTCATGGGCGCGCTGATGCGCGACCATGATTGGTCGACCACCTCGCTCGGACCTCCGCAGCACTGGCCACCATCGCTCGTGACCTTGATGCGGGTCATGCTCGGCTCGCGCCAGCCGATGTTCATCGCCTGGGGGCCCGACCGCACTCTGGTCTACAACGACGCCTACGCGCCCATGCTGGGCGCGCGGCATCCCACTGCCCTGGGCCGACCCTTCTTCGAGACCTGGCCGGAGGTGCGCGACGAGGTCGGCTTGCTGATGGACCGCGTGTTCGCGGGCGACCCCGTGCACATGGACGACCTGCAGCTCACCCTGCACCGGAACGGCTACCCGGAAGAGGCGCACTTCTCCTTCTCCTACACGCCGGTGCCGGGGGACGACGGACAGGTTGACGGCCTGTTCTGCGCCTGCACGGAGACGACCCGGCAGGTCGTGGCCGAGCGCCAGGCCGCGTCGGAACGCAACCGGCAGCAGGCGCTGCTCCAGCAGATGCCCGGCTTCGTCGCCGTCCTGGGCGGCCGGGAGCACGTCTTCGAGTACGTCAACGACGCCTACGTCGCCGTCGCAGGACAGAGGGACTACATCGGTCGGTCGGTCCGCGAGGTGTTCCCGGAGCTGCGCGATCAGGGCTTCTTCGAGCTGCTCGACCGGGTCTACGCGACCGGCGAGGCCTTCGCCGCACGCACGGTCCCCATCCGCTTCGCCGACGGGGACGACCGATATCTCGACTTCCTGTACCAGCCCATCCGCGATGAGAGCGGCGCGGTCACCGGCATCTTCGTGGGCGGCTACGAGGTCACCGAGCAGGTGCGCTCGCGGGCCGCGCTTGCCGAGAGCGAAAGCCGCTACCGCACCCTGTTCGAGACCGTCGACGTCGGGTTCTGCATCATCGCGATGAAGTTCGACGAGACGAACAGGGCCGTCGACTACCGCGTCACCGAGGCCAACCCGGCCTTCGAGCGGCAGACCGGCGCCAACGTGACCGGGCGCTGGGTCAGCGAGTTCGCTCCCAACCTCGAACCGCACTGGCTGGCGACATACGGACGCGTCGCCCTGACGGGCGAGCCCGCGCACCTTGAGAACTGGGCCGAGGTGTTCGGGCGCTGGTTCGACGTGCGCGCGCTGCGCGTGGGCGATCCCGCGGCCCCCCGGGTCGCCGTGTTCTTCACCGACATCTCCGAGCGCAAGCGCATGGAGGAGGCGCTGCGCGTGCTGAACGCCAGGCTTGAGCAGCAGGTCTCCGAGCGCACGGCGGAGCGCGACCTGCTGGCCACCATCGTCGAGCGCACCGACGTCATGGTGATGGCGGCGGACCTCGACTACAACATCCTGGCCATCAACAAGGCTAATGCCGACGAGTTCGAGCGCATCTACGGCGTCCGCCCCAAGGTTGGCGACAACATGCTCGACCTGCTCGCCGACCAGCCCGAGCACCAGGCCCAGGTCTGGGCCGGCTGGGGCCGGGGGCTGGCGGGTGAGGAAGTCACCATCGTCGAGGATTACGGCGACCCAGGCCGCGTCCGTCCCTACTACGAGATCAGCTTCAGGACCCTGCGCAACGAGCAGGGCGAGCGCATCGGCTGCTACCAGTTCGTGACCGACGTCACCGAGCGGCTGCGCAACCAAGCCGAACTGGCGCAGGCGCAGGAGGCGCTGCGCCAGTCACAGAAGCTGGAGGCCGTGGGCCAGCTCACGGGGGGCGTGGCGCACGACTTCAACAACCTACTGACCATCATCCGCTCCTCGGTGGACTTCCTGCGCCGGCCTGACCTGCCGGAGGAGCGCAAGGGCCGCTACCTCGACGCCGTCTCCGGGACCGTCGAACGGGCCGCCAAGCTGACCGGCCAGCTTCTCGCGTTCGCGCGACGACAGGCGCTCAAGCCAGAGGTGTTCGACGTCGGCCAGCGGGTGCGCGGCATCGCCGACATGCTCGACACCGTGACCGGCGCCCGGGTGCGGGTCGTGACGGAGGTGCCGGATGAGCCCTGCTTCGTCCGAGCCGACCTGAGCCAGTTCGAGACGGCGCTGGTCAACATGGCGGTGAACGCCAGGGACGCCATGGACGGCGAGGGAACTCTGACCTTGCGATTGATCCAGGGCGCGGCGCTGCCCGCCATCCGCGGTCATGCCGGCTCGAAGAACCGCTTCGCGGCCGTGTCGCTGACCGATACGGGCGCGGGCATCCCACCGGAGCGGCTCGGCCGGATTTTCGAGCCGTTCTTCACGACCAAGGAGGTCGGCAAGGGCACCGGCCTCGGCCTGTCCCAGGTGTTCGGCTTCGCTAAGCAGTCCGGCGGGGACGTAGATGTGCGCAGCACGGTCGGTGAGGGCACGACGTTCACGCTGTACCTGCCTGAGGCCACGCCCGAGGAACGGCCTTCGGGTGACACGAACCCGGACGACGAGCTCGCCCCCCTCGGTTCGGGCCAGTGCGTCCTGGTGGTTGAGGACAACGTCGAGGTCGGCCAGTTCGCCACGCAGATCCTGGAGGATCTGGGCTACAAGCCGACCTGGGCGGCCAACGCCGAGGAGGCGCTGGATCGGCTCGGGCGGGACGGCAATGGTTTCGACCTAGTGTTCTCGGACGTGGTCATGCCGGGCATGGGCGGAATCGAGCTCGCCCGCCTGCTGAAGCATCGACTTCCGAGGCTGCCGGTGGTTCTGGCCTCCGGCTACAGCCATGTGCTCGCACAGGAGGGCACGCATGGGTTCGAGCTCTTGCACAAGCCGTACTCGGCCGAGCAGCTCGGCCGCCTACTGCACCAGGTCATCGGTCCGCCGTCAGGCCGATGAGCGGTGCCAACCCCTTCCAGGAGGGGCGCGGCGCCTTGATTGCACGGGCGACGGCGAGAGCGTCGCAGGGCTTTGCAAGGCGCGCCACGTCTGCGAATTCGATCGGAATCGTTTCCGCGGAATAGCCGGTCACGAACATGAACTGGATGTTGCGGCCTCTCAAGGCGCGCAACCTCGTAGGTCCTTCCGACCACCAATCAGATCGCGATGTGGGCTACGTCGAAGTCTCCCGTCGCGCCCCCTCATTAAGGCCATTTCGGGCTGCCCTTCGGACCGACGACCTGGGCGCGGCACGGAAGCGTATTTCACTCAAGGTCGCTCGCCAGGAGTGGTCGCCCCCGGCGACGAGAACACGAAATCCTGGACGGGGCGGTCACCACATCGTTGTCGTCGGCCGCGAATTCAGCCGTCCGCCCAGCGTTCCCGCTCACGCGTCACCGGTACGTCCCGAGGCCTCCCCAAGCTCGGCGAGCCGGCGTTCGAGGAGAGCGAGCCCGGTGCGCATTTCCATGGCCCGGATGCGATGCTCCCGGCCCACGCACCGCATCTCGTCGGCGAGTCCGTGACGGCCATCCCGTTCGCACGAGTACGCCGCACCGGCCATGTCGCGCGCGTAATCCTCAAGCTGGAGGATATCGTTCAGGGACTGGTACATCAGCCGCCTGAGCTGGTGCCGCATCCGTCGTCCGCTTCCGGGTGGAGCGCGACATTTGGCGATGCCCGCTCCCTGGTCAAGACACGGGCGGATGCTTCGCCCTCGGACGAGGATTGCGCCGCGCGCAGCGCCGTGCATGCAGCAACCGATAGGGGAAAGGGCGCTCCGTAGCGCCCTTTCCGGTTCAGGGGAACACCGGTTCGTCTCAGGCGGACTTGCGTCCGCCCTTGCCCTTGGCGGCACCTCCCTCGGCCTCCGCGGAGCCCTCGACGTTGATGCGTTCGGCGATCTGCGACAGGAGCTGGTCGGTCCTCTTCTCCTCCTGCAGGGTCTCGTCCAGCAGCTTGGCGGCATCCGCGTAGCCGAGCTGGGTCGCCCAGGTCTTGAGCGTGCCGTAGCGGGCGATCTCATAGTGCTCGACCGCCTGGGCGCAGCCGGCCAGCACCGCGTCGGCGGCGGGGCTGTCGCCGAAGTCCTCCAGGTCCTCCTCCATCTCGGAGGTCAGGCCCTGCATCGCCTCGCAGGTCTTGGCGCGGGCCGGCTTGCCGATGATCTCGAACACCTGCTGCAGGCGCTCCACCTGGTTCGCGCTCTCCTCCGCATGGGTCTCGAAGGCCTGCCGCAACTCCTCGTGCTCGGCGGCCTTCGCCGACTTCTTCAGCGCGCGGACAGACTGCTTCTCGGCGTAGTAGACGTCATTCAGAGTCTCGTAGAAGGCATCCTGCAATGTCTTCTGCTTGGTAGCCATCTATTCTCACCTCTCGATTGTCGAACATCAAGGCTACGGGAGCGGTCTCGCCGTATCCAGCCTGAAAGGAACGCCATATCGGGCGAGAGGGTCCGCGCTTTATCCTGGAGGAGGCCATAATATTTCGGGAACCAAGCGGGCCTCGCTCAGGTCTCGCGCAGTTCGCGCACGACCTGGTGGACCAGGGCCGGCGAGTAGGGCTTGTCGATGAACCGCGCTTTGGGCGGCAGGTCGCCGTGGCCAGGCTTGGCCTTGCCCGAGCAGACGATGATGGTGATCCCCGGCCAGCGTGCGGCGACCTCGCGGGCCAGGCCGAAGCCGTCGAGGTGGCCAGGCATGTTCACGTCGGTGAACAGCAGGTCGACGTCGTCCCTTTCCTCCAGGAAGCGCAGCGCGTCGTCGGCGCTCGCCACCTCCAGAACCGTGAAGCCCACGTCGCTCAGGGTGTCGGCCGCCTCCATGCGAAGGAGGAACTCGTCCTCCGCTACCAAGGCGACGGCGGGCAATGGGGCGGTCGATAGATCCATGTTAGTCGAAATCACGGGACGGCGGATGGTTTCGGCGGGCGCGGGCACGCATTGCCCGGGCGGGATGCAGCGGCTAGGCCGCGGCGGCTTCGTGCGGCTCCTGCATCGAGGCGAGTGGCGCCTCCAGCCGGCAGACCAGCCCCGTCGGCGCGTAGGTCAGTCTCACCTCGCCGCCGACCTCGGACGCGAAGCTTCGCTCGATCAGGCGCGAGCCGAACCCGCGACGGGTGGGTTGGCTCAGGATGGGAGGGCCGCCCTGCTCGGACCAGGTCAGGCAGAACCGCGGCTGCTCGCCCTCGTGCACCACGTGCCAGCGCAGGTCCACGGCGCCCCCCTCGTTCGAGAGCGCCCCGTACTTCGCTGCGTTGGTCGCGAGTTCGTGCAGCGCCATCGCCAGGGACAGGGCTGGCTTGGCGCCGAGCAGCACGTTGGGCCCGGTGACCCGGATCCGCGACGCGTCGGCTTGGCGATGCATGCTGAGGGCGCCCTCGACCACGTCGGCTATCGGCGCCGCGGTCCAACTCGCCTGGGTCAGGATGTCGTGCGCACGTCCCAGCGAGATCAGCCGCGCGGCGAACGCCTCGCGGGCCTCGTCGAGGTCCGTGGCGCCGCGCAAGGTCTGGCTGGCAATCGCCTGGACCATCGCCAGCGTATTCTTGACCCGGTGCTGCAGCTCGGCGGTGAGCAGGCGCTGGTGCTCCTCGGCGCGCTTGCGCTCGGTGATGTCGAGCATCGCGCCGATCATCCGCATCGCCTTGCCATCCTCGTCGCGCTGTACGTAGCCGCGGTCGAGGATCGCCGCATGGGAGCCGTCCGCCCGCAGGAAGCGGTACTCCTCGGTCCATTTGTCGGTGGCCCCCCCGATGACCGCGTGGATGCTGGCCTTGACGCGTTCACGGTCGTCGGGATGGATGCGCGAGGTCCACCAGGCACCGCTCGGGCCGACCTCGTCGGCGGCGTAGCCAAACAGGGTCTGCACCGCCTCGTTCCAGCGGATGTGGTCGGTCCGCAGGTTCCAATCCCAGATCGCGTCGTTGGTTGCCCGCGCCGCCAGCCGGTAGCGCTCCTCGGTCTCCCGCAGCGTCTGCTCGGCCCGCCGGTTCCCGGTGATGTCGCGGACCGTGCCGATGAAGCGGACGGGCCGTCCCTGCGCGAAGAAGGCCTGCCCCTTGGCCGAGATCCAGCGCTCCACGCCGTCGGTCAAACCGATGGTGCGGTACGCGATATCGTAGGCGCCATCACCCGCGGGATCGAGGGTGGCCTTGACCGCTCGGTCGACCCAGTCCCGGTCGTCGGGGTGCAGACCGGCCAGGAATACCTCGTAGCTGACCGGGGCGTCGGGGGGCAGCCCGAAGAGGGCACACACCCGCGCGTCCCAGCCGAGCTCGCCCGTGATCAGGTCGTAGTCAAAGATGCCTAGGTTGGTGGCCGCCACCGCGAGATGCAGTTGGTCCTGCACCTTGTGCAGGGCGTCGTCGTCGGCCCGCTGCTGGGTGCGGTCGCGCAGGATCTTGAGGTAGCCCTGCGTCGTGCCGCGCTCGTCCTTCAGGGGCATCAACTCGCCGTTGGCCCAGAACCGCTCCCCGCCCTTGCGCAGGTGCCAGCGCTCGTCGGGGGCGCTGCCGTCGCGAAGCGCCAGCGCCATCTCCGCCTCGGGCCGCCCGGCCGCCCGGTCCTCGGGCGTGAAGACCACGTGGGCGGGGTCGCCCAGGATCTCGTCCTCGCGCCAGCCTAAGATCCGCTCGGCCCCGGCATTCCAGCGTGTCACCCGACCGTTCCGGTCCATGGCGATGATCGCGTAGTCGTTCGCGCTGGCGAGGATGCGCTCGTGCAGGAGCTTCTGGTCCCGGTACCGCTGGCCGGCCCGCCGAAGCTCCAGGAGCGTCACGACTTGGCGTGCGAGGCCGGCGAGGCACTCCTCTTGGGCCTCAGTCAGGCCCTCCGGCCGCGGGGCGGGATCGAGCACGCAGAGGGTGCCCAGGATGTCGCCCCGCGCGGTCTTGAGCGGCACGGCGGCGTAGAAGCGCGCGCCGCCGTCCGCGCTCGCCAGTGGGCTGTTTCGGTGCGTTGCATCCCGCTGTAGGCCCGGCACCACGAGCACCCATTCCGGCACGGGCGCCTCGGCGCACGCGACCGTCGGCAGTTGCAGGCCGGCCTCCGGGACGCCATAGGAGGCATGCACCAGCGGGAGCCCGGCATCGAACAGGCAGATGACCGCGTGCGACGTCCGGCACAGTTCGGCGGCCAGGCGCGCCGCGTCGTCGAAGCTTTGCTTCGGGACGTTGTTGAGTGGATCGTCGGACCAGGGCACGGCTAGCGGACCTTCAAGCGGAATCCCTCTCGTTCAGACGGCCCGGCACAGCGGCGTCCCGTCGGCGGACAGGGGGCGCAGCGACACCAGCGTGCCCCCGGCGTTGTAGACGGCCCCCAGCACGGCCTCGAAGTGTCGCTTGACTGCGCCGTGGCACTCGCATGCCGAGGCCTCCACGGCCTGTCGGCTCACGATGACGATGCGGCCGCGCCGGACCTGGATCAGGCCCTGCTGCTGCAGCGTCCTCAGCGCGCGAGAGAGGTAGGAGCGCTGAACGCCCAGAAGTTCGGCCAGCACCTCGTGGGTGATCGGCAGGACGTCTGTGCCGAGCCGGTCCTGCAGGCTCAGCAACCAGCGGGCGCAGCGCGCCTCGATGGTGTGGCTGGCGTTGCAGGCGACCGACTGCAGGACCTGGGCGAGCAGGCAGTCGGAGTAGCGCGTGATCAGGTTGCGCAGGCCCGGCGACGCCTGCTTGATCTTCTGCAGCGCCGCCGCCTCGATGCGCAGCACGGACCCGGGGACCTGCACCAAGGCACGGCTGAACGCCGGCAGTGAGCCCTGGCTCACCACGCCGCCAATCGCGCCCTCGTGTCCTACCGTGGCGGTCTCCACGGCACGCCCGTCCTGCAGCCCGATGACCAGTGCGGCCACGCATTGGCCGAGCGGGAACGAGATGTGGCCGACGTCCTCTCCGGCCTCGAACAGCGCATCGCCGCGCCGGTACGCCTTTAGCTCAAGGTGCGGTTTGAGGAGCGTCTGATCGGGCAAACGCAGGGCGCTGAGGAGCAGGTTGCCGCTGAGCAGAGGGTCGACGTCGGGTGGCATGTGGACAGCGGTGGTTCGGACCTGATCGGCTTGTTCGCAATCGTTATCGCAACGCTTGACCCGCTGTCTGGTCACAAGTGCTCATATCCCCGAAAGAGCGGCACATCACATCGGCTTGCCGGATCGATGCGGGTGAGAAATTAAACTTATGCAACCTTCTACGCGTCAACGATTTTTAGCGTCGTACCCGCTTGTGTCCGAGAGCCAGCGCAGTCCGATGCCCCGCTACTTCCTGGACTTTCAAGACGGACCGGTTTGGCTGGAGGACGAGGAGGGGCAGGAATACGATACCCTGCGTGCCGCCAGGGACGCGGCCATCGCGGCGCTGCCCGACATCGGTCGGGAAGGCCCCCCGAACGACGGCAGACGCACCTTCGTGGCCTTCGTCCGCGACGAGCACGGCACGGAGTGGTGCACCGTGCGGCTCGACATGAGCGCGGAGTGCCATCCCGAGCACCCCGACATGTCCGCAGCCGACGGCCACGGCGGCTGACCGCGTGTGGTGCGGGAGCCCGGGTGGAAGGTTCGGGCTCGGCCGCGGGGGAACGCGGTCGGCAAGCCTGTTGCGCCGACGCCGGCGAGCCACGCCCCCTTCCGAGTTTACCAGGCTGCGGTCCTTGGCCGCCCTACCGGAGCCGAACTTTGCCCCAGACCACCCAGCCCCTGAGCCGCCTTCCGACCTTCGGCGAGGGCGACCACGTCCACGTCGTGGTCGAGACGCCGAAGGGCAGCCCGAACAAGTACGCCTACGCGGAGGCGTTCGGCACCTTCCTGTTCAAGATGGTCCTGCCGGAGGGCACGAGCTTCCCCTATGATTTCGGCATGATTCCCTCCACGAGGGGCGCCGACGGAGACCTGCTCGACATCCTCATCCTCCTGGACGCGCCGGCCTTTCCGGGCTGCCTCCTTGAGGCGCGCTTGGTCGGCGTGATCGAGGCGGAGCAGCGGGAGCGCGACGGGACCTGGGAGCGCAACGACCGGCTCATCGGCGTGGCTGTGAAGGCCCGCACGCACGCGCACATCGAAGCGCTGTCGGACCTGCGCCCGGGCATGCTCGATGAGGTCGAGGCGTTCTTCGCGCACTACAACCAGCTTGCCGGCAAAGACTTCAAGGTGCTCCGGCGCGGCAATGCTGAGGCCGCCCTGGCACTCGTGCGAAAGGGAAACGGCGCGTAAGGAGCACGAACCCGGAGCGTCGGCCCCGGCGCGAAGCTCATCGCCCACCTCCTTGCCATCCGGCTCCAAGGCTTGTGGCGACGGGCTCGCCCAGGCGCACGATAGTCTCCATGCCCTTGGGCGTATGCGCCAGGATGTCCTCGGCGGGACGCCACGCGCCGGGCTCTCCGAAGATCGCCACCGCCGAGCCGCCGAACTTGAACACCGACTTCTGGGCTCCGCGCTCG
>Ga0164296_1002324_pt1 | contig 19106 bp, 22 predicted proteins | sample GEODES057metaG_FD_113533 | JGI IMG/M metagenome (GOLD analysis project Ga0164296, IMG submission 113533) | Dystrophic lake water microbial communities from Trout Bog Lake, Wisconsin, USA - GEODES057 metaG | ecosystem: Environmental > Aquatic > Freshwater > Lake | place: USA: Trout Bog Lake...
CTGTTCATGAAGTTCCGCGAAATGGCCAAAGAACAGTTCCCGAGGGCCGAGATAAAAGTCGTGAAGAGGGTGCATACTTCTGAAGGCATGGCAACACCGTCGGGTCCCGAATGGGACAGGAATGGCGGAAATCATGCTTATGAAAACAGCCAATGGGGTTCACCAGAAGAGATACTCCGTGATGTGCAGCAGACGCTAGAACGAGAAGTAGAATGGCCACTCACAGAAATCATGGATGCTGCTACAGTCAAGAAACTGCTAGCCCCGCTACAGCAGGCTATCGCTGCTAAGATCAATGAACTACCAGAAGACGGCGAGCTAGATGAGAAGGCTTCGAGGGCATTTTGCACAGACCCATCTATACCGAGGAGCAAGATGGGTGCTAGCAATCTATCCAGCTGCGTGAGCCAAGGATTCCTCTCACACAATAGCGGCAAGAGTGTTAAAGTATCTGGAAAGAGGATAAAGCTGCGTGGTACTAAGCTAAAAGGCGAGAAGTACGGCGGACCTAGGTCTTCAAAAGCTGGTTAAATCTTTTCCTTTAGGGCTTGATGATCAAACCCGTTGCCACACGTTTCTTTGTTACATATGATTGTTTCTCTAGGCCAAGACACGGGCATGTTGTATATGTTGCCAACTTCTCCGCCTTCGAAGCACCATCCTCTGAACACTTTACCCTGAGAATCGATAACGAAGGTGTCAATGCCTGCATGGCAGCGTTGTCCCTTGAAACTGGGCACTGGACGATACAGTTTATCTTCTGTGACTGGTTTAGGTTGATATCCGCCCATATCCGCATACTGTGCCCATTGCTTATCGCTATAGGGTAGATACATATTGCTACCGCTTCCGAAGTTGCTATAGAGCAGCTGAAGATCCCCCAGTTCAAATTCTTTACGTAGCTGCTTTACTATCCTTGTACCCCAGTTCCAGCTATCTTCACTGTTGGTCACAGCCACTAATACCTTTAGGTCTAGTTCGTAGTTTCCAGGATCATTTTTCAAAAGATCTATCACGCTGCGTATGTGGTTTACATCGCAGAATTCTTTATGCATGGTTATGACAACGCTGCCTAAATACCGCCTAGCATCTCTCCACCATTGGAGGCTGGCGCTACCATTCGTCTTTAAAACTATGCTCACGGGATGGTTATGCAACCTCTCACTTATGTAGGGAATCTTTTCCATGAGACTAGGTTCGCCGCCGATGAATTCAAACTGCACATCTCTGCCCAGCTCATCATAGTGTGCGATGATTTCCTGGCAGACTTCCAACAGCAGCTGATCGTCAGGGAAAGGTAGATTGCCTTTGCGGAACATTTCATGGCAATAGCTGCATTGGTAATTACAACGATTACCAAGCAGCCATTGCACTTTGGTCTTTGGTCGTTCTTCTAGTTCAAAATCTTCCATTGTCTATATAATTTAGCCAACTTTCATGTGGAACCTTCCACTCTTTCTTCTTGCGATTGCTCGCCAGCAGCCAATAGTTTGGTTGCTCGGGTTCGATCTTTGGACGTATCTTATGGTTGTTTCCCTTGTTGTTGTTACAGTCAGTGCAGGCAGTAACCACATTGTGCCAAGTGGTCTTGCCTCCTTTAGATATGGGCATGACGTGATCGATCGTGCATTGGCTAGGTAATAGCTCTTTAGCACAGTATTGGCAGGTATAGTTATCTCTGAGGAATACCCACTTGCGGCCAAAACGCACACGAGCTTTTGGACGCATGAATTCGTTCAGCATTATCACTGCAGGTACCTTCAGTGTGAGGCTTGGACTATGCACAGCCCAATCTTCGTATTCATGTATGACCCTAGCCTTGTTTAACCACACGTATCGGATAGCACTCTGCCAATCTATAGCAGAAAGTGGAACGAGACTCATTGGTTGTGCATCAGCATTTAGCAGCAGTGTATTTGACATTGTTCCTCACACGTATTTACTATACACATTATAACAGTTCTGTGACAATCGTCAACTTATATAAGAAAAGCTAGGATTTCTCCTAGCTTTTCCATAGACAATAACTATAGTGCGCTATGCGTCTTTAAATCAATATTTTTACTTCTTGTGTGATGTTGCGCCCTTGTTGACGAAATCATACATTTTTTCCGCAGTCTCTAGTACCTTTTCCAGTCCAGGAAATTCAGGCATACCGACCGTAGTAACGATTTGGTTTGTTGTTTTATCACGTTGTGCAGTCATTTCCCAACCTTGGAACTTAAAGTGGAAATCGTCTGCTACGAGTTCTTTAGCCATCTTCAAGATATCTGAACGTATCTCATAGCCGTTCTTGTTGAACTTTACTTCTGGTAGCTTAGGTGTTTCAAATAAATTTGTCATCATCTTCTCCTCTGTGTATGTGTGACTTTGCTAGTGTAGTGCATTAGCATAGGAAATGCAAGCATTTTATAGCGTATCTATTTATGCAGGTCATCCTTTTATATTAAAATATTTTCTCGAGTCAGTTCTGTTAAATACATCATAGGACTTATCATGAAAAAACAGACTAAATCAATCTTACAAGAACTCAACAGCTTCTCAACTAACCGAGATGTTGAGCTAGTTATAGAAAGCCGCGCTCTGCATGTTATCAACAGTGCTATAAACATACTCGATATGGTCAGAGAAAATTTCGATCAAGACACCGCCCTCGACCTTGAGAGGAGATTATTGAACAGCATACGCGGTTCAGATCCTGATAAGTTCCGCAGGGGAATAAGAAGGATCCAGGAAAGCAAGAGAGCAAATTCTCGATTATCTAGACTAGATAACCTTCCTAATATAGATTAAAAAAGACCTATATCCGTCTATTTTACCTCAGATGATAAATATTGCTAATGGATCCAATAGGAATCCACAAACATTAGGAGAGCTATAATGGCTAATACATATTCAGATCTAACAGCAACTTACATTGCTAGCAACTATCGTGAAATCCCAGGCACACAGAGCCTAGGTTCGATCGGTATCCGCGCACTAAACTTCTACACCGTTGCTCTAAGCGGCGTAGCAACAAGCTATACTAACCCTAACAGCACATTCGCACAGGCTGTGCTAGGTGCTCAGCGTGCATCAGAATTGTTCTATGTTGGTACACCTGCTAACGGCGCTTTCGTTATCGCTATCGCATCAGATAATGCAAACGCACAAGACACTAACAGTGACGGCTCATACACTATCATTGAACAGCTAGTACAGAGCATCAATGCTTACACTGGTGGTTCAGCTACTGTGTATGCTCTAAACATGACACCTGCTTCAATCGGTTATACTGGTTCAGCAACTGGTACTTTCGTGTACTAATAACTGTCATCATAAAGACACAAAAAGGCAGTTTTTCGGAACTGCCTTTTTTTATGGCTAACTAAGATTATGCAGCGTTTCATCATACGTACCCTAGTCGATATTACCAAGACCGGTATACATAAAGAGCTCCTAGATCCAATGAAGAAGAGCCAGCAAGATAACTTCCAGACGCTGTTACAGACCCTAGAGATGAGAGCTAACATCTATTTCGATAGAGAACCCGCCATAGTTGTCGCCGATTGGTCGCAGTATGGATATGGCAAGAAAGAAAGGACTTGGATATGGGAGATATATACCGAACAGGTCGATATCTTCAATTTAGACCAAGACCCCACAGGTGCGATGAAAAAAGACATCGAATTCATACCATTTACTGCGGGCTGCGAGGAAACTGCTAAGTTCAAACAATGCTTTTTTTCTCCAAAGAAAAAACCCACTAATATTCTATTCGATGTCGTTGGTAAATAAAAGCATAGGCAGATACCAGGCGTCATTAGGCTTTGAACAAAGGCAGCAACAAGAGAAACCGTTGCTAGGAGATAGATGACATGGCGCCACGCAAAGCCGTAACAGATTTTGAACACGAGAATTTAGCCCTGCACGTAGAGCTCTGCGGCGAGAGATACGATGCGTTAGAGAGACGCTTATCTAACATAGAGACCAAGGTAGAAGCTATCTATACAGCTATGACAGAGAGCCGCACTTCACTAAACAAGGTCATCATAGGATCAGCAGGAACAGTAGTAGCTGGATTGCTATCGACTATAATCGTGCTGCTAATGAAGATACACTAAATACCTTAGGGTGTATCACGATGAGATTTAAGGAATTCTCCAAGAGTACAGTAGATGAAGCTATACCTGCGGTCATGCCAAAGGATTTAAAATCTGTTGGACCAGGAGTTTTGCAGGCCACTAAGAATCTTTCACAGCAGATAGCGACCAAGTTGGCAGCTGCCGCAGGAACAGCTAAACCCGGAGCAACTGCTAAAACACCTCCAGAAGCGGGCACAGCGATCAGTCCAGGACCGACTACCCAGCTGACACCTACAGCAGTACAGCAAGCACAGGCGGCGGCAACTGCTAAAACACCGAAACCGCCAGAAATACCAGCCATTGGATCGCAATTGGTTCTTCCGGATAAAGACACCAAAAAACCAGCATCATTCACTATAAAGTCTATGAGGGGGAACGATATAGATCTAACTCCGGTTGGTGCTAGACCAACTGATCCTAAGATAGATGTCACGGTCAAGAAACCGGACCTACAGAGAGCATTATCAACATTGCAGGGAAAGACCAAATGAGGATCAGAGAACTATTACATACCGATGTCCTCATAGCTTTAACCAACGAAGAACACCGTTTCCTATCTCAACATAAGGGAAAACCAATCGAGATAGAATCCCTAGATCCAAGAGAATCTAGGGTGCTAGAAAACTTGATTTTGAAAGACGTTTTGTGTAAAGTAAACGATAGTCAGGCGATGGTAAAAGATCATGCTTCCAACTACACGCAAGGAACTAGCAAATAAGCTAGGGAACCTTTATAAATCAACTATGGATTCAGTGTTGGTTCCTATAGTAACTAACACCGGTATCATAGTGGGTGCTTATATGATCAAGACAGTAGAAGGTAAGTTTTCCGTCACTAGGAAAGGAAAGCTCTTGTATACCACCTTCTCCAAGAGTGCTGCACTGATAATCGCAGCGATGCTAAACAAAAAGGTCAGCCGATCTGAGATAAGCTATATACTAGAAATAGACAAAACCATAGATAGGTTGCGCAACGACCTAGCTATATTCAAGCATCATCATGACCTAGCTGCGTCTCGCAGCGATACTATACGGAAAGGAATAATGCAGGCTAGGTTTGAGTTTACGAACGAACAATACGAAGATGCCAAGGTTGAGCTGAAAAAATCTTATTCTAAATTATTCTGAGACCAAGATAAATAAAGCTAATAAATCAATACAGGAACGCAGTGATGAAAACCAATGACTTTTACACAAGACCAAATTCAAACGCACTGAACGAAGCCCTAAACAGCAAGTTCGGTGAGAAGCTCGATATAAAAAACTATAGCGTAGCACAGTTAGAAAAGGCAGCTTCTTTGATAGAAAACAAGATCACTGCTTTCAAAAAAGCTAATTTCAATGCAACTCTCAAAAGTGAAGAATTCCATCGTCTGAAGATGATGCAAGACGTAGTTAAAACAGCCCTATCTGAGAGAGCAGTTAGCAAAGCACAACAACGAGCAGCTGGAGCAGCATTAGCAGCCAAACGCGGCAAAGGCAAAGCTAAAGGAGCCTCAAAGGAAATGGAAAAGATGAGCACTAAAGAACTAGAGAAGTTCGCTGGCACCAAGCATAAGGGTCTACCAGAGAAGAAGAAAGCAGTCAAAGAAAGCATGCAGACTATGGCTGAACTAGCAGATCATCATGCATCTGAATACGCTAAGTGCCACAAGATGGGCAAGCTAGAGCATGCTATGCACCATAAGGCAAAATGCGAAGAATGTGGTGGTATGCTGTATCATGACAGCATGGGCGAATGCTGGATGAAGCATGCAGGGCTAAACGGAGGTACTCCAAAGATAATAGTAGTGCGTCCAAATGTGCCAGCAGGAACCAAGAGCGCGATAGGTAGCACACCAGTGATGACTGCCGAAGCAAGCAAGAAGGCAAAGCCAGATTTCCTAGACTTCGACAAGGACGGAAACAAGAAAGAGCCGATGAAGAAGGCCCTTAAAGACAAACAAAAGATGAAGGAAGCACTCGGTTCTATGAAGAACATCAAAAAGTCTTCACAGACTGCTGCACAGAAAGCAGCAGATGAACAGAGGCTAGCAGCGATGAAGCTGAAGCAAAAGAAAACTAATAAGATGATGAAGGAATCGATCGATACTTTCCTACTAGAAGGTGAAGAAGGCAAAGCTGAACTGATCATGGCTGTAAAGGACATGGTTGATAAGTTCACAGGTTGGTCAGAAGATATCGCACAGATGCAGGCACAGACCGCTATGGAGATGGCTGACAGCATCCGTGATGAGATGGGCAGTGATCAAGCACAACAGTTCACACAAGCTGTACAGCCCGCATTAGACGCTGCTTTCCAAGCGGTCAAGGCAGCACGTGAAGCACTGAACAATACTGTCGGTACACTGACTGGAGAAGGTGGTGCACCTATGGGAGCTGAACCTCCGATGGGTGGAGAAGAACCTGCACCTGCTCCGGACATGGACGCCGGTGCTGAGCTTCCGGAACCACCAGCAGAAGAACCAGCAGCAGAAGCTCCGCCAGAAGGACGTGAGAAGCGTGAAAGCGTCGAACGCACACGCCGTCTAGCACGTATCTTGTCAGGACGATAATATGAAGCTGTTCGAGGTTGATTCACCTGACAGCAATCTAGTATTGCTGCTCAGGAACCTAATATCACAGGCTGATAGCCAGAATCAACCCAGCTACCTGTCGTGGGAAGCAGTGAACAGCCTCATGCAGAACGTAGGTGACGAACAGTTTGACTACGACAGTTTCAAGACCAGCTACGATTCAAACCCCCAGATACAGGCATTGGTCCAGCGATTTGACGGCAACGGAATCGAATTAAAAACCAAGACCAAGAACCCAAAGACTCCAGACGGCAAAGACACAGGAGCAGATAACATCTCCAAGATGGCCAAAGCCGCAACAGCACGCCGCCAAAACGAATCAGAGATACGAGAAATAGCTGCGCTGTTTGAAGCACTTGCGCTCAGGCAGGTCATGCTAAGTGAAGGACGCTTAGATGAAGCAGGTGTATGGAATGCTGTCAAATCAGCAGTTGGTAAAGGCGTGGCTGGCGTAAAGTCAGCCAATGATGCTATCAACAGACTAGGGCAGTTAGCACAAAACACTGCACCTGTGCAGAACTTTGACAGCAAGGTTGACAGCATACTAAAGAACATAGGTTCCCGCAATCCACAGGTAGCAGAGAAAGCACGCCAGTATGGTGAATGGGCTAAGAAGAATCCCATCAAGCAGGGACTCATAATTGGTATGCTAACCGCTATAGCTAGTTTAGTGGCAGGTCCTGCAGGAGGTGCAGCAGCTGGTGCTGTCCTGAGAGCAGGCAACGAACTGCTCAAGGGAGAGAAGGCTTCTACTGCTATTGGTAAGAGCGTTAAAGGCGCAGCGTTCGGTTGGATAGCAGGAATGGGTGTCCGTGCGCTAGGTGACTTTGTAGCCAACATGCACATCTCTATGAATCCAGTCAAGGGTATACGGGATCTAATAGATATAAACTTAGACTACCAGAGGATAGAAACAGGTACTAGTGGTTTTGGTTCTGCTAATGGACACTTAAATGTAAAAGTTCCAGCCGATATGTCTAATAAGATACATTCACTTTTCAATCAAGGAGTGGCATTGGCTAGAGAAGGCAATTATCAAGCAGCACAAAATCAATTTAATTCATTATCACAGTATTTTGATGGCCCAGAATATCAAAAGAAATTAGCAGATATAATAGCGAATAATAATGTATTGCAGGGACAGAAAGATCAAATTTTAGCTGCCGCGAATCAGATGAGAGAATTTGCCAAAGGAATAGCATCAGCAGCACAAGGTGCTGCTACAGGAGCATCAGCAGCTAAATCAAAAACTGCACAAGCTAAACCAGCAGCACAGAATCCAGTAGCAGCTCCAGACAAGAGAGCAGAGCTAGAGAAGAGGCGTGCCGACATGCAGACTCGCCTGCGTCAGCAGGGCAAGATAAAGCAATAAGTTCTTGACAAAAACTGTTTTCTGTCGTAGTATAAAAAGATGACCTTATTAAAACCAAAATACGAATACGCTAAGATCAATCGGAAATCTGTAGATGGCAAGAGACTATACGAATGCCCCGACGGTAATGCTGTAGCCAGTGTTACAACTATACTAGACAAGACAAAAGACAAGACGCACCTCATGGAGTGGCGTAAGCGTGTAGGCGAAGCTAAAGCACAAGAGATTACAACAGAAGCAGCAGGGCGTGGGACACGCATGCATAAGTTCCTAGAGATATACGTAGAGACAGGCAACTGGCCCGAACCGGGTACTAATCCTTACTCACAGCAAGCACACAAAATGGCCGAACAGATAAGAGACCGGGCATTAGTAAATCTCAATGAAGCTTGGGGACAAGAAGTGAATCTATTCTTTCCGCAAATATACGCAGGTACTACCGACTTGGTCGGTCTTTACAAAGGTAATCCTTCTATCCTAGACTATAAGCAGACCAATAAGCCCAAGAAGAAAGAATGGGTAGAAGATTACTACCTGCAGTTAGTAGCTTATGCTGAAGCGCACAATGAAGTACACGGTACAGAGATACGCGAAGGACACATATTCATGTGTAGCCAAGACCTCCAGTATCAGCAGTTTGATCTTTGGCCCGATGAATACGACCACTGGAAGAACAAGTGGTGGCAGCGGGTGGAACAATACTATCTGAACAACTAAATACTGTAAACAAGAGGTTGTCAGTATGGCAGTAGTACAAATAAGTCGCATCCAAAATCGCAGAGGTTTAAAGAATTCACAGACAGGATTCCCGCAGTTAGCCAGTGGAGAGCTGGGTTGGGCTATCGATACCCAAGAACTCTATATAGGCAACGGAGCAGTAAGTGAAGGCGCACCTGCAGTAGGTAATACTAAGATACTGACAGAGCATGACGATATCTTCAATTATGTGAAATCATACGAGTATGCCTACAATAATTCTGCTATAACGACAGGTATAGGAAATTTCCCAACAGTTAGGACACTGCAGGATAGGCTAGACGACCTAGTGAGCGTACGGGCATTTGGTGCAGTGGGCGATGGCACTACTGACGATACGGTTGCGCTCCAGCGTGCTATAGATCAGCTTTTCTTGAATTCGGCTTCTAAGAACAGTTACAGCAGCCGAGTGCTGCTCTATATAGAGCCCGGCGAGTATATGATATCCAACACTCTACACATACCTCCCCATGCTCATCTCATAGGATCGGGCAGCAATAGCACGGTTATAAGGCATAAACCCATAACAGTAACTGGCATCATACAAACAACATCAACAACTACCACTGTTACTAACCTAAGCACTGTTTCTGGATTGAAAGCAGGTATGGTATTATCTACTAGCAGTGGTACTGGAAAATTCGGAGGCTATACTACTATCAGCAGTATCGATTCCGTAAACATGACCATATCGATAACCTCATCGAGCACTAATACCGTTGGACAGCTTACTTTCCTAGCCATAGGAAACTATCCTATCATGCAGATGGTCGATGCAGCCAGCACACCAGGTAACTACACTGCCTTTAATAACATGAGTTATCTACAGCGTCCCAGGAGGATATTGATACAGGATATGACATTATCTAAGTCTTATCTACCAACTGGTAATACAGCTAACCAAACATATACATTGCCGAATGGTACTGTGTACACCTGGAACGGTCTAGAGTGGGTCTGTACTTCGGCAGCAACATATGCTGACACCCCGATAGTATACCTAGACAACACAGACAGCTCAGTCTTCGAGAGAGTTTCTTTTACAGGTTCTTTCATAAACGGAAACAGTCCTGCACTGTATCAAGCAGGAGTGATCATGAGGGGGCTCAGTGGAGTCTTCCATCCAGAAAACGTGCTGTTCCACTATTGCTCATTTGAGAACACAGGTTATGGAGTATACAGCGAAAGCGACCATGATAATATCTCTTTCGATTCCTGCAAGTTTTATCAACTCTATGATGCGCTAAACATTGGCGGCAACACTAGCGGCAGCTTCGTAGTCAACACTACTGCTACCGCAACATCCAGCAGCGGCAACACGATAACAGTAGGATCAACTAATGGAATGTTCATTGGCATGCCTATATCATTCGCTGGTACGGTTAGCTTCGGCGGTATAGTTCTCAAGCAGACCTATTATGTGGCTAGCATTACTGGTTTAACGACTATAACTATAAGCAACATAGCAGGTGGGGCTACGCTGATACTGACTACTGATTCTGGTTTGATATCGTTAGTATCAACCAATGCGGTCGGGGCTAGCAATACCAAAATATCTGGATGCTATTTTGATCTCATAGATCGATATGGTCTTTGGGTCAAGTTAGGACAGGGCAACACATCGATAGGCAACAAGTATATGAACGTAGGGAACCTAAACGAAGGCTACGCTAATGCCACATATCCGATCATACAGTTTGATACAGACAATAACCAAAGCATAGGTGATTACTTTGATAGGAATACTAAACTGAAAGACCAGAACTCCTTTGGTTTAGTATCATTCGTACCTAACGTCAATGGATCGGGTTCGATAGCTGATGTGACTAATTTTAGGAAAGTACTGCCCAACCCAGCTAGCTATGTATCTGCTATCCCACAGCCTTTCTTCCGCTTGCCATTGGTAGGATCATCTAATATCGTTATGGATTATGTGATCAACAAGACCACTAGTGGCATAGCGATGAGGACAGGACGCCTACACATCACAGTCGATTTAGCTAATATCGTGGCAGATATAAATGATGATTTCAGCTATACTGGGGACAGCAGCGTAGAAAATGTTGCTTTCTCTGCTGAGCTTCACAACTACAATAGCGACGGAGTGACTTACACGTTGCTCATACTATTGTATAACTCACAAAATAACGGAACTGGAACTGTAAGCTATTCTTATCGTGCGCTGTCTCTATGATTTTCTTTGAAAGATTCGAAAAAAGAACACAGAATTGGCGAGAACTGAGGCAGGAGATAGAGACTGATAATCAGCCTCTTGATCGTGCGATACAGTTCTGGAACAAGGCTCCAATAAGTGCTAGGATCTGCGATCCTTATGATCAGAAAACATGGCCAGAGGCATGGCAGTTATTGGAAGAAAACAAGTATTGCGAATTTGGCAAGATACTGGCTATCTATTATACTATAAGCCTAACTGATCGATATGCTGCATCTAACTTTGAAATACAGATCGCACAAGATCGAGCTGGTCAGAAATTATACTATCTCTTGAAGGTAGATGACATGATCATAGGTTATGATTATAGCCGTGCTGTGCATCTGTCGGAGCTACCTGATACGCTAGAAATGCAGGGCGTTTTCCCAATGGAAAACGAGCAAGACTAATAAATATCAAATCGAAGGGAGAATGATGTATGGGTGGTAATGTTTTTGCAGATGTGGTTCCCTTTGATCATAAAGATGTTCCTGCTATATTAAAAGTCGTGAACGGTGCCCTAGAGGGCACAGGGATTCATGCAATCCCAGTCGGCAGTGCTGCCACTCCAAAACCAGGTAAGACCAGCGGAGATATGGATGTCATCGTCGATGAGAAATCTGTCCTAGACTATTTCAAAGCCAAGGATGCGAAAGCTGGTAGGAAGGCTCTGAACGATTATATAGCCCATAAGGGGCTAGAGACAGCACAGAGTGGTATAAACGTCCATGTACGTGTGCCTATAGGCAACGAGGCGCACCAAGTAGATATAATGGTCAGTGCTAACGCTGAGAAGATCAGCAAATTCCACACACACGACATACCATCTAATAGTCCCTATAAGGGAGTAAACAAACAACTGATGTTGGCCATACTTGCCAAGAGCAAAGGATATATGTGGTCGGCTTGGCAAGGATTATTTTCTCGGAATGCCGAAGGTAAGAAGGGAGAGTTCGTTACAGATGAGTTAGATGATATCGCTAAACACATCATAGGTCCTAGCGCATCAGAAAAGGATCTAGGGTCTGTCGAATCTATGCTAGCAGCATTACCTAAGGACCAGGCCGCAGCACTATTAGCTAAAGCTAAAGAAGACCCCAATTGGAAAGAAGTTCCAGTTAAAGAAAATTCATATGTGGTGGGATCGCAACCATGGTTCCGCTTTATGATGGACAGATTCTCCTAATTCCAAATTTTTTAATAGACTATCCTTGTCGAAAGACATATAATATATAATTGAAAAGGTAAGAAGATGAGTTCACGAATAACTGTCACTAAACGAGATGGAAGCAAAGAAGAGTTAAATTTAGACAAGCTACATAGGGTAGTTTTTTGGGCCACAGAAGGGCTTACGGGTGTAAGTGCTAGCGAATTAGAAATACGTAGTCAACTACAGTTTTACAACAATATCAAGACCTCCGATATCCAGGAAACATTGATCAAAGCAGCGGCAGATCTAATAACTGAAGAAACGCCTAACTATCAGTATGTTGCAGGGAGGTTGATAAATTACCATCTACGCAAGGAAGTGTATGGAGGTTATTCTCCATCGCGTTTGAAAGATTTAGTGACTAAAAATGTGAACTTAGGATATTATGATAATGAGCTCTTAGAGACGTACGATGATAGTGAATGGGAAAAAATAGAATCATTCGTAAAACATGATAGAGACATGGCCCTAACCTATGTAGCTATGGAACAGCTGCGTGGAAAATATTTAGTACAGAATAGGGTGACTGGTCAGATCTTAGAGACTCCTCAGGTCTGCTACATATTGATAGCAGCTACCCTATTTTCTAAATATCCAAAAGAAACCAGGATGCAATGGATTAGAGATTACTATGAGAGCATTTCTACCCATGACATTAGCTTACCTACTCCTGTCATGGCAGGTGTACGCACGCCTCAGAGACAGTTCAGTAGCTGTGTGTTGATCGAAACCGATGACAGCTTAGATTCGATCAATGCCACAACCAGCGCCATAGTCAAGTACGTTAGCCAGAAGGCAGGTATCGGCATAGGCGCTGGAAGGATACGTGCTCTTGGATCACCTATACGAAATGGAGATGCTAGCCACACTGGCGTAGTGCCATTCTATAAGATGTTCCAAGCAGCAGTGAGATCTTGTAGCCAAGGAGGAGTCAGGAATGGTGCAGCTACCCTTTACTATCCTATCTGGCATTACGAGGTAGAAGACCTTCTCGTCCTAAAGAACAATAAGGGCGTTGAAGATAATAGGGTACGTCATATGGACTATGGGGTTCAGTTTAGCAGACTGTTCTATCAACGTTTGATTCAAGGAGGTGACATAACTTTGTTCAGTCCAAATGACGTACCTAATCTCTATGAGACTTTCTTTAGCGATCAAGACAGATTCATAGAAATATATGAAAAGGCTGAGAGGAATCCCAAGCTACGCAAGAAGACGATGAAGGCTATCGATTTGTTCAGCGCCTTCATACAGGAACGCAAGGATACTGGACGCATATATCTACAGAATGTAGATAATGCCAACACACACAGCAGTTTTGATGAGGCTGTAGCTCCGATAAAACAATCGAATCTCTGCTGTGAGATCGATCTCCCAACAAAACCCCTAAATCATATCTTCGACGAAGAAGGACGCATAGCACTCTGCACACTGAGTGCCATTAACTGGGGCAACATCAAGGACCCAAGAGATTTTGAAAAACCATGCATGTTAGCAGTACGTGGATTAGATGCTCTGCTGAGCTACCAAAACTATCCGGTAAAAGCTGCTGAACTAGCGACTAAGGAACATCGTCCACTAGGCGTAGGGATAATCAATCTAGCCTATTGGTTAGCGAAGAATGACTTCCGTTATAGCGATAACAGCAGTTTAACTAAGCTAGACGAATACATGGAAGCTATGAGCTATTATCTCATAAAAGCAAGCGTTGATCTAGCCAAGGAACTCGGACCTTGCGATAAGGTGCAGGATACGAAATATGCTAAAGGTATAGTTCCAATCGACACACGCAAGAAGGATATTGATAGTCTAGTACCGCATATCGAACGCATGCCATGGGGTGAACTAAGAGAAGAACTAAAGCAGCATGGTATACGCAATGCCACTCTAATGGCTATCATGCCTGCTGAGACTAGTGCCCAGATAGCAAATGCTACCAACGGTATCGAACCACCCCGTAGCTATATCAGTGTTAAACAAAGCAAGCATGGTGTGCTCAAACAGGTAGTGCCTGAGTTCCGCAAGCTGAAGAACAAATATGAACTGCTCTGGGATCAGAAGAGCCCAGAAGGCTATCTCAATATCTGCGCTGTATTACAAAAGTATATAGATCAAGGTATATCAGTCAACACTAGCTACAATCCACAGTTCTATGAGGATGAGAAGATCCCTATGAGCGAACTGCTGAAGCATGTGCTGAATTTCTATAAACTAGGTGGAAAGCAACTATATTATTTCAACAGCCACGACGGGCAAGGTGAGATCAACGTCAGCAAGATGGTCGAGGAACCTGTTTTGGTTGACCAGTACATCGATGAAGCTAACTGCGAATCTTGCATTATCTGATAAAATATAGTATTATACACAGTGAGGATTTATAGATGAGCACAGTCTTTGATAGCAATAACCATCAAGATCATACTAAAGCATTAGCCTTTTTAGACCCTAGTGGTGGCGTTAGTATCCAAAGATACGATACTATGAAATACAAGCAGTTTGACAAGCTGACTGATAAACAGCTGGGATTCTTCTGGCGTCCAGAAGAAGTTGATATCCTGCGTGATGCCAAGGACTTCAAAGATCTAACCACCCACGAGCAGCATATCTTTACTAGCAATCTCAAGCGCCAGATCCTGCTAGATTCAGTGCAGGGCCGCGCACCAATGGTGGCCTTTGGTCCTGTCTGCAGCTTACCTGAGCTGGAGAGCTGGATCGTGACCTGGACCTTCTCGGAGACCATCCACAGCAGAAGCTACACGCACATCATCCGCAATGTCTATGCTAACCCTAGCAAGGTCTTCGACGAGATGATGGATATCGCAGAGATCGTTGACTGCGCCAGCGACATCAGCAAGTGGTATGATCGACTGATCGCCTTCAATAATAACATGGCTACAGATCCCGTAGCCTACAATGGACTAGGTACACAGTATGATCACAAGAAGGCGCTGTGGCTTTGCCTCATGAGCGTGAACATCCTCGAAGGTGTGCGCTTCTATGTCAGCTTCGCCTGCAGCTGGGCATTTGCTGAGGTCAAGAAGATGGAAGGCAATGCTAAGATCATCAAGTTTATCGCCCGTGACGAGAACCTGCACTTAGCTAGCACACAGGCCCTGCTCAAACTGCTGCCCAAGGACGATCCCGACTACGCACAGATCGAAGTTGAGTGCAGGGATGAGGCCATCAAGCTGTTCGACGAGGCCGTGCAGCAGGAGAAGCGTTGGGCCGAATACCTATTCAAGGACGGTAGCATGATCGGACTCAATTATCAGCTATTGGCTGAGTATGTCGAATGGATCGCTAATAAAAGGATGACAGCGGTAGGCCTACCAAACAAGTACAGAGGCGGTAGCAATCCTCTTCCATGGACGCAGAAATGGATCGCAGGGGGTGACGTTCAGGTCGCTCCACAAGAAACGGAAATCACTAGCTATGTGAACGGTGGTGTGAAGCAAGACGTAGATGAGAACAGTTTCAGTGGATTTAGTTTATGAAAACATGGAGAATATGCGATATTTGTAATTCTACTAAAAAATATAACAAGAAACATGATGCTTACTATTGTGAATCGTGCGATATGTGGTTAGAAAAAAACTGTGATGATCCAAACTGTGACTACTGCCATGACCGTCCAGAAAAACCAAGTATGTTAGAAGAATATGTAAAACATAAGGAGGACCAATGATTACAGTATATACAAAACCAGATTGCCCATTTTGCGATCGAGCCAAATCCTGGCTTGAGATGAATGATTTAGCATACGATACTATAAACGTGATGGAAGATAGCGAAGCATTAGACTTTATCAAGGGCAAAGGACACAAAACAGTTCCGCAGATATACCTAAACGGAGAACTATTCGTTGAAGGTGGGTACACAGGATTATCCAAGCAGGATCCACAGATACTGCGTGAACGCATGGAAAAAGCACAATGATAGTAGAGAAATTCATCGTAGGAAAAATATATACCCTAAAATTAGTTACAGGCGAAGAGATCATTACTAAGATAACAGAAGATGCTGCTCTGAGCTATAATGTCAGCAAACCCCTAGTACTATCGATAACCGCACAGGGAATGGCTATGACTCCATTCTTGTTCACTGCAGAAATAAACAATGAAATCACTATACCAAAATCTGCTGTGATAGCTGTAGCACCAACTGATAGCCAAACCGCTGGTCAATACATAAAGGGTACTACTGGCATAATCCCAGCTAACACCGGCACTATAAGCAAATTAAAATAATCATCCAACGAATCCGGTAGATTCGTTTGTGACTACGGTAGTGGCGCCACAGACACGAGAATCGTTGTTCCTGTGTGCGCCTTTTCCATATGCGAAAACCGTTCCGCTATAAGAGGTGCTATAAGGATCACAGTGCGGTGGACCAACATCTGCACAAAGGCTATCAGCACTAGAGTCTGTCTTTCCTACGATCACTGGTATTCCATTTACAAAAACAGTTCCGGGTGAAGAATCACCGCTGAGGGTAAGTGCCCCGCCGCCGTGTGAATCATTATCTCCTACTACTGCCCATAGCTCTGCCATCTGTTTCCTCCTTGGTATTTATTTGAAAAAGATGGCTTGATAAATATAGTCATGACCGGTAATCCTATATTTCAAAGCACCACAGCTTACACAGATAACCTATATCGTGTAGATGTCGAGGGGTTCGGAGCAGGATCTCCCTTCGATATAACAGCAGCCGAAAAGGCAGCGCAGTACGATGCTAACAAGATAGCTACTAGCAAAGGATTCAAAGTGACAGGACAATATACATGTCCTGTCGCTGGCCAAGAAGGCAATTTCACTTTCCCTCAAACAGTCATCACAGTTGAAGGTATACCGGCCACGCCGCCGCCTAGTGTTCCGCCAACTACTATCACTACTAATAGCCAAATAAGCGATGCCGGAGGGTTAGCTAAAGCACAAGCAGACGAGAAGGCTGCTAACACAGGTAAGGCAGAAACAGTAGTGGTGAACGGTACTTCAGTTACTTCACAACCGCCTGCTAGATCAACTAATATCGCACAAACAGCAAGCGGTAACCCACCAGCAAATGTTCCAATCGAAGGAAGGCAGATATCTAGGAACGTAACCAATGCCCTGATACAGAGGAACAACGCTAACGCCAACGACGATCCAGATGATCCAGGACAGAACAGCCCGGGCAATCCAAAATATAACGTGCAACAGTTATATGGTACCCTGAGGAATCGCACTGCCCAGATACCTGGCATGGAAGCATTGATGAGAGACGTGCCTAATGCGGCTCTAGGAAAGACACTATCACTGCTGCCTCCTATATTCAGTTCTCTGATGCCCTTGGGGTCGATATTAGGTGTTGCTTCTAAATTGCCACTGCCTCTGAATTCATTAGCTTCATTAGTGGGAGGCGCGGCACTAGGGTCAGCTGCAGGAAATGCTGTCCGTTCTCTAAGCGGTGGAGTAACAGCTGTCCCTGGACTATCTGGCATGCTAGGCGCGGTTGCAGTGACTAGTGCAGCTAATACTGCTGGCGCTAGCATAATAAATTCTTCTACAGCAGCTACTATAGGAAGCGTGTTAGGAACAGTAGCAAGGGTAGGATTAGTCAAATCGGTAACTACAGGAGTACCCCTGAGCTCAGCAGTGTTAGGTGTAGCTACCGGAGTTGCCCTAAAGTCTTTTGGTAATAGCCTATCTATTCCTACTAGCATATTAGGAACGTCGGGTAGCACTGGTCTATCAGCTATAACCAACATCCTAGGCTCTACTGTGAGCGGCAGGATACCTATATTACCTACTAACTTATCCCTACCTGGAGTTACAGGACTCAGCGGTCTAGCACAGAACATTTCTCCGGGTCTAGCAGAGAACATGATACCTCGTAATCAACTAGGTAGCCTATTACCAGGAAACCTACAAAACCAGATACAGACTGCTGTACCACCGAGGGTAACTACTGGTGGTGTGCCCAATGATGTTGAACAGCGGGGCAGAGAAGCTCCTGAGCAATCTCCAGGCCCAGTCCCCACTGGGGCAAAACCAGATGAGAAACAACCATTGCTCACCGGCAGGGTAAACGGCAGGATACCCTATGAACAGCGAGCTAGTGATGGTGGCATAACTCTAGGACAGATGAGCATAACTGCTGTGTTTAAACACAACATTGTAGACCAAAACGGATTGACCGTCGATCAGATCATATATAATCTCTCCTGGATAGCACAGAACATACTTGATCCTCTGAAAGCCGCATTTCCGGGCATGATAATAACCTGCGGGTTTAGGGGGCCAGGCGGAACCAATCCAACAGGAGATCACGGTAGAGGAGCGGCTTGCGATGTAAGCTGGGGCAATGGGCAGAGCCGCAAGCATTACGAGATAGCTAAATGGATAAGGCAAAACAACATCCCGGTCAAACAGTTGATACTAGAAGGCACTGGAAGGTCTGATTGGATACATGTGGCCGGCGGGCCTTATTCAAAGAGACCAGACTATGGCGATAACAGAGACATGACAACATGGACTGGTGGAGCACCATATTCCAAAGGACTTATCGCTAAAGCATAAATTTAATTATTGACAGTCATATAAAACTCTGTTATAAATACTATACTGTTGTTGATAGCAATGGAATAAGGCGGCAAGACCCGGGTTCAAATCCCGGCAGGTCCACCAAGAGCACATAAGGAGCATACGAATGTGCTGTTGATGGGCCTGACTTGGGATCGATTGGTGCTGTAAAGATTGAAGTAGACAGTCCGGCGAAAGCTCGGTTAACGCAATAAAACTAATAATTGCTAACGACAACGTTGCAACTTATGAAATGGCTCTAGCAGCTTAATTTCAATGCGCCCGGGGGAGCGTGGA
>Ga0164296_1002325_pt1 | contig 19104 bp, 30 predicted proteins | sample GEODES057metaG_FD_113533 | JGI IMG/M metagenome (GOLD analysis project Ga0164296, IMG submission 113533) | Dystrophic lake water microbial communities from Trout Bog Lake, Wisconsin, USA - GEODES057 metaG | ecosystem: Environmental > Aquatic > Freshwater > Lake | place: USA: Trout Bog Lake...
CCCTAAACCCTAAACCCTAAACCCTAAACCCTAAACCCTAAACCCTAAACCCTAAACCCTAAACCCTAAACCCTAAACCCTAAACCCTAAACCCTAAACCCCAAACCCTAAACCCTACACCCTACACCCTCAACCCCCTACACCCTACACCCTACACCCTAAACCCTAAACCATATGTCTCGGATGCAAATGACGTGGCGTCTTTGCACACTGCTCGCGTGTCCCTTTGCATTGGGATTGCCCCAGTCGCGCCTGCATTCCTCGCGCAACACTGCTGGCACTGCAGCTTCACCTTCTGCTAAAAAAACACAGGACACACAGCAATGTCCGTGCTTAATGGCAAGGGCGTTTGCTCCGCTATATACTTCCTCAACCTGCGTGGCGATGTGCTCATTCACAGAGCGTACCGCGACGACGTGGGGTGCGTGCACGCCTGCGCTGTTGCACTTGTCGGTCTTTCCTCCCTTGCTCACCCAGTGCACACGCGCAGGCGGCACATGGCTGATGCGTTCCGCACGCAAGTGCTGCAGAACAAAGATATGAGCGCTGCGCCTGTCGTGACGCTGGGCTCCTGCACGTTCCTGCACACACGCGAGGTTTGTGCCCTGTAGTGATTCCGGTTTGCTGACCACGTCGTCTTCCTCTGACGCTCTGCCTGTCGCAGAACAACGTGTACGTGATGTTGCTGACGCAGGGCAACTCCAACGCGGCTGCTGCGTTCCGCCTCCTGAGACAGGTGAGTGTGCAAGCGCTTTTGGTTGACAACTCCCTCCAACACCGCGCTAAGTTGCCACCTGCGGCTCTTTAGATTGTTGCGCTGTTCAAGAGCTACTTTAACGCCTTCGACGAGGACGCACTGCGCAACAACTTCGTCCTTATCTACGAGCTGCTTGACGGTGCGCTCACGCTGTGAGCTCCCCCTCTCTCACAGCCTCTGACTGGCGGCTGTGCCGCAGAGATCATGGACCACGGGTTCCCGCAGATTCTGAGCGCCGAGTCGCTGAAGCTGTACATCACACAAGAAGGAGTGCACTCAGAGATGGACGCCACCGACGTCAGGGTGCGCCACACCTGTCACTTCGCCACGTCCTCTCCCCGGAGCTTTCGCCTGACAGCTTCTCCTTCGTCTGCTAGCGGCGCGCGTTGGAGTCGCGCAATACGACGATGCAGGTCACGGGTGCAGTCAGCTGGCGCCGTGATGGTCTGTCATACAAGAAGAATGAGGTCTATCTCGACATTGTTGAGAGCGTGAACGTGCTCATGACTGCCAAGGGCACCGTGCTGCGCAGCGATGTTGCGGGCAGGGTGCTCATGAAGTGCTACCTGTCGGTGCGTCCCCACCTGCGCCTCCTCTCAGCCTTTCACCATCTCTCACTCCAACAACGGCAGGGCATGCCGGAGCTTAAAATTGGCCTGAATGACCGCCTCACTGCAGAGGGCTCTGCAGATGGGCCGCCGAGCGCTTCGTCGCTGGCTGTTGCCGCCAGCACCAACTACGGTGCAGGGTGCGTGTGCCACCGTGTGGTTCCTTTCACCCGCGTCCGCCCGTCATCTGACACCATCTGCTGCGCGCAAAGACGGAGCATCGAGCTGGACGACGTCACCTTCCACCAGTGTGTTGACCTCACTCGCTTCTCGGGCGAGAAGACCATCACATTCGTGCCCCCAGACGGCGCTTTCGAGCTGATGAAGTACCGAGTGACGGACAATGTAACGCTACCGTTCAAGGTCCTGCCGCTGATCAAGGAGATCGGGCGGTCTCGCATTGAGGTCACCGTCAAGCTTCGAGCCTCGGGCTTCACCTCCGCGCTCAATGCAACAGCAGTCGTCGTGCGCATCCCTGTGCCTAACCACACGGCGGGGGCTAGCATCGACGTGACGGCCGGCAAGGCCAAGTACAAGGCGGACATCAGCTGCTTGGTCTGGAAGCTTGCGCGCCTGTCTGGCCAAGACGAGGTGCAGCTGTCCGCGAACGTAGAGCTGGTTCGTCATCCCTGCAGCCTACCCCTGTGTGTCGTGCCACTGACTTCTTGCTTTCTGCCATGTGCGCAGGCGAGTACGCTTGCAGACCGCAAGGTGTGGAGCAGGCCGCCCATCACGATGAGCTTCCAAGTGCCCATGTTCACTAGCAGCGGCCTCAAGGTCCGCTTCTTGAAAGTGTGGGAGAAGAGCGGCTACCAGACAGTGAAGTGGGTGCGCTATCTCACCAAGGCTGGTGATGGCGGAGTGCCGGGCGCCTACGAGGTCCGCACCTCTGATGCCAATTGATCGCACTTGTATTCCGCAAGCATGCAGCTGTAATTCTGTTAGTCCTTTGCGCAGCCGTTCACTTTGAGCGTTCTCGCCAGCATCGCAGAAGTTGGGCCAGTACTGAAGCCTACGCAAAAGCATCACACGGGGTAGCATTGCCGCAGGCATCGCCCGTCAGGCGCGCGTTCACGCGCTTGCAGAAAGGCACTCTAAGCGCTGGGCAAGTCCCACGTGGAGTTCTCCGCTCGCGTCGGTCGGCAGAGAGAGCTGCACCTTTGTGAACTGCTCCCTGTCCGCTGAGACGCGTCGTCTTCAGCGTCCGCTTGCTTGTCCGTGGACACCACCAAGACTGCTACGTCGCTGGCCATTCAGTTTTACTCATGCAGCGTCTGGTGAGCGGCTGCTTTGCTCGTGGCCGCACTTTCTCTGCAACAGCTGCTGGTGGCAACGGCGTCCTTGAATATAGGCAATACACCCTTGCTCCGGGCGGTATGAAGCAGTACTTAGCCATGGTGGACGAGTCAGCAGCGCTGCGAAAGGGACTCAACCCGGGCTGGCTTGGGTGCGTCGTTGGGTCACGCTCCGCCTCCGTCGTCACCTCTGACTGTTCACGCGTGTTCTGCTGCAGCATGTTCACGGCTGAGACTGGGGGCATGCTGAGCAGCGTTCATCACTTTTACCTCTACCGCTCCTTCGCTCACCGGGCAAGTGTACGGCATGCACTCAGCCAAGACGCAGGCTGGCAGCGCTTCATTGATGCGTCCCGCCCCCTGCTGACCGAGCAGGTGTGTTAACACACTGCATGCGCGTATGCAGTGTTGCAGCACAAAGCTGATCGACTGCCGCAGAGGAGCTCTGTCTTCATGTTTGCTGATGATGTGCACGCAGCAGCGCGCTTGGCGCCTGTTTCGGAGTTCAAACCAGCGACGGTGCGCCATACGTGTCATCCTTACGTGCTGAAGCGGCATCATGCAGCAAATGACGCGCTATGATGGTGCAGGGTGGTGACGCTGCCCCACCTGTGTACGAGCTCCGCGCCTACCAGCTCATCCTGGGCTACAACCCTGTCCCTGAGATGCGCAAGGCCTTCTCCGTCGGGTGTGTCAGCGATGCGCCTGTTTGCAAAGAGCTGGTGCACGAGCTGTGGATTCCCATTGCTGACTGCTTTCATCTCAGTATTCCTGCCAAGCTGAGCTGCAATGCGGAAGGGCAGCTGGCATTCATCGCTTACTCTGAGGTTGGGTGCGTTGCTTTTCCTTCATCTGGTGCATCTTTGTCCCGGCTGTCAAAGTAAGCGTGTACTTTGTGCTTGTGTTGCAGAGAGCTCAATCAGGTCATCGAGCTTTGGCGCTTCAAGGACGCCACTTCATGCATCGCGCATCGCGAAGCCTCACGTGCGCTGCCGGAATGGAGGGCTGCTATCGGAAAGGTGGCTCCGATGGTGCAGGTGAGAAAGCTGTCAGCCACTGCCTTTTCGCGACTGACACATCAACTGCTCATCTGCTTGCAGAACTTCTCCACGTCTTTCCTGCAGCCTGTACCTGGAAGTCCGTGGCAGTAGTCGCATCCAGGGGCAGCGGGGTAGAGGCAGCGCTGCCATGGCCATTGCAATTCAATTGCAGCAATTGTACCGTGAGCATGCCTGCAAACGTGATTGGCTGTCTGTTGGCATGCTCATGCACTAGTCGTTTCTACAATCAAACCGTCTACGCACTCAGCTTCCAAAACAGCGCGTAGATGATGTGAGCACACTGGCTGTCCCTCGCCAAGGGAGCTGCTTGCCCGGCAAGCAGCTCTCTCAGAGAGTGCTATGGCGAGCTGCCTGGGCGTCGGGCAGCTCGTCGCCGCCCGGCGCAGGTCATCCATTACGCCAGTTCTCCATGGAAGCAGACCACCGCGCGCTGTGCTGTCGTGGTTTCAGCCTCGAGAGTGTCCGCATATGAACAGAAGGCAGCCCGCCCGCTGCTATGCTTCGCAAAGCCAGCAGCCCTGGATTGATGCAATGCTGGAGCCCGTTGCTGCTAGGGAGCCCGTTGCACCCGCACAGGAGCTGTACAACGAGGACTTTGCACCTGTTGTGTCAGCTCGGCGCTCGTTTAGCGTGTGGGATATCGCTGCACTCTGGATAGGCCTTGTTGTGTGCGTTCCCACCTACACGCTCGTGAGCTCGCTGGTGGACTTGGGCTTCTCGGCAGCGCAGGGGCTGTGCATCATCCTGGTGTGTGTTTATCACCGCAGTCTGCTCACCCAGAGTCACTGAGTGAGCCCCTGCAGGTTGCAAATACAATCGTCCTGATTCCCATGGTCTTGAATGCGCACGGAGGCACAAAGTATGGAGTGCCCTTCCCGGTGCTGGCTAGAGCAGCCTTTGGCGTCAGAGGGGCTAACGTTCCCTCGTTGCTTCGGGCGCTTGTCGCCTGCGGCTGGTTCGGCATTCAGACCTGGGTTGGCGCTGGCGCTATACACACGCTCCTGAACAGCGTCACTGGGGGCACGTTCATCGCTCCAATGGTGCCATGGCTCGGCATCTCTTGGCCAGAAGCAGCGTGCTTCTTGCTGTTCTGGGCGATGCAAGTGTGGATCATTGTGCGTGGCATTGAAAGCATCAAGACTGTGGAGCAGTACAGCGCGCCGGTACTCATTGCGCTGACAGCAGCGCTATTTTTGTGGGCCGTCACAGCTGCCGGTGGCTTTGGCCCGATGATTTCTGTTCCATCCGCATTTGCAATTGGCGGTCCTAAAGCTGGAAAGCTGTGGGCCACGCTTCTGCCAGCGCTGACCGCCAATGTGGGGTTCTGGGCGACCTTGAGCTTGAACATGCCTGACTTTACGCGTTTCGCACATAGCCAGCGCGCCCAGCTGCTTGGCCAGGCGATTGGGCTACCTCTCACCATGGTCGCGTTCTCTTTCGTTGCACTGGTGGTCACCAGCGCCACTGTGACGCTGTACGGCGCGCCCATCCCTGACCCCGTCGCAGTCCTTTCGCGCATCGGCGGTCTTCTTCCAACCGCAGCTGGCCTCGTGGGCCTCATCGTTGCAACGTTGAGCACTAACATAGCAGCAAATGTGGTTGCGCCAGCCAATGCTTTCGTGAACGTGAGTCCCGCGCTGGTGAGTTTCAAAACAGGCGGCCTTCTCACAGCCCTCATCGGTATGCTGCTGTGCCCGTGGAAGCTGATTGGCAGCACGCAGGGGTTCATATTCGTGTGGCTGGTGGGCTACAGCGCTCTGTTGGGCCCTTGCGCTGGCGTCATGTTGTGTGACTACTTCATTGTACGGCGACGGCAGCTCAATGTCGACGCGCTGTACTCTGCATCACCCAGCGGGGCATACTACTACGACAAAGGCTTCAATCGCGCAGCCATGGCAGCACTTGTCGCTGGAGTCGCCCCCAATGTACCCGGCTTTCTGCATACTGCGGGTGCCATCGCACCTGGCCTGGTTGCACCATTCTGGGTGGAGCTATACTCTTATGCGTGGTTTGTTGGCTTTGCGCTCTCTGCGCTTGTTTACCTGGCGCTCATGCGTGCCAGAGGTGCTGGCGCATCGGAGCAATGTTAGTTTTCATTGTTGTCCAGCGGCGGCGGCGCTCGCCTCGCAGATGCCACTATACGCAGATGCCAAGACACACTTGTAGTTGAATTTCTTTGCTTGTTTTCGTCTTCTCTTGGGCCGCCTCCGCCTTTGATGGTTGCAGAATCACTTTTGCTTGTCCCTCGCCAGACGCACAGATGAAGGTGACCTGTAAGACACTGCATGGCAGCGCATTCCAGGTGGAGTGCGAGCCGTCAGAGACTGTTGCGACGCTGAAGCAGAAGGTGCACGCGGCGAACACAGCGCTGCCAGTGGAGCACCTTGTGACTGTCTTCCAGGGCAAGGTGCTGGTCGACACAGCCACTCTGGCCGAGTCTGGCGTCTCGGAGACCGGCTTCGTCGTGGTGATGGTCAAGAAGCCAGCCGTAGCGGGTGCGCGTGACAGCGACCCACTACTTCGAACTGGGTCTTGTTTGCTGCCTGCCGCGCCGGCTGCTGCTTCAGCTGCTGCGCAGTGACCACCTGCACAGCGCGCCGCAATGCTCGCTCGCTTCAGCCTTGCCAGCGCTCGCGATGCCGGGCGCTGCCGGCCTCGGCCAGTGGGCAACCCTCTTTCCGGGAGCTGTTTGCCTCTCCGCCGCGCAGACGGACACTGACTCCACGCCTCTCGCCACAGCGCCTGCTCGCCCCACGCCGGCAGCGACTCCTGCCGCTGCGCCGCCCGCCGCCCCAACCGCTGCTGCGGCGCCCGCAGCCGCTGCTGCGGCGCCCGCAGCCGCTGCTGCGGGCGCACCTGTCGCAGGGAGCGCAGACGCATACGCCTCGGCGGCCTCCACGCTCGTGGCTGGCTCTGCGCTGGAGTCCACTGTAACCAGTCTCATGGAGATGGGCTTTGAGCGGGAACAGGTGCAGCGCGCTCTGCGTGCAGCCTTCAACAATCCCGACCGCGCAGTGGAATACCTCATGAACGGCATCCCAGCGGGTATGGAGGCGCCACCCGCCGCTGCGCCGCCTGCATCTGCGCCTCCTGCCGCTGCGCCCGCCTCTCAGACGCCGGCGCCGACTGGCGCCCAGGCTGGTGGTCTGAATGCACAGCCCTTGAACTTGTTCCCCTCTGGTGGCGCGCCACAGCCCGGCGGTGGAGGCGCTGCCGCTGGCGCTGGCAGCCTGGACATGCTGCGGACGCACCCGCAGTTCCAGGCGCTGCGCGCTGTGGTAGCTGCCAACCCTGCGTTTCTGGCGCCCATGCTGCAGGAGCTCGGCCGCCAGAACCCCGCGCTGTTGAACAGCATCAACGCCAACCAGGAGGAATTCATGCGCATGCTGAACGAGCCAGTTCCAGGGGGGTCGCTGGATATGGCGGCGCTGGAGGCGCTCGGCATGGGTGCTGGCGACTTTGACGGCATGGATGGCGATGAGGGCGGAGACGAGGGTGCGGGTGCGCTGCAGATCCCGGTGACGCCTGAGGACCAGGCCGCCATCGAGCGCCTGACAGCCCTCGGCTTTGACCGCAACATGGCCATCCAGGCATTCTTTGCCTGTGACAAGAACGAGGAGCTCGCCGCCAACTTCCTCTTTGAGTCTGGCGGGGACTGAAGTGTTGCATGTGGCCTCTCTTTCTTGGAAACAAACACCATCAATCGGTCCATGAGTCTCAAACCGTGTGCCCGCCTAGCACTAGGCGCCTGCTCAAGCAGGGCAGATGTCTGGAGCGCTCATGTAAGCGTTGTTCATGAAGCTGACATGCTGCGTTATGATTGGCCACGTCGAGTCCGTGATGTGGACGCCGTACTGCCCGGGGCCGATGCCGGCATCGTACCAGTGCCAGAAGAGAGTGCCCATCAGCGGCCCCTTTGCAGTCACATCGGCCTCTGCGACTGCATAGGCGCTTTCATAGTACTGGTTGCGGATCCGCTGCGCCGGCTCCTCTGTGATCTTGCCAAACCTGAAGGCAGAGAGAGCTGCGTCAAACGCTTGTCGCAAATATACAACATCTGACCAAGCGCACTCTTCGAGGACGAACGGCTTCCGAATCTTCACCGCGTCCTGAAGGTGCGACCGGATGAAGTCCTGCTGGAACTGCGGCGTCTTCAAGTTCCAGTTATCCGGCCACACTGGCCGCAGAGATAGATGTACAAAGCGGAGTCAAGAGACAGTAGCGAATGACCGATCCTTGAAGGCGCAGTTACACCGCACCGTGCAAGCTGACGTAGTCAATGCATGAGATTTCGCTGTTGGCGACGTAGTTCTGGCCCTCACGTGACGCCCAGTCAGCTGGATTAAGCCCGCCAGCGCCCGGTCCATAGAATCCCTCGTAGCCGAGGCCGACCAATTGGTTGGGGGCAACGCTCTTGATGAAGCTGCAGATGTCACCAATCCTGCATTTGACGCGCGAAGTTAGATGCGCGAAATTAGATCACAGAAAGACACACGCATCTGCGCACCATTGCTGCATCGGCTCATTTCCGCAGCCCTGGCACCGCGCCTCGTTTGCCACGTTCCAAGCCATGATGGTGCTGTCGTCCGCATAACGCTTTCCGTTGTACGTGTTCACGCGATGCGCCAGAAACGCGATGTTGTTCTTATACAGAGTGCGGATGCTTGGGCTCGTGAAGAAGTCCTGCACACGCGCGGAGAGGTGCAATCTTCAGTGGATGCGTTCTCGGATGCGTTCTCTGGTCAACACACCTGGTGCTTGTTGCTGCCGCCCCACTGCACATAGTTGTCGATGCCGTTTGTCTTGTACCAATTATCCGCCAGCACTAAGATGACGCGGAGGCCGCGCTTGCCGGCCTCCGCCAGGACAAAGTCCAGGCCGCGAACGCTGCGATGCAGGTCGTCGCTGGTCAGACCAGATGATGGCACGTGGATGTCATCCGAATGGGCACGCACATCGTCTCGTTGTAATGCCCTGGGGTAGGTTGCATCACCCATCCGGGAGTGATGGAGTGCGCCCAGATGCGCACAACCTTCATGCCAGCCGCAACACCTTGGTCAAAGACAGTGCGTATATGCTCCTGTCCCTTCTTCGGCGTGTAGCGGAACGGCGGCGATGGCGCGTTGGATCCCAGCTCCACGACCTCCCACCTGCGGGTAGGAATGGTTGCATATAATCAGATGTTGCCGCATCGTCATCGCGCCAACACGCACATGTTCCAGCCCGCAAAGAAAAATTCGTGGCAGCTTGGGCCAACAACAAACCGCCCGTCCTGCACTTTCACGAATCCAGCTGGCAGGCCCGTCGTGGCGCCCTGCTTTGCAGCATGGTGTCCAGCCGGGGACGAGGATGGCCGAGCAGGCGTCATTTGCCGCGTCGCTGGCCCACTCCTGGCAAGGCGACGCTGGACGAAATTGCGCACCGGCTGCTCATCGGCGGCTGCGCAGAGAAAGAGCGCAAGGGCGACAAGCTTGCGCAGCATCCTGGCCTGTGCAACGTGAACAGACGTCAGCCTGTGTTTGCGCGCCGCAGAAGTTACACAACGCACTGTTCACCCGGAGGCGGCACGTCTGAGTCTTGGGGAGTGCACTGCAACTCACAAAGCAGCTTCTGGGAGCGCGTGAATCCTGGGTTTGGTATGCCCAAGCAGCGAGAACATGATGAGAACGACGAACCCGGGTGCCTTCCCACGTGTAGGGACGTCCGACATACGGCGTCAACGATGTCGCTACCTTCCTCTCGTGCGGGCGTCGAACAATACAGCGACGAGCGGGTAGCGACGTCTCATTGCACAGCTTGTGACTGGACCAGGCTTACACGAGCGTCCCTGCTGCTGACACTCCGTCGCCGGAGTCGGCGACGCGCATAAGCTACATATCTAAGCCACGAGATCTGCGAAGCAGAGCTGCTTTGCTCGGTTGCCACCGTGTTCATGTTGCGGATCTGTCGCCAAGCTTTTATTTCTTGTGCAGTTCGCCCGCTCGCTGCACCAAAGCGTTATTCGTTGATACACACAGACAGAACTCAGTCATGGAGGACGACGCACCCGCCACAGAGCCCGAAACCTCTCGCCGGGCTGTCTTGCCTTCGGAATCAGTTGTCATTCTGGCTGGCATCGCACTGATGAGCACCGCGGGGACGAGCTACAGCTTCGCAACGTACAGCTCTGACCTACGAGAGCGTCTTGCTCTGGACCAGCGCGGGCTGGAGTGGCTCGCAACAGCGAAGGACTTAGGAGCGTATGTCGGCGTGGCTGCAGGCTTCTTCCACGACGCCTATGGACCTAAGCGGACCGTGCTTACGGGCGCAATGCTGCACGCAGTGGGTTACTACTCACTCTACACGCTCTGCGGGGACGACTGGGCAGGCAGGCGGCACGTCCCTGTGTGGCAGCCAGCTCTGCTGCTCGGCGCGGCCGCCAACGGAGCAGGCTTCATTGACATGGGCTGCCTCATGACGTTGATGCACAACGCAGGCGCAGAGCGGTCGCTCATGGCCGGTGTTGCCAAGGCACTGCTTGGTCTGTGCGGGAGTGTCTTTACAGCGTTGTACATCGCCTTCATCAAGCCCGATGCCAGGGATTTCCTGCTGTTGCTTGCCATTATGCCATTACTCGTTGGTGCGTGCGCTGCGAGATCCTCACTCTTGCCAACGCTGACTCCTATGTTGCATCCCTGCAGCTGTGCTTGCTGCCCCCTGCTTAGAGCGCCTCCCGCGTGAGGACCTGCACCTGGCGCGCCCGAACCCTGTGCGTGCAGCCAAACTGTGGGCGCTGGGTGTGTGGTTGTGCTGCTTGTGTGCGTACCTCTTCATCTGCAATGCTGTGCTGTTGTCCCATCAAGACGCATCCAGGCTGTGGGCAGGAGTCACGGCTGGGCTGCTCGTTTTGTTGGTTGCGCCGCCACTGCTTCTACTCTTTGCCGGAGTTCATTTCAGATCGGGGGCGCCGGAAAGAGTGGTGACCGCATCTGAGGGGGACTTGGGGTCGCAGTGGTCAGAAACACTACTGCCGTATCACGAGGAGGCTAGCGCGCCGCCGCCGCGACTCCGAGGTCAGCGCACTGCAGATCTCACGGTGGGTCAATGCCTGCACTGCATCGAGTTCTGGCTGCTCTTCTGGTCACTGGCGTCTGGGGCAGGCGGTGCGCTGGTGCTGGTCAACAACCTGGCGCAGGTGGCGCAGTCTATGGGGAGCATTGCCGAGCCTGCCTCCTTAGTGGCCTTATTTTCGGTGTGCAACGCAATCGGCCGCCTCGCAATGGGTGCTGTGAGCTCGCTTCCTCTGCCGCGGCCCGTCTTTCTGGTGGGCGCGCAGGCAGTCATGGCATCAGCGCTTTGGAGCATCTCAGCAGCCTCGCCCGCTGTCCTGTACATCGCGGTGGCGCTCTGCGGGCTGTGCTTTGGATCCTTTTGGTCGTTCGCGCCCCTGGCTGTGGGCGAGCTGTTCGGCTCGGCACACGCTGGCGCCATTTACGGGGCTGTTGGTACAAGTCCGGCGGTGGGTAGCTTCTTCCTAAATACACTAATGGCTGGGCGGGTATATGATGCGCACGCTCGCATGCCGCCCCCTTCGCCCAATGGCGATCTGCCAGTGGGCCCGTTATGCGAAGGCGCTGTTTGCTTCCGCCTCACTTTCCAGATTAGCGCTGCTGCTGCGTTGCTTGGCATGCTGCTGGCGTTCGTCCTGCTCCGGCGCACTCGGCACATGTACAAGCGTTGCAATCCAACTTGATAGAGCCTGCATTCTTACGTCTACTGTCTGCCCGCTCGCCAGAAGGATTGCGCCTGTCAACGCCAGAGAGTCAGGGCTTCATGGCACCCGGCCAACTTCGTTCGGAGGCTGCGCGCAGAGCTGAGCCTGTGCAGAGGAGCAGCTTAGAGGATGCCGTGTCTGGTCTTAGCCTCACTCCGCAACTGCGGGACGTCCTGAGGCCCCTTGCTGACGAGATTGAGGGACTCCAGCGCAGAGTTGCTGAACTGGAGGGAGCACTGGAAGAGGAGCGAACAAGCAGCAAGGCCACAGAGCGCCGCCTTAACGCCCGCATCCAGAGTCTTGCTCGCATGTCGCCAACTCTTGACGACGCAGACGCGCCGCCTGCTGCTGCATATTCAGAGGCTGCCAGCTCTATGGTGCTGCCACCCCCGGGTCATCCTTTCTGGAAGCAGCCTGATGCGCCTAGCGTTGTCGTTCGTATGTTGACAGAGTCGGAGGCGGGTAGATTGCGCGCTACGGCCCAGCTAGAGGCTTCGCTGGAGGCGCGCCGCGCGCTCGTTCAGCAGCTGGATGGTCTCCGAGAGAAACAGCGCGCTTTACAGTCGACACTGCTGGCGCTAGAGATGCAACGGACAACACGATAGCGCGTGGATTCATAGTGAACGCATTTCTGGCTCCCGCGTGTCTATGTCATGCAAGCCAAGCTCCTCATCCTCGTCCCAATCACGCTCGAACTCCTCGAAGGCCAGCTGCTTGTCTGCTGTGAAGTCCTCCGTCATGGCGGATATGAAGCAGCCCGCGAGCGGATCACGCAGGATGAGCGTGAAGGGTTGCTCACCTGTGATGCATCGCTCCAGCCGAGCGAAGAAGTCGTCCCACTCGCTTTTCACCCGCGCTTGGGCGCTGTCTCCCAGGGCTGTGAACCGCGTGCGCCGCAGCGAGTCCCGCACCTCAGTGAGCAAACCCTCTACCGTGGACACGCGGCCACCGAGCGTGCCGCGTCCGAGCTCGAGGTCCACCTCCGGGATGGTCAGATCAGCAGTCTCGCTCTTGATGACATCCCGGTTAAGGTCAATCGGTTTGAGCACCTCCAGGCGCACTGTGCGCCCGCGCGCTGGGATCTCGCCGCCGCTACGCAACTCGCTATTTCTGTAGCCGCAGGCGTCGCAGGAGGTGCACATGACGACCACCTCACGGAAGTAGGGAATGCGGGTCACGAACATGCGCGTGTTGGCTTGCTGCGGGCAGTCCGGGCAGCCGCCCTCGAAGACCATGACCTCCTCAGGCGCGCTGTACCGGCCCAGCGAGGCCATGATGTCTGTGCCTTCGGACTTTGCAATTGTACAGCCTAGCTTTGGCGCGCCCGCACCCGGCACGTAGGAGGCAGACAGCGCCGCGGCGGCAGCTTCCTCGCGCTCTTCGCTGTCCATCGTCTCCTGCGCCATGCATCCGATGGCGACATTTTGAGCACGACTCCGAGTGTAAAACACACGCTTCAGGCACGGGTCGCCCTCACCGCCCCAGTCTCCGAACCACTCAAGCGCGCTGTTGCCCGCGGGATCATCGATTATAAGTGTGAACGTCTCTGAAGCAGCTGCGCATGCGTCTAGACGAGCGCAAAAGGCATCAATGCTATCTGCGAACAGAGCAAACGTCGTCAAATGCGTTCAGGTCCGGCATGACGTCACTTATCGCGCACCGGCTAGCTGTGCATCTGCCGCACGCCTCTCGCTCTGCAGCATGCGAAGGTTTTCGGCGGCGCTGGCCAGAAGTCCTTCCACCTGTAACTTTCTTGTCAGCTCTCTTCGTGCTCTCAATGACCCCATCCATGCACCACAACGCACCGTCGTCATCGTGCCTCGCTGCGTGTTGCTCGGGATCTCAAAGTCCAACTCCGGAATCTGCGCGCGGTGCTCTTTCACGTCAACCTTGTGACTTTGCCACAGTGCTGGGCACCGTATGGCGCACCTGAACCGTGCACGTGTCGCCCTTGACGACTTGCCTTGACAGAGACTGCGCAAACACACACGTTTGAGTCTCGAGAGCTGTCGTCTACGCCGCGAAAGTGGCGCACTCTGCTTGACGCTCTCGCACCTTTGTATCACCCCGCTCCACGCGTAACTCGAAGCGCACGCCCTTGTCCGGAATTATGCCGCCCATCTGAACCTCGCTATTACGCGCTCCACAGTGTTGGCACTCGAAAGCCATTAGGATGACCTGCCACAGGAGAAGGTGCGTGTCTGTAAGGCGACAGATCTAGTAAAGAGATGCACCTCCAGTCACGTACCTCGCGAAAGAACGGGATCTTTGTGAGCAGCAGCGTGGTCACGCCCTAGGCATAGGAGCCAGGCGCGTGAGTGTCAGACAGTGCCCGGAGAACGTTTCTCTTGGCAAACCAGCGCGCAGACCAGCGACTGCGGTAATTGCGCACATTCTTCATGCACTGCATGCAGATGCTTTCTAGTCTCATCGGCTCCGCGTCGGGACTGAGCGTGAGAAACTGCGTTGTTTCTGCCCAAGCACCGCCTGGGACGATAGCTTGGAGTGCTTGAGCGCTCATGTTGGGAGAAAACGGCGCACGGCGCACGGCCGAGGCCTGCAATCAGCGAGACGAGGGCGTGTGCGCGTCAACAATCGCGGTGACGTCAGCTGGTGCAAAGAAGACCCCTCTTTAACAGGTTCACGGCGGAGGTTCAATCAGCTTATTGCATGGACAGCTGTGCGAGCGAGAGTGCGAGGACTGAGACGCCGTGCTCCATGTCTGCATCGGCGGCGAACTCGTCCGGTCGATGGGAGAATCCACCAGTGCAGGGGATGAATACCATGGCGCTGGGCACCACTTGCGCCACGAAGAGCGTATCGTGGTACGCACGGGACACCATACGCATGTAGGCTAGTCCCAGCGTGTCAGCCGCCGCCGTGATGGCCTCCACAACAGTGGGAGAGCTGATTGCAGGTGGATCGCTGTTCACAAACGCAGTCTCCATCCGCACACCTCTGCGCTTCGCGATCTCCTCAGCAGCGCCCAGGATTTTCTTGACAACGGCATCGCGGCGGGGGCCGTCAATATCCCGGATATCAAGCTCCATGTGAGCGTGGCGAGGCACGCTGTTCACCGCCCCTGGCTGCAGCGTCACAAGACCGGCTGTAGCGACTGTGTCCTCCACCCCTGTCGCCAGCGCCGCAGCTTCCACAGCCAGCGCCAGCTCTGCGGCGGCGAGCCCCGCGTCGTGGCGGTCGTGCATGAGCAGTGCACCCGCGTGTCCGCCATCCCCATAGAAGTCGACAGTCAGCGCTGCCGGTGCAGCGATGGCTGTGACTACACCAATGGGCAGGCCCGCCTTCTCAAGTCGAGGCCCCTGCTCTATGTGCAGCTCCACAAACGCAGAGTACGAGTCGGAGGACAGGCGAGCAGCATCCAATAGAGCCTGCTCATCGAGCTTACCGAAGCCTGCTGCGGCCACGACCTCGACGAATGAGTGGTTTGAGAGGCTGTCTTTAAGCGTTTGCAGGCGGGCTGCGGTCAGCGCGCCCGCCATGGCGCGGGAGCCGCTGCATGAGAGCCCAAACCGGGTGGGCTCCTCGCTGTTGAACATGATGACATCAATGCTGCGTCTGGGCTTGAAGCCCACTCTGCGGAGTGATGCCACAGCTTCGATGCCGCCGAGCACGCCGAGCACGCCGTCGAAGCGACCACTCAGGGGAATGGCGTCGGTGTGGGACCCAGTGCCCACGGCGGGCAAGCTCGGCTCACTCCCCTGCCAGCGCCCGAAGATGGTTCCAAATGAGTCCTCCCTGGTGACGCAGACGTGTTCAGACTTCACACAGCGTGCAATGGCGTCCACACAGACAACCGTGACCTACCTGATCTCCAGCCCTGCCTCCCGCATCAGCTCTTTCACGTAACTGTGGGCAGCCAAGCGCAGGTGGGCACATGCGCACGCGTCTCAGCCGAATAACAGACTCTGTGAAGGTGGTGGTGACCTCTCCAAGGGACACACCCTCTGGCAGCCAAGTCCTGCTCTGTGTATACGATGCGCGTGACGGCTGGCGCCGGAGCGTCCGAGAAGTTGGACAGCTTGGTTATCTGTCGAGCAGCAGCAGTGGCCCAGACGCGGTCAGGGCTGTCGGTGTGATCCACCAGAAGGCGGCGTTGACAACACCCAGGCCAACGGGAAAGCCTTGCAGTTATGGGAGAGCTTGCACACCTGCGCCGACAGCGCCGCAATGTCAACCTGTGGCTTGGGCAGCGACTCTGCGGTGCAGGATTCCCCAGTCTGGGCAGCACCAGTGAGCTGCACCACAAGAAGGCAGGGCAACAGCACGGAAGGTAGCCACCTCCGGCGCATGCGAGGGCGGCACGCTGCGCAGATCACAACCATTTGCGTGACGTGCGTCGACTTTGCGTGAAGACGTCTGACGGCACGGGCGAGGGAGGAAATGTCTTGCAAGGTGCTCAGTCAAGCGGCTCTACCCTTGCTTTTGCACGGAGCGCAGCCAGGCGTCTGTTGTTGCGCTCACTTATGATGCGCTGCGTGTTCCTCTGCTCGTCCGCTGTCATCTGGTGCCAGTTCCCAATACGCGAGAGTGTTCCGTCTTCGCCCACGACCACGGGGCCAAGCGCATCAAGCTTGATACTTGCTGAACCCGAGCTGATGTTCAGCACGCTGTTGCCCGGTTGATCTCGTCGCTGAGGCGGCGGCAGGGCTAGCACAGTGGGCTGCAGTTGCTCGCCTTCTGCCTCCACAGCCCCCGCCCCGTCAACTACCTGCTCTGCCGCCATCGCACCTCGTACAAGATGTCCAGCCTCGTCGACGGTCTTCAATGAAGAAGCGGCTTCCACGTCAGCAGTAGTGGAGTGGTGGAAGCTCCGCAGAAGGACCCTCCTGAGTGGGCATGGACGCGCAGCTGAAAAGATTCAGGCAGCGCCATGCGGTGCTATGGAAGCAGGTGAGCGAGTTGCGACAGACAGACGGCGGGGGGGCAGCAGCGCCAGAAGAGGAGAACGCTCAACTTCCACAGCCGGAGCGCCGCAAGGCTGCTAACATCGCCGCTGCAGCTGCTATTTTGGCCATACTCACACGGCCAGGGAGTCGCAGCTTTGTAGCCCACATACGGAATCATGGACAGGGAGCACAGGCCTGGCTCCCCGTCGCTCGCCGCCTCGCGAACCTGCACAACTACGTCCTGTTTAGCACCGCCCGAGCCGGTGGCACGCGCTACGTCGGGCTATTCGGATGCTGGTTCGCAATTCCTGGTTGGCCACGCCTGCCGTTGCCGGGCACGCCGCTGCAAGATTTCCACGGCCTTGTGCTGGTCTACGCAGCCATCTTTATGGCGTGGAGATACGAGCAGTGCGTTCCGTTTCTGTCCCGACATTTCCTGCTTTCGTCGGAAGCGCACACACGTCGCAGACCGTGGACGCTGCTCGGCGCCTGCTTCTCACACGTGTCAGTCCCGCACCTCGTGCACAATGCCGTCGCTCTGCTGCAACAGGCGCCGATTTTGCAGGCAATGCTTGGACGACAGCACTTCCTAGCATTCTATTGCTTGACAGGCATCATCGGGAATGTGGGTAGCCTCTGGTTGCGGCGATATCAGCGCCCCTCTCAGCGAAGGGTGTCCTCGCTTGGCGCCTCTGGGAGCTTGTATGCTATGTCTGCCGCACTGGCGACGGTGCAGCCTTGGCGACAGTACGTGCTGACGTCGGGGATTCGTTTGAACGCTGTACAGCTTCTCTTCGCTCACCTAGGGGCTGACCTTCTCTTCCGTGGAAATGAAGGCATCGACACTGCCGCGCATCTTTGCGGCGCTGCAGCAGGCGCACTATGGATGACTCTCATGTGGCCATGATGCGTGAATGTATTAGATGCATCTCACGCGCCTCGCAGCACTTGCATATTGAAACACCTCAAATGCACTCGGCCTCGCCTCGGGCTTTGTCGCTAACATCGCATGCAGCATGTGGTGCAGCGTCTCGCTACGCCCAGGCATGACGCATTGCTCTGCCGTGCTTCCGGGAAGAGGGGGCGACCCAGTGGCCGCCTCAAACAGGCTCGCGCCGAAGGAGAAGATGTCCGCCGCCGGCGACGCAGCACTGCCGTCAAAGCGCAGCATCTCGGGCGCAACATATGCGCCGTCTCCCTCTTCGAGTGACCAACCCTTGCCGCAGAGGTAGGCGTTTCCAAAGTCGCCCAGTTTGGCAGTCGCCTTGGCATCTAGGAAAATGTTGCCTGGTTTCACGTCTAGATGCAGCACGCCATGTGCATGGCAGTGCGCCAGGCCGTCAGCAATCTCAGCCGCAAGGCGCCAGATGTCGGTCTCTGGAAGCTGCACCCCGGGGGGCAGTGACCGAAGCACTGCTGCCAGGGAGCCGCCTTCGCACAGCTCCTGCTGCACATAGAAGTGGCGCTCCTGCTGCCAGGCTCTGAAATAGCGCACCACGTGCGGGTGCTCCGGCAAGCTCGCTGCTGCCTTCACCTCTTGCAGGTACCGGTCTCTGTCTGCCCGGCTCTTGAATTCCGCGAGGCTGCGCTTGACAGCTGACAGCAAGCCGTTGTTCTTGGAGCGGACGAGCCACACTTCGCTGGTAGGGCTGTGTCCAATGACGCGTATGAAGTCGAACGCTTGGTTGCCAGGGAAGTGACCAGCCTGACCCTCGCTCGGCGGCTGTGAGCCGGACGCGAGCACCGGGTAGGACGTCTGACTGACTCGCCCCAGCTGTGAAACAGAGAAAACAAGGTCGTTAGCCGCGTGAGCTTGAGTGGGGACACGCGCTGTTTCAAAAACAAGCAGCGCCATGTTTGCTCCCTCACCTGCGCTGTGGCGCATAGCAGCTTCGTGTTGTTCAGGCTGTCTTGCCGCTCAAGCCTCAGCGGTCTCAGCGGAGTGGGTGGACATTGCCGGGGGCCGTCGCCTGCGGCGGGGAAGTGCGCTCTGTGCGAGTGTGCGTCGTCGGAGTGAGTTCGCACTGTACGGTCGACAGGTGTGCGGCCCAGGTCACGCACCCGCTGGGAGTCGTCGGCGACGACGTCACAGCCTCCAAAGCAGCGGCCTCCGTCTCTGCAATGCGGGCCGGGGCGGCGGGCAGAACAGTCTCAGATATTGAGCCGTGGGCGCATCACAGTGCGGGCACCACACGACGGCGGGGCGCTGCGCGAGGTAGGTGCGCTGCACGCACCGACTTGTTTGTGTGTCTCTACAGCCATCAGGCTGCCCATCAAGACGCTCATTGGGCTGTAGTGGTCCAGGCCACCAAGAGAAGGTGTCAATGGGGATCGCTCACCCCCGTCTCGCAGCAGTAGCGCTGACGGAGACGCTTCATCCCGCTGCCCCGCTAACTGTGCCATGGACTTTGTCTTGCAGCACGGACAAAAAACGCCAAGGCGTGACAGGGAGCTCCTCTCTCTGTATCGCTGTGGCCCAGCACTCTCCTGCCAAGGCGCACACAGTCAGCAGCGTCAACGTCGCTCGCGCACTGACGTGCGTGTCTCTGCGAAGCTATTTCAAACCCACAGCGGCGGTCCCACCTCAGCTGGATTGTCGACAGGGGTGGAGTCGGACCTACCAGTCGGATCCGACTTTCGCCTGGTCGGACCCTACCGACTCGGATGGATCGGATGGATGGACAGACCTCGAGCCCGTATGAGGCGGGACCCTCAGTGTGCAC
>Ga0164296_1002327_pt1 | contig 19101 bp, 16 predicted proteins | sample GEODES057metaG_FD_113533 | JGI IMG/M metagenome (GOLD analysis project Ga0164296, IMG submission 113533) | Dystrophic lake water microbial communities from Trout Bog Lake, Wisconsin, USA - GEODES057 metaG | ecosystem: Environmental > Aquatic > Freshwater > Lake | place: USA: Trout Bog Lake...
GGAGTCGGACTATTTGCAAATGCATTAACAATATTCTGTTTGAAATATTCAATGAAATAGTTATCTAATTCTGTTAGCGTTTTATTCTTTAGAAATGGTGCATTATCAAGAGTGGTCATTAAATATGGCGAGGTCGCTGGAGTACTGCTAGCTCCATTTGCAGCTGTATTATCATATGGTTGTATATACTTTAGATACCAGTCATTTGTAATTTTCGTAAATAATTGACTATTCAAATTAGTTATTGCGCGATTCAATATTCTATTTAGAACTATGATTATTATTAATATGAAAAAATGTGCCTTATTAATATTACGGAATAATGTAATTATATTCGAAAAGTAACTACTTAATAATGTTGTGAGTTTTGAAAAGAATCCTCCTTCTGTATTGCGCATTTGACTTAACGGTAATGCTAAAATCAAAAAAGCAACCCCAAGATTAGTTATATATAACTTTGAATATATAGTGGTGTCAATCTTTAATTTATATTTAACCGTTTTTAATGAATCGAATATCGATAGTACTTCTGATCCGAAAATTGTAAATAGCACATAAATAATCATCAATGCAATTTTAATTTGTTGATGGTCACTGGTTTCGTCTTCTAATAATAGCTGATCTATATTATCAACCCCATTAATACCTCGTTTACCAAACTGTTGGTCATGTGGAGAATTACCTTTTATTACGCTTCTATATCCAGAAATTAATATATACACGTAACCAAGTATCATTATTAATATTGAGAAAGTTGATACTTTATTTGCGATATTAAGTGTTTCGTTGGTTGTATTGGTACCTCCTAATCCACCTATTCCTGCTGAGACTTTGTATTCACCGGTATCTAATATATAATTATTTTGTTCGCATTGTTTCATTGAATCATTCCCAACCATATAAGTGCCATCTATGTTTATTAAATTATTACAATACATGATATATGAAAATGAAAAGGAAGCAAGTACTAATACAATAAGAAAAGTTAACATGAATTCGAATAATGGGTTACTTGTATCGGGATCAATTACCATCATATACATCATGGAAAACATCGTTAGAAATAACAAGATCCCAATAAAAGACGAAATAACTATTGAATGTGTGAAAGTTTCCAGAGGAGGCGTTGGATCTACTGCTGAAGCCGCTGATGCTAACGATGCGGCTGACGAAGGTTGAGAGGCTAAATTTATAAAATTTTCAGAGGCAGCAGAAGCAGCCGGGGCCACCGAGGCAGCTTTTTGTTTTGCTTGAAGCATCTCTACTGAAGTAAAACATTAATTCTAAAGATCTCTTCAATACAATAAAATACAAATAATCCTATTCCGTAATTTATTGTGGCATTACTATTATATTTATAACATGAATGAAAGATTATATAAAACACTACAAAGAATGCCATAATCATAAGTATTAGACATGAATTGATTATATTTTTCAAATCATTATTAATTACTTCGGAGGATTTGTTTGCTAGATTATTTATTGAACTATTAATTTCATTGTAATTTGTTAAATTGAGAGCATTTTTTATACAATAAGAACTACTAAATAATCTAGCAAGTGAATCGTCATTTACTGATACTTCAGTTTTCCAAATATTCCATTGGGAATCATCTTTTGATAGTCCGGAGAAATATTTATTTGAATTTGGATAAATGTCTATCGGTAATTGTGAAGTTATTTCATTAATGTACTTATCATAATCTGGATTATATATATTTTTTAACGAATTCAGTAAGTTTTTAAAGTCACTTGGTGACATTTTCATTAGTTCTTTTATAACTTGTTCTATTGTATTTAGCTTATCATTATTATCTAATATTTGATTCTTTGTAATTAGAGAACGGACTTCGTTATTCTTCAGATCTTTAATCATGTCTGCGTTTATTCCGCCACATAATATTGCTTTTAACAACTTGAAATCTGTTGAATCTACTTTGAAATCAATATAATCTATTAGATGACAATATTCATCTTTGCCGTTTAAATAGTTATTTAGATGGTTCGAATAGACGGCTGTAGCATAATCAACCAATTCCAGATTATCATCATAAACTATTTTGTTAGCCAAATAATGTTTAAAAATCTCTATGCTTGGATTGCCAGAATCACTATTTATATCAAACATCTTTTGAGTATCAAAGATTGTGCTTACATTAATAAGATCGGTTTTATATACATTGAAATCGTTTGTGATTTTCTTCATGATATTTATTGTTGTTTTGCTATATAAAAATGGTGCTAATGGAATGAATATCAAGATAAATGCTATGTAGTTTTGAATATTTTTCATGAAATCTTTAATACTATCTATTGATTTAATTATGAGTAAGATTAATGAAATTATATATAATAGTCCGATGATGTTTGAATAGTTCTTAAGTCTTTTAATTATTTTTTCTATATTAGCGGCAATTATTTGATTATATTCAATATTAATATCTGTATTTTTCTCTATTCCCGCATTATTGTTTTTAAGTTGCTTACAGTTATAATCTATATTACTACTGTATATGTAAATACCATTGAATTTTCTGAATAAACTAATAGTATATATTGAATACATTAAGTATCCAATTATTAATAATGTAACTGCTATAAAAATAAATATTTCTAATAACATAATGCTTCCTATTTATTAGATTTGGATGTTTTTTTCTTTTTGTCAAGCATCTTGACTGCGCTTTTATAAGGTATGAATTTACCATCTACTTTCAGATATTTACCTTTTCGTTTTGACAAATAAACACATCTGCTTCCATACTTCTCTGTTGTTTTTGTATAATCTTGCTTTTTGCCACCTAATATTTCTTCAATTTGTGAAGATGGATGTACCCTATTCTGCTTAGTAAATATATTTAATACTCCAGGCGTAATAAATATTAATGCATTTGCCATATTTTCCAATGTTATCCAAAGTGGACCTAATATAATAGCTGAAAATAATATACTACTTAGAGTAATTTTTCGTTGAATTCTACCATCATAATTATAATCACGACGATATGCATTATTAGGTGCTTCTCTTCTAGCTTCTTTTAAATCAAAACGATAAGATAAAAATATATATGAAACAAATAATACAATATAAAATAAAGCAAGCAGTCCATGTCTAATATCATCATCAGTGACAGTACGATTATAAAAATCAGTTAATATATTTTCATAGCATTTTAGTAAATTTGAAGATGAAGACCCACACTTTTCTATATCTAAATTTTGAACATTTTCTAACATACCCTTCAGATCTGCTAAAAATGTTTGATTTGAACCATAATTAGTTATATTTTTTATGTTTGCTTCAATTAAATCATTTATTGTTTTCTTCATTTTATAGATAGTATCTTCTTTTTCTTTATCATGTTTAGCATTATTTGGTTTAAAAAATCCTTCTAAAAAACTTTCAGGTTCAGTGTTTAAGAATTTTATTTCTTTGATTCTTTCTACATCATCTTTAATTGTTTTTAGAAATTCTGTTTGGGATAAATTATAACTAATAGTATTTCCATCATCAGTTGTATTTAAAGTAATATGTAACGGTGGTGGAAGTCTGTTTAGAGAGGAACTTTTTATACTTGTATTTAAAAGAGATGGTAATGGTGGTGGAAAAGAAATAGAGGAAGTTGTTACATTATTTGGTGATAAACTAGGGAGGGAACTTGCAGAAATATAGTTAAATAAAGATATATATGTCATTAACATAATAAGTACTTTTTGAAATCGATTAAACTCACCAAAGATTGTATTTATATTTCTTGGATTTTGTGGTTTTTTTTTAACTACGGATGACGACATTATAATTATCTATATAATAAAAATAAAATAAAAATTTATTTATTAGATTTGGATGTTTTTTTCATGTATCTAATATAATTTGAATTTACTGATTTACTGTTGTTTTTTATTTTGCTCCTAGTTGTGGTGCTGGTTTTTTCTTATTTTTTTGCTGTTGATGCTGGTGCTGGTGGTGCTGGTTTTTTCTTATTTTTTTGCTGATGGTGCTGCTGGTGTTTATGGTGCTGGTGTTTCTGCTGCTGGTGCTGTTTCTGGTTCTGGTGTTGGTGTTGATGCTGGTGCTGCTGGTGCTGCTGGTGTTGATGCTGCTGCTGGTGTTGGTGATGCTGCTGCTGATTTTTCTTCTGGTGGTTCTTTTTGTTTTGCTGGGGTTGGTGCTGGGGTGTCTTTGAGGTCGAATGTGTTTTTTATTTTTTGTATCATCATATCTATGAGGGGTTTTGCAAATAAAGATGCTATAATTAAATATAAAATGAATGATGAAAGTAATAAAAATGCAACTATGTAAATAAAAATGCTCTTTTTAAGTTGAGGAAGCATATATAATGATGCAAGTTCAAGATTTATGTCACGTATATGTTGATCTATGGTTTCTCTTACTGCGTCTTCACGATATGTATTGAAGAAATTTTTGTTATTTAAACCATTTGGATCCTCTAATACACTTTGAACGTCATCTTTTATTGAAACCCATATATTTGAAATATTTGAAGTGTGTTTATAATAAAAATATAATTGAGGATCTATCGTTTTATCTATTATTTGCTCATATGTGAAAAAATTCATTATTGTATTGTAATTTATATCTACTTCTGGTATTCTACTGCTAAATAATGTCATTAAACTATGTGTCACTATTCCAGATACGAAATCCTTGTATGGAAAATTATTAATGTCACATGTATGACCTTGTTTGTTATTAAGCATATTTGCATATTTTAGAATCATATTGTCATAACTTGTTCCTGAAATAGTATTTAAGAAATCTGAATCTACTGACATCATTTTATAGACACTTGTCTTTGTAGTAGTCATATTATTTTTGAATAACTGTAAATTAGGTATGCATGTATTCACAAATTGAGAATTGTATAATGAATCCAATACAAGTGCACCTATATATGCAATAATAATTGGCATTAAAAATGTATATGGTATGCTCAATGATTGGTTATCTCCTGGTTTAAATTCTCTTGGTTTACCACCATATTGTGAATAAATCCATATAATTAAATATATAATTATTTGAACTGCAAGTAAAACACAAGTAATTCCAAATATCTTATAGATGCTTTTAAACATACTGGCTTCCAAATAGATATATTGCGGTTCCGATGAAATTGTAGCTGCGGACTTTGCATAATCTAATAATTTATAATCTGTTGTGTCTTTTATGAATATTTTGTCAATGCTCATATTATAATACTGTCTGGATTCTTTGGCAATATAAGAAATAACATCAATTAATGCTATAAATGTTAAAGAGACAAATACAAATATTGTACTTATGCAAAGTGCTGCATATATATATTTGAAAATCTTGTTGAAAATCTCAAGATCTATTGGTGGAAGTTTTCCATCTGTGCCGCCTGCTCCTGTTGCTCCTTGACCAAGAACACCTTTTGCAAGGTCTCCAAGTGTAGATGGATCTAGATTACCTAATTTACCTGATAATTCTTTAAGACCATTACCATTTAATAAACCAGTGGCTAGATTTGCTATATTTTTTTCCATTGTATCCCTTTACTATAATAAAAATAATATAAATCATATTCTATTACGTTTCTTTTTTGAAAAATACTCTTAATAATATTGGGAATGGCAATTGAGAAAGTATAGCACCTATTAGTAAATTTTCATAACTATTAGTTATTGAATCCATATCTAAATCAGATAATAAGGAATTTATAGTATCTGTATTTTCTGCAGAACTTTCTACTCCTAATTCAAGAATACATTTGTATATATCATATATCTGACTATTTTGTTGAGTGTTTTGCTCATCTAATAAATGTTTTAATTTTGTTAATATTATATTTCCAATATATGATGAATAATCTAATAGATATGGTGTATATAATGAAAAGTAATTAATGGGATCTCTATCATTTTCTAATGAGAAAGTTCTGCCTGGTGTTGCTACATCAAAAGTACTCAAAGCATCTTCTAAGTAAGGACTGCTGAATCCAACCATATTGTGATAATTAATATACATATTAATACTGAAAACTATTTGTGAAATATTTTCCACACCAGTATCAGTTTTCGTAATGTTTGCACAAGTAATTGCATTAGGATTTACAATAGGATCTATGGAATCTATAAGTGGGAATAAATTATTTATTGCAGAATCAATATTTCTATATAATGTAAGTTGATTAAATGATGGGATCTTTAAAGAATTTAATAAAGATATATCGCTATAATAATAAGAATGAATTCTATTATTCACAGTGCTAAATGCGTTACTTATCTTTTTCTGAGTACTTAGAAATTTTACATATAATGAAATTATAACTGGTAATTGAATGATTATAGATATAATGCATATCATTGAATATTCTAAATTTTTTTGATCTGCAGTTTTATTTGATACAGTTTTTATGAGAATAATCATAGAAACAAGAGCTGATAATGATCCTAAACCAATTATTACTCCAAAATTTATTTTACCATTTTTAATTACTGAAGCGTTTGGAGAATCTAATATTAAAGGATTTTGTATACCATTTAATGTTGATAAGTTAGATAAATAACTAATTGTCATAGAAATTGCATAAAAGAATTCTGCTAATAATGTGAATATGACACCATATATAAATATTAAAGTTTTATTTTTACTTAATTCTTCTGTTAGACTTTCTATAAAATCTTTAAATTGTTCTAAGAAATTTTTAGATTCTTTTTTTGCTTCTGGTGGTGCTTCTGATGCTGCTGGTGCTGCTGGTGCTGCTGGTGCTGCTGGTGCTGCTGGTGCTGCTGGTTGTGGTGCTTGTGTTGCTTGTGCTGCTGGTGGTGCTGCTGATAGTGATGAATTTTTAAAAAATTCATCTGCGTGTTTTGTTATAGTTGGATCTGCTGTAAAAAGTTTAATTAAATCTACTGCTTCTGATGGTTGATCTTGTGCTGCTGGTGCTGCTGGTTTTGCTGCATCTTCTTTTTCTGACATTGTACTCTCTATCATCAGAAGCTAAATTATTTTACTTTACGACGTGCTATTAATTTACCATTTATAGTTTCTTTGAGGTATTTTTCTTTTTTTGCATCAGGGTTTTGTATTTCTATTACTTTATCTATTTCTTTGAATTTATTCTCTTCATCTACATTTAATATTATATCTGTAGCTGCAGTATTTATCATTCTGTTAAGAGTTTCATTAATACCTTGAGGTATCCAATTATTATCATTGTGGATTTCAAAATATTTATTCTTAAAACTTCCTATTCTTACATTATGATTTTCTGGATGTTCTTTATTAAAATAGATTTTTTCTATCATTTCTATTAAACCATAATAACCATTCTTATAGCAATCTAATAAGAATGCATTTGTTATATATTCTTTGTTTTCATCTCCAAAGTTTCTAATTTCTATAATAATTTGATTAGTATTGTTATTTATAATTTGGTTATTTATAATTTGGTTATTAGTATTGTTGTTTATAATCTGGTTAGTATTGTTATTTATAATTTGGTTATTTATATTCACATTCTCTAAAATTAATTCTGAAGAAGTCTTGAATTTACAACTTTTTTGATGTCTATATTTTGCTTGAGGTAATGTAAATATTTCTTTACACTTTATACATTCTAGTTTATTTATTTTACCTTTACAAACTTTAATATGATTATTATAATTTCTATTATTTGATAAAATTTTTTCACATTTTTCGCATTGGTTCTTGTCTAATATTTTTTCGCAATTTGGGTTGTTTTTTTCGCAATTTGGGTTGTTTTTTGCGCAAGTTGGGTTGTTTTTTGCGCAAGTTGGGTTGTTTTTTGCGCACGTTGGGTTGTTTTTTGCGCACATTTGATCACTTTTTTCGCTTTTTTCTACATGTTTTCTGTTAAAATGACGACGAGTATTGGATGCCCAATTAGAACTGAACTCGCACTGGGAACATTTATGAAACATCTTACTATTACAATGGGAAGATAATAAAACTTTAAGTGGATTTTTATATTGAAATCGATCCGGATCGATCCGGATCGACGGAGGGGGGGGGCAAAAAATCTTGAGCCCCCAAAATCCTTGAAAAAAACCAAAAATAAATTTTCAGTTCTGATAAGGATTTGCGATTGCGTATCTAAACGCCTTATCAGAACTGAAATTCAAAAAATGGCAAAAAGTAAAGTAAATTTTACATTTTTTAATGTTTTTGGTAAAGCCAAATTAATAAAAATAAGAGATTTGTTACCAGGATTTTATGGTATTTATGGGTTTTTCGGGGGTTATCCTGACACTTAGATAGACTTGAGTAACCAGATTACAATGACGATTGTTACTGGATATGCTAAGCGAACTAGGAATTCTTGAGTATCTGTCAAGAAAGATTGGCCAAAGAAATTGGATAAATAATGGGTTATCATATGATCCAATGAGAATGCTAAGACAATTATTAGGGCAAGAATAATTACTTTAGCCACTTCCATTTTTTTAGCTCCTACGCGATCCCAGAATCCATCAGCATGTACCATTTTAGTTTTTGGTTTCTTAGTACTTGTCGTGGATTCTGCAGTATCATTGTAGTAATCATTTTGAGTATACATTTTATCAGATTTAGGAACAGTCAATTCAGGCATAGGTGGTGGTGGTGCTTGAACTGGTGGCATTTTCTGCGGATTTTCATATCCTCCTCCAGTATCACCATTTAAACTTCCAAAAGCTACTGATAAGTCAGTTCCTTCAAACATTTTGCTCTATATGAAACTTATATTTTTTTTGATTATAGAAGTCAGGAATGGCATTTCAAGATACGGTAAATAAAGTTGAAGAGAAAATAAATGAAATAGTCGAGAAGAAAGAAGAAGAGTTACAAAAAATAGAATATAATGACTATAATTACGTATATGTTGAAACAATAAAAATAATTAAGAATATGAAAATCTTACTATATGGCGGAACAGCTATCAATGAACTATTGCCGAAGAATTTGAAAATTTATAAAGAAAAAACACTTCCAGACATTGATGTATTTACTATAGGTGCTCTTAAAAAGGCAAATTATATTGCTGATAAACTTAAAAAACGCAATTTTAAAGCTGTTTCTGTATCCGAAGCATTTCATAAAAATACTTTTAAAGTTTTTGCAGAAGGCGTACAGCTATTAGATATATCCGAAGTAACACCAAGTGCATTTAAAAAACTTTCTAAAAACTCTAAAATTGGAAGTCTTGGAATAAGAATAGTTAATATTGAGTTTCTTCGATTAAGTCTTCATATGTTATTGGCACAATCAAATGATTCTCATAGATGGGGTAAAGTATTTAAAAGACTCATTTTATTTTACGAAAAATATCCACCAAATGCAAACTGTATCATTAAAGAGACTCCTATAAGTCATAATATGACTATTGAAAATAGTAAAAAGACTATCATTATAGAGTACATATATTTATATTTAGAAAATAGCGAATATGTTTTATTTGGTCCGAACGAAGTAAAATTTATATTAGAACAAAAGAAGAATGCATTGGATCTAAGTATATACAATATAAATCCTCAAATTTTCTTATTAGTTAATACACATAACTTACGAGGGGTTGCATTAAAAATGATAAAAAATATAAGCCATGGATCAAAAGATTTTTCAATCAGCAATATTTATAAAAATAATTATTTTATTTATGACTACATCATTATCAACTATCAGAATGTTCCATTAATTGTACTTTTTAGAGCGGAATCATGCATGACATATAATACAATTCATAATTATAGAATTGCAACTGTTAATACAATAATTAGAATGTATCTATCAATCATTTTATCAGGTGATACTAAATTTTATAAGTATACTAAAATACTTGAATGCGCAGCTAATCAATTAGCACAATATCAACAAAAATATAAGACAAGTAAAAATCAACTATTGCAGAATTTTGTAACACAATGCTACGGGGAATATGAAAGTATCCAGACCCTACGAAGAAATAGAATTTTACGATTAAAAGATGAAGTAGATAATGATGTCAAGTAAAAATTTTCTAGTCCAAAAGTAATGACAAAACGCGACCTAATCATTCTAATAATTAACTTAATTTTATTGGGTATCATTATATATCTTCTATTTAGTTCTACAAAAGAGCCTTTTGAAAACTTAGTCGCTGTAAAGTCAACAAAAGGCAAAGATGACGCAGATGACGAAATAGTAAATATTCAAATGAAAAATTCTGGAGGCTCACTACGTTCAGATTATTCTGCTGGAATCGCACTACGTTCAGATTATTCTGCTGGAGGGGCACTTGCTGGAGGCTCACTTGCTGGAGGGGCACTACGTTCAGATTCACTTGCTGGAGGGGCACTACGTTCAGATTCACTTGCTGGAGGGGCACTACGTTCAGATTCACTTGCTGGAGGCTCACTTGCTGGAGGCTCACTTGCTGAAAGCTCACTTGCTGAAGGGGCACCTGCTGAAGGGGCACTACGTTCAGATTATTCTGCTGGAGGCTCACTTGCTGGAGGGGCACTACGTTCAGATTATTCTGCTGAAGGCTCACTTGCTGAAAGCTCCATTTTAGATAATGATGACGATGATGATATTAAAGTTATTAGACCACGTAAAAGAAGATATAAGAAGAAATATAAAAAAGTAAAGGAAGAAAATGACTTTGAAAATTTTAATAATTATGAATCTGAAATGTCTCCGAGAGATAAAAATCTATTTGATGCTATTAAAAAAGGAAAACTATCTGATCAAGAGATACAACAATTAATAGATTCTGATGTTATTACTGAGAATTTAGTTGAAAAATTTTTACAAACTGCTGAATCCGGTGGCGGTGGCGGTGGTGGTGGCGGAGTTGAACATTTTAGCAATAGTCAGAAAAGACCATCAAGTTTTAATATAGGATCATATGACGGTGGATCATATGCATCTTTTTGAGAATGTAAAAATTGATTTTGATTTTGATAAAAGAATAAATATGGATATAGAGTTTCATGAGAAATACTTTGAGATTATTTTTTCAATCATAAAAAAACAAAATGAGATTTTATTGAAGAAGATAGCATTGCAAGAAAATATAGATGGAACATTGTTAAAAGAATTTATTCCTTCTAAGAAAGAATATAAGAAATGGCTGCTTAGTCATCATCATCGTCAGAATTTAGATTAAGTCTTAATAAAGCATTCGTATCTCTTCTAGCTATATTGACTGGTAAATGAAATGCTTCATTTGTTGAAAATTTAGATATTGGATGGTCTCTATTATAATCAATATCTTGATCATCTGAATCAATATCTTGATCTTCTTGTTTATATAAATAATTGATAACGTCCGGGTTATAATTTGGATTCAATATCGATGCTTTAAATTCGACATCTGGTAGTACTTCATAGTAATAGATTGCTGCAACAATTGTATGATTTAGACCTTTAAAGTCATAAAGAGATCCATCTGGTTTTTGGAATGACAATGTTAATCTAGATAATTTACCAATTGGATGAAATTCTCTAAAAGGAACTTTGTAGTCTACATTATTTTCACTATATCCTACCACACCTAAACGGAATTTTGCAAGTCCTAAACATAATTCTTGAGAATACGCTAAAGACCGATAACTACTTTGTTCAATTTCTGGACATCTTAATAACATATATTTTTCACCTATCAATGTAAATAAACCAGGTGCAATAAGTCTATGGTATTGTAATTGTGTGGATAGTATAAGAGATGCTTCAAAATGAATACCATTATTATCTAATGGCACTTTATTTGTAAAATTAATAGTAGATGCAGTATATAATTGATAAGAACTTATCATTGAAGCATCTCTAAGATTATTATCATTATAGTAAATATTTGTTATGTTTGTCGGATCATCTGAGAATCCAGTAAATACTATAGAATAGATACCAATATCAATGGATATAGGTGTAAAATTAGAAGATGAACTGTATGCACCATTTGTATAATCTACTTCGATAATACTAGAACCTAGCAATTTACTAGAATCAAATGGTGGTAATCCAGGGAATAGTGACCAGAATATTCGATTATTTGTTACTAATCCAGACGATGTAGATGCGGCTATTTGTATTTGATTGAATTGGGCCATAGCCACATTTGAAAAAGATTGGGATACCCATTGATTTCCAGATAAAGGAAGCATTCTTACGACACCTCGTGGTCCAATAAATATATCAGATTCAGATTCTGGAAAGGTGATTGTCGGATCGTCAACACTATGATATAATTGATAATTATTGTTAGTATTGTAAATATCTGGATATAGTCGGGTATCATATCTTTTTGTAGTTTGATTTGTCGTATTATTATAATAATACATTGTGGTGTCTAATTGACTTAGATTTACAGGCTTGGATGCTTCTGATAATTGCATATAAGTATTAAATCCAATAGTTTCAGCAATTGTAGAATTTTTCATATCAAATACAAAAGGATATGCAGAATAGAATTGAATAATATTAGAAATATCGGGAGGATTTGATAAAGGCGCGGCAATAATATTCACAATGCCTGCAGTTGCATCAGCATTTAGATGCATACTTAAAATAGAATTTAACATTGGAATCAGAGTTTGAATAGTATAATCTCCTGGATCAAGATATTCAACTTGATAATTCGATGGATCTATTAATGCTATATCAAAAGATGCTTTATGTATAAAAAAGCATATTTTATTGTTAGTTACATCAATATTATATAAAGTTCTAGGAACAGATGCTTCTATTACTTCAAAGCCAATAACATTTAAGAATGGTGTATCAAAATTGACAACATAGTTGTTTGCTTCAGGATATTTTAACTTGTCACGATTATTACTGTCAATCAAGAAAGTGTAATTTTGTTTTTTCCCATTTTTCTTGAGAAAATCTACATCTTCTATTGTCATGTCTTTTTCTTTAATTATATTTAGAGTTTAAATAATTTATGGCAACATATACAGATAAAGTTATATTTCTATTATTAATATTTATCATAGTAATTGTTATATTTTTCATTAAACCAGCGAGAATACCAGACTATATAGAAGCCCCATTAAAAACAAATAATTCTAGTGCTAACCCATTATCTGATACAGCTTCAAATACTCAGAGCAGCAAAGAGAGCAGCAAAGAGAGCAGCAGAGAGAGCAGCAAAGAGAGCAGCCCACAAACAAATCGCCTAGAAAGTTCAATTGGTAAAGATTTTATTGAACACTTTCAACTTGGAGGTAGTTACAAGATAAAAACATATTAAAATATATTCTAATCAGATTATAATGATTGATAGTAATTTTGTTTTGAAGATAATAACATTAATAATATTAATAATATTATCTAGTTATCTAATATATAAAATATCAAATAAAGAGCACTTTTATGATGCTATATCTGATATGAAAAATCAGTATCATCCTACATCTGAACAATATGCAACATGTAGTGCATTTTTACAAGACATGATCCAGAATAAATATTGGGCATTTGATACAAATGGTGCTGGATCTATGTCACCATGTTCTGGATTTCCACCGATTGCATTTACAGCTGCATTTCAAGTCAAAATAAATAATTCTGGTTGGGTTAAAAGATCTGGGCAAGCAGATGCATATACTTATATAACTAGTCAAATACAACCATTAGTTGTTCCAAATGTACCAACACCACCTAGTCCACCACCAGCGCCACCCGTTCCAGTTTTTAATCAATTATACGGAGACTGGTATTTTACAGATACAACTAATAATCAAATATTTATTACTATTAATTCAACTAATATCTCAGTAATTAAGAACGGGGTTTCACAAACATATAATGTAAAAACAAATATAAATGACAATGATATTAATACAGATGTAGGAAGTTCTGATCTTCAAAATTCATATCATATCTATTTACTTGCCCAACCTGGTCAACCTGGTCAACAAACAGTTGACTATTATTCATCTTCTGGAAATTTAACGACTGCACAGTTATTTCCTAAATCCCAATTAAATAGCAATATTCAATTATCTGGTGCAGTATTACAAATGGCATCTGTTACACCATATAATCCATCTAAATCATCAAATACAATAAATAAAATGCCAATTAACCCAGTAGTTATTAATAATAATCAAGGTGCGCAAAATGACAATACTGCAAGTACTAGACAATGTTCTATTTACTTTGTGAAAAATAAGAAAATAGATATATGCAATGGAACCGATCCAGAATTTAACGGTATTCCTTTATTTTCTCTACATGAAAGAACATTGAGAGATATGATATCTTCTAATAAATATACATCAACCCAAGTTGATAAAATAAATAGTGTACTTAATGCATTAGATAGAAATAATGGATATTGTAAATTACCAATATATAATTGGAGCGAACAAGTAAATTCGGTAAATGGCGGTAGTCAGACACCAACTAATTATAAAACAGCTTATAATAATTATGCTGCACTCGGTCCATTAGATTCATGGGCATATTGTTTCAAGAATGATCCTGATGGCAAACATACAGATGGTACTAATCTTCAACAATATAGCAATAGTGCAATAGTGTCGAAGCAAGATACAAATCAACAAAATACTATTGAAAAAATTGGAATTTCAACTTTCAATTTTGATATGTATAGTAATTATATATGTAATAAACCAATTGAAGATTTAACACAGACACGTACTAATGTATTTAATAATCCTGTTCCATCTTTGCCTCAGAATATTAATATTTTGGGAATTACTATAGATGGATCTAATATTATCACTGACATTCATTTATATATCTATAATTCATTAGATGGTACATTAAAACCAACTGTAGATTCAGATTCAAAATTGCAAGATTATTTATTGAAGAATAATCCATTTTTTACTATTAATGGATTAATTGCTGATCAAAATGGTATTGATCCAAATGATGGAATTCCAGCACCATCACCATCAATAAATACTAATTCTATTAATTTACCAAGTTTACAGAATCCTGGTAAGCGTTTAGCAATTGTTTCGAATTTAAATAATATGAAGAATTATTTGTTTTCTTTTGATAATCTGTGTAGCATTCCTTACAAAACAAAATTTGTTGACGAAAACAACAACTATTTGTCAAATTCTGTTCAACTACAGTTGACTGGAAATATTATTGTGAACGATTTGCCACCTTCCAGTTCATATCCATATTATGGATCAATTATGGATATTAATAACACTATTAATTATATAAATAACCAACTAACCGCTATAGATGCACAAATTGCATCAAATACAAGTAATTTAAATCCATTGATTTCATCTATGAGTAATGGAGTGGATAAATATACTTTATCGCAAAGCCAATATACTAGCTTTTTGCAAAGCCAGGATAAAGATCAATTCTTACTGAATCAATCTGCATCTTTTAAAAAGATATCACGTCCAGCATTTAATGGGTGTGCAACTAATGGCGCTGGGGGCACCAGCCCTGGGAGCAGCAGCCCTGGAAGCAGCAGCCCTGGGGGCACCAGCCCTGGAAGCAGCAGCCCTGGGACAGCTTCATTATTTGATTCGTGCACTGGAAACAATTATAATATATATATAGGCTTTTTAAATGTACCAAGTGCAAAAAATTATACTTTTAATGTGGGATCAATATCAAATGGAATTTTGCTTTTCGGAATTGATACATATGATATAAATGATTTATTGAATGCTTATTCATCTGGTGCAACTAGTAAATATATAGTTGCATATGATAGTAGTAAAGTTACTTCAAGTATCTCATTAGAAGCAAAAAAATACTTATTCGTGTTTATTCACAATTCATCAATTGGAGCAACAATTTTTGCATCTCCAGCATTTCCAATTACAGATTCTAGTATATCATGTGATGAAAATGGCCCATCTAATTCAATATACCAAGATATACCAGCTAGTTATTTCTATACAGCTGAATCGTCATATCAAGATTATAGTAAAATTAATAATGATTTAAACAATCAGGCTACTTTATTAAAATCACGTTTAAATGACTTGAATGACTATATAACAAATAATACTAATAAAATTGTTCCTTCAACTTTAATAAATAGCATAAAAAATATTTTAATTGGATCACAATTTGTCACAAATACATATCCACCAGTTTATATATCAAAAGTATATACAACAGATGATAACAATACAAGTTCTGATGTTGTCTTTTTATCATTATAAATCACCATAGATTGTCATGCGCAGCGACTTGGTGTGCGACTTGGTGTGCGACTTAGTGTGCGACTTGGTGTTTAGTTTTTGTTTTAATTTATTATAAGAATTAATTATAAAGTTTTTAAGTACTTCAGATGTATATGGTGTTTTTAATTTCAGAAAGTTTATTAAATTATTTAATAAGATTGTTTTAATTATGATATAAGAAAATGCATTTGTTTTTTCTTTCCACAAAGGGTTTTTAAAAGTCTTTTTGTGTTTTAAAAGTTTATCTGTTTGATAAATACCCCATTTTAATTCGGATGCGTATAAAATGTTAAAAGGAATACTGAGTTCGTATGATATAAATGCAAGATGATATATTTCTGCCCATAGTTCAATAATTGCTTCATTTGGATTGAAATTAGACTCCTGAGATATTTCAAACATTTCTCTAAAAGTATTTAATTCAGAAATACTCCATTGATTACCAGTATCAAATTTAGAATGATGTAATACTTCATGTAAAACTACTTTTGGAAATTCTTCTTCTTTATGAATATATATATCATTACCATTTACATATGTAAATCCTCCATTAATATTATTAAATGATATCTGAACAGAATCATTTGGGAATATTCTTTTAATACTTAAAGGAATTAACCAAATATTAAAATTAAAAGGGTTTTGAAAATTAAGATATTTATATAGAAACTCTAATCTTTTGCATAAATATATGATGCGAATATTTAGGATTTCATCTTGAGAATTATTAATTAGAAAAATAGAAAAATGCGTAGATTTAAATTTTAAAATGTAGCTACATTTTTCTAAAAAAATTTGGGCACTTTTAATTTCTTTTAGGGATTCTTGAAGCTCATGCTTTTTTTCTGGATTTAAATTTTCACTTTGAATCTCTATATCGTTTATATATGAATCATAAAATGCCCTGATTTCTTTTTCAAGCATTATGATCCTCACTATTTATCCTTGTAGAAATTAGATTTCTGTTCTTATATTAATGAATTCATCATCTAAAAAATATGATGTTTTAGGTGAAGGATCATATGGATGTGTAATAAAACCTGCATTACCATGTGATAGTAAAATAGAGGTTATTTCTGGAACTCGTAATGGAATTCGTAATGGGACTCGTAACGGGACTCGTAATGGAACTCGTAATGGGACTAGTAACGGGACTCGTAACGGGACTCGTAATGGAACTCGTAATGGGACTAGTAACGGGACTCGTAACGGGACAACCAGTAATCAGAATTTAGTATCAAAAGTTTTTGAGAAGAAGGTTAATTATAAAAAAGAGTTAGACCTTTCTAAAAAACTAGCTAAGATTGATCCTTTTGGTGAAAATTTTTTACTACCAAAGAAAGGCTGTATATTAAATAATAGTAAATTTTTGAAGATTAAAAATATATGTACTAAAAGGCATTTTAATGTTTATGAAAAAAATTATCAATTAGTTATGCCATATGGTGGTATTAATGTGAAAGAATATATTAAAAATACTAAAATAACTTTTAAAGATTTTATAAATGCTAGTAAAAGTCTTTTAGATTCTATTCAATTACTAAAAACACATAATTATTGTCATCAAGATATTAAATTTGACAATGTATTAATTGATGATAAAAAGATGATTTTAATTGATTATGGATTAATGAAAAAATTTAATACTATATATAAACCCGGAAACAATAGAAGACTTTTGAAAAACTATTATCCATATCCACCAGAATACAAGTTAGTTTTCTATTTTAATGAAAGAATGCAAATTTTTATTGAAGAGTCTTTAAATAATATAAAAGAGATTATTAAAAAAGTTGGTAATTTTATAGACTTCTTTTCAGAAGAAGAGATAATTAATAAATTAAAAGAGATGTATAATAAATATCATAAATTAGCAAAGAACAAAACTGAAATAATAAAAATAATGACAAAATATGCGGATAAGATTGATATTTATAGTACTGGTGTATTGTTTGCAATTAGTGGTAATATAATAAAATCTAAAAATAAAGACTATAAAGAACTAATTAAAAAAATGATTGAATTTGATCCAGAATATAGAATAGATTGTGATGAATGTAAAAAATTACTTAATAAATTATAGGTAACCTATGAATTCGCCGCAGCTAGATGAAACTGGAAGTCAAATAGTTGCTAATATAGCAACTGTTAGATTATGGAATGATGAAGAACAAAAGTATCTTAATATGTTATGTACAAAATACGATGAAATGGCTGAAAAGTACATGAATTTATACAGATACATGCATTCTAAACAAATAAGATATAGGTTACCGGTTATTATATTTTCTTCTTTATCAGGGATTGCTTCTTTTGGAACTACTAGTTTTCCTGTTTTTATGCAAAGATATGTTAGTATCGGTGTAGGGATTGTAAATGTTGGTATATCAATTATTCAAGCTTATGAATCTTATATCAAATTAAATGACGTAGTTATAAAATCTTACACAATTTCATGTAGTCTTAAGAAACTGAGTGATAGAATACACGTCGAATTATATATACCTGTCAACAATAGAGTATTAGATGGTGATAAATATTTAAGAAATGTATTAGAAGAGTATGAGAAAATAATGGCGGATGCACCACCATTAGAATTTGATAATACTTCAGAATTCTTTACAATGCATAAAGAATTATCAAAAGAAATCAAAGAACATTTTATGAATAAAGAAAATGTCGAAGAACTAGAAGGCAAAAAAAGATCTCTTTTAACAAGAGTCAGTTCAATTTTTAGAACAGTAGAATCAGAAGTTGCTCCACGAATTAAAAGAATCGAAGAAGAATTTAAAGAATTTGATCCAATACCAATTGAAAATAGAATTACAAAAACTGCATTACGTGAAGTGCTCAATTAATATTTTCGCACCAAGTGAAGTGCTCAATTAATATTTTCGCACAAAGTGAAGTGCTCAATTAATATTTTCGCAC
>Ga0164296_1002328_pt1 | contig 19097 bp, 14 predicted proteins | sample GEODES057metaG_FD_113533 | JGI IMG/M metagenome (GOLD analysis project Ga0164296, IMG submission 113533) | Dystrophic lake water microbial communities from Trout Bog Lake, Wisconsin, USA - GEODES057 metaG | ecosystem: Environmental > Aquatic > Freshwater > Lake | place: USA: Trout Bog Lake...
ATCATCGCCGAACCGATCCAGGGCTCGGGCGGGGTCATCGTGCCGCCCGCCAGCTATTTCCCCCGCCTGCGGCAGATTTGCGACAAATACGACGTGCTGCTGATCGCCGATGAGGTCATCACCGGTTTCGGCCGCACCGGCACCTGGTTCGGGTTGGAGCATGAAGGCGTGCAGCCGGATCTGTTCTCCTTCGCCAAGGGCGTGACCAGCGGCTATCTGCCGCTTGGTGGCGTGGCGATCTCCAAGACCTTGTACGACGTTCTGCAGGACGCGCCGGCGGATGAAAAATTCATGCACGCCGCGACCTATTCGGGCCACCCGGTCTGCTGCGCCGTCGCTCTGGCGAATATCGACATCATCGAGAAAGAAGGCATGGTGGACCGCGCGCGGGACGTTGGTGCGAAGTTCATCACCAATCTGGAATCGCTGCTGACGCTGCCGAACGTCGGGGAAGTGCGCGGCAGGGGTCTGCTGGCGGCGGTGGAATTGGTGGAAGACAAGGGCAGCAAGGCGCCGGCCAAGGGGTTGGGTGCGAAAGTGGTGGCAGAGGCTGGCAAGCGTGGCCTGCTGGTCCGCTTGCGTGCTGCCGCGGATGGCCCGCCGGCCAGCGGCGACGTGCTATGTTTTTCCCCGCCGCTATCGACGCCGGAACCGATCCTGGATCAGATCGTCTCGATCCTGGGCGAGTCGATCCAAGCTGCGGCCTAGCCGAGCGTGGGGCAAGGTGGGCGGCAGGTCCCTGCGGCCGTCTTCCGGGTCCTTTTGTGCCTTCCTTTGGCGCCTCCGCCCCTGGCACCTAGTTCGGCGCGGAGGTCGCCCCTATGGCCCCCCTGGGGTAGCCCCTGGGGATGGGTCCCTGGGAAAGCCCGGTGAGATGGCCCCTGGGGATGGCCCCTGGGGATGGCGCGTGCGATTGTCGGCCGACCATCCAGCGATCGGGTCGTTGGTCACGGCCGAAGAATGATGCTGCGGAGAGGATCTGCCGGATGATGCATCGTCTGGTCGCGGCCGTCGTGACGCTGGCCGCCATGCTTCCCGTCGCCGCTTTCCCAGCCTCCCTGCCGCCGGTGGAATCCGCAACCGGCCTTGTCGTCGCCGCGCAGCGCTTGGCGGCCGAGGCGGGGGCCGAGATCCTCCGCCAAGGCGGTTCGGCGATCGATGCCGCCGTCGCCACAGGGTATGCCGAGGCAGTCGTCGATCCGTGCTGCGGCAATATCGGCGGCGGCGGGTTCCTGACGGCATCGCTGCCGGACGGCAAAGCGGTGTTCATCAATTTCCGCGAGACCGCACCGGCGGCGGCCTCGGCCGGGATGTATCTGGATGCGGCCGGTTCGGTCATCCCGGGGGCCAGCCTAGTCGGGTGGCGCGCCGCCGGGGTGCCGGGAACGGTGATGGGGTTGGACACCGCGCTGATCCGCTACGGCACCTTGCCGCGCGCCGTCGTGATGGCGCCGGCGATCCGCCTGGCCCGCGCGGGCTTCACCCTCGGTCAAGCCGACGCCGACATCCTGGCGCGCAGCCGTCAGCGCCTGGCACAGGATCCGGTGGCGGCCGCGGTGTTCCTGCATCCCGACGGCACGTCCCTGCGCCCGGGGGAGGTGCTGCGCCAACCCGACCTGGCGGACACGCTGCAGGCGATCGCCCGTGATGGACCGGCCGCGTTCTACGCCGGGCGCATCCCTGCCGCGGTGGAAACTGCCTCCCGCCACGGCGGCGGCTTGCTGACAGCGGCGGATTTCGCCGCTTATCGCGCCCCGGTGACCGAGCCGATACGCTGCACCTATCGCGGCTTCACCATCCTGTCGGCACCGCCGCCATCCTCGGGCGGCACCACGCTCTGCGAAACGCTGAACATCCTGTCCGGTTATGATATGCGCGCGCTGGGGTTTCACGGCGCCCAATCGATACACCTGATGACCGAGGCGCTGCGCCTTGCCTATCGGGATCGCAATACCAGCCTGGGTGATCCGGATTTCGTCGCCAATCCGGTGGAACGCTTGCTCTCTGACGCGCATGCGGCCCATCTGCGCAGCCTGATCGGGCCGAACGCCACCCCATCCGCCAGCTTACCGGCCGACCCGGATGGAGTAGGGGCCGGGGAGGCGCCAGCGGGGGCGAAACGCCCGGCGGAAAAGACCGAAACCACGCATTATTCGGTGATCGACGCGCATGGCGGGGCGGTGTCGGTCACCTTCACGCTCAACGGCTTCTTCGGCGCCGGCGTGATGGCGCCCGGCACCGGGTTCCTGCTGAATGATGAGATGGATGATTTCAGCCTGAAACCGGGCGTGGCAAACCAGTTCGGGCTGGTGCAGGGGGCGGCGAATGCCATCGTCCCCGGCAAACGGCCGCTCTCCTCCATGGCACCCACCATCGTCCTCCACGACTCCCGTATCGCCATGGTGCTCGGCTCCCCAGGCGGGGCGCGCATCATCACCGCCGTGTTGCAAACCCTGATGAACGTGATCGATCACGGCATGACGGCACAAGAAGCTGTGGACGCCCCCAGGCTGCACCACCAATGGCTGCCTGATGTCCTGTTCGCCGAACCCTACGCCCTGTCCCCGGACACGCAGGCGGAACTGGCGCGGATGGGCTACCGCATCGTGACCCAAGCGCCCTGGAGCGCGGTGGAACTGATCGCCGCCGATCCTGCGACCACCCTTCCGCCCCCGCTTGCGGCTTCTGGCCGGCGAGAGACGATGGGCGACGATGCCGTGGCCGGACATGAGGCGGCAGCGGCGGTCTATGCCGGCGCCAATGATCCCCGCCGGCCGGCTGGCGCCGCGGTCGCGCCGTAGATCTAGGAAAATGTCCTTGCCTCGCCATCGGCGAGGCGATATCTGAACATAACAAGAACATTTATCTGGCCGGTTCGGTGCGGCGTTACCTGTCTCGATGACGACCTGCTTACGCCTTTGGACGCGCCCTTGGACGCGTGGGGATCATGCCGTAAGGCGGCTCTGTTGATCCTATCCCCGCTCGGCCATGTCGCGAGGCTGGACAGCGCGCCGCGCTGGCGGCACGGTTTGGTCCCGACCTGACCATCAACCGGATGCCCTGTGATGCTGCCCGACCAGACCCTGCAAGACGCCGAAACCCTGCTGGCCGCCTGCCGAGCAAAACAGGTGATGGTGGCGACGGCGGAAAGTTGCACGGGTGGGCTGATCGCCGGGGCGCTGACGGCGATTGCCGGATCCTCGGACGTGGTCGATCGCGGCTTTGTCACCTACTCCAATGAGGCGAAGAACGAGCTGGTCGGAGTGCCGATGGCGCTGATCGCGGCCCATGGCGCGGTCAGCGAACCGGTGGCCGCGGCGATGGCGGAGGGTGCCTTGGCGCGCTCGCGTGCCACGATCGCGATATCCGTGACCGGTGTGGCCGGTCCGGGTGGCGGTACGGCGGCCAAGCCGGTCGGGTTGGTGTGGTTCGGCCTGGCCAAGACGGGCGCGCCGACGGTGACGGACCATCAGATCTTCCCCGGTGACCGCGCGGCAATCCGCGCGGCGACGGTGGCGCATGCGTTCCGCTTGATCCGCGAGGCACTGTCGCGCGCTGATTGACCGGTCGGGTGTTTTGCCCTCACGATCCCGTTATGTCTGGGGTCACAACATGAATATCCGGCCGTAATGGGATCGACCGCAGGCACGGGGCAGGGCGCGGGCGGGTTGTCCGATCCACCCGAAGAGGCGGTGCCGCATCGGGCGATGATCACCAGCTGTGCCATCGGCGCGACGATCCTACAATCCTTGGACCAGACCATCGCCAACGTGGCGATGCCCTATATGCAGGGCAGTTTCTCGGCCAGTTTCGACGAAATCACCTGGGTTCTGACGTCTTACATCACCGCCGCGGCGATCATGACGGCGCCGGTTGGCTGGCTGGCAGTGCGGTTCGGCCGTAAGCCGCTTTATGTCGGCTGCATCATCGGCTTCACCGTTGCGTCCATGCTGTGCGGCGCGGCGCAGTCTCTGATGCAGATCGTCGGCTTCCGGCTGCTGCAAGGCATGTTCAGCGCCGCCTTGGTGCCTCTGTCCCAGGCAACGCTGCTGGATATCTACCCGGCGCGCCGGCGCGGCTTTGCCATGGCCATCTGGGGCATGGGGGTGATGATCGGCCCGATCATGGGCCCCACCTTGGGCGGCTTTCTGACCGAGCAGTATAACTGGCGCTGGGTTTTCTACATCAATCTGCCTTTCGGCATTCTGGCCGCGGGCGGGCTGATCGCCTTTCTGCCATCGGCGCTGGGGGTGAACCGGCTGCGCTTCGACTGGCTGGGCTTTGCCGTGCTGTCGATCGGTATCGGCGCCTTGCAGTTGATGCTGGATCGCGGCCAGGAACTGGATTGGTTCTATTCCACCGAGATCATCGTCGAGGCCGTGCTGGCCGGTTTGGGCATTTACCTGTTCCTGATCCACATGGCCTTTTCCAAGCAGCCGCTGATCCGGCCGGTGGTGTTCCGCGACCGTAATTTCTGCTCGGGCTTGGTGATGATGTTCTCCGTGGGCACGTTGCTGGTGTCCAGCATGGCGCTGATGACGCCCTGGCTACAGGGGTTGAGCAATTACCCCGTGCAGACGGCCGGTCTGGTGATGGCGCCACGCGGCCTGGGTAATCTGGTCATGATCATGGTGGCGGGCCGGCTGTCGTCGCGCATGGACCCGCGCTATCTGGTTGGAACGGGGCTGCTGATGATGTGCACCGCCTTCTGGATCATGACCGGGTGGACGCCCGATGTTTCCCAGCGCGACATTATTCTGGTGATCATGCTGCAGGGCGGCGGCATGGGGTTGTTCTTCACGCCGGTGCAGGTGCTGTCTTTCGCCACGCTGCCGGCCACGATGCGCACGGAAGGCGCGTCCTTGTTCAGCCTGCTGCGCAATATCGGCGCGGCGATCGGCGTGTCCCTCACCTCCACCATGTTGGCGCGCAATACCCAGTCTTTGCACGAGATGATCGGCGCGCACGTGAACCCGTTCAACCGTGCGCTGCAGGCGCTGATGGGGTTGGATCCGCGCACCCTGCATGGCGCGGCGTTGCTGGATCAAGAGATCAATCGCCAAGCCCAGATCATCGCCTATGCCGATGACTACGTCATGCTGATCTGCACGACATTGCCGGCGATCCTGCTGCTGTTCGTGATGCGCCGCCCGCGTCACGTCGAACCGGCGGAGATGGAACCGGTGGAGTGACGCGGGCAGGCGCGCGGGTGTCGCCGCCGTGGGTTACTTGACGCGGCCCATCGCCCGCAGCTTCTCCACCACGTTGCCCATCATGCCGGTATAAGGCTTGGCTTGCGACAGATCGCGGATCCGATCCAGATTGTCGCGGATCATTTCCACCGTGACCGCTTCGGCCGGATCGAACTGTGCGCCTTCGGAAACGAAATACTGCACCCGGGCGTAGCCCGCGGCGGTGGCGGCATAGATCTCGCCCGAGGCGTCGTTATCCTCGTGGCACAGCCAAGCGACCATCGGCGACACCAATTCGGGCTTCATCCACGGCTGCATATCCGGCGGCAGCAGGTTTTCCGTCATCCGCGTATAGGCCGACGGAGAGATGGCGTTCAGGCGGATATTGTATTTCGCCCCTTCGAACCGCAGCACGTTGATCAAGCCATTCACCGCCATCTTGGCCGCGCCGTAGTTGGACTGGCCGAAATTCCCCACCGTGCCCGAGCCCGATGTGGTGACGACGATACGGCCGTAGGATTGCTTGCGCATGATCGGCCAGGCCGCCTTGATGCAATAGGCGGTGCCGAAATGATGCACCTGATTGACCAGCTCGTAATCGTCCATCGTCATATTGTTGAAGGCCTTGTCGCGCAGGATGCCGGCGTTGCACACCAGCGCATCCAGCCGGCCCCAGGTGTTGACCGCCGTATCGATGATCGATTGCGCCGCACCTTCCTCCGCCACCGAGGCATAGCTGGCCACGGCCTCGCCGCCCGCGGCACGGATTTCCTGCACCACCTGATCGGCCACGGCATTGCCGCCGCCCGAGCCATCGACCGCGCCGCCCGGATCATTGACCACGACTTTCGCGCCGCGAGAGCCCAGCAACAGCGCATGCTGGCGGCCGAGGCCGACGCCGGCACCGGTGACGATGGCCACGCGGCCGTCGAAACGAATATCCATGACGATTACCCTTTCAAGCTATTGCGAATGAAATCACCACCGGCGGCGATGGCGTCTCGGCCGGCTTTCAGAACGGGGAAAAACTGATGCCAGACATGGATCATTTCGGGCCAGATCTGCATCTGCACCGGCACCTCCGCCATGCCGGCGACGCGCGCCAGCCACAGGCTATCATCCAGCAGGGTTTCGGCCGATCCGACCTGGATCAACAATGGCGGCAGACCGCGCAGATCGCCATAGACCGGCGCGGCATGAGGGTGGCGCGGATCGGCGCCGCCCAGATAGGCCGCCGCCATGTCCAGAATGCCAGGCTTCTGCACGGTCGGGTCGGTCGCCGCACAATCGGTGAACGAGCGTGACGTCGCTTCCATGTCCACCCAAGGGGAGATGCACCAGCCACAGGCGGGCAAGGCCAACCCCGCTTCGCGGATCGCCAGCATGGCACCGACCACCAGACCGCCGCCGGCGCTGTCCCCGGCCAATGCGATATTGCCGGGTTTGATGCCGCAGGACAGCAGATACCGGTAGGCCGCCACACTGTCTTCCACCGGTGCGGGGAACGCGTGCTCGGGCGCCAGCCGGTAGTCGATGGCGAGCGTGCGCACCCCCGCCTGCCGCCCCGCTTCGGCAGCAAAATGCCGGTGCGAGTCGAGCGAGCCCAGGACGTAGCCGCCGCCGTGCAGATAGAGAATCGCTTTGTCCTCGGCCGCATCCGGTGTGGCTGTCCATTCGGCCTTTACGCCATGCGCCATCACCGGCGTGATGCGCACATCCGCCGGCGTGCCGAAACCCTTCCCCCTGGCATCAATACCCGCTCGGCGTTCCGCCAACGTGGTAACCGGTGGGCGCGCGGCGATCTGCGCGCGCAGGGCAAGGATTTCCGGATCTGGCATCGACGTGTTCCCCCGTGGTTTGTTGGCGCGGATTGGGCGATGCCAAGCGGGAGGCGTCAAGAGGGCGGCATGATGCGGCTGGCGCCGGAGCACGGTGGCGCGCCGCGGGGTCGCCGTTGACGCGTGATCGTCCCGCTGCGCCGGAGGCGTTCGTCGCGTGGCACCGGGGGGGCGCTGTGTGCCTGACGTCACGCCCGTGCGTTTGCCGGGTCATCGACGCACCAACGCGGTGCGCCGATCAGCCGCTGTTTTGCAGTCCTGCCGATGGATCTGGCGGTTTAGGTGCCAGATTTCTGCACGCTGCAGGTACCATCTGTCGGATTGTCAGGTGTCCATCCGAGCGGATTGGTCAAAAAGGCCAGGTTGGGCGGGACCGACAGCGTTATTTGCGCGCCGTTGGCTGTGGCCTTGGCGCCCGCTAGTTGCAGGGCCACATTGCTGTTAATGGCGGTTGCTAGGCCTTTTGCGACGGAGGCTGCGGTATCTGTCGGTTTGCAGTCATAGGACCATGTGTCCCCCAACGCGATGGTCTTGCCATTGATCGCGAAGCTGGGGCTGATTCTAACGCTATCCCCCTTCACTGGCGGCTTGGCGACCGCAGTGGTGAAGACGATACCGCCGCCGGCTGACGGTTTTGCCGTTGCGGCGACGGCGCCGATGACGCCGAACGCATTGTTTTTGGCTATGACCTCTGCTGCCTTGCCCGTGGCGAATACCTGCGCGATGGTCGCTGTTCCACTGCTTGCAGGCGCGCCTGCCGCGCCTCCCACGTTGTCGTTGGCGATCGCCAGGGTGCTGGGCACGTAGACGGCTGTCATATCATCGTGGAGTTTGGCCTCCTTGAGGTCGAACTGAGCTTGCGCCAGTGCTTTTGCGGGGTCACTTCCGCCGCTCTGTGCCGCTGCCGAGCCCTTTGCCCCGGCGTTTCCGGTGTTTCCCGTCTGTGGGTCACCGGTGCCGGCAGGCTTCCCTGAGGGGTCGGCCAAATCCACCTTTAGTTGCGCCAAATCGACAAGCTGCTGCTTTTTACAACCATCTGGGGACTGAAACACTGGCGAAAGAGCGACCTCGTAGCGTTTGAAACCCAGATTGGCGTTGATGATCTGCGGTTGCGCGGCACTGGCCGGGAAGCTGATGTTCAGGCCAAAGGCCGTGTCCGTGACAAACAACAACGGCGCCGCCTCTCCCGCTTTGTGGAGGTCGTTCGGCGCCTTTGCGACGCAGGCCACCGCCGCAAGCCCGTTATCCGGCACTTCCCCGGCTGCCAAGACAGCGGCATTGCCGCCCGCGAAGGTGGAACTGACATTATCGGCGATCTTCAGCAGGCTGACGCTATCGTTGTGCTGTATGGCGGCGGCGACGGCGGGAGTCGTGCCGTTTTCGAAGGCCGGCTCCATCGCGCCTTCCTGGCGTGAATAGTTGACGGCCATCGTCGGCACCGGGATCGTCGAGATGTTGAGGCCCAAATTATCGACCGTGAAAGATCCGGCACTGTCCTTGCCGATGCAGCCACCCAGGCTGATCGACGCCGCCATCACGGCGACGATCCGTTTCAACGTGCGCATGATCCGTTCCTCTCATCGTATATTCATTGCGGCGGCATGGGCATCCGCCAGGTCGCATTTCAAGCAATCGAGAGTCACCACCTGATCGTTACGAAGTATGACGGAACGTTCACTGGTATAGCCGACGACGATGCCGGCATCGTTTTGTGTTGCGATGACCGCGGCACCGATGACATCGACGCCCTGGACGGCCGTTGTCTGTTGCGGATCCGCTATAGGCCAGGCGACATAGCCCAATCCGATCGCATGCCGCTGGCCACCGCTATCCCAGATGACCCCGCAGCCGCTCAGGGCACACATGGCCAACAGCACATAGCAGCGCGGTCGTGTCGCATTTGGGCCATGGCATGCCCGGGGGCGGGTCAATGTCGCTTTCAGCAGCGGCCAAACGCGGCAAGCAGACAGCTTCCTTGATGGCATCAACATCGCGACACGTCGTTCATTTCGATACAGATAGGGACAGTTTACGATAATTTACGATGTGTCAATAATCTCTAAATCGTAAAAATATATCGGACGCGACCGCCGCGCCGAGGTTCCGCAAGGCCGTCGGCGGTGTTATCGCCGCCCCATCCGGCGGCGCGGCGATGGTTGCACAAACATCATGCTAGGCTGTCCGACGACGCGGGCGGCGGCATCAGCCGTAGCGCCTTTCGGCGCGACTGAAGTCGTCTTGCGAACGCGGGTCGCCTGGCGGTTCTCGTCAGACAAGCCGGCGGTGCCTGGAAGGCGCCTTGCGACACACCTGGACGCCGGCGCGCGGAACCGTCGCGGCACGGTGCGATCAGCCTGTGGGGGCTGGCGCCGATCGCGCCGCGTGCCGCATAACAGCGGAACCCAACCGGAGCCTCCGCCCATGACCACCTGGAAAGCCGACCCTCTCACGTGGGGCAACGGCCCCCGCGTCTTCGAGACGTTTCTGGAGCCCACCTGCCCTTATTCCGTGAAAACCTTCAACAAGCTCGACGATCTTCTGGCGCAGGCCGGCGCCGATCGCATCACCATCAAAATCCGCCTGCAATCCCAGCCTTGGCATATGTATTCCGGCGTCATCGTCCGCTGCATCCTTGCCGCGTCCACTCTGCCGGCCGGCAAGCAAGCCGCCAAAACCGTCATGGCCGCCATTGCCGCGCATCGCGAGGAATTTGAGTTCGAACGTCACTGCCGCGGCGCCAACATGGATGTCACGCCCAATGACATCATCGCTCGCATCGAGGCCTATAGCGGCATCCACGTCAAAGACGCCTTCGCCATTCCCGATCTGGATAAAGAGGTGAAATGGCACTGCCGCTACGCCCGCCAGAACGGCATTCATGTCTCTCCCACCTTCATGGTGGACGGGATCGTGCAAAACGACATGAGCAGCGGCGACGACGTTTCCGCCTGGGTCGCGCGTCTTACCGCCTGACCGTGATGCGCCGGCGCCCGCGTGCGGCAGGCGTCGGCGACGCGATCAGAAATGGTTTAGTCAGTTACGATCCTATTTTCCTTGGAAGCGCGGCTTGCGCTTTTCTTTGTGTGCCGCGATCCCTTCCTTCAGATCCTCGGACTGGCGCACGCGCGTCATCATCTGGCTGGTCGCCACCATGCGTTCGATCGGCCCAGTCGGCATCACCTCTTGCACCAGGCGCTTCAGCGTTCCCACCACCAATGGCGCGCTATCCAGCAATTGTTCGGCCATTGCCAGCGCCTCGGTCTCATGCGTGCCGTTTGCCACCACGCGGTTGACGAACCCCACCTCATAGGCCCGCTGCGCCGGGATTTTAGAGCCGAGCAGCATGATTTCCATCGCGAGGTGGTGCGGCATGCGGGAGACAAGGCCGGATATGCCGCCCGCCGTGGTGCCGACCTTTGCTTCGGGGTAGTAGAAGATGGTGTCCTCGGTCGACACCAGCAGATCGCAGGTCATCACCATGACCATGCCGCCGCCCACCACCCAGCCGCTGGTGGCGCCGATGATCGGCTTGTCCGTCTGCCAGCCCAGGCCGGGCACCGCGCGCCACATATCGGGCAGATCGTTCATATCCGCCCCGGCGGAAAACGCCCGCGTGCCGACGGATGACATGATCGCCACGCGCTGAGTGGGATCGGCATCGAATTGCTGGAACGCCTGCTGCATTTCAACTGCCACTGCCTGGCTTATGGCGTTCAGCCGTTCCGGGCGATTGATGCGGATGATCGATATGGCGCCGCGGCGCTCGGTCGTAACGGCTGACATGGTGGTTCCCCCGTGATTGTTGCGGCCACGCTAGACCGTGATCTTGCGGTCAACAATCAGGGGCGGGTCAGGATGGCGTCGCGCAGCCTGGTTACCATGGCAGCGGCAGCCTCGGTCGGGATGTTGGTAAAGCCCAGCAGCAGCCCCTGGCCGCAATCATGCGCCATGGTCAGGGTCGACAGCGCCGTGGGCGCCAGCCATGACGCCGCGGCACGTTTGGCCAGCGCGGTGTCGCTGTCCGCGTCGGGAAAGCGCGCCAGCAGGTGCAACCCGCCGGGGGGAGCCTCGATCGTGCAGCGCGTGCCGAATGCGCTGGCCATCGCCGCCGCCACCGCCTGCCGCCGTTCGGCATACAGCGCCCGCATGCGGCGGATATGGCGGGTAAAGCGCCCGGTGCGCATGAACGCCGCCGTGACCGCTTGTTCCTGGACCGGTTGCCCGCCCGTCAGCAGCCGAGCGGTGCGCTGGACGGCGGCGGAGAGTTCCGGTGGCACCACCAGGTAGCCAAGCCGCAGCGCGGGAAACAGCGTTTTGCTGAAGCTGCCGGCGTAGAGCACGCGGTCGCCGCGATCGAGGCTTTTCAGGGACGGTAACGGATGGCCGGCATAGCGGAATTCCGCGTCATCATCGGCTTCCAGCACCCAGGCGCCGGCTTCGGCCGCCCAGGCGAGTAATTCCAGCCGGCGCGGCAGCGATAGTGCCACGCCGCTGGGGCATTGGTGCGTCGGCGTCACCACGGCCAGTTTCGCCCTCGGTGCCGCGGCGATGGCCGAAGCGACGCGCAGACCGTTATGGTCCACCCGGATCGGGATCACCTTGGCGCCGGAAAACTCCAGCGCCTGTCGGGTCAACAAGGGGCCGGGATCTTCGATCCAAACACTATCGCCGCGGTTCAGCAGGGTGGCGCGGGTCAATGCCAATGCGCCATGATAGCCGGCGGTGATGATCACGTCGGCTGCAGAACAACGTATGCCACGCGCTTGGCGCAGATAGGTTGCGACCTCGGCGCGCAAGGCCGGCAGACCGGATGGGTTTGCCTCGGTCATATAGGCAGACCGGGCCGCTTGCGTGGTCAGGCTGGACCAGGTCTTGGCGGGGAAGCAGTCCAAGGCCGGAAGATCGATACGAAAGGCGACCGACGGCGGGGTGTCTTCGATCGTTTGCGCCGGCTGGAACAGATAGGGTGTCGATCCGGGTGCCACCATCGGCGCACCGGGTGCGCCGGCGACGATGGTGCCGGCCGAGCGCCGCATCGACACCGCCCCTTCATCGGCCAGGAGCCCATAGGCCGTGTCCACCGTGCCGCGTGCCACGCCGAGCCGGGCGGCCAGGGCACGTGCGGCCGGCAGGCGGCTGCCTGCGGCCAGATGGCCAGCGGCGATGGCCGAACGGATCTGGCCCGCGATCTGCTGGAACAGCGGGTCAGTGCAGCCCTTGTCCAGGCGGATGTCCACGGTCGTGGCGACCATCATTTGGCTCAATCGAATTATGCAGTATCGACCGGGGTGGCTATGCCACGTTATGCGGCTTTCGCGCCAGCCGGAACCGCGGGGTATGGCCGACATGACTGATCGGCCAAAACGTCATGACCACCTTGGGAATGTGCGGAATTCAGGCGTGTGCGGGCTTGCGCAATCGCCCGTCCGTTGCATAACCAGCGCGTGACAGCTTCATATCCGATCGGTGTGGGGATAGATGAGATGAACTGGCCCGTTACGCGCCGCCTGATCACGGCCTGGCTGCATGACCGCGCGCAATTCAGCGTCGCCAAGCTGCCGCGCACCTGCCCGATCTGCGGCCATGTCGGCATCATGATCAGTGTCGGTCATCCGCCGCGATGGGATGCGCGCTGCGCCCAATGCGGCAGCCGGGAGCGGCATCGCCTGCTGTGGCTGTGGGTGACCCAGGGCGGCGGCAACAGGTTGGAAGGCAAGCGTATCCTGCACTTCGCGCCGGAAAAGGCGCTGCGGCGCATCTTCGCGCGCTATCCGGGGTATGAGACGGCGGATCTGATGCAGAAAGGCGTGACCCATCAGGTCGATATCATGCGCCTGCCGATGGCGGATGATAGCTTCGACATCGTCATCGCCAATCATGTGCTGGAACACATCGATGATGATCGCCAAGCGATGCGGGAGTTGTGCCGCGTGCTGAAGCCCGGCGGCACGGCGCTGCTGACCGTGCCGATCAACCCGACCCGGCCGCAGACTTATGAAAACCCGGCCATCACCGATCCGGCGCAACGCCGAGCGCATTTCACCGCGCATGATCACAAGCGGTTCTATGGTCTGGATTTTGCCGATCGGCTGCATGAGGCCGGCTTCGTCGTCGATACGTTTCGCCTGACCCAGCCCGAGGAAGTAACCTATAGCCTGCTGCCGATGGAGTGGCTTTACGTGGCCCGCAAGCCGGCCGTGGCATGACGATCCTATGCGCGCCGCCGTGCGACCGGGCATGCCCGTTGCCAAAGCCGGCATGCCACTCAGCCCAGCCGGCATCCCCGTCTCTCACTGCGGCAGGTGCGCCATGATCGGGCCGTTCGATTGGCAGGGGGTGCTGGCCGTGATGGTCCTGATGATCGGGCCGATCAAGATACTGGGCCCGTTCACGCGCCTGATCGCGGGGGCCGACCCGGCCTTCAAGCGCCGCGTGGCGACCCGCGCCTTCCTGTATTCCGTCGCTGCGTTGGCGGTCGCCGTCAGCCTCGGACGTCGGATGCTCGCGAAGTTCGATGTGCCGCTTCCGGTACTCACTCTGACCTGCGGCACGATCCTGTTCCTCGTCGCCCTGCGCGCGGTGCTGCGGCAATATGCGCCGCGTCCGCCTGCCAAGCAGGTCGAGCCGCCGACGATGGCGGTGGCGTTTAGCCCCTTGGCGTTTCCGACGATCATTACCCCCTATGGCATCGCCGCGATCATCATTCTGGTCGCTCTTGCGCCAGACACGCAAAGCGAGGCCGGCGTGCTCGGCTTGGCACTGCTGGTCCTGATCGTGGACTGGCTGGTTATGCTGTTCGCCGACATCGTTGCCGGGTGGTTGGCCCCCGTGCTGCTGCTGGTGGGCGTCGTGCTGAGCGTGACCCAAGTCGCTTTGGGGCTGACGGCTATTCTGCACAGCCTGCACAGCATGGCGGTGATCACGCTGCACTTACCCTGAGGGTTCATCCCCTGATCCGGAGGCACCGACTACCCGCGCGCCACCCGCCGCAATGTTGCGCGCGTGCCGCGTCCGGACCCCCGAGCTGCCGAAGGGCATGGCTTGACCCTGCCATGCCCTCGGGCTACCGGCTGGTAAGTCGATCAGTCGAGGAACCAGCCGGTGAACGCTTTCACCTTTCCACCGCCACCGCCATCACCCAAGGCCGAAGCCCTGCGGACAGAAATCCGTGACTTCCTGCGCACCGAACTGGCCGATCGCAAACCGGTGGAACGGGCCGAATCCTGGACCGGGATGAGTGAGGATTTCAGCCGCAAAATGGGCGAGCGCGGCTGGATCGGGATGACCTGGCCGAAGGAGCATGGCGGCCACGAACGCAGCTCCCTGGAACGCTACGTGGTGCTGGAAGAGATGCTGGCCGCCGGCGCGCCCGTCGCCCTGCACTGGATCGCCGATCGCCAATCCGGCCCGCTGATCCTGCGCGCTGGGACCGAGGAGCAGAAGAAGATCCTGCCCGGCATCGCCCGCGGCGAGACATATTTCTGCATCGGCATGAGTGAGCCGGATGTCGGCTCCGACCTTGCCGCCGCCCGCACACGCGCGGTGAAGGTGCAGGGCGGCTACCTGGTCAACGGCACCAAGGTGTGGACCAGCTTTGCCCACCGCTCCCACTACATGATCCTGTTCTGCCGCACCGGCCAGACCGACGCCGGCGATCGGCACGGCGGCGTCAGCCAGTTCATCGTCGATCTGAAGAACACCCCCGGCATCAAGATCAGCCCGATCTTCGCCATGACCGGGGAGCACCATTTCAACGAGGTCGTCTTCCAGGACGCCTTCCTGCCCGATACGGCGCTGCTGGGCCAGGAAGGGGAGGGATGGAAGCAGGTCACCAGCGAACTGGCCTTCGAACGCAGCGGCCCGGAACGCTTCCTGTCATCCTTCTGGCTGTTCGTTGAACTGGTGCGCGCCCTGGGGCCGAACCCGACGGATGCCGGCGCGATCGCCATCGGCCGGCTGACCGCGCATATCCTGACGCTCCGGCGCCTGTCGCGCTCCGTCGCCGGTATGCTGGAGAACGGGGAGAACCCGGCGTTGCAGGCCTCGCTGGTGAAGGATCTGGGCGCGCTGGTCGAACAGGAAATCCCCGAGATCGCCCGCACTCTGGTGGATCAAGAGCCGGATGCGGCCTCGACCCACGCCTTCGCGGCGACCTTGGCGCATACCATGATGCACGCGCCCTCTTTCTCCCTCCGCGGCGGCACGCGCGAGATCCTGCGCGGCATCATCGCCCGCGGGCTTGGCCTTCGGTAAGGCTTGAATTTCGGTAAGGGTGGGGCTTCGTGCAGGCTCTGCTTTGGTTAAAACCGCGACGCCGTTGACAGGTCGACGACGTCGCGGCCGGCACTTCGTTTAGACAAGGAAACGCTCATGACCGACAAGGTTCTGTACCAACAGGACGGCCCGATCGTCACGCTGACGCTGAACGATCCGGCGATGCGCAACCCGATCAGCGAAATGGAGATGGTCGATGCCATCGTCGACTCGCTCGATCGCCTCAACCAGGACGGCTCGGTGCGCGTGGCGATCCTGACCGGCGCCGGCAGTGCCTTCAGCTCCGGCGGCGATCTGCGCAAGATGCAGTCGGGCGCGCAAGAACGGGCCGAGAAGCCGGCGCTGACGCCGCGCTATTACAAATTCGGCATCCAGCGCATTCCGCTGATGTTCGAGAAACTCGATGTCCCCATCATCGCCGCCGTCAATGGCCCGGCGATCGGCGCCGGCCTGGATCTGGCCTGCATGTGCGATATGCGGATCGCCGCCGAAAGCGCCCGCTTCGCCGAAAGCTTCGTCAAGGTCGGCATCGTACCGGGGGACGGCGGCGCCTGGCTGCTGCCGCGCGTGGTCGGTTACTCCAAGGCCTGCGAGATGGCCTTCACCGGTGACATGCTGAACGCGCAAGAAGCGCTGGCCTGTGGCTTGGTGTCGCGCATCGTCCCGGATGCCGATTTGCTGGACGCCGCCAAGGCGCTGGCACAGCGCATTGCCGTCAACCCGCCTTACGCCGTGCGCATGGCTAAGCGCCTGCTGATCGAGGGACGGCATTCCCGTCTGGATACGCTGCTGGAGCTCTCCGCTGGCCTGCAAGCCCTGGCGCACGCCACCGGCGATCACCGCGAGGCTGTGGATGCCTTCCTGGAAAAGCGCAAGCCGGTCTTCAAGGGCGACTGAGCCGCCAGGAATTCCGCCCAGGACGATAAAAAACGGCCGGACCCGCGAAAGGTCCGGCCGTTATTTTTGCGCCTCCGCACCGCCGATCTGTCCTACGCCCCCAAGGCTGTGCCGGCAGACCCGCCACAGGAGACCAGCAAGACGCGATTGGCGAATCCGGAGACCCGGAAGCCCAACCCGAAGGCGGCCCGAAGACCGCCCCAGGATCATCCCGTCAGCCCTTATTCCGCCGCCGTATCCGTAATCTGCGGCGTTTCCGTGAACAGCGCTCGGCCCTCCCGGCCCGCGGCAACGGCACGCAGACGGTTCATCACCGCGCCCGTGCCAGCCGGGATCAGTCGGCCGACGATGACGTTTTCCTTCAGCCCCATCAGGCTGTCGGTCTTGCCGGCCGTCGCCGCCTCGGTCAGCACGCGTGTCGTCTCTTGGAAGGACGCCGCGCTGATGAAGCTGCTGGTCTGCAAGGACGCCTTGGTGATGCCCTGCAACACCGGCATGGCGACCGCCGGACGCTCGTCCTTCTCCAGCCGGTTGTTGACGTGATCGAACTCGGTGCGGTCCACCTGCTCCCCGATCAGGAACGTCGTGTCGCCCGGATCCATGATCTCGACCTTCTGCAGCATCTGGCGAACGATCACCTCGATGTGCTTGTCGTTGATCTTCACGCCCTGCAGTCGATAGACGTCCTGGATTTCGTTCACCAGGTAGTCCGACAGCGCTTCCACGCCCAGCACCTTCAGGATGTCGTGCGGCACGCGCGGCCCGTCGACCAACGGATCGCCGCGACGCACGAAGTCACCTTCCTGCACCGAGACGTGCTTGCCCTTCTGGATCAGATACTCGGTCTCTTCGCCGGTCTCGTCGTTCTTCACGATCACGCGGCGCTTTGCCTTGTAATCCTTGCCGAACTCAACACGACCGTCGCACTCGGCGATGACCGCGTGATCCTTCGGACGACGCGCTTCGAACAGTTCCGCCACACGCGGCAGACCGCCCGTGATGTCGCGGGTCTTGGAGCCTTCGCGCGGGATACGGGCCAGCACGTCACCGGCCTGCACCATCGCGCCATTATCCACCGACAGGATCGAGTCCGGCGCCAGGAAGTAGCGCGCGTCACCACCATTGGTCAGGCGCATCACCTCGCCGTTTTCGTCCTTCATCTGCAACCGCGGCCGCAGATCGACGCCCTTGGCGGCGGACTTGTAGTCAACGACGACCTTCGAGGTCAGGCCCGTCACTTCGTCCATGCGCTCCACCAGCGTGATGCTGTCGATCAGGTCGATGTATTCGACCTTACCGGCACGCTCGGTGATGATCGGCAAGGTGAACGGATCCCATTCGGCCAGCTTCTGGGTCCGCGTCACGGCCTGGTTTTCATCGACCAGCAGACGCGCGCCGTAGGGCACGCGGAAGCGGGCGCGTTCGCGCTGCTTGTCGTCGGTCAGAACGATTTCGCAGTTACGCGACATCACCACCGCGGCGCCGCTGCTATTGGTGATCACGTTGCGGTTCTTGATCGTGACGATGCCATCATGGCTCGCCTCGACGCTGGACTGCTCCGCGCCACGCTGCGCCGCGCCGCCGATATGGAAGGTGCGCATCGTCAGCTGCGTGCCAGGCTCACCGATCGACTGCGCGGCGATAACGCCGACAGCCTCACCGATGTTCACCGGCGTGCCACGCGCCAGGTCGCGGCCATAGCAATGGCCACAAACGCCGACGGCCGCCTCGCAGGTCATCACCGAACGGATCTTCACCGCCTCGACACCGGAGGTTTCGATCAACTCGGCCTGCATTTCTTCGATCAGGCGGTTTTTCGCCAGCAGCAACGTGTTGGTCGCCGGATCGAACACGTCCTCAGCCGTGGTGCGGCCAAGAATACGTTCCGACAGCGAGGACACCACCTCACCACCATCCATCACCGCGCGCACCGTCAGGCCACGCTCGGTGCCGCAATCTTCTTCGACGATGATGCAATCCTGCGCCACATCGACCAGACGGCGCGTCAGATAGCCCGAGTTCGCCGTCTTCAACGCCGTGTCCGCAAGACCCTTGCGCGCACCGTGGGTGGAGTTGAAATACTCCAGAACCGACAGGCCTTCCTTGAAGTTGGCGATAATCGGCTGCTCGATGATCTCACCCGACGGCTTGGCCATCAGCCCGCGCATACCGGCCAACTGGCGCATCTGCGCCGGCGACCCACGCGCGCCGGAATGCGACATCATCCAGACCGAGTTGGTCGGCTTGCCCAATTCCTGCTTGCTGATCTCTTTCATCATCGCCTTGGCGACTTCGTCGGTGCAGCGTGACCAGGCGTCGACCACCTTGTTGTAACGCTCACCGGCGGTGATCAGACCATCCTGATACTGCTGCTCGAAATCCTTCACCTCGGTTTGGGTGTCGAGGATCAGCTGCTTCTTCTCGCCCGGAATGACCATGTCATCCTTGCCGAAGGAGATGCCGGCCTTCGCCGCCTGGGCGAAGCCAAGCCCCATCAACCGATCGGCGAAGATCACGCACTCTTTCTGGCCGCAGTGGCGATAGACCATGTCGATGACGTCCGACACGTTCTTCTTCGTCAACTGACGGTTCAGCAGGCTGAACGGCACCTCGGGATGCCGCGGCAGGATCTGGGCGATCATCATCCGGCCCGGCGTCGTCACGACATGCTGGCGGACAGGGTTGCCGCCATGATCGATCGTCTCAAAGCGCGAGCGGATCTTGGTGTGCAGCGTGATCGCCTTGGCGAACAAGGCATGCTCGATCTCACCGATCGTGCCGAACAGCGGCGCCTTGTCGTCCGGGGCTTCGCGGAACTCCGGCGTCTCTAGCGACAGATAATAGATGCCCAGAACGATGTCCTGCGACGGCACGATGATCGGCTTGCCGTTGGCGG
>Ga0164296_1002329_pt1 | contig 19097 bp, 13 predicted proteins | sample GEODES057metaG_FD_113533 | JGI IMG/M metagenome (GOLD analysis project Ga0164296, IMG submission 113533) | Dystrophic lake water microbial communities from Trout Bog Lake, Wisconsin, USA - GEODES057 metaG | ecosystem: Environmental > Aquatic > Freshwater > Lake | place: USA: Trout Bog Lake...
CCGGCGTCTTCTCTCCGACTCGTGCGCGCATCCCGCAGCGCACGCTCCGCACCGACCGGTGGTGGCTGTCGCCGCTGCGGATCAATCTCGGCTTCGCGTTCTTCCTCGTGTATGCGACGGCGCGCGCATTCCAGCAGAACTACTTCTTCGTGCCCAAGTACCACTATCTGACACCGTTCTACTCACCGTGCGTCAGCACCGCGTGCGGCGAGGCCCACGACTTCTGGCCGCAGATCCTGCCGGACGTGTGGTGGTTGCCCTACGCGGCGCTGACGCTGCCATTTCTGCTGCTGTTCCGGCTCACCTGCTACTACTACCGCGGCGCGTACTACCGCACCGTGTGGCAGTCGCCCACCGCCTGCGCGGTGGCCGAGCCCCGCGTCCACTACACCGGCGAGACGAAGTTCCCGCTGATCATCCAGAACACCCACCGGTACTTCTTCTACGCCGCGGCGATCATCTCGGTGATCAACACCTACGACGCGATCGTGGCGTTCCACTCAGACTCGGGGCCCCACGGCTTCGGTTTCGGCCTGGGCAACCTCATCCTGCTCGGCAACGTGATCATGCTGTGGGTCTACACGTTGTCCTGCCACTCCTGCCGACACGTCACCGGCGGGCGTCTCAAGCACTTCTCCAAGCACCCCGTTCGGTACTGGATCTGGACCCAGGTGAGCCGGCTCAACACACGCCACAAGCTGTACGCCTGGATCACGATCGGCACCTTGATCTTCACCGATTTCTACATCGCGATAGTTGCCAGCGGTGTAATCCACGACCTCCGGTTCATCGGCTGAGGCTCCACACAGAACGACCAGAACGACAAGAACGACAAGAACGAACGAACAGAACGAACCAGTACGAACACAGAACGAGGTGAGTGAGGTTCCATGGTTGACGTCGAACGGCACTCCTACGACGTAGTCGTCATCGGCGCCGGGGGCGCCGGTCTGCGCGCTGTCATCGAGGCGCGCGAACGCGGCCTCACGGTGGCGGTGGTGTGCAAGTCCCTTTTCGGCAAAGCCCACACGGTGATGGCCGAGGGTGGTTGCGCGGCCTCGATGGGCAATGCCAACCCGAAAGACAACTGGAAGACCCACTTCGGCGACACCATGCGGGGCGGCAAGTTCCTGAACAACTGGCGGATGGCCGAACTGCACGCCAAAGAGGCCCCGGACCGGGTGTGGGAACTCGAGACCTACGGTGCTCTGTTCGACCGCACCAAGGACGGCAAGATCAGTCAGCGCAACTTCGGCGGGCACACCTACCCGCGGCTCGCGCACGTCGGAGACCGCACCGGCCTGGAACTGATCCGCACCATGCAGCAGAAGATCGTCTCGCTACAGCAGGAAGACCACGCCGAACTCGGCGACTACGAGGCTCGGATCAAGGTGTTCGCCGAATGCACGATCACTGAGCTGATCAAGGACGAGTCCGGCAGCCAGATCGCCGGAGCGTTCGGGTACTGGCGCGAGACGGGCCAGTTCGTCCTGTTCGAGACCCCCGCCGTGGTCCTGGCCACCGGGGGGATCGGCAAGTCGTTCAAGGTGACGTCGAACTCGTGGGAGTACACCGGAGACGGGCACGCGCTGGCGCTGCGGGCCGGTGCCTCGCTGATCAACATGGAATTCATCCAGTTCCACCCGACGGGCATGGTGTGGCCGCCCAGCGTCAAGGGCATCCTGGTCACCGAGGGTGTCCGAGGCGACGGTGGGGTGCTGAAGAACTCCGACGGCGAACGGTTCATGTTCAACTACATCCCGCCGGTGTTCAAAGGCCAATACGCCGAGACCGCGCAGGAGGCCGACCAGTGGCTCGTGGACAACGACTCGGCTCGGCGCACCCCTGACCTGCTTCCCCGCGACGAGGTCGCGCGCGCGATCAACTCCGAGGTCAAGGCCGGGCGGGGTAGCCCGCACGGCGGGGTCTACCTCGACATCGCGTCCCGGCTGACGCCCGAGCAGATCAAGCGGCGGCTGCCGTCGATGTACCACCAGTTCATGGAGCTGGCCGGGGTCGACATCACCAAGGAACCCATGGAGGTAGGGCCGACCTGCCACTACGTGATGGGTGGCATCGAGGTCGACGCGGACACGGGTGCGGCCACCGTTCCCGGCCTGTTCGCCGCCGGCGAGTGCTCCGGCGGGATGCACGGCTCGAACCGGTTGGGCGGCAACTCCTTGTCGGACCTGCTGGTCTTCGGTCGGCGCGCCGGGCTGGGGGCATCCGACTACGTACGCGCGATGAAGAACCGGCCGACGGTCTCGCAGGACGCCGTCGACGCGGCCACGAGGAGCGCATTGGCGCCCCTCTCGCCGCCGTCCAACGGCGCTGCGCCCGAGAACCCCTACACAATGCAGGCGGACCTGCAGCAGTCGATGAACGATCTCGTCGGGATCATCCGCAACGCGGACGAGATCTCCGAGGCGCTCACGCGGCTGGGTGCGCTGCGCGAGCGGTTCAAGAACCTCTACGTGGAGGGCGGTCGCGTGTACAACCCCGGGTGGAACCTGGCGGTCGACATGCGCAACATGTTGATGGTCAGTGAGTGCGTCGCCAGGGCCGCGCTGGAGCGGACCGAGAGCCGGGGCGGCCACACGCGCGACGACCACCCGTCGATGGAGTCGGGATGGCGCAAGTCGCTGTTGGTGTGTCGTGCGGCCAAGGGTGACGACTCGATCCCAGCCATCACCGTCACCCGCGAGGAGCAGGCCCCGATGCGGCCCGACCTGCTCGAGGTCTTCGATATCGCCGAGCTCGAGAAGTACTACACCGAGGACGAGTTGGCCGACCACCCAGGACGGAGAGTGACATGAGCTACGACGCGACGCTGCGGGTGTGGCGCGGCGACGACACCTCTGGCGCGCTGCAGGACTTCACGGTCGAGGTCAACGAGGGTGAAGTGGTGCTCGATATCATCCACCGCCTGCAGCAGACCCAGACGCCCGACCTGGCCGTGCGGTGGAACTGCAAGGCGGGCAAGTGCGGTTCCTGTTCCGCGGAGGTCAACGGTTATCCCCGGCTGATGTGCATGACCCGGATGTCGAGCTTCGCCGCCGACGAGGTCGTCACCGTCACGCCCCTGCGGGCATTCCCGGTGATCCGCGACCTGGTCACCGACGTGTCCTTCAACTACGAAAAAGCCCGCGAGATACCGTCTTTCGCGCCACCGAAGGAACTGCAGCCGGGCGAATACAGGATGGCGCAGGAGGACGTCGCGCGCTCGCAGGAGTTCCGCAAGTGCATCGAGTGCTTCCTGTGCCAGAACGTCTGCCACGTGGTCCGCGACCACGAGGAGAACAAGAAGGTCTTCGCCGGGCCGCGCTTCCTGATGCGGATCGCCGAACTCGAGATGCACCCCTTGGACACCATGGACCGGCGCGACCAGGCCCAGGAGTCCCACGGCTTGGGCTACTGCAACATCACCAAGTGCTGCACCGAGGTCTGCCCGGAAGGCATCAAGATCACCGACAACGCCTTGATCCCGATGAAAGAGCGCGTCGCCGACCGCAAGTACGACCCGGTCGTGTGGCTGGGGAACAAGCTGTTCCGTCGCTGAGCGCTCAGGCGCCGAGGCGCCGGAAGGCGCTGCGGTGGAACACGATCGGCGCCACGTCGGCGTCGACCGTCACTTCGGTCACCCGTAAGACCACGATCGTGTGGTCGCCGGCCGGGATCCGCTGCTCGATCGCGCTCTCCAGCCACAGCCCGGTGCCCTTGACGAACACGGCGCCGCTGTCCGTCGACACCGTCTCCAGGCCCGCGAACCGGTCACCCGTCTTGGCGGCCAGCGTTCGCGCGGCCTGGTCATGACCCTCGCCGAGGACGCTGATCCCCAGCATGGGCAGGCAGTCCAGTTTGGGCCACGTCGTCGAGGTGTTCTGCACGCAGAACGCCACCAGCGGCGGTTCCAGGGAAACGGGGACGAAGGTGCTCACCGCGAGGCCGTACCGGAGCCCCTCGACGTGGGCGGCGATAGCGACCACGCCGGAGGGGTAGTGGCCGAAGGCCTCACGCAGGGTGGACGCCGTCAGTTCTCGTGTGGAGTTCAAGGACGTCATTCCCGCTGTCGTTTCCCCCGAGCCGGCCGAAATTCCACTGTTGCAACCCTAGGCGATCCGCAGCAACCCGTCGAGCGTCGCGCAGTAGGTTGAGCCGGTGCGGTTCGCTGTCGCCATCGCGTCACCTCCGGGATATGAGCACGGCGAGGCATTTCGTGAGGTTGCGGAAGGATTGCACCATGGCCTTCTCGCTCTCGGCCACGACTCGGTGTTGACCAATCGTCTCGACCTCGACGACCGTCGCACCATCGTGCTCGGCTCCAACCTGCTCGCCCTCTACCAACTCGAGCCGCCAAGAGATCCGATCCTGTACAACCTCGAACAAGTCGAGGGCGCCTCGTGGACGTATGCGAGGACCCCGCTCCCCGACCTTCTCAGGCGCTACCCCGTCTGGGACTACAGCGAAGCAAACATCGAGCGCCTCGTCGAATGGCAGGTGCCCCGGCCGACGCACGTTCCGATCGGATACGTCCCCCAGCTGACCCGAATCGCCCCAGCCGAGGAGGACGTCGACGTCCTGTTCTACGGGTCACTCAACGAGCGCCGTCGCTTGATCCTCGACAAGCTCCAGCAACGAGGTCTTCGCGTCAAATGGTTGTTCGGCGTCTACGGCGCGGCTCGCGATGCCTGGATTGCCCGATCGAAAGTCGTGGTAAACATCCACTTCTTCCCGTCGAAGGTCTTCGAAATAGCGCGAGTCTCCTATCTGCTCGCCAATAGACGCGCGGTTGTCTCCGAATACGGTGGGCACCGGAATGACGAGCTCGATCTGGAGGCGGGCATCGCATTCGCCGACTACGACGACGTGGTCGATCGTTGTATGGAGCTTGTCGGCGACGACCGTGCGCGCCGCGAACTCGGCGAACACGGCTACACCGCGTTCGCATGTCGCGACCAGGCGACCATCTTGCGCCGGGCGCTGTCGGCCATGCCCTGACTGCCCTCGATCATGCGCCCCCGGGCACCCCCGGCGGCCGTCTTCTCAGACAGCCGTCTTCTCGAGAGCAGCCGTCTTCTCAAAGAGCAGCCGTCTTCTCAAAGAGGTAGTGGAACACCATCCACTCGTTGCCGCCGGCGTAGCCGAAGACTTCCGAGCAGAACAGCAGGAACATCCGCCACCGCTGCAACGCGATCTGCGGCGACGGCGGCCCGCCCTCCAATGCCTCCAGGCACTCCGCGGAGTGCGCGTCGAGGCGTTGCAGCCATGCCTCGAGTGTCCGGCTGTACTGGACTCCATTGACGTCCCAGACCCTGGCTTGCTTCAGGTCGGGCGGCAGGAAGTTCTCGAACAGGTCCCTGCTGGGCATGGTGCCGCCGGCGAAGAAATACTTTCCCATCCAGTCGGTGGTTGTGAAGTCATAGGCGAAGCGCCGGTTGCCCAGGATCTGCACCATCATTCGCCCGTCGGGCTTGAGCCACGAGCTGACCTTCGCCAGCACAAGGTCGTAGTTCTTCATGTGCTCGAGCATCTCGCAGGACACGATGACGTCGAATTGCCCGCGGAAGGAGGGATCGTCGAACGTGCTCGCGTCCGCTTTGACGCATGTGAACCGGCCCGCGTGTTTCTGGTTCGTCGTCGTGATGTAGTCCTGCTGAGTCGCGCTGTTGGACAGGAACGTGACGTGAACGCCTTCGCCATCAACCAGCGGGTATTTTTCCAACACGTAGCGGCCGTGCGAGCCCCAGCCGCACCCGAGGTCGAGCAGTCGTATCGACCCGCGTTCGCTCACGAGCTCGCCGAGTTGCAGCCGTTCCTCCAGGAAGGTCTTCAGCATCGCGACCTCGGCATCGGCGAGGCTGGTGGAAGGTTCGGCGAACATGCAGCACGAGTACTTCAGGTACGGCCCGAGCATGAGATGGAAGAAGCGGGTCGGCACCTCGTAGTGCTGGATGTTGGCATCCTCCTGGTGGGTCGCACCCACGCTCGCGCGCAGCTTGTCGAAGTACTTTTTCTTGTAGAAGGCCTGCTTCTGCACGTCCCCGCCGCACTCGAAGGTCCGCACCCACTGGGCGCACATGACGCGGATCAGACGGCGCAGCACCGCATCGGGGAGCAGGCCCCGCTCCTTGAGGGCGAGCACGACGTCGAACAGGGCACTGAACAGGCGTTCCATGGAAATCATCCAAACACAGGCGCCCTGCGAGGCGGCGAAATCAGCACGTCCGGCAGCTCAACCGACCGGTTGGTTAGTTAGGTGATGAAATTTAGCTCACAGTCGCTTGCGCCCGCCTAGGTCTCGGCGTTATTTTGATCGTGTTACCGATGAGTAACTTTTCCGGCGAGTGGCAGTCTCGACGAGGAGGACCACAGTGAGCCACTACAAGAGCAACGTCCGCGACCAGGAGTTCAACCTGTTCGAGGTCTTCGGCATTGACAAGGTTTTGGGCACGGGCGAGTACAGCGACCTGGACACCGACACCGTCAAGGAGATGCTGTCGGAGATGAGCCGCCTGGCCGAGGGTCCGGTCGCGGCGTCGTTCACCGAAGGGGACCGCAACCCGCCGGTGTTCGACCCGAAGACGCACTCGGTGACGCTCCCGGAATCCTTCAAGGCCTCGGTGCGCGCGGTGCGCGACGCCGGATGGGACAAGGTCGGTATCGAGGAGGCCCTCGGCGGCACCCCGGTGCCGAAGGCGCTGCTCTGGTCGCTCCAGGAGCACATCCTCGGCGCTAACCCGGCGGTGTGGATGTACGGCGGCGGCGCGAGTTTCGCCAACGTCATCTACCACCTCGGCACCGAGGAGCAGAAGCGCTGGGCGGTCCTCTCCTCCGAGCGCGGCTGGGGCGCGACCATGGTGCTCACCGAGCCGGACGCCGGCTCCGACGTGGGTGCCGGGCGGACCAAGGCCACCAAGCAGGACGACGGCTCCTGGCACATCGAGGGCGTCAAGCGATTCATCACCTCGGCTGACTCCGACGACCTGTTCGAGAACATCGTCCACCTGGTGCTCGCGCGGCCTGAGGGCGCCGGCCCCGGCACCAAGGGACTGTCGCTGTTCATCGTGCCCAAGTTCCTGTTCGACACCGAGACCGGCGAGCCGGGCGAGCGCAACGGCGCGTTCGTCACCAACGTCGAGCACAAGATGGGCCTGAAGGTCTCGGCCACCTGCGAGCTGTCCCTCGGCCTGCACGACGTGCCCGCCAAGGGCTGGCTGGTCGGCGAGGTGCACGACGGCATCGCGCAGATGTTCGACGTCATCGAGATGGCGCGAATGATGGTCGGCACCAAGGCCATCGCGACGCTGTCGACCGGCTACCTCAACGCGCTGGAGTACGCCAAGAGCCGCGTGCAGGGCGCCGACCTGACCCAGATGACCGACAAGACCGCGCCGCGCGTCACCATCACGCACCATCCCGACATCCGGCGATCGCTGATGACCCAGAAGGCCTACGCCGAGGGGCTGCGTGCGCTGTACCTCTACACCTCGACGTTCCAGGACGCCGCGGTCGCCGAGGCGCTGCACGGCGTGGATGCCGACCTGGCCGTCCGAATCAACGACCTCATGCTGCCCGTGGTCAAGGGCGTCGGCTCCGAGCAGGCCTACGCGAAGCTCACCGAGAGCCTGCAGACCTTCGGCGGCTCCGGCTTCCTGCAGGACTACCCGATCGAGCAGTACATCCGGGACGCCAAGATCGACTCGCTCTACGAGGGCACCACCGCCATCCAGGCGCAGGACTTCTTCTTCCGCAAGATCATCCGCGACAAGGGTGTGGCGCTGGCCCACGTGTCCGGCGAGATCCAGAAGTTCGTGGACAGCGAGACCGGCAACGGCCGGCTGAAGTCCGAGCGCGAGCTGCTGGCCAAGGCGCTGGCCGACGTGCAGGCGATGGCCGCCACGCTGACCGGCTACCTGATGGCCGCCCAGGAGGACGTCACCAGCCTCTACAAGGTCGGGCTGGGTTCGGTGCGCTTCCTGATGAGCGTCGGCGACCTGGTCATCGGCTGGTTGCTACAGCGGCAAGCCGCCGTGGCCGTGGCGGCGCTCGATGCCGGCGCGAGCGGCGAGGAGCGGTCGTTCTACGAGGGCAAGATCGCGGTGGCGTCGTTCTTCGCGAAGAACTTCTTGCCGCTGCTCGCCAGCACCCGCGAGATCATCGAGAATCTCGACAACGACATCATGGAGCTCGACGAGGCCGCTTTCTAAGCGGTCAGGCCTCCAGGATCGCGGCCACACCCTGGCCGCCCGCCGCGCAGATCGAGATCAGGCCACGCACGGGCGTGCGCCGTGCGCCGGCCCCGGTCTTCGACTCGGCGAGCTGCTTGGCCAGCTGGGCGAGGATCCGCCCGCCGGTGGCCGCGAACGGGTGGCCGGCGGCCAGTGACGAACCGTTGACGTTGAGCCTCGACCGGTCGATCGGCCCGAGCGCGGCGTCCAGACCCAGCCGTTGCCGGCAGTAGTCTTCGGACTCCCACGCCTGCAGGTGCGCCAGCACCACCGACGCGAATGCCTCGTGGATTTCGTAGAAGTCGAAGTCCTGCAGGGTCAGCCCGTTGCGGGCCAGCAGCCGGGGCACGGCGTACGTCGGCGCCATCAGCAGGCCGTCCCGCCCGTTCACGCCCCCAACTACGTAGTCGACGGCGGCGGTCTCGGCGTCCACCAGGTAGGCCAGCGGGGTCAGTGAGCGGGCGGCCGCCCACTCGTCGCTGGCCAGCAGCGCCACCGAGGCGCCGTCGGTCAGCGGCGTGGAGTTGCCCGCCGTCATCGTCGCGTCGCCGGCCTTGACGCCGAACACCGGCCGCAGCGTCGCCAGCTTCTCCGCGGTCGAGTCGGGCCGCAGGTTGTCGTCGCGGTACAGGCCCAGGAAACCGGTGACGAGGTCGTCGAAGAAACCCCGGTCGTAGGCGGCGGTCATGTTGCGGTGGCTGGCGGCGGCCAGTTCGTCCTGATCGACCCGCTTGACACCCATCTCCTTGGCGGTGATGGCGGCGTGCTCCCCCATCGACAGCCCGGTACGGGGTTCACTGTTGGCCGGGATCTCGAACCCGATGGCGGCGGGCAGGGCGCCCACCAGCTTGAGCCGCTGAGCCGTGGACTTCGAGCGGCGCACCTTGAGCAGCGTGCGGCGCAGGTTGTCGCCCAGACCGATCGGCGGGTCGGAGGTGGTGTCGACCCCGCCGGCGGCGGCGACGTCGTAGCGGCCGGCCGCGATGCCCTCGGCCGCGACGATCGCCGCCTGCAGGCCGGTGCCGCAAGCCTGCTGGATGTCGAAGGCCGGTGTGTACGGCGACAACCCGGAACCCAGCACACACTCGCGCATCAGGTTGAAGTCGCGGCTGTGTTTGAGCACCGCGCCGCCGGCCACCACACCCAGTTGCTGGCCCGCCAGTCCGAAGCGGTCCACCAGCCCGCCCAGCGCCGCGGTGAACATGTCCTGGTTGGACGCCTCGGCGTAGGCGCCGTCCGACCGGGCGAACGGGATACGGTTGCCGCCCAGCACGGCGACGCGTCTGCTGGTTCCGGCAGGGCCCACTGTTGCGCTCCGCGTGTCTTGGGGTTTCGGTTCTCGGAGTCCGGTCGGTTTTGGATCGTCCGCTCCGGGCCATACCATAGCGGCACGCCCGACCCCGGAAGAAACGGAAGGCGGCCCGGTGGCTTCCAAACGCTCGTCCGATCTGCTGTCGCAGGTGGCCAACTCCGGGCCCGGATCGTTTCTGGCCAAGCAACTCGGGTTACCCCAGCCCGAACCGCTGCGCCGCTACCGGCCCGGCGATCCCCCACTGCCGGGTGCGTTGTTGATCGGGGATCCCCACGATCACCGCGGCCGCGTGGTCGAGCCGCTGCGAGTGGCACTGGCCGGGGACTACGACGTGGTGGGCAACAACCTCGGTGGCCGCTGGGCCGACGAATTCGGCGGGCTGGTGTTCGACGCCACCGGCATCACGACGCCGGCCGGCCTGACGGGGCTGCGGGAGTTCTTCACGCCGGTGCTGCGCAACCTCGGCCACTGCGGACGCGTCGTGGTGATCGGTACCGCCCCCGATGAGGCGGGCAGCACCGACGAACGGATCGCCCAGCGGGCGCTGGAGGGCTTCACCCGCTCGCTGGGCAAGGAACTGCGCGGCGGCGCCACCGCGGGGCTGGTGTACCTGTCGCCGGACGCCGCGCCCGCGGGCCTGGAATCCACGATGCGGTTCATCCTGTCGGCGAAATCGGCCTACGTCGACGGGCAGGTCTTCACCGTCGGGAAGGCCGACGCCACACCGGCGGTCGACTGGGAACGCCCGCTGGCGGGCAAGGTCGCCGTGGTGACCGGCGCCGCCCGGGGCATCGGCGCCACCATCGCCGAGGTGTTCGCCCGCGACGGCGCCCACGTGGTCGCGGTCGACGTGGCGTCCCCCGACGGCGCCCCTGACGCCCTGGCCGAGACAGCGAGCAGGGTCGGCGGCACCGCGTTGCGCCTCGACGTCACCGCCGACGACGCCGTCGACACGATCACGGCTCACCTGCGCGACCACTACGACGGGCGCGCCGACATCCTGGTCAACAACGCCGGCATCACACGCGACAAGCTCCTCGTGAACATGGACGAGGCTCGGTGGGACGCCGTCCTGGCCGTGAATCTCCTTGCACCGCTGCGCCTTACCGAGGGTTTAGTGGGAAACGGCAGCATCGGGGCGGGCGGGCGGGTGATCGGCCTGTCGTCGATGGCCGGGATCGCGGGCAACCGTGGCCAAACCAACTACGCCACCACCAAGGCGGGGATGATCGGCCTCACGCAGGCCCTCGCCCCGGCGCTCGCCGAGAAGGGCATCACGATCAACGCCGTGGCGCCGGGATTCATCGAGACGCAGATGACGGCCGCGATCCCGCTGGCCACGCGCGAGGTGGGCCGGCGACTGAACTCGCTGCTGCAGGGCGGGCAACCGGTGGACGTCGCCGAGGCGATCGCCTACTTCGCCAACCCGGCGTCGAACGCAGTGACGGGCAACGTCATTCGTGTCTGCGGCCAGGCGATGCTGGGCGCGTGAGATGAGCCAACCGGGTGGCCTGCGGAACCTGATCCGCGGGGCCGCGGGCGCCCTGCCGATCGTGCCGCGCAGCGGGAAAGTGCCCGCCCGGACGGTCACCGTCGACGATCTGCGCATCGATCGGACCAATGTGGCCGAGTACGCGGCCGTGACCGGCCTGCGCTACGGCACCACCGTTGCGCTGACCTACCCTTTCGTGCTGACGTTCCCGGCGGTGATGTCGTTGGTGACGGGGCTCGACTTCCCCTTCTCGGCCGTGGGATCGGTGCATGTCGAGAACCACATCACGCGGTACCGCCCCATCGCGGTGACCGACACGGTCGGTGTTCGGGTGCACGCCGAGAACCTTCGCGAGCACCGCAAAGGCCTGATGGTGGATCTGGTGACCGCCGTCAGCGTCGGCAACGACGTCGCCTGGCACCAGGTGACGACGTTCCTGCACCAGCAGCGCACCAGCCTGTCGGGCGAACCGAAGCCGCCGCCGCGCAGGCAGCCGAAACCGCCCCCGCCGGGCGCTCTCCTGCGCATCACCGCACCCGTGGTCCGGCGCTACGCGGCCATCGGTGGTGACCACAACCCGATCCACACCAACCGCGTCGCCGCCAGGCTGTTCGGCTTCCCGACCGTCATCGCACACGGGATGTTCAGCGCCGCAGCGGTACTGGCCAACATCGAGGCCCGCCTACCGGATGCGGTTCGGTACTCGGTGCGATTCGGCAAGCCGGTCCTGCTGCCCGCCGCAGCCGGGCTCTACGTCGACGAACGCGCGGGCGGCTGGGACATCTCGCTGCGCAACATCGCCGCGGGATACCCGTATCTGACCGGAGAGATCCGGGCGGTCTAGGCCTACATTCGTTCGGGATGACCCCGCCCCGGCGGCGAACCCCGCAGGCCGAACCAGAACAGGTCCATCATCACCTCGGCGGCCTCGTCGACGTCGATGTCGCCGGTGCTGAGACGGTTGGCGACCGCCTCGCCGGCGCCCACCAGTGCCACGGCCCTCATCTCGTACTCGTGGTCGGGCCGCGGGGCCCTGCTGCCGGCCCGCACCAGGGAGGCCACCAGGTCGATGAGCCGTTCGCGGGCCTCGCGCAGAGTGTGGGCGAACGCCTGGGAACTGGTGGCCTGGGTGTACATGACGATCCACGACGCCCGGTTGGTGTCGATGTAGCGCAGGAATGATCCGATCGTGTTGCGCAGCAGTTCCTTTGGATTCTGCGTCAGGTCGATGTCGGCGCGCACCGCGTCGATGAAACGGCCGAGCTCGCGGTCCAGGCAGGCGCCGAACAGGTCCTCCTTGGAGCCGTAGTACAGGTAGAGCATCGGTTTGGAGATCGAGGCCGCGGCGGCAATGGCGTCCATCGAGGTCTCGTGGTAGCCGTTGACCGAGAACATCTGCACGGCGGCGTCCAGCATCTGCTGCTCACGGACAGCTCGCGGTATCCGCTTGGTACCACCCGCCATCACTGCTCCTCAGGAGGCTCCCGATGGGGCCGCTAGGACCCGCACTTGGGGTTGTGGCCCTTCATCGCGGCCACCCGGGCCAGGGAGGCGTCGACGGCCGGCATCGTCAACTGGCCGGCGGCCAGAGCTTTCTCCAGGCTGTCGAGAACCGCGGGAACCTGGTCGGTGGTGATCCACAGGGCGATATCCACGCCGGCCTGCAGCGTGCGCAGCACCGCCTCGGCAACACCGAACCGGTCGGAGATGGCGGCCATGCTGGACAGGTCGTCGCTGAAGATCGGTCCGTCGAAGGGGTCGGCGCCGTACCCGGTGCCGGTGCGCAGCAGTTGGACCGCGGCGGGGCTCAGGCTGGCCGGGTCGTCGCCAGTGAGCCCGGGAACCTGCAGGTGGCCGATCATCACCCCGACCGGTTTGGCCTGGGTCAGCGTCCGGTACGGCACCAGGTCGACGCCCTGCAGGTCGGCCAGCGGCGGCGTGGTCACCCCGCCCTTGTGTGAGTCGCCCGAGCCGTGGCCGTGGCCGGGGAAGTGCTTGAGCACGGGAAGCAGGCCCGCCTCGCGCAGGCCGTCGGCGTACGCCCCGGCGAAGGTGGTGACCTGTTGCGGGTCCGCACCGAAGGAGCGGTCCCCGATCACCGTCTCGTCGGGGGCGTCGGTGACATCGACCACCGGCGCGAAATCCACGGTGATGCCGAGTTTTTTCATCGCCTGACCGCGGCTGAGCGCTAGGTCGTGGACCTGCTGGGCGGTTTCGGTCTGCCCCAGTTCACGCGCCGAGGGTGACGGCCCGATCAGCTTCTTCAACCGCGACACCCGGCCGCCTTCTTCGTCGACGCTGACGGCCAGTGGCAGCGGGCCGGCGTTGCCGGCGATGTCGGCCAGCGGGCCGTCGAAGATCGTCAGGTCGGTCCAACTGCCGATGAAGATCCCGCCGACGTGGTGGTTGTTGACCACAGCCCGGGCGTCGTCGGCGTTCTTCACCCCCACCATCAACAGCTGGGCCAGCTTGTCGCGCGGTGGCAGAGAGGCGACATCGCCGCACATGGCCGGTGCCGGAGCGGCCGCCGGCGTGATGGCCCCGGCCGAGGGGCTCGAGGCACTCGAGGAGGGGCTCGACGGGGTGCTTTGGTGACGTGCGGCTTGCTGGCCGCAACCCGCCAACAACGCCGACACGGCGGTGAGCAGGGCGAGGGTCCGCGGAATGAACATCCGGACATGCTTTCAGGCCCGAATCGTGGACCGACGTCGGGGCAGCAAACGGGGCAGCAAACTGCCGCCGCGGCGACACCCGGCTGTTCTGCTAGGTTGGCGCTTGTCCGCCATCGGAAAAAGGAGCCAGCGATGAACCGGATCATTGCGCCCGTCGCCGCGAGCGTTTTGGTGGGTCTGTTGCTCGGCGCGGCCGCGATCTTCGGGATCACGCTGATGGTGCAGCAGGACACCAAGCCCCCACTCGCCGGGGGTGACCCCCAATCGTCCGTGCTCAACCGGGTCGAATACGGCAACCGTAGCTAGCCCGGCAGGGACCCAGCGCGCAGCGCCGGCTGATACGGCCGAGCGCCCGTCGGCCCCGCCGCTGCCCAGCCAGTGGTTCCTGCTCGTCGGCGCGATCGCGCTGGCGTGCGCGTTCGCCCAGTCGCCGGGGCGTATCTCCCCCGACACCAAGCTCGACCTCACCGCCAACCCCCTGCGGTTCCTGGCGCGCGCCACGAACCTGTGGAACAGCGAGCTGCCGTTCGGCCAGGCGCAAAACCAGGCGTACGGCTACCTGTTCCCGCACGGCGCCTTCTTCCTCGCGGGCCACCTGGTGGGCCTGCCCGGATGGGTGACCCAGCGGCTGTGGTGGGCGCTGCTGCTGACGGTCGGGTTCGCGGGCCTGCTGCGGGTGGCCGAGGCGCTCGGCATCGGCAGCGCCCCGTCGCGCATCGTGGCCGCGTTCGCGTTCGCGCTCTCCCCACGGGTGCTGACCACGCTCGGCTCGATCTCCTCGGAGACGTGGCCGATGATGCTGGCCCCGTGGGTGTTGCTGCCGACGATCCTGGCACTGCGCGGATCCTCGGCGGGGCCGGACCGGTCTGTGCGGGCACTCGCCGCGCGGGCCGGCCTGGCGGTCGCGCTGATGGGCGCGGTCAACGCCATCGCCACGCTGGCCGGGTGCCTCCCCGCGGTGATCTGGTGGGCATGTCACCGGCCGAACCGGTTGTGGTGGCGCTTCACCGCGTGGTGCGGGCTGGCCGTGTCCCTGGCGACGTTGTGGTGGGTGGTGCCGCTCGGGCTGCTGCGTGCCATCAGCCCGCCGTTCCTGGACTTCATCGAGTCCTCCGGGGTGACGACGCAGTGGTCGTCGCTGACGGAGATCCTGCGCGGCACCGACAGCTGGACACCGTTCGTCGCCCCCACCGCGACCGCGGGTGCCCCGCTGGTGACCGGGTCGGCGGCCATCCTGGCCACCTGCCTGGTCGCGGCTGCCGGCCTGGCCGGGCTGGCCAGCCCAGGGATGCCGGCCCGGGGACGACTGGTGGCGATGCTGCTGGCCGGGGTGGTGCTGATGGCCGCGGGGTACAGCGGCGGGCTGGGCTCACCGGTGGCGCATCAGGTGCAGGCGTTCCTCGACGCCGGCGGCGCGCCGCTGCGCAACGTGCACAAGCTGGGGTCGGTGATCCGGATCCCGGTGACGCTGGGGATCGCGCACCTGCTGGGCCGGATACCTCTGCTGCGTGGGTTCGCCCACCCCGAGCGCGACAAGCGGGTCGCGGTGGGTGTCGTGGTTCTGACCGCTCTGTCGGTCAGCACCTCCCTGGCGTGGACCGGCCGGCTGACACCGCCGGGCGCGTTCACCGCGATTCCCCGCTATTGGCACGACGCCGCCGACTGGCTCACCGCGCACAATCCTGGATCTGCGTCGGCGCCACCGGGCCGGGTGCTGGTGGTCCCGGGTGCGCCGTTCGCCACCCAGACGTGGGGCACCAGCCACGACGAGCCGATGCAGGTGCTCGGCGACAGCCCCTGGGGGGTGCGTGACTCGATCCCGCTGACACCCCCGCAGACCATCCGTGCGCTGGATTCGGTACAACGCCTGTTCGCCGCCGGCCGACCGTCGCCGGGTCTGGCCGACACCCTTGCCCGCCAGGGTATTTCGTATGTGGTGGTGCGTAACGACCTGGATCCGGACACCTCCCGCTCGGCGCGTCCGATCCTGGTGCATCGCGCCGTCGACGGCTCCCCGGGACTGCGCAAGGTCGCGCAGTTCGGGGAACCCGTGGGGCCCGGTACGTTGCCGGGGTTCGTCACCGACAGCGGGCTGCGGCCGCGGTATCCCGCGGTGGAGATTTACCGCGTCACCGTGGCCGACGGCCCCGGGGCGCCGTATTTCGTCGACGCCGACTCCCCGGCCCGCGTCGACGGCGGTCCCGAAGTCCTGCTGCGCCTCGACGAGAGGCGGCGGCTGTTGGGCCGGCCGCCGCTGGGCCCGGTGCTGATGACCGCGGATGCCCTCGCGGCGGGGCTGACGGCCCCGGCGGTGACGGTCACGGATACTCCGCTGGCGCGCGAGACGGACTACGGCCGGGTCGACCAGCACTCGTCGGCTGTCCGGGCTCCTGGGGATGCGCGGCGCACCTACAACCGGGTACCCGACTATCCGGCGCCGGGCGCCGCCCCGGTCTCCGGTGCCTGGAACGGCGGCCGCATCACGGTCTCGAGTTCGGCGGCGGACTCCACCGCCATGCCCGACGTGACCCCGTCGAACTCGGCCGCCGCCGCGATCGACCGCGACCCTGCCACCTCCTGGGTGTCCAACTCGCTGCAGGCGGCCGTCGGGCAGTGGATACGGGTGGACTTCGACCATCCGCTGACCAACGCCACCATCACGCTGACGCCGAGTGCATCCGCCGTCGGCGCCCAGGTCCGGCGAATCCTCGTCGACACCGCGAACGGCAGCACCACACTGCGGTTCGACGAGCCGGGCAAACCACTGGCCGCCGCGCTGCCCTATGGCGAGACGGCATGGGTCCGGATCACCGCCGCCGGCACCGATGACGGGTCGGCGGGCGCGCAGTTCGGCATCACCGACCTGTCGATCACCCAATACGACGCGTCCGGGTTCGCCCACCCGGTCGACCTGCGACACACCGTGCTGGTGCCCGGCCCGCCGCCGGGCTCGGCGGTCACCGGGTGGGACCTCGGATCGGACCTGCCGGGCCGGCCCGGCTGCGCCCCCGCGTCCGACACCGTGCGCTGCGCGGCGTCCATGGCCCTGACGCCCGAGGAGCCGGCCACCGTCAGCCGGACGCTCACGGTTGCGGCGCCCGTCTCCGTCACGCCGGCCGTCTGGGTACGCCCGCGGCAGGGCCCCCAACTGGCCGACCTGATCGCCGAGCCCAACACCACCCGCGCTCGGGGCGACTCCGATCCGGTGGACGTCCTGGGCTCGGCCTACGCTGCCGCCGACGGCGACCCCGCCACCGCCTGGACGGCTCCGCAACGGGTGGTGCAGCACAAGACGCCGCCGACCCTGACCCTCACCCTGCCCCGACCCACTGAGGTGGCCGGGCTGCGGCTGCTGCCCAGCCGCTCGGACCTGCCGGCCCACCCGACGATGATCGCCGTCAACCTCGGCGACGGCCCCCAGGTGCGAGCGGTGCAGGCCGACGGACCGCAGACCGTGGCGTTGCGGCCGCGGATGACCGACACCGTCACGATCAGCCTGCTCGACTGGAAGGACGTCATCGACCGCACTGCGTTGGGCTTCGACCAACTCAAGGCGCCCGGCCTGGCCGAGGTGGCGGCGCTCGGCGCCGACGGCGCCCCGATCGCTCCCGCCGATGCCGCCCGCAATCGGTCCCGCGAGATCACGATCGGCTGCGGCGGGGACCCCCAGGGTCCGGTCATCGCGGTGGCGGGCCGGTTCGTGCACACCCGCATCCACACCACCGTCGGCGCCCTGCTGGACGGCGAGCCGGTGCCGGCGCTGCCGTGCGACGACGAACCCATCGCGCTGCCGGCCGGCCGCCAGGAACTGTTGATCAGCCCCGGTGCGGCGTTCGTCGTGGACGGGGCCCAGTTGGCGGCGCGAGGTGACGCCGCGTGGCCGACCGCGCCAACCGTCTCGGCACCCATCACCGCGTGGGGCTCGGCCCGCCGGCAGGTGCAAGCCCCCGCATCGGCTACCGCTCGGCTGCTCATCGTCCCCGAGAGCATCAACCCCGGCTGGGTTGCCCGCACCGCGACCGGGGCCCGCCTGACGCCGGTGGCTGTCAATGGCTGGCAGCAGGGCTGGGTGGTGCCCGCGGGCGAGCGGGGCGTCATCACGCTCACCTTCCCGTCCAACGACCTCTACCGCGCGGGCCTGACGGTGGGGCTGGCCCTGCTGCCGTTGCTGGCGGCGCTGGCCTTCTGGCGCACGCGGCGCCGCCGCGACGACGACCCGCCCGCGCGGCCGTGGAGGTCGGGGATCCCGGCGGCGGTCGCGCTGCTGGGCTGCGGGGCCGTGATCGCCGGCGCATGGGGTGCGGTGGTGGTCGGCGCTGCGTTGGGTCTGCGCTACGCGCTGCGCCGCCGGCAGCGCCTGCGCGACGTCACGACGGTCGCACTGAGCGCGGGCGGCCTGATCCTGGCCGGCGCCGCGCTATCGCGGCACCCCTGGCGATCGGTCGACGGGTACGCCGGCCACTCCCCGGGTGTGCAACTGCTGGCACTGGTTTCGCTCGCCGCGCTGGGGGCCTCCACGGTGACGATGCGCGCCGGGAGCCGGCGGCCCGCCGACTGAGCCGGAGGAGTGACGCCCATGGGATGGTTGGCCGCGCCCGGGTACTGGCTGGGCAGGCTCGTGCTCGAGCGCGGCGTCGCGGTCGTCTACCTGATCGCGTTCGTCAACGCTGCCGCGCAGTTCCGTCCCCTGATCGGCGAGCACGGAATGTTGCCGGTATCAGGGTTTTTGGACGGGCGGTCGTTCCGGCAGGCACCGAGCCTGTTTCAGCTGCGCTACTCCGACGGGCTGTTCGCCACCGTCGCCTGGTCCGGGGCCGCCTTGTCGGCGGCGATCGCCGCCGGTGTGGCGGACCTGGCGCCACTGTGGGCGTCGATGCTGATGTGGGTGACGCTGTGGGCGCTCTACCTGTCGATCGTCAACGTCGGCCAGGTCTGGTACGGGTTCGGTTGGGAATCGTTGCTGCTCGAGACCGGGTTCTTGATGATCTTCCTCGGCAACGCCCAGGTCGCGCCGCCGGTGCTGACGCTGTGGATGGCGCGCCTGCTGCTGTTCCGGGTCGAGTTCGGCGCCGGGCTGATCAAGATGCGTGGCGACCCGTGCTGGAGGAACCTGACGTGCCTGGATTACCACCACGAGACCCAGCCCATGCCGGGGCCGCTGAGCTGGTTCTTCCATCACCTGCCCAAGCCCCTACACCGGATCGAGGCGGCGGGCAACCACGTCGCTCAGTTGGTTGTGCCGTTCGGGTTGTTCGCGCCCCAACCGGTTGCCTCCGCGGCCGCGGCGATCGTCGTGATCACCCAGCTGTGGCTGGTGGCCTCGGGCAACTTCGCGTGGCTCAACTGGCTGACGATCCTGCTGGCGTTCTCCGCCATCGACGACGCGTCGGTGC
>Ga0164296_1002330_pt1 | contig 19096 bp, 29 predicted proteins | sample GEODES057metaG_FD_113533 | JGI IMG/M metagenome (GOLD analysis project Ga0164296, IMG submission 113533) | Dystrophic lake water microbial communities from Trout Bog Lake, Wisconsin, USA - GEODES057 metaG | ecosystem: Environmental > Aquatic > Freshwater > Lake | place: USA: Trout Bog Lake...
CACACACCTACAGGTTTAACTTTAAAGCTTAACGATAACTCCCCTAAGTTTAAAGTAAAAACAACAGATGGCCACGAAGCTGCGTTATCTATGCAAGAACACTACGAAGCAACCGTAGCCCATAATGCAAAGTTTTTAACAGATCTACAAGCTAAAGGGCCTAATAGTAGAGATGTTAACTGGAACGAGCATTTAAAAGAGTATGTCTTTAAACCTGGAAAAGATGGTAAAGGACCATTACGGCTTAATCATAGTAATCCTGGAAGATCTCGTGCAAAATTTAAGGCCGGATTGACTGTAGAACAGTTGGCTGCTGAGAAGGATAGAAATAAAGAAAAGAACGCTGTAGCTGCTCAAAATGCACCAAAGAAAGCTCCAGCTAAGAAAACTGGGGTTTCTGGTAAAAAGACGGCTAAGTCTGCTAACGTAAAAAGTGGCGATATTGTTCTTACCAAATCTCAAAAGAAGCTGGAAAAGGATACATCAGCACGTATTAAGAACATTGATAAGGAATACGCAAAGAATAAGGCTATTCAGGCCGCAACCCCTACGGTTGAACTTAACAGCATAGACCGTCTCAAGGGGAAGGCCAGAGTAAAAAAGTAAGATATAGTTAAACCTCTATAAGGAGCATAAAATGGCAAATGATAGCTTATTTACTGGCCCAGGTGGGGCAGCAGATCTAAACGGACAGTACGTTGCAGTTAAAGACGAGGGTCCAAAGATTCGCCTGCTCTACTGCTACCAGTGCAAAACAATCGAAGAGCTTCCAGATTTTGAAGGTCGTCCAGAAGACGATACCATTCTAGAGCTAACAATTGAAAAGCATCAATCCGCAGGTATCCCTCACAACGGATTCCTTTCAAAGATTGGCGTAAAGCTTTGGGCTCAGGAGAAGTTCCGTAAGGAAATTATCAAAAATCTACGCGATCGAGTTGGTGGCGGTCTTGCAGATATTGATCCAGATTACTACCATACTAAGGCCACCTTCCACGATGACGCTATGAAGTGCTATAACCTTCATCTGCGCCCAACAGAGGGTTGCTATGACTACGGTCACGATAAGAAAAAGCTTGTCCCTAAAACCCAGGCTGAACGCAAGGAGTTGGGACTAGCACCTTCTGGTAGTACTATTTACCTGTGTGACTTCTGCCCTGTGAAGACCCACGTAGTAACAAAACAACGCCAACAAGCCGGACTATACAAGTAAGGAAATCTCATGACAGACGAAAACAACGTTGAAGATGCATATGTAATTACAGATGCACAACCGGGAGCCTCAGAGGGTTCTGACGCCCCAACACTTCCAAATATTAAGTTTGGATTTGTGGTCTTGGTTGACACCGAGGGAACCATGTACATTGAGCGCAGCAAGGGCGCAATTACTGGGGTTGATGTCGAACGCGACTCCACCCTTATTGAAGTACGTCGTTACGCCCAGGAAATCCTATTTGATTTGGCAGCTCAAGCAGCCGCCGAATACACCTCCCTACGTATGAAGACTGAAAATACCCAAGCTAATTCCTAGTATGTAATGACGTAATCACAAAGAGGGTGGAAAATACCTATATGGATGACATGCTCTTGGCTAAGTTTGGGGAAGTAGGGATCACACCCGACTCTACCTCCTATTTCAGCACGCCAAGTTCAGATTTAGATCCAAATATTTTCATGGGAAATAGAATCAAACCATGGGTTCGAAATAATATTTCCCGCATCCTCTTTGATTACTTAGCTGTTCGCTACAATGCCCCTGCAAAATGGGTAACTATGTGGCTTGCTGGTTCTGGAGTTTCTTATCAATGGTCAGCAGCCCGTGATCCGGGTGATTTAGACTGCCTAGTAGGTATTGACTACTACAACTTTAGAAAGCTTAACTCAGAATACTCCGGCCTCTCTAATGTAGAGATTGCAGCCATGTTCAATGAGGATTTTAACGCCGACCTACTCCCGACTACAAAAGACTGGCACGGCTATGAACTTACATATTACGTTAATCCTCAATCTGATATTAGGGATATTAACCCTTACGCTGCTTATAATCTAACTGAGGATAACTGGACCGTAGAACCCAGCCCCTCTACACATGCCCCGTACTCTAAGGCGTGGGAACAGCAGGCTCAAAGAGACTATGATTTTGCTATGGATCTTGTAGCAAAGTATTCAAGTGCTTTATCTGAGATCAAGTCTGCAACCAATACGGCATATAGAACTAATGCTGAGAGAAAACTAAACTTAGCAGTAGACCAAGCTGTAGCTTTTTATGACATGATCCATTCTGGTCGTAAAGAAGCCTTCAGTAATAATGGCTCGGGATATTCAGACTTCCACAACTACCGTTGGCAGGCTGGAAAGAAGTCCGGCGTAGTTCAGGCTCTACGAGCTATTAAGAACTATAAGGATACAACTGAGAAGGAAAATCAATTGGAAACCTATGGCGTTGAACTTCCTAACGCCCGTACACTGATAAGAAGAGCAATCCGTAAATGACAGCACTCATCTCACTTGACGGTGTGATGAGAACCGAAGTTGGCGATCCAATACATGAGGGTTTAAAACTATACCGAGTTCTCGCCACCAGTTATCGCACCGTTATAGCCACAGACGGAACTAAAGAAGAGGCAGAACACTGGCTTCGTAGCAACCTTATTAAGGGTTACGCCGATATTTTAGATAACACCCGTAAATTTGAGGGTGAAGATCTCCGTTTACGCCAGCTGAAGATCATGCGGGTAGAGGGAGTGGTTGAGCTTTTTATAGACTCTGATGTCGATCGATGCGCTAAAGCATATAGTAGCGGGGTAACTGCCCTTCTATTTTCATCGCCTAAGTTTGTCCGTACAAAGCGTGAAGTAAAGCCTTGGGATGAACTAAAGGTTGAGGTGGAAAAACAACAGGAATTAAGGGCTAAACTTGCCTTAGACGATTTATCTGCGCATAGGTGGGAGTAGCTAGTGGACATTGTTTTTCTAGGGGGTGAAGTACCCTCTCACCGTAAGCTCCTTCAGGAGTCCGGAGTTAACCATATTGGGGTTAACTACTATCGCCTAGTAAAGCGTGGACTTCCTATTACTAAGGATTATCTTCTGGACGAGAAGTTTGCCGAGGATGTAAAGGTCTATGTCACCTGTAAGGTAAACAACGAAAAAGATATTACCAAAGAAGAGCTTACTGAGCTAGACGCAGATTTTGAGGACTGGCTTGTATTGAATAATGAGCGTATCGAGCTAGGGATTGAGTTTAATTCAGAATCCCTTGGTCAAGAACGCCTAGAAAATGAGCGGAATACCTTCTGGGTAGATTTTGGCTTAGAACGCTTTGTTCCAATCTGGGACGGGGTAAATACAAAGACCCTCTACGCCCTAGCTGAGCGGTACGAAAACGTGGGTATACCGGGAGCAGCTATTGAGGCTCATAAGTCCTTAGCGGGCATTACACGGGCTTTAAAGACCCAATTTGGCACCAAGTTCCACGCCCTGGGATCCATGAATCCCGAAAATCTTCGTCAGATTGACTTTACAACGGTTCACACCCTTGCATGGCTATCCCCAATGATGCGCGGAGAAACTGTGGTCTGGGATGGCACAAGGCTGGTACGCTACCCAAAACGTATGAAGGATCAAGCCCGTCCTCGTTATAAAAACATCATTGAGAAGGCCGGATTAGATTACGATCTGATTCTAGCTGATGATCCTAACGAGGTTACAAAGCTTGCAATCTGGTCGTATTTACAGCTGGAGGATTCCATTAATAATAAAAATAGGGTCTTGTTATCTGATAACAGTGCTGATAAGGATGACCCGGGTTTATCGGAAACAGGTGGGTTGGAACCTGATAACAGGGCCCAAGACATGCGGAAAGATTTAGAGCCGGTTAGCGAAGATGAGCGCCGTACTCTACCAGTTTTCTCAGTTTCTACCAAACGCGTATTCGAAAAAGATGAGCTAGGTCGAGACGTTATAAAAGACGTCCCGGTTCTAAATAGCTCCTCAGACTCATTACGTCAGTGCGATACCTGCTTTGTATCACAAAACTGCCCTGCTTTTAAGGCCGCCAGCTCCTGCTCATTCAACCTCCCCGTGAGCGTAAAAACCAAGGATCAACTGAAGGCTTTATTGAATACAATCATCGAAATACAAGCGTCCCGCGTTGCTTTTGCGCGATTTGCTGAAGAACTAAATGGCGGTTATCCTGATCCAAATACCAGCCAAGAAATCGATCGTTTGTTCAAAATTACCAAGCAAATGAAGGAGTTGGAGGAAAACAAGGAGTTTGTTAGGATGACGGTAGAACGCCAGACCTCAGGTGGTGTAATGTCCGCCTTGTTTGGTGATCGTGCCAATACATTAAAAGAGCTTCCCAATGATGGTCTAAACGAGGATTCCGTAACCGGTTTAATCGTTGACCACCTTGAGGGCTAGTTCCACTATTATCAGATAACAGTAACTTTTTAATATGAACGGGGTGTCTCTGTGTTTTCATTTAAGCTGGCCGAAGATTTCGTTAAATCTTATCGTGGGAAAAAGGTTCCTTGGGGATACCGGGATGCCGCAGGTAATTCCCTCGGGGAGATAACCTTCCTTCGTACTTACAGCCGCTTGAAGGAGGACGGAACCAAGGAGACTTGGGTAGACGTTTGCGAGCGCGTTATAAATGGCATGTACTCCTTACAAAAAGATCACGCCAAGCAGAACCGCCTTCCCTGGTCAGATACCAAGGCGGCGGCTTCAGCCAAGGAAGCATTTGATCGCCTTTTCAATCTGAAGTGGACACCACCCGGTCGAGGACTTTGGGTTATGGGTACTCCGCTCGTTAATGAGCAAAAGAACTCAGCCGCCCTACAGAACTGTGCTTTTGTATCTACAGAGTCCATGACCAAGCTCAATCCTGCCAAGCCATTTGCTTTCCTAATGGAAGCTTCAATGCTGGGCGTAGGTGTTGGATTTGATGACAAGGGTGCTGACAAAGGCTTCACAATCTATGGCAATAAAGGAACTGATTACGACCATGTCATCCCAGATACTCGTGAGGGGTGGGTTGAATCTGTAGCCGTCTTAATCAACTTCTACCTCAAGCCAGAGCCTCAGCCTTATCCTCACTTTGATTATTCAGAGATTCGCCCTGCTGGCGTTCCCATCAAAACATTCGGAGGAACTGCCGCCGGTGCTGAACCACTAATTAGACTCCATAACCACATCTCCCGTATTTTTGAGGGTCGGTCTGGTGAACTGCTAACCCGCAAGGACATCGCAGACATCGGAAACCTAATTGGGGTATGCGTGGTCTCTGGAAACGTACGTCGTTCTGCCGAACTTCTCTTGGGCAGGATCGATGATGAAGAGTTCTTGAATCTCAAGAATGCAGACGTATTCCCTGAGCGTAACTCCTACGATCCAAAGAATCCGGGTTGGGGATATATGTCCAACAACTCCGTTGAGGTTACGGTTGGAACTAATCTTTCGCCCATTATTGAGGGTATCGCCCGCAATGGTGAACCGGGCGTTATCTGGATGGATTTAACCCGTAAATACGGCCGTCTTGCAGATCCGATCAATAATAAAGACTGGCGTGCTGCCGGATACAACCCTTGTGCAGAGCAATCTCTTGAAAGCTTTGAGTGTTGTACTCTGGTCGAAACATACCTAAACCGCCACGATAGCCTAGAGGATTACAAGCGCACGCTTAAGTTTGCATACTTGTACGCCAAAACCGTCACACTTATCCCTACTCACTGGGAAGAAACCAACGCCATTATGCAGCGTAATCGCCGCATTGGAACATCTATGTCTGGTGTAGCCAACTTTGCTGATAATCGTGGGTTGCCACTTCTACGTACTTGGATGGATGAAGGCTACGCCACAATTCAACAATACGATAAGTCCTATTCTGAGTGGTTAGGTATCCGTGAGTCTATTAAGACCACAACCATCAAGCCATCAGGAACGGTCTCAATCCTTGCCGGAGAATCCCCTGGAGTTCACTGGACTCCTGGTGGAAAGTACTTCCTACGTACAATCCGCTTCAGTAACAATGATCCAATGCTTCCGCTATTTAAGATGGCTAACTACCGTATTGAGCCGGAGGTTAACTCTCCGGAGACAACTTCAGTCGTTTACTTCCCAATTATGTCTGAAGCCAAGCGTAGTGAGAAAGAGGTTTCTATCTACGAAAAGATGGCGCTCGCAGCCACGGCGCAGCGTCACTGGTCAGATAACTCCGTATCTGTAACGGTCTCATTTAACCCAGAAACAGAGGCTGACTCTATTGGGACGGCGCTCCATATGTACGACGGTCAACTTAAGACTGTCTCATTCCTTGCAATGATGGATGCGGTGTACCCACAAATGCCGTACACAAGTAGCACTGCGGAGGAGTATGAAGAGGGTAGAATGAACCTATTCCCAATTGACCTAAGCGGGGTCTATGAGGGAATGGCGTTTGACGCAATCGGAGAGGCCTATTGCACAACGGACGCTTGTGAAGTAAAACTCATTAGAGAGGAAGTAAAGAGTGGCTCCTGAGAACGACGAGATTGACTGGGATAAAATTATCGCTGACGCTGATGACTATGATGAAGATGACCTAGAAGAATACGAATTCGAAGAACTTTACGATGAGGACTTTGAAGATGAAGAGGATCTTGATTTTGATGAGGATTTTCTTGAAGAGGATGACGAGTAATTTCGTAGTCTTGTTGGACATACGTTCTCCGTAGTTGGTGGTATGTCCGCGCCCAACACAAACATTTTAGCCCCCGATCCCTCGAGGAGACCGGGGGCTAAAGTATTTGTTAGGCATTAACAGATGTGTGCCAATCTTCAATAAAGTTGAAGGAATTACCTTCCTTTTCCTTATTGGTTACGTTAAACATAAAGCCTACTTGAATCCAAAATAGGCTTAGCTTAACTTCGAAGCTACGCAAGTAATCAAGGCTATCCTCGTTACCCGCACTGTTGATACTATGGGTATCAAATGGTGGTGTAAGACTTATCTTTACACCAAGTAGGTTATCACTTACGCCAATGAATGGTCCAAAAGAATAAGACCGCTTGCCATTGGTCTCAATCTCTACATCTGGGCCATAGCCATAGTGTGGGTCTTTGAATACCCGGGCTGATAGTTTCATTTCCTTCTCCTTATATTTGTACGTTATCCACACACTTAGGGCAAGTGTCGGTTTCCTGCATTACTTTAGAGAGGCGTGGCATTTTCTCGAAGTATGCTTCGCATTCTTCGCACTTCCACTCCCACTCTGAAGTAAACTCTTCTTTACCATCTTCTATCCATACTTCTCCACCCCAGCCTTGCTCTTCTACATAGTGATAGTAGATCTTTAACTTAGGGTTTTGTTCGGATAGCTTAGCTAACAGCTGTGGTATAGGAGACCAAGCTGTTCTAAACGTATAGGTTATAGAGCCTGGAGACTCATTAACGATGCTAGTGCCGGAAGTATGTTCACCACCGTCTACAACTGCAACGTCCCATTTAGTTCCCCAGTTTCTATTATTCCAGTCATACCAGTGATTAGAGGTCACCGCATTAGCCATAGCAATTGCTACATTTTCCATAACTGATTTGCTGTAATCATGGAACTCTACCACCCTGTTCTTGCCGTAATACTCCTCTAAAATAGAGTCATCAGGCTTCACGATATTTCTAAAGCTAAACACGGGGTTAGTATAGTTTTGGTACGTCTTCTCTAGACCGTTCTGTGTAAGCTCTTCATGATTAGCAATAAATGATCTATTTAGTTGAGCCTTAACCTTTTTTATGTTTTCATGTTGACCGTAAATAGTTACGGTGTTATACACCCAATTCGGCATATCCAAACACCCCTTTCGGATGAGAGAACTCGTATTCTTCTGTGCCCCTAATACATTCTAGGCAGATGACTTCTTCGTCACCCTCCTCATCAGTAAAGACAAAGAAGTCTTCGTCTATTACATTGCATAGGTCACACTTTTGAACCATGGGATCAAGAGAGTAGATATAGCAAGCATGACACTTAACTATACCCACATATTCGTCTGGCCATGTTAACTTGTTACCACACTCACAGTGCGTCTCTTTGCTGGAGACAACGCCGTCTATCATTTTCATTTTGTATCCTCTCCCGGCCAGACATAAGGCAAATCATCTGGCACGTTGAACTGGTAGTGAACTGGGTCCTTGCGCTTTAGGTTAGATTGATGGCTCTTGTGGAACCGTCTATTGCCCAACCATTTTGGCTTACTGTAAGACTCTGGGTCTAAGTCAGCCTGCACTACAATTTCTGTAGCTTTTTCTAACACGGTATCTTTATAACCTAAGCTAGTCCAACGCTTACAGATTGCTACAAGATACTTAAAGAGCGCGCCTTCATGCCCACGCCACATAACTGCGGCGGGATGGTTTTTCCACCCCTGTGTAAGCCCAAGGTTTACCTTTAGTATCTGTAGAGCTTCTACTCGTTGCTTACCTAAACGTCTATAGTCTAGGGATTCAGCAGTCTTGTCATAATCGGGGAATGGCAAGAATGTATTAACCATTACTTTCCTCCTAACTTATGGGTGCTTTTTCTTTCTTTGCATTAAAGCCAACTTTCTTTAGGTCTTTATGTATAGCCATGATAGTTCTGGGGTCACCAGATCTTCCAGAGGACACTACAACCTGCTGATTAGTCTGCTTATTTACGACTCGTACATGACCTTTGGCAGTAATACTAACCTCTAGCCCAGCTTTTTTCAAAGATGTGACTAGCTTTCTCATGTGCTTGTCTTTGACCTGCAATGAAGCAAAATACAGCTTCATGGTGGTTCCCTCCTTTCTTTTTGTAGGTTATACTTAAGCTACTCTTAATGAGTGTTTTCTCTGTCGAGAGAGAAATAAAAGACCCACAGCATCATCGAACATGCTGTGGGGCTTTTTGTTTGTGTTGGTTACGAAGTGCTATCGTCGTCTGGGACTTCGCGGCATTCTACAATCTTGATGTATTCGCCTTCCCGTAGTCCCTCGAAGTTGAGAGCAGACTTGATGAAGTTATCGTAGAACCACAGATCCCAGTTTGATTCCTCATCATAGGGTGGCTCTATCCTACCGTCATACACGCGAACCTCAAAAGTTATTTGAAGCTTCGTCATAGCCATGCTTTCCTCCTTATTCGTCGTCTTCGCTTTCCTCATCCTTGAGGCTCAGCCATGTTTCGCTGAACCCTTCAAGATGAAGCTTCATTGTCTTGAAGCTGGTTGGATACTGGGCGCGGTTACGAATCTTACCGCCTTTACCAATAGCCCAGCCAGCAACGCTCTCCTCTTCACACTCGATGTCGAATGTGTAGTGGAAAAGTACCTTGGGGAAACGCTTGCTTAGTTCAAAGTAGATTGCGCTTGGGGGAGCAATACAAGTATCAAACTTGTAAGCAGCAATCTTTTCTACATACATATCACCCTTTGCTTCTTCTGGAAGACCAGCATTGATTTTCTCAATCTCTACTGGACTAAGATCGATAACGTCTAGTTTAACGTTACGAGCATCGGCGGTAGTACCCCAGTGTTCTTCACGCCAAGTAAATGCTTCAAACGCCCGATGTTGGGAGTAGAAGCTTGGCTTGATATTGGCTGGATTGAACTTAAGTAGTTCTTGGGGAATAGGCTTAACCTTTTCAAAGCTGACAGCCTCATCCTCACTAGACAGCAGATCCATGACAGCAGTGACATCGGATGTGGTGCCAATCATTGAGAGTTGATTCTTACAGTCGAAATCGGTATGCCGTTTGGCATGGACTTCAGCTTGCTTCTTCATATTGTCGAAGCTCATAATGTGTTCGCTGAACATATTACATTCCCTTCATCTTGTTTTGTAGGACGGTTAACTCATAGGCTTTAATCTTTTCAGATGGCCATAAGAGCATTTCCATTAACTTACCATCCTCTTCTAGCGCGTCTAGAATAAACGAACTGATTCGGACTATCTGCTCTGTAAGTACCGGTCTTAAAGCTTCCGGTGCCTTTTCTATATCGTATGAGAAGTTAAACTTTTCAGGATCAAACAATCCTTCAAAGATCTCACGGATTTCATCGTCTTCCATATCACCCTCCTTAGGCAATTACACCGACTGTATTGAACTGTTGTTCAAAGTCAGTGATTAGGTTATTGATGTTTGCATATAGATTTGCATCTACCCACTCATCTTGATTAGACTCAAGCATAGTTGCATACCCACAGATTTGCTGGTAACGACTTGGCTTTGAATTGCCCCTATTGTCTGTTATCTGTTGAAAACAGGGGTTGATCGCCTCGTTTAGATTGGTTAATTTGACGTCTGGATTTTCTTGAACAGAATCAAATCCAGGTATCTCAGACATCTGCAAATTAAAACTAATCACAGCGTCTGGATCTGAGTAATCAGTGTAGTAATTGAGCTGAGCATCAGAAGATTTTAAGTTACTAAAAGCAACTTGTACATTTGCCCAATTACTTGATAACCATTTCTTTGCGTCATCACAGTTCATACCAACCAGTTGACCATTGCGAGTTACGGACCTACCTTCGCGCAATGTTTGTGTTGATTTGTACCCATCTTCTAGCCACTTCTTATTTTTATTAAGCTTGGCTAGAACATCAACCCTACGAATCATAAACGGGCTGGTTGTCAACTTCGACTTGGCTGTTGCCATTTACTTGCTCCTTTTCATACTCGATGTCGGTTAGTTCTGCATTGTTATTGAGAGCCCATTCAATAGGCTCAAGTAGTTCGTGGATGTTGAATGCTAGGCCTTTCTCACCTAAAGCATCGCTTGCCTCCACTGTGAAGGCAACCACTTGCTCTTCGGTATCGAAAGGGCCTACACATTCTTGGGTTAATATGTCCAAGGCAATGTAGGCCATTCGATTACTCCTGCTCGCTCTTTTGGATTAGATTCTCAAAGACCTCAATCGCAATCTTTGCACTAGCTAACCCTTCTTTCTCGATCTCACTGCGTTCAACGGCAACGTTTTCTCCCGTTGCATCGGCAAGCATTAAGCCTTTACCGATTGTCATTAAGACAGGGTGTTCCTTCTTAAATGACATACCGCGCATGAGTGCTTCTTTAGCTCTACCAGATGATTGGTAGGGGCCATCGAAGAAGTACTGCGAAGCCGCAATGGCATACAACCCAATGGCTAGCTCAGGGCTAGCTGAGTTCGACTTAACGTCATCAGCTAGCTCCATCCACCAGTCGGGGTCATACTTGCTGAAGTTGGCATAGTCACAGAACATCGGCTTATAATCAATAAGCACGATCATCTGGACTAGGTCTGCCTTATCAGCATCTTTGCCAAGGGCTTTGTCCATGATCTTTTTGAACATGGGTATAGCCTCCCCTTCTACCTAAATTGGCGCTTCTTGATTGCGCCTACAACTACCGACTTGGCAAGTTGTAACAGGTCTTTGCCCGAGTTGACTCGAGCATAGATCTCAGCACCATGTGTCATGTCAGTTGTAGACATGCCACGCTGAGCACGTGCTTTGTTAGAAGCTTCGAACTCTTCCCACTCCCGGTCCTGCATGATGAGGACCATCGTAGTTAGAACCCCGCGCTTGCTTAAGCGTTTAATGATTGGATCATTTTTATCGCTATCAAAAGCACCATCAGTGATTACGAACAGGATCTTATTGGCATGAGTAGACATCATAAATGCTTTCTCTGCCAACAGAAGTGAATCGTATGGGTTTGTGCCACCATGACCAAAGATAAAGCGGTACTTAGTACGCTCTGCTTTATCCTGCTTACGGTAGGCAATCTCGTTCTTGTCATCGAATGCATAGACAGTTACGGGACAGTCAATGCTCTCAAGCGCACGCTTAATAGTCCAGCATGCTATTGAGGCCCTCTTGTCATTATCGTAACTTGACATTGATCCAGAACGATCGATGAGGATTACTGCTTCGATATCTGTACTATCGTCGCCCTCAGTCCAGCGGTCAAAGGCTTTATCAATCTCGGTACCACGCATAACACGTGGCATATTGAGCTTACCGGCATTGACTTCGCGCTCCCAACCAGGTTCAGCATCGTCACGAAGCTTACGCAGTTCATTAGCAAAGCGTCGATAATCCATGAGAGCAGAACCCGGAACAGCGGTAGAATCGAACTTACCCAGTTCGCTATCGTCTTGCCAGTTCTCATCACCATGGACGATGATATTTTGCTTACGGCGTATGTCTTTGATGACAGCCTTATTGTTGTATATGGAGTCTAAGCTATCAGTCAACATATCGTCTATATGCTCTGGGATACCACCGGCACTCTTTACATGCTCAGCGCCCCATTGCATATTAGGCTTAGTGTTGACCTGCTCTTCGCGTTTTTGTAGAGCCTCTTCCGCTGTAGTGTTTGTGTTGACGGTGCGTACAGGGTTTTGTAGCTGGCTGCTACCTTCACCATCATCACCGTCACCTTCGACTACATGCACATTAACGGTTGGACCGTTACCATCAGAGTCGCCATCACCAATATCACCTTGTCCCGAACTCTCGCCTTCGCTAGGTTCAGCAGGTTCTTTTGGAATATATTCTGACTCAGGCTTACCCATACCCTGAGCTACTCGAGCATCACGCTCTTGTGCTTTACCAGGTTCAGGTCGGCCTTTCTTGATAGGCGCACGTGAGTCGCAACCACCCAAGCCACATTGAGGAGGAATATCCATTTGAGATATAACCTTCTCATGAAACTCGATGATGAGTGCTTCTGCACGCTTGTAGTCTCGAGGAAACGCTAACGTTCGATACTCATTAGTAATACGTTGAATATCTGGGATAAGTTCTGGTTTATAGAACATATCTCTGAACGCTTCGCGAATCGAAACATCGATATGTCTACGACCCGCAATGAGAGGATAGTTAGTAAACACCGCATCGGGCGTGCTCTGTAACCAAATAAGAGCAGACGCTTGAAGATACGGCATAACACTTGGATACCTAGCACAGAGTAAAGACTCAATGCGAGCATCTTCCAAGATGTTAAAGGATGTGAAGTACTGACCAGCAATCACATTCTTTACTAACGTTGTTCCCTCACGAGGAGTATAGAAATGGTGAGCAAGCTCATGGTAATTAATACCAGAAATCTTGGTCAACGTTTCTGTAGACATATCCGGTATGAACTGTGCGTTGAGATAGATATTCTCACCGTCAGACCATGAGATTGCAGCGCCTTCCTTAACCACGTGAACCTTAACAGGATCACCAGTCAAGATGCGGTCTGCACCCTCGTAGACATTGGCAGCAGCCGAGAGCTGTAAAGCTCTCAGCTGATCTGCTTCTGACTTAGCCTTGGATGAGTATCCGTCTTCGTCATCTACATACGGCATTGTTTACTCTCCTTAGTGGTTATTACTTAGAAGATCATCAGCACCCTTGTCAAGTACAACGTCTTCAGTCAATAGACCAAAGTCTTGACGCAAGTTATAGTCGTGAGTCATCATCACTAGGGATACCTTGTCTTGCTCCTCCTTATCAAAGTGAGCAACAAAGTTTGCAACAGCAAACTCATAGTTGAACTCCTTGATAGTCTGTTCCAACTCCATGAACATGTTGGTTGAAACAGGAGTCTCAAGCTCACCCTTAGCTGCTTCTGCACGCAACTGCTTCTTGATTACATGAAGAGCCTTGGACTTGATGAGCTTCTCTTCGACCTCATCGTCATAGTCCCAAGGAATCTGGAATGTAAAGCGGTTACGCATCGCAAAGTTAAGCGGCGCGGTACCTACATAGTCTGGATTCATTGTGGCAAAGATAGTCAAGTCCTCGTGGGCATTGATTGTCTCGCCATGATGATCCAAGATGATTAAGCAACGACGTGAATCGAGAAGTGAATACAGCACTGTATAGATCTTTGCAGAGATGAAGTTGAACTCATCAAGCAAAAGAACGCCACCATTGCGAACTACATCTGTGACTGGGCCATCGATCCATTCATAAGCACCATTCCCATCCGGTACATACTTACCGATGAGTTGGCTAGGTTCGAGAGCCGCATTGCCAGAGATTGTTGCAAGGCGGAGACCACGGGCAGCAGCCCAGGCAATAACTGCGGTTGTCTTACCAGGACCGGTTGGACCATAGATAAGAACCTCATAATGCTTTTTACGAGCATGATCGAAGGTTTCGAAGTCTGTCTTACCGCCAGCTAACTTGCGGCTAACATACTTGCGAGCCATTTCGATTGGGGGAATCGTAGCCAAAGCAATTTTGAGCCGACCACCGATAGTTGAGGGTTGTGCCTCAGTATCAGGGGCAGCGTCAGCGATTGTTTGTGTTGGCTCCGCTAATAGCGATTCATCATGAGAACCACGCTCACGACGTAGGTCGGTCACATTGTTCTCCAACCGTTCGGAGTTGGCTGCAACCAAAGATGCAAGAGCAATGATGCGATGTTTAACATCGCCAATCTCTTCATCCTTAGGTGCTTTGTTATATGCAGCCATGGCTTTGGTAGACAATACCGGAGACCAACCAGTCTCTTTGATTGCATCAAAGTCTGCTGATGTAACGCGCACACCGACAGGTGTAACAGTGATGTATTCATCAGGATTAAACTGAGGCAAGAGTTCATCGAGAGTTGTTTCTTCCCAACGATTGCCCTTACCAGCAGCACCGTCTGTGATTCGTGAATAGACTCGAACGCCACCATTGAAAGGAACAAGAAGTGTTTGACGCTTCTCTTCCCCCATGGATAGTTCATAAGTTTCTACGAACATCGCTATATTCATTTGCCTTACCCTTCGTTTGATTTAGTTGCACGATTTGTACAACTAACAGGCAAGTCAGCAGGCTGACTTACCTGCTACTCGTACAAAGAGTAATGAGTAAAGGCCGGCGCCGATAGCAGACACGCCGACCCTTACCCTACGACTGTATTGATTTGGTTAACTGGATAGGTTACTTCTAGTATCCGAACCAGGCCACCCCACGCGATAGAATCTATCTAGTCACCGATAAACAGACGTGCACTATGATAGGACCCGCAATGACTCGGCGGGTAGGGACTAGTTTCTCCTATAGAACCCTAACCAATACAGAAGGCTTTACGATGGAATTAGACTTGATATCTAGCATCAATTCTTTTCCATCCCATTCTGTGGGGATTGCTTTATTACCCCATATAACTTTTCCTGTACCGGAACAGTTATTGCATTGCATTGACTCACGATGAGCCAATCCTTGTTTATCTGGGTCACCCACAGTACAGCTTTGTGGGAATACTTTCTTACCCATTGTTGTTGATACGAGTCGATATTGATTTCGCATGTCGTATCCAGTGCAGGTATACACATGCTGACCTAAGCCAGCGCATGACCTACAACGTCTAGTTGAAGATGGTGTGCGTTCATCCATCGCTCTATAGAGTTGATATTTACCACCTGCATACTTTACGTCATCTATATTTGCATAGTCTCTAATGATTCGGCGTGTAGAGGGCTTCATAATGTAATAACGAGTTACATCTGGAAGGATAACTACATCACCTGGCTCATAGATAACTAAAGGGGATGAAGCGTAATACGCGATATATATTCTGAACATACGATCAGAACTTCGGTATACGTTCAAGCCCCTGTCATATAGAGGACGTTGATTAGGATCTCTACCTCCTTTTAGATATCGATCCGCAGAGTCATAATCCCATACATCTTTGTTATGATATGCATTGGGATTGAGTTCATGACGCTCTACCATGTTGCCTCCGGGTTTGTTTGTGTTGGAACGCCTATAGCAACGCTGCTATAGACGATACCATCTTTGCTGGGACTGTTTTATCCGCAGCAATTTCAAGGAACTTGATTGAACTATTAAGTACATCGATGTAGTCATGATATTCTTTATTGACTATCACTCTACGTAAAGATTTTGGTGCTTCAGGAGGGGTAGGTTTTTCTGGTTCTTCACCAATCAACATTATTAATGTTTCTTCATCTAATGTGTGGATGACTGGTATCTCCCAAACTTTAGCGTCCCAATTCCATTGGGGAGTCTTGCCCCTATTATTGTATGGTCTAACTCCTCCCTCAGTTACGAGGGTGTCATAAGCAGCTTCTTGCCACTTACGTTCGTTAAGCTCATACTTTTCTAAGTCAAACTTATAGACAGCAAGCTCTTCGTTGTATTCTTTAATTTCTTTAAGAGCTTCAGCTTGCTTTGTTTTTAATTGAGTCAAAGCAAGTTGTCTATCTATATTTATATCAGCCATTGTGGCCATAACCTTTCCCTTCAATCTTCGCGTGGTTTAACACGGCGTAATTTGGCTAGCTCTTCTTGAGTTAGTCCACCCCAGATGCCATAGTCTTGCTTGGTATCTAAAGCAAACTGCCTGCATTGATATATAACAGGACAATTACCGCATACAGCGATAGCAGCTTTGATTCTTTTCTGCTTATCCTCACCCTTTTCTAAATCCGCATAGAAAAATAGGTCGGGATCAGTCTCCTTACACAATGCCTTCTCCTGCCAATTCCAGAAGTCTGGATTAGCAGGAGGCATGTTCTTGTAAGTAGCAGAGTTGACTTTATTCTTCGTAGACATCAATCTCTAGTCTTAGGATATCTCTCAAGTCTTTTGCTTGGAATAACTTAAGAGCATCCTTAGTGTCCACGACAATGCCACCACCTTCGACCCATCCGTATGGGGATACGAATAGGAACTCATGAGGGTCATCACATGACGGGGTGACAATACGTACATCGCCAATGTTATTAACATCAAGCGGTGTGTGATAGTTCTTACCTGCTGTACGGATTTCTTTCAGCAAGCGTCGGCGTTTGATCGCTTTGAACATAGGGTTTATCGGTTCCTTCTCTTATAGTTGGGATAAGCAGTTTTAATAGACATGCTCAGGTCTTTTGACGTGGCGAGCCGCCGTGTCAATGTTTGTTGCGGCGAGACTCTATGATTATCCGAGTCTTGCGGTCTATTTCTTTTACTTGTTCTTCCATGAGTTCAACCTTTTCTTCCATGGAAGCCATAATGATATTAAGATCATTCTTAAGATCATTAAGTAGATTTGATAATGGGTCATCACCTTGTTTAGGCATTAATCAGCCTCCCTTGTGATGAAGAGACTATCTCCCTGATAGGCACTACCGTAGCGATTGTTGAATCGCTTGAGTGAGCGTCTAATTTTGAAGAGGTAATAGACAGCACGAAATGCGTTATACATGTTGTAATCACCCCCTCATTTATTGAGGTTGTGACATGAGTGCGTTTGATTGTTGTTGCCATTAGACACGACCCACTGAAGAGGCTTGAGGATCAAAGACCTTGCCTGTCTTCCAGTGTGGTATTGATTTGTGGTCTGCACGACCACCAGCAGCCTTCCAAGCTTCACGCTTGGCATGGCTTGTAGCACTACGACCATTCACATGGGTGAAGTTGGTCTTTTCCATCTGTGCTGGGCCTGGGTTTTGCTTACGAGCCTTACCGTTCTTACGGTCACCGGCTGTGTTTGCTTTAGGAGCTGGCGCTCCTCCTTTACCTTTTGCCATTGTAGTATGGCCCCTTTCGGAGGTTACTTACGACGTGGGGAACTCTTCCACACGTGTTCATTTGCTGAGGCTACGCCTACTGAGGCAAGCCCCATCTCTACTAATACATCATCAATACGCCACTTGAGTTCTTCAAGAGCGGTAGGTGAGAAGAACATAAGAGACTCTTGCTTACCATCATTGATGAGTACGAAGGCTGTTCCTGAATCTTTACAGCCTATTGTGTATACCTGATCAACATCTGTAGTAATGCTACTGCTATGTGCATACAAGATGTTTTTACCTAGTAGACCGTGTCGTTGCCAAGCACCGATTACATCAGTCTTAGGCTCAACAACTGCTACAGGCTCAGATACAGGGGGCGGCGGTGTTTGTGTTGGCACCGCTTTCTTTTTGCGAGGCGCCATTACTTACGACGTCCAGCAAATAATGCAATCAGCATGAATGCTATAACTGATGCAGACATGATGACTACCGTTGTTGTAGTTAAGTCCACGTTAATGGACATGGGTATTGCTCCTTTCTATAGGTGGTAGAGATATAGATGTCGATAGGCCAAGGGTTAGTAGGTCGATCATAACTAATTTCGTTACGGAATCAACTTTGATGTCGAATCACCTCATATATATCTCTACCGTGCCCCGCTAGGAATCGAACCTAGATTAACCATTCGGGGCTGCTATTACCAATTCCGTGAGTGGAATCGTTCCATAGCCTCTGACTCTGTCTCAAAGTAATGGCCTGTAAGACAACGACCACTATCGTGATTGTAAGTCCAAACCACATAGGGCTTGGCTGTGCTGTTTGGGGCATGGCATACGATTACAGAGTTAACATCATAGGCTAATGATGGCTTGCAATCAATCACCCTTGCTCCAGTTGATACGCCATTGTCACCCTGCAAAATAATGCCGGGGGCAAGCGTGTCTATGATTGGATTATCTGTCATACCTTTCCCTTCATCTCTTCACCATGAAGAGTAAGAGACAGAGATAGTCATAGTCGGATCAGTCTATAGTCTTGTTTCGATGGCGATTATCGCGACGGTATTCCATCTACTCCCAGAAGTAACACTTAGACAGGCACATCCTCTCGATTTACCCGTTTTCACCACTCTTCCTTTTGCGTAACTATAGTGGAGGACTACCCATAACTCCGTTATGGATAGAGTCGATAACTATCAACTATCTCTGCCTTTTACCCTGCATGGTGAGCGCGGGCGGGATTGTTTGTGTTGAAATTAAGCAATCCCACCTACGCATGATTTGTGCCAGTAGTTCTCACCTTCAGAACCATAGCGGTCGGTCTCGAGGTCAATATCGCTATTGCACACGATACATGTCTCCAAAGAACCTCACCTCCTCGCAACCAGCCATGCAATCCAAGAAGTAAAAGGCCTCAGTAAGTGAGACCTTGCTTGAGGCAGAGCGTTTGCCCTTTACGCCATAGTGATTGAGCCAACCAAGGACAGTCGGACTAGACAAACCAAGAACGATTCCCAGTTCATAGACGCGAGCACCCCGATCAACAGTCCACACCACTTTTTGGCGACCGTTTTTTCCTTCCTTGATCACAGTATCTCCCTTCTGTTAAG
>Ga0164296_1002332_pt1 | contig 19070 bp, 13 predicted proteins | sample GEODES057metaG_FD_113533 | JGI IMG/M metagenome (GOLD analysis project Ga0164296, IMG submission 113533) | Dystrophic lake water microbial communities from Trout Bog Lake, Wisconsin, USA - GEODES057 metaG | ecosystem: Environmental > Aquatic > Freshwater > Lake | place: USA: Trout Bog Lake...
ACCTCTGCTTCAAGGGCAGCGATGCGTTTGCTTGCTCGCTGGCGAGCTTGCGTGGCGGCAGTGACGCGCTCGGTGAGGATGTCCACTGACAGTGGAGGCGTGCTGCTCACCGCCACCTCCGGCGCCGTCTCGGCTGTTGACGCGCCGCCGTCAGGCGTGTCTCGGGCCAGCACGACGCGACGGTGACGAGCAGAGCCGCCCGGTGCCGGCGAGCCGGCCAACCGGGCAACTGAGTGTCCTCCTGCGGCGACCGGCCTCGACGCCACACGCGGCGAAGCACGGCGCGGTACATGTATGGGAAGAGCGCCACATCCCAGTGAGATGGAGGCGCGCATAGTGGCCACGAAGGGGCGCACTCGACGTTGCGGCGGTGAGCTGGCACAGCAAACCCGCATCCGCTGGAGCGCTTGTCTTCGCGGGATACCTAGTGACTGACAGGTGCGTCGCCCCAATGTAAGGGGCAGCGCTGGACGCTGCACGCAACCTGGCCGGGTCAGTGTAAGCACTGATGAAGTGAGCTACGCCTGCCTGTGGCGTAGCTCCTCTGCGACCCACGGCTACAGTGTCGCTGCTGATCCATCAGCCGGCTGTGACTGCGACTGAACGGCCGCGCTACCTGGTCGGCGCACACCCTAAACCATAGAGCCTTTGGTCTCAACTCACACCTCTGTGTGCACGCACGCGCACGCGCCCCCAGGTGGCTCAACTTTTCCTGGACTACAAGAACGAATCACAGACACATGCTGGGCAGCAACAGTCGGCGCGCAGCACGCAGCGTGTGGTCGGCTCTGAGCCGTACCTTCGCTGCCGAGTCTCAAGGCACTGCAGGCGCCTGCTCCGGCGTTCCCCAGGAGGTGTTTGAGCGCAAGGTGCGCGCGCTATGCAGCCACTGACTGCACTGCCGTGTCGACGAAGCGCGCGGTGTTGCCCAGTGTGTTGGCTTTGACGTGAGTCATGTGTTCCTCCTTCCCGTTACTAGGTGCTTATCTTCAGCCCTGCACGCTCCGCGGGCCAGCAGGGCAAGCGCGGCGTGGGGTCCTGGAAGATATCGTTCGGGGAGCGCCAGCGGTACGTTGTGCGCAAGCCAGGCGCAAGGAGGAGGCAACCCTATTGGAAGAAGACTCTGACCAGCGCTCTTTGTTAGGTGGGAGAACCCGTTGATGGGGTGGACGAGCACAGCAGACCCGCTGTCACACGTGGGCCGCTCTGCGCTTGAGTTCGACAGTGAGGAGGCGGCGTGCGAGTACGCGTCAAGCCAGGGCTGGGCATATGACGTTGTGAAGCCCAATGCGCAGTCTCTGGGGAGCAGTGTCATTCGCGGTGCAGGGAAGCGAGGCACCCGCGTGAAGCAGTACGGCGACAACTTCGACAACAAAAGACGAGGCACACCAATATGGGAGGCTGGTCAATCCGGCGGCACGTATTAGCAGCGCACGCGTCATGGAATGGGTGCTTCACATTGCACGTGAAGTCATAAATCATGAGGAAATCGCACAGATAAAGAATGTAAGAGATGCCACTTGCTCCTCCTAGCTCACGTGATTCTTCTGTTGGCGCAGCAGTGGTCCATACAGCGCTTCCCGGTACGCGGGATCCGGGCCGACAGCGACGCGGAGGGCGGCGTGCAGCATGGCTGCGTAGACGCCTGCACATGAGTGATCGCCCGGCAAGTTGCGGAACACAGGCAGCGGGCCCAACGGCCCAGGCTCAGGCTGCATGCCGCCAGCAGACCAGAGGTCGTCGTAGGAGAGACACGCTGGATGCGCCAGGTGCTCCAAGCTCGCAGTGAATGCGCCCACGCAACCTGTCCTAGGCCTGTTTTGGGACAAGTTCAGGTCCACGCCCTGCAGCTCACCCATGTATGCTGCAGATGAGACATGCAGACGCACGTCAGATGATGAGCATTGACGAACGGCACGTTGCGGGGTCTCGCTTCTCACCTAGAACTGGAGTCAACACTGTCCGCGTCCGCGCGTCCGGCACGTCATGATGCAAGCCCAGCACCGTGAAGGACTGCACACATGCATGAAAGCGTGCTGGGCTCAGCGTCCACCGCACAACGACAACACACGTGCGTGCAGGTCTGCGCACCTCGGCAGAGACGCCCAGGTCCTCTGCCGCTTGGCGCACAGCCACCGCAGTCGCGGGCGCGTCCTGAGCTTCTGTCCGACCTCCAGGGAAACTAGGGAGTAGACACAGGAGTCAGGTGCCCGCTCAGTGTACGTGTTCGCGAGGGGCACTTTTTTTCTTTGCTGGCAGTTGTTTGGCTTTGATGCGGTTTTGAGCCACGGGGCGCAGTGGCAGTGCCTGTACGCACCACACTTCAGGTGGTAGAAGGCCGTCTGCGCCGCCTTTGAGGACGAACAGGGCGCTAGGCCGGCCTGTGGAGAACACAGCGTGGTTCGGAGCTCAGTTATTTCTGGTGCTCTGCGACACACACGCAGCAGGCCAGCGTCGTGTGGTTGGCAAGTACGCGCGGACAGGACACACGCGTACCGTGGACGTGGCAGAAAGGAAGGAGGAGCGCAGCTCTGCGCACGCTGGGGTGACTCGGGAACACTTTGCGCTGGATGTGTCTCAAGTCGAACACCATCCGCTGGCGGTCTACTTCTCCCAGCACAGGCGGCGGCGGCGGTGGCGGTTGTGATGGCACGCTGCTGGCTGTTGTCGATGCGGTGCGCAGGGTGCAGACTGCTGGAGCTCTGCCGCTCTCAGAGAAGTCCACATGCCGCCATGCGAGCCGCAGCCTAGGCAACGCGGATGCGGTGCGCCTCATCATGATCGCACAACGACCCTGCGAAGGGGATTGCTGTCGACATTGTGCCAGCGTGGAAAAAAGTGCATCATGAACCATTCGCGCCCATTTCGCCGGAGCCAGGCAGCGGGTGGCGTCTGTCCACGTCTCTGAGGCGAACGCCTTCGCTGCGTGACTGCACTGCACTCCGGGGCTCGCTGCGGACGTTGGGGGTGGCACTCTAAACACAGAGTTGCGCCGACGCCAAAGATGGGCGCTCTGCCGCGCGACCACCTGCGCTGGCTGCTCTCCCTAGACTTGTCCTACCCCGTCAGAAACGTGCGGAGGTACGTACCTCCGCGAGGCTCGGACCGACTCGCGTTTCCAAGCCTCCACCGTGAGGGTGTGTTGACCGCCCAGTGAGGAACGATCACGACTTGACGCACGGAGCCACGGCGCTGCCCACTGCACACGCAACCAGGGACTTCTCCAACGGCTTCCTCGTCGCGGAGGTGTTGAGCCGCTACTTCCCCTCGGAACTGTCGCTCCATAGCTTCGACAACACGGCCAGCAACGTATTACGCAAGCGAGACAACTGGTCTCTTCTCGACAAGTTCTGCAAGGTGTGTGCCTCTTATGCGGGGCACGCAGAGCAGGTGGAGAGTTGGCGGGGGCGAAGAGCGCGCTTGAGCAGGTTCTTCGGCGCGCATTGGGTGCTATCGCTGGGCCTGCTCTCCTCCAGTGGACAAAGCGCCTTGCTGCCCCGCCTCCTGACACCAACTTCATCAATTGTTGTCCAGAAACGCGGCTTCGTTCTCTCCAAGGCTGACATCGACGCCCTGGTGGCGTGTGAACAAGACGCTGCGCCACCGCTCGTAGCCCGCCTGTACGACTGGCTCGTCGCAGGCCCTGCATCTGCCGCACGCACTGGCGCCCCCGCTACCATCGACAGAATCGGCGACGACACACGAGGAGGTGGTGCTACGATGCGTGGGCGGAGCGGAAGTCCCAGCGGAAGGCAGCTGCACCACACCACGCCTATCCGGGGGGCTCCGGAGACGAATAGCAGGCTGAGAGGCACGCTTGGCGGCACAGGCGCAGGTTGGGACGATGTCCATGGTGATGCTCAGGGCGGTGCCGCCGTGTGGGGCACGTCAACAGCGGTGCGGGAGATGCAGGATGTGTCTAGATCAATGTGGCTGGGTGACACGGCCGCGTGCTCTGGCCATCGTCGTGGCCGGCCTGGTTACGATGAAGCTCGAGCGCATCGGTCATGGCAACAACAACAACAGCAGCCTGGTGACGACGGCGGCGACGATTTCCCTTTCACAGCTTCGGATGGGGAACATCCGTTGCCGCCAGATACAGTGCGCGCCGCTCGACTGAGTCGTGCCGCTCGGCGGAGTGTCCACTCAATGGCGCAACACGGGCATCAATGTGATGGTGGTGAATTCTACGACGGCGACGGGTATGAGGAGGCAGAAGCAGACGATGATGAAGGCGGGCCGCACGAGCCATGCCCGGATGAGAACAGCCTTGAAGCTCGCTTCTCAGCTCTGCAGGCTGATTATCGCGCTATGAAGAGTGCGTCAGCTGTGGCGCCGGCGGCATCTGGCCACGGGGGATCCGCGTCCAGGAGGAGGCGGCTCATTTCGCCAGAGGCGCTGTTGGGCGCCGACGGCGACGCGCCACTCGTGTCCTGGGGATTACCTGCGCCAGCATCCAGTGCCGCGGGTGTCGTACAGGCGGCAGACATGGATAGCCATGGCCGGGGCGTCTCTGTAGGATGGAGTGATGACGAAGCAGCTGATGACTGGGGCAGTCAATCGAATGACGGTGTTGGTGGCGCAGGCAGCCACGCGCGTCGGCGGTCCGTTTCACCCGCCATTGGTGGGCGGCTTGGCACGCGGGTCGACTTTGTGCCGTACACGCTGGCGGATTACAAGGAGCACGTGGCTGTGGGCAATGCGTACTGGCAGCTTGGTAGTCTCGGCCCTGACCTCGACCGGGAGGATGTCATCGAGAAGCGAGCGGCACGGCAGCGTGCGCTGGAGTTCGCCCGGCAGGCGAACAGCCAGAATCAGGTGGACATCGGCCCTGGGCGCCGATTGCAATCTAGGGCAAGGCAGGGGCCGCAGACGGCACAGGAGCGCATGCGTGCTTGGGCTCAGGGCACATTCGCCCCGGGCGGTGGTTTGCTCCAAAATGCGCCGCCGGAAGTGCAGTTGCGCGCACGCAGCGCGAGTCCAGCCCGCCGCCCTGGGACGGATGCAGGTGTGGTGCCCGCATTCAGGCCTGGCAGCACGCTGTCGCCCACACCGCTGGGTATGCAGCGCAGGAAGGGGACGGTAGGCCAGTGATCATGTGAATTGCACGTCACATCTAGGCGGCTGCCACGGAAAGCCCATTGGCGTCGGCACGAGCCCACTGTCATTACTATGTCTCGTCACCCGCAGCGCGTGCTCTAATCCGCCAGATGCAAGGCGCCTGGCTTGCCTCTTGAGCGCCTGCGCCTTCATAATCAGTGTCGGATTGCCGAAGTACAGGTCTGCAATGGCGTGCGTGCTCATCTTGACGAGCCGATCGCGGCACTCATTGAATGCGCGCAGCTGGACACCATCGCGCTGCGTACACCTGAAATCCCACGACAGCTGTGGCGAGTGATGTAATATCTTGGGCAGGGTCCGGTTCTTGAGGTGCTCCCACCCGACAGAATTGCGCTGGTAATAGTACGAGCCAGGGGAGAAGACGGTGTTCAGTCCTGCTGGGACATTGAATGCCCGGTGTGCAGTGTCGATGAATCTGACGGCCCCTTCGGCAGTCATAAGCACTTGCTCCGCGTGGCGGTCGCCCTGTATGGTGAGCGTGTCGAATAGCGCGGCTCTGAACCAATCCAGCGCTTTCGTTTTGCGCATGGTCGCCACAAACAGCTCTGGTGCGTCTGCATTCATCTTCTCTGCGGATGCCCCCGGCGCAAAAGCCTCCGTCCAGGCATCATCCTCGATGAAGAGGTTACCATCCCACGCCACCCGCACCGGCTCTCTCCGCATACCCGAGAACAGGTCATCCATGCCACATTCGGTAATGAGGTGCGAAACCGCGTGATGCGATTCCTGCTCGCGCGTGTACTCGAACTGATGGCTGTTCACACCTCCTGTGCTCGCTCGCAGCTTCATGATGCGTATGCTCCCATCACCGGCAGCAAGGTTCAGAATGATCGAGTTGGTGGAGCCAGGGTGCATGGTGAACGTGTAGTTCGCCACACTCCACGTCCGGTTGTGGAGGCGGGCGTTGTGTGTGCAACCAGTACACGTCTCGCACGCGTCATACCGCGGCGTCGCGCTTGGCACGTCGGGGCCAAGACTGCAACGGCTACATGTCACGCACTCGCGCACGTGCGGCTCAGCAGCGCACGCGGCGAGGCAGCACAGAGCGAGTACCGCGGCGGTCCCTAGAGGTCCCCACAAGGCCGGTACAGGCGCGCCCCTACCCTGTAGCCCCCTCCGCACACCCCGCGTGGCGCACAGCTGCCAGTTCATCAGTGCGACCAGTGCATGGAGGCGCCGCTCACGCGTGTGCGCTGGAAGGTCCCAGTGCAGTTGCGTGTGTGTGAATGTGTGAGAGTGACCTTTGTGGCGCGGCTTCTGTGTGAGCACCGCCTCGTCGCGCCCGCGCGTCAGACACGCACAGCGTACGATAAAAAGCGTGTGTTGAGTTGTGTGAACAGCGCAGCGCGCTCGCGCAGGTGAAGCTGACAACCCTGGCCGGTGCGTGTCAGCGCGCTCGGCTGCCACACGACGAGTCCACACCCCACAGCGAGATGGCGATAGCGAGACGCGCGTATTCAAAACGCGTTGCGCTGACGTGGACTTGTGATTGGCCCCCCCTTCGCTCGTGTGTGTGTGTGTGTGCCGTTTGCCCTCCTCTCCACCGCGCTTTCACATCCGCGGCTGTCCCGCAGCACCCTTTCACCCTCCATGGCCCTCTTTGACGAGTGCGACATCGTAGATGACGACCTGCTTTCCACGGCGTTCGACGAGGTGCAACAGCACATGCAGCTGCCCTACCAGGGCGGCGCAGCGCCCTTGGTGTCTCAACACGGCGGCCCAGCAGTTGGCATGAAGCGTGACGCGCCGTGGCACCCGGACTCCGCGCCACCAGGGTGCGTTTGCGCGCGTCAGGGCGACAAGCAGCTCGTTGTGGTGCCTACTGGACAGGTTTGCTCACTCGCACCGCGCTGCCCTCCACAGCCAGCGCCCGTTCCAAGGCGGCTACGGCGGTGGCGGCGGATTTCCAGGCGGAGGCAGCGTGCACGCGCGACCGCCGCCAAAGGTGCGCGCCTTGAGGCCATCGCACTCGGCGTGCTGCACTGTGTTTGACAACCCGCAACGCCTGCACTACAGGGCAACGGTCCACCACCCCCACAGCCGCTGGGCAACTTCAACCGCAACCCGGGACCGGGTGGCGGCGCTGGTTACGGCGGTCCGCCCCCTGGGCCTCCGCAGTCCTTGGCGCTGGCACTGCGTCCGTCCTCGCCTGTTGAGCAGCAGCTGCAGCCTCACCAGCAGCAGCAGCGTCTGCCTGACGTGCCTAGCTCAGCAATCTTCAACAAGATCCAGGCCACGGCGTTGGAATGCCTGAGCCCAGGGGACTATCACGTGATGGGTGGACGCCGCTTCATCAAGAAGAGCGGGTGGCGTCGCCTCGCCATGTTCTTCGGCATCAGCCTTGAGATCCGCACGCAAAATGAGACGTGTGACGCGCAGGGCAACATTGTGCGTGCGACGTTCGTTGTGCGAGGGACCATGGCATCTGGTCGCTTCAGCGACGCCTACGGTAGCTGCGACCGCTCTGAGAAGCGGTTTCAGGTGCCGAATCGCGACATTCCAGCGACGGCCGAGACGCGGGCGTCAAGCCGCGCCATCCAGAACTTGCTGGGCATCAACGAGTGAATTGCATTGCTTGTACAATGCAAACATGTGCACGGGAGTCGATGAGAGAGAGAGACGTCATGTCAAATGAATCAAAAACAGCTTTCAATCAGTAGTACGCGTCTGTCCATGCAAGAGCTCCAGCACAGACATAGCGTCTTGCATGGTCATGAATTTCTCGAGGCCTCCGGTCCGCAAGCGGTCAGCTGTCCTCCACATGGCTTTGAACGTGGCGATGTTGTGTGACGCCTCACGCACAGGGTCCTCGTTCAGCGGGAAGGTGTCAAAGTAGATGTGGCCGGCATAACCCACGTCACGGAGCCAGACCACTGTCTCCAGCGCAGACGCTGCGTTCACACTCCCAAACGGCAGACCATCTTCAGCGCCGAGGCGCACATGCGCGTCAGACAGCTGCATGCCGAACAACTTGCCAGCGGACGCGACCATTGCGATGCTCTGCCCTGGGTTCTCTCCGGCAAGCAGCAGATGCCCAGTGTCCAGTGTCAATCCAAAGCTGGGGCGGTCAACTTCGTGCGCTAGTAGCAGCGCCGCTGCGGTGGACGGCACAAATGAGAAGCGCGATGCCGGGTCACTAGGCTTCCATTCGAGACTGACCCGTACACCCATGGCTGCGCACGAATCAGTCATTGACCGGAAGGACGCCACCATGCGTGTCCAGGCGAGTGTATAGTTGGCAGCCATGTGATGATCGTAGCCATCGAACGGCGACCAGTAGACAACGGAAGAGGCATTTAGAGACGCAGCTGTGCGGCACGCTGCTACTGCAAGGTCAAGCGCGGCAGCACGTAGAGTCTCATCCGGGTTGGTGAATGCGCCAGCGCGGAACAAGGCAGGGAAGCGCAAGCAGAGGGCGCCAAGCTGAAGCTGCGAGGCGCGCAGGGCTTCCGTCAATGCCGCTCTATCGACCATGTCCACATGCTGTGGGTAATTCAGGTCAACGAGCGACAGGCCAGGGACCCGTGCTTGTCGAGCAATCCAGGCCAACACGTTGCTTTCAACTCCTGGCTCAACATCCTCCCACCGAGCTGCCATGCTGTTCAATCTTGACGCAAAGAGCAGCTGACAATCGTCGCTGGGCGGCGGTGATTTACACGAGCCCTCCCTCTGCGCTGGCGGATCCAGCGCAGTTGCTGTGTGTGCCAACGCATCCACCTCAGCACGGGTCGGCAAGCTGGGCATGGCGCCCAGCCGAGAGGCAGCAAGTGCGCCAGCTGCAGCGGCGAGGTGCATGCATGACGCAATGCTATGACCTTCCATCAGCGCAACAGCAAACATGGCTCGAAATGCATCCCCAGCAGCCGTCGCGTCCACAAGCACGCCTCCGGGCAGCGGCATCGCGCCTTGGCGATGCACTGTATCGTTCTCAAACAAGAGCAGGGAGCCGCGCTCACTGAGCGTAACAAGCACATTTTTCAACCCTGGCGCTAGCTTCCTCAAGGCGCGTGCAGCATCCACGACTTGGTCATCCGTGTCAGTGCGCATGCCGGTGAGTCTCTGCAGCTCTGACTCGTTCGGCGTCAAGAAATCAACACGAGAGGAAAGCGTTGCAGAGATGGCACCCGCTTCGCCGCCAGCGTCTAAACATACAACAATGCCGCGCAGCGAAGCTGACTTTGCGAACGCCTCGTTCACACGCTGCGGGATTTCTCGCTGAAGGAGAACAAGGCCAGTGTCTGTCGCCTCATCGAGCGTCCCCTCCGCCAGCTGTTCCAACGCCGCGTCAGTGGCAGGCCAGCCGTCTGTGTTTGCGCCGCCCAGAACGACACTCGTTGCTGCTCCCTCAGCGTCAAGGAGAACGAGTCCGACTCCGCTGCTGGTTGTCGTCACTGTCAACGTGGAGCTCATATCCACCCCCGCGTCTACCAAGGACTGTCTCAACCACGGCTCGTATGCGTCAAAACCCATGCGTCCGACGAAGCGCGTGTGTGGCGCCCTTGCTCTAGCACAAGCGACAGCCTGGTTGGCGCCCTTTCCACCCACGGCGAGCGTCGCACTTGCATTCACCGCGGTGGCTGTCTCTCCGCGGCGAGGCAAGCGAGCAACAGCCACTATCTGGTCAACGTTGATGCTCCCAACAACGAGAATGCCTGGCCCAGGTGATGCTGCAGCGACGACATGCGCCAGCGCAAGCGCGAAACATAGCCATGTGCCTTGCATATGGCACCTCCACACGCCCCCTGGGGGAGGGAAGCCCCGTGCGCAACGCCAGCCAGCGTGGCTTTGATCAAGCAGGTTGCTCCTTCGCTATCGCCATGCGCCGGTGACGCCCAATCCACACCCCCCCCACACAGACAGACAGACGAGGGATGCCATTCCCAGCGCTGTGCGTGCCGGTTTCGCCGGCGCTGCAGCGCGCAGTAGAGGAGCTGACACCAACCAGCGCTGCAGAGGTCATTCATGCGCCGCTGCGCTACAGCAGCGAGGCGGATGCTCTGAAAACGCTAGCCCTGTTCCTAGACGAGCCTGAAACTGCAGAGTCTGTTGTCTTGGTGCGTGCGGACACGCCGTTGGTCTCCGCAGTACTTTCCCACTGCTGCCCTGTGTTCTCGACCGCTTACACCCGACTCCGTCCCTGCTTCTGTCATGCAGTTGTTGACAAACCGAATGGAAGTTGAAGGCGGTTGCGACCCACGGTCGCCCGTGGTTGCGCCCGCCTGCAGGGTCCTCACTAGACTGCTCACTCAGCTCGACCCGTCGCCCAACGCCGCCGTCCTGGACGCTGTACTCCGCTGCTGCGATGCTGTACTTAACACACGGCTACCTGCTCCACGTGACGGGACGGCTGCTCCCGACAGTGTGAGTGCCACATTGACCTCTGTGCGTCATCTCAGACAAGTCGCAGCCTCCGTTCTTGCTTCTTCACCCGCCAACACGACGTCACCCGCACGGCTGCCACGCTACAGCAGCTCTGACGTCGCGTCACCAGCGCGGCGCTCTCGACGAAGTTTGAGTCTCCAAAGTGCAGCATCCGCAGCCGCAGCTGCCAGGGCCGCCCTCCCCCAAGACGTTCCGCCCATGGATGTGCCCCATGATGTGTTCGCCTGGCGATGGGGTGGTCATGCAGTCCTAGCAAATGTGTTGCCTCCGCCGGCGCGGAGCTTGCGTTGGGCGCCAGGGTGCTCGTTGGCGCTGTCGCCTTGGCTACTATTCCATGGCGATGGCATGCCGCGTGGTAGCACCGAGGGAGGTGTATCAACTTCCCGTGGTGCGAGTGGACATGCTGGCGTTGCGGACGCTGTCACGGCAGCGCGCCATGTGGCTCAAATTGAAGCAGATCGGGCTCGGCGACGAACGCAGACGCCGCAGCAGCATGACATGTACGGCTCCACGGCGGATGGCACGGAAGCTATGTATGGTGGCGCAAGCGCCACGATGACAGCTGTGCCTGGAGGGTATGCAGCGTCTGGGGCAACAACAGAGGCCATGTGGCCGCATAGCAATGCCGGCGGTGCCGGCAGCAGTGCTGGCAACAGCATGCTGTATGCTCGTCCGCATGGTGGTACCCGGTTCGGAGGCCCAGTGGCGGCAGTCGCGTCGTCATATCGGTCGCGAGCTGCTGCGATGTCCGTAACTCAAGCCGATGCCAAAAGTGGTGGTGTTTTCCCATGGGAGCAGCTGCCGCAGAATGGCGGTGCACGCACGCCGCTGCAGCTGCGTGTGTCACACGCAGATCTAGGTGCTGTTGTTCAAATTGTGAGCGCTGGCCAGCCACCAGTATCACAGACATGGCTATCCAATAGCACTGGCCAGCACACGCCGTTGATGCGTTCGCCATCTGGCAACCTGGGTGCGCTCGCCAGATTCACGGCCCATGCTGCCACACATCCGTCCGCGGGCAGTGGCGGCGGCGGCAATGTGCATGCTGCTTGCGCTGACGTTGCTGGCGGCGTTTTAGTTCGTCTCATGTGGGACCAATTCCTGCAATCTGGACCACAACTTGCGGCCGCTGCAGTGACTCCCCTCCTGCGAGGCATGCTTGGTCGTCCAACCCCTCGGGCCCGATGTGCAGCTTTCGATGTGCTATTAACCTGCGCTGTCCACGTTCCCTGGACAGCTGGGCAGCATACAACCACTCCTGCTGTCAATGATGACGACACAGACGCTGATGAAATCAGTCGTCGCCTCCGCCACGCAAACCGGGCTGCAGCGGAAGGGCATGCTTGGCTACGCACCCTATGCTCTGATTGCCTTCTCGCCCTGGCCGCTTCTGGCGAGCGCCACTCCGCTGTGTGGCACAGCGCCGTCGCGCTGCTACTGACTCTATGCACACAAAATGGGCGTCTTGTGCTGCCTCACATGACAGCTGCTTGTCCACTACCAGCAATGCGTGCTCTGGTGGATGCCTCTGCTGCGCACGGGTGGGATCCAGAATTGCGGGGTGCTTTGCTTCGTGCTGCTGCAGCCATGCTGTATGAATACGATGCGACACCTGTACCGCAAGTACAAGTCAGCAGCCCACCAAAGCTTGTACCTGCACACGTGACCTCCATCGGCGGCACAGCCTGGCTCATCCGCGCACTGGCTACTGCTCCGCCATGCCGTGTCACACGCGGCGCGCTGATGGCTCCTCTGCTTGATTTGGCGCTCTTACGTGCTACAGACGCGGCGGTGGTGCAGCCAGGTGCTCAAGACGTGACACAATTGTTGTCTGGCGATTTGCCAACTGCGCCATCTCCACGCAATCGGTCGAGCACTCATATCGCAGCTGCGCCTGCTGGCGGGAGCCACACGAATGTGCACTTTTCGTCTGGCGGTGATAACGCTCTCTCAGGCAGTAGTCCACAAGGTTTGGACGTTCTTCTGGCGGCGGCGCTGCATCTCTCAGGCGGTGCCGACGCGCTAGCAGTTGCTGCTCTGGGCGGCCATTCCGGCGTGGCGGCTGCACTTGCAGACGGCTTGTGCGCGTGCTGGCCAGTGGAGACTTGCCCTGGCGGATGCCTTGAGGCCCTCGGCCCACACAACGCAGTGCCGCCTGTTCTAGCCTCCTTGGAAACGATGTGCGTCTCCGCCACCGCGCTGCCACCGCAACTTAACGCCGCTGCAGCGGCGAGCGCCTCTGTCGGTGATGCAGATGGCTCTGCCTGGCCCTCCCTCATTGACATGCTCCGTTCGCCACACAGCAACGAACGACGTGACGCCACCGCATGGCTTATTCTCGCCCTGCGTGATTCTGCCATGGCAGCAGCTGCATCGCCGCACAAAAGCGACTCTGGCGCCGCCTTGTCGGATGCAGGTCGCCAAGCAGAGGACCCGATGGGTGGCGTCACTGCGCAAAGAGAAGTCTCTCAACGCGCTGCGAATGGCAGTGCTGCAGACCAACATGAGGGCGGCGACAGCAGTGACAGCGATAACGACGGTGAGGACAAGGTGGATGCTTTGCGTCGCGGCCGGTCCGTGTTGCCGGATCCAGATACGCCATTAGGCATGCTCCTCAACGACTGCGTCACGCCAGAGCCTCCACCTGGTGGGCCGTCATTACTACGCGCTCTCGTCGAGCGAGCGCTCCTCCACACTGTGCTGTCATGCCAACCGTTCCCTTCTGGCGCTGGTGGCCAAGCTACACTCGGCATGTGGGCGCTCGCAACGTTAGAAGATGCGGCACTTCGACTTGCGTCACATGGCGGCCAAGCAGGGGCGGTGGAGGCCACTGAGATGTTGATCAGCGCGCTCGCTGCCTTTCCAGATGACACCAGCGACGACTTCTTGGGCATGGCTGGCGGCGGGTCAGCTTGGACGCACAGTCAACAACAGCGTTCGCCCCCTGCAGGCGGTGTGTCTGACCCTGGCCGCGGCACTGCGACATGGCACAGCCTGAGCTCGCGTCTCTTGTCCGGTGGCTGTACTATTCCAATGGCGTTGCTACGACACGTGCGTCTGGACACGTTGCTTGCTCTCTTCACGGCGCTGTCGCCACTCGCGCCGCCCGACTCATCACCGGCTCCTGGAGAGCAACAACAGCCGGGGCCATCATCAGCAGGGGGCTCATTCAACGCATCCGCGCATCGCCGTGCCAGTGGCGCAGCATGGCTAGGCGGTGGATGTGGTGCGCACCCGGTGGGTGTGGCTAGCCGCCCGCGGAGCTCGTGTGCGTCCGATGCCAGGGCGGTTGTGGTGTTGCTCTTGTTGGCCCGCTGCGCTGTAAGCGAGCCTGATTTCGAGGTGCTTGGCGGAGAGGGTACTGTTCGAAGCTTGACTGAAGACACGGACGCGCGTGTTGCGTACGCAGCCGCATGCTTCCTCCTGGCAAGGCTGGCGCGGGCAGCGCCTGGGGCCTACAGGGCGGGTCTGCGCAGGCTGGTGCTGCACGCCCAAGACGCGGATGATGAGCGTCTGCTGGACAACCCGCATTTCAGGTATATGGCGCTGTCAATGTACTAGTCGCGGTGCGCGATGAGGGGCAGCTCACGAGGAGAGATGTGACTCTCAGTCATGGTGCTTACTGCTAACCTACCCCGTCTCTAGAGAGCCACAAGCACAGCGTGATCTCCCTCGCAGAAGCCTTCTTTCGTGCGTAGGTCTCGACCAGCTAGCCCGCCTGTTGCGTGTGGTGAGCAAGCACCCAGCAGCCGCTCAACAACAACCTCTGAAAATGGCGACTGCCGTCCCGGCTGTGGTTGACGTGCCACAGCAAGTCGCTGACTGGCTCGTCACCTACGGCGTTCTGCGGCACGGGCAGAGCGTGATGACTGCAAAAGGAGAGCAGGTCAGGCAAGTCACCGGTGCCGAGTGGTCCACAGTGCAGAATGGCTTCTCGGTGGGGAAGGTCCTGTCTGACCACTTCGCGAAGTACGGCCACGCGGGGGTGGTGCCCACGCTGCTGGAAGGCACCACACTGCAGGTGGGTCCAAGTGTCCTGGTGCACATGCATGTCCTGGGGCTTTTTTGCCCTGCCCTGCCCTGTGTTGTTTTCCTGACTGCTCCCACGCACAATCCAGGTTCGGCTGAGCAACTGGAACGCGTTGACGCCGTGCCTGGCCAAGCTCGGCCTTATTCTGACGGCAGACGAGAAGACGCTGATCGTGGGTGGCGACACGGAGGAGTTGGTTGGCCAACTGTATGAGCTGCGCACCCGCATGGGGCTCGGCAGCGCAAGCATCAACCATCGTGCTGCTCTTGCTATCAAGGAGGACGCTGACGATGCGGCTGCGGAGGAGGCGGAGTCAAACAAGTGGGAGCTTCGGCGCTCAACCATGCTGCAGATTGCGTCCCTGTACTCCATCGTCGTCGCCTGCCTGCTCAGCGTCTTCGTGGCGCAGAGTTGCCAGTCGGATAAGCCGACGTGCACGGTGCCCTCATACAGCTTGAACGGCACCATGATCCAATCCTGTGCGTACACCAAGGTTGCATGCAGTGCAAAGCAGAACTTGCGTCAAGTGACCAGCTTCGGGCACGTGGTGACTGGTTTCAACTTCGCGTCCCTGGCCGTGTTCCTCATCGCACAGCTCGTGTTCCACGCGCGTGAGAAATGGTGTATCGAGGCCTTCTCCCAAGACGCGGATCTGCCGGTCGAGAATCTGCCGGAGGAGCTGGCCTTGTATCCCGCCTTCAAGCGCAAGCTGTACCTCTGGAACGTCAGCGCCATGGTGCTGGCCTCCTTCCTGGGCGCGCTCATGTTCACCAACTTCATCCTGTCTGCAATCCTGCTGTTCGGCAAGCGCCGCATTGCGGGCTACGCCACCGTCATCGGCGTCATCTCCAACACCGGCCTCGTTGCGGTCAAGATCAGCAACTGGTTCCTGACTGTCCGGCGCAGCATGCGCACAGACAGCGCGTACCTTCTTTTCGCGATGGAGAACATGAACTTGAACACCGTTGATGCGCAGTTCAAGTTCGATCCGGCGTACTACACGCCCCGCGCCGATGCCTAAAGTTTTAGAAATGTAGATGTGTCTATTGAAATGCACGATTCACGCTACACAACGTCCTCTACTTGCGCGTACTTGGGCGCGTTTGCTGCGAGCACGCAGTACGCAATGCCCCAGTTCGCAAGCATGATGCGTGCCTGTTGAGCAATGGCTGCTCCGACGGTAGAGTCAGAGAAGCCCAGGCGTCGTAGCGCAGCTTCGCCGTCGCGTGCGTCTCCCGGTGCTGTGGCATCAAATTCTAGACCGTGCAGCTCGTTCACGCACAGCGCCTCGAACGCCTGCTTGATGAGACTCACGTTGGGAAGCCAGCGCAGGAAGAAAGGCACAGTGTCTTGGCTCGTCCAGCTGCCACCGAACACTATGAAGACGACCATGATTGCAGGCCCGGTAGCAAGCGCCGCCTGTGTGGTTGGCATCGCCGCTCCAATGGCCATCCCAATCGCTGAGCTGGTGAATGACTCCAGTGTTGTGATCCCAAGGAAGCGGAAGAGGCGGCCCAGATCAGGCGCAAGGCCCGCGCACGGGTAGACGAGCGCGCCGAATAGGGCAGGGAACACCGCGTTCACAGGCAGTTCCGCAGCGAGCTTGGCCATGAAATACGGCGCAAGATTGTACGCGCCGGCAGAGCGCTCTCGTGACACCAGCTTTCGTTCCCGCGGGAACACGTTGAGGACCTTCATTATGGATGTCATTGCCGTCGAGACCGCCACGACTTGCATGAGGCCGCATCGAGACTGGATGGCTGCTTGACTGCGATTAAGGCGCCAGTAGACTGAAGCGAAAATCCCTGCCGTCGATAACGTGCTGCCGAGGCGAGAGATGAGCCCCGCTTTGTCGCGCGTCACCTGGCGCCACGCACGGCCGAGAAGCAGAGCAAACTGCGCGGGCCATGGCAATTGCGGCCCGACGATGAGCTGCTTGCCATCAGCTGGCACGTGTATCACTGTGCTGGCTGTGGAGCCACCAGCTTTGGCGCGCCACACAGCGACGAGCTTGTCCACCCGCTGTCGCGACGCCTGCTCTGCCTCTGGACTGCTCGTATCCACGGCTGCGAGGTCAGACATCCACTCGGCAGCAGTCACGTCTTTCGGAATGGTCACTTGCAATGCCGCCTCGAAGTGAGACACTGCGTCCGCTGCAGGTCCACAGTATATCGGACGGCCTCCATCAGCGAGTAGCACAAGATCGTCGCATAGACTGAACACGCTGCCGCGAGGCTGGTGAAGCGATGCGACCACCGTGTGCCCCCGTTTGGCTAGCACCGAGAGAGCCTGCATAACTGACTGCGCGCTGAACGCATCCAGCCCCGATGTGGGCTCATCAAGGAAAAGAAGCGATGGACAGGCTAGAAGCTCCGCTGCAATCGCCAACCGCTTCCGCTCTCCGCCGCTTATCTTAGCAACTCGTGTGTCACAGCATCGTCCTAGGCCCAGTTGCGCAGCCACAGCGTCCGCAGTTGCGTCTTTAGCCGCCTGTGACGCATGCTTCGGCAAACGCAGTGAGGCTGCGAGCCTCAGCGTCTCGCGCACAGTGAGCTGCGTGTACAGCGCGTCGTCTTGAGTCACGTAGCCCTGCACTTTGCCGCGCGGACTCAGCGGACGAGCCCCGTTCAGCGTCATACGGCCGCGTAGGTGGAGTCCTTTCTGTCGGGGAACAGTCCCCGAAAGAGCATTGAGCAGCGTGGTCTTGCCGGCGCCGCTTGGACCCATGATGCATAGCAGACGCCCCGGGGCTGCAGTGCCGGTGACATCTTGCAGCAATTGTTTCTTTTCGCCGCGACTTCGCTTCGTGCCGTCCAGCCAGCACGACAGTTCGCCCCAGGTCAGCGTGACCTGGGCAGGTGTAGACGGCGCAGCAGCGACAACAGGCTCGTCACGCGCTCGCGGCTTGCGGAAGAGCACGCGTGCAGCAGCAGCAACGACCACTGTGCCGATAGCGAGACCAACATGCATCCTTCTCGTGCTCTTCGTTGGTGACTCTTCTCCTCGTCTCTCTGCTTTGGGCTGACTCATTTCTCACAGTCGCAGCGCAGACAGCACGTCTGGGTTCGAGCGGGCAGCTATGTTCGTAACACAAAATGCAACTGGCGAAGGCACTTCTTCTACTGCTGTTGGAGCGGCAGCTGACCGCCCCCTGGAGTGGCGCTATGCCCCGCAGGCTCGTGCTCCGTCGCATGGTCCAGCTCTCCGTGCGCGGCGCGGTGCGTGCTCAAGCTCGGGTCCCACGGCGGCGCAATCTCGCCACGATTATCAACAGCGTTGAAATTCTCCCAGTCGCCGGCGATGGGAGCGCACACCAGGTGCTCCGGGATGCCGAACGCCTGCGTGTAGAACGCCATGTGCGCACCAACGTGGGCGCACAGCTGCCGCGCAAGAGGCGACACAGCCTTCGCATGGGGCACTGTCAGCACGCCCTCAGTTATGTACCAGCTCAACTCCCGCTCCACGCAGTCCACGGCATACAGCGTCATGAGCGGACGCAGTGCCGCCTGCATCGCGGGAGACTGCTCCTTCGCGATGGTGTCTGCGAAAGCATCGAACACCATGCGCTCACCGAAGGCGGCAGCCGCGGCTTGCACTGCGTCAGACTCGCGATGCATCCACACATCGAAGACCGTGGCGCCACTGCTCAGCTGAGACGCCATGGACGCAGCCAGGGTGTCGAACAGACGGGCCTCACGGCGACGGAGGAGCGTAGAAAGCACAGCGGGGTCGCCCAGGGCTTGTGGAGACGAAAGAGTAACGGGCGAGGAGATCGCCGCATCAGCCTTGAGATGGGGCAGCTTGCCGGCGCCGAACCGGTCAAGCGTCTCCTTGGCCACCTTCTGCATGAGCACGCGGTTGTCGCCCTCAGCAGTCATGGCCGCGTGCGCGAATCCGATGATCTGGCCGAAGCGATTGACGGACAAGTAGCCCTGGCCGCCGCAGCGCTCACGGCACAGCGTGGCCGTACGTTCCGTGTGCCATGCGACCAGGGGCTTAATAACGCAGCACAGGATGACGACTGCAACGTCGTCCACGACAGGGCCGTTGCCCAGCTGGCCAGCCACGGAGGCGGCCCACTGCTCCTTGACGTAATTCAGGCCGAACTGCATGGCATACGTGCGCGCGATGAGAGGCGCCAGAGAGCGCTGGATGAGCTGGTAGCTCGCAATTGGAGTGTCACTCACACCCAGAGGCCCGACAGTCAGGCGCGTAGCCGCATAGCGCGCAGCCACCAACAGCGCCATCTTCGTCGCGCTCTGACTCATGCTTGCGATGCACAAGCGGCCGGACAGGAGCTGGTCCGCGACACGGAGGAAGCGGTCCCGGGGCTTTGCGATGCTGGATGTGAACACTCCTCCAGGGGCTACATCCGAGAAGTGGTTCAGCAGTGCTGTGCGCGGCACGCGGGCGCGGTCGAACCAGAGCTTGCCGTTGTCGACGCCATTGCATCCCATTTTGTGGCCCATGTCTTCGATGCGGACTCCTGGGCAAGGGGCCATATCTGCACCCCGGATGCGGACCAAGAAGCCGTGGA
>Ga0164296_1002333_pt1 | contig 19065 bp, 21 predicted proteins | sample GEODES057metaG_FD_113533 | JGI IMG/M metagenome (GOLD analysis project Ga0164296, IMG submission 113533) | Dystrophic lake water microbial communities from Trout Bog Lake, Wisconsin, USA - GEODES057 metaG | ecosystem: Environmental > Aquatic > Freshwater > Lake | place: USA: Trout Bog Lake...
ATACTTGAGAACGATTAATCGATCGTAAGTTTGAACAATTAAATCCCGGAGTTAGGATTCAGTACAATCCTGACCGGGTGGTGTGGCAGGATGATCAAGAGTATACAATGTTTGTGTTGAGGTGGTCGTGAACAGTCAACAAGATAGATATATAGCCAGCGTCTCATCTCCAGGTCAGCAGGAAATTATGGGCCTAACCTATCCAGGATGGTCACCCTGCATACGCTGGTGCGAGCAAACTGTCAAGGCCGGTTGGCGGTACCAGGGTGAAGGTGTATTTGAGTTTAATCGTGAGCAGGATTATTTAATGTTTGTGTTGAGGTGGTTATGAAAGTAGATCGGCACGAATACCACATAGTTGAGTTAAACGATCAGGTAGATCTGGAGGTTTTAAGCTGGTGCTACCGACAGTTCGGACCTGTTGGACATAAGACATGGTTTGAAAGAAACAGGTGTATATATTTCTATAATGCCCAGGATCATATGATGTTCTTATTGAGGTGGGGTTCATGAACTATCCACAGTTTAACGTAGAGTTGAAATACTCAGCCACTACTCCGCATCCCTATCCTGATGTAGAAAATTGGTGCGTAGAAAATATAGGACCTTGGAATGAAACCTGGTACAAGTTGGGAGCAGATCCCGCGGCATCAATATTCGATCCAGACTATCGTAGCACATATTTTTTCAAGACAGAACAGGATCAGCTGTTGTTTATGTTGAGGTGGGGTTCATGAAATACGATCCCAACGAAGATTACTCTAAATGGGTAGAACGTGTCCGCATCTATGAGTACGGTTTGGCTCTACAACGTATAGCCGAAGGAGAGCCCGCTGAACAGGTCATAGAAGAACTGAGTCGCAGGATGACAGAAAAAATGCTACATCCCTGGTTAGTCGCCATAAAAGAAACTGTTAGTGAACGGTGGACAGACGAAGATAACCGAGAATCAGCACGTAGATATAAAGAACAATATTTAGATAGATATGGACCAGTGGCGGATCATGTGATTGACGAAGATCAGGTTGACAAAAAGATAGATTAAATGTATACTAAATAAAGGTGTGGTATACCTAATGGATGCTACGAATGGGCATAGTGCCCGGATATACTCACTTAATAAGGAGAAAACTAATGAGTAAAGTTGTGATCGGAATTGACCTTGGCACCACTAATAGTTGCGTGGCAATTATTGAAAACGGAATCCCCAAAGTAATCGAAAATTCAGAAGGCGCACGCACAACGCCCTCAATCGTGGCCTATGCTAACGATGAAATCCTAGTCGGTGCTTCGGCAAAACGCCAGGCAGTGACTAATCCAAAGAACACGATCTATGCGGCTAAGCGTTTGATCGGTCGTAAATTTACAGAAGACGCTGTACAGAAAGACATCGACCTGATGCCTTATAAAATCATCAAGGCAGACAACGGTGATGCTTGGGTAGAGTCTAACGGTGAAAAACTAGCCCCTCCACAGATCTCAGCAGAAGTCTTGCGTAAGATGAAGAAGACCGCTGAAGACTATTTGGGCTATGAAGTCACACAGGCCGTAATCACAGTACCTGCCTACTTCAATGATTCACAACGTCAAGCTACCAAAGATGCAGGTAAGATCGCAGGCTTAGAAGTCCTGCGTATCATCAACGAACCTACAGCGGCAGCATTGGCCTACGGTGTAGACAAACAGGACACTAAAGATCGCAAGATCGCTGTCTATGACTTAGGTGGTGGAACGTTCGACGTTTCAATCATTGAGATAGCCAACGTGGAAGGTGAAAAGCAGATTGAAGTGCTGTCTACCAACGGTGATACCTTCCTGGGTGGTGAGGACTTCGACCAACGCATCATGGATTTCCTAGTTGATTCATTCAAGAAAGATAGCGGTGTTGATCTAACCAAAGACGTATTGGCACTGCAACGCTTGAAAGAAGCCGCTGAGAAAGCCAAGATCGAACTGTCTAGCTCAGCACAGACGGATGTCAACCTGCCCTACATCACAGCAGATGCATCAGGTCCTAAACATCTCAACGTGAAATTGACTCGTAGCAAATTAGAAAGCCTAGTTGACGAGTTAATCCAACGAAGCCTAGCACCCTGCAAGACAGCCATGAGCGATGCAGGTGTCACTGCCGATGATATCGACGAAGTGATCCTGGTTGGTGGTATGACTCGCATGCCCAAGGTACAGGAAGCTGTAGAGAAACTCTTCGGCAAGGCTCCACGTAAGGATGTCAATCCAGACGAAGCAGTGGCCGCAGGTGCTGCCATCCAGGGAGATGTCTTAGGTGGCGGACGAACTGATGTCCTGTTGCTAGACGTGACTCCCTTGTCATTGGGTATCGAGACCATGGGTGGTGTCATGACCAAGGTGATCCAGAAGAACACCACTATCCCTACCAAGACCAGCCAGGTCTTCTCCACAGCGGAAGACAATCAACCTGCTGTGACTATCAAGGTATTCCAAGGTGAGCGTGAGTTGGCCAACTACAACAAGTTATTGGGTAACTTCGACCTAACAGGTATTCCTCCAGCACGCCGTGGTACTCCGCAGATCGAAGTGACCTTTGACATCGATGCCAATGGTATCATGAATATCAGTGCCAAAGACAAGGGCACAGGCAAAGAAAACAAGATCACCATCAAGAGTGATTCAGGATTAAGCAAGGAAGAGATCGATCGCATGATCAAGGAAGCCGAAGCCAATGCTGAGTCAGATCAGAAACAGCGTGAGTTGATCGAAACTCGCAACTTCGCAGAGTCGCAGTTGAACTCAGTCCGAGCTGATCTAGCAGAAGTCAAGGACAAGTTGACAGAAGATGAAGTCTCCAAGATCGAATCGGCTATAGCAGACGTAGAGGAAGCAGTCAAGGGTGAAGATAAAGAAGTGATCACACAGAAGACCAGCGACCTATATGCGGCATCACAACCAATCCAAAAGGCCAAAGAGCCACCTGCTGAAGCTGACACGGCTACTCCACCCGCAGATGAAGGTGTGGTAGATGTGGATGCCAAAGAAGTTAAAAAAGATTGACACGTGTAATAAATCAGTGTATAAATATATATGTAGGGTACCTAATGGGCCTTACATATATCTTACTTAAACAAGGAGAAAACAATGACACAATTAGTACGTTTCGACACCAACGCTCTAAACAGAGCACTATTAGGATTTGACAGCCTGTTCGATAATTTCGAAACTCGCTTTGCAAATCAGATCAACAGCAACTATCCTCCATTCAATATCTTGAAACACGATGAGAACTCATATGAGATCGAGATCGCTGTTACAGGATTTGATCCCAGCGAGATCACAGTTGAAGTTGACCAAAATCAGTTAGTGGTCAAAGGACATCGTGAAGATGCCGATGACACCGATACTGTATATCTACAACGTGGACTGGCTACCCGTGATTTTACTCGTAGCTGGACCCTAGCAGAACACATGGAAGTAGGCGAAGGTCGCATCAAGAACGGTGTATTGACCATCGCACTCAACCGTGTGATCCCAGAAGCATTGAAGCCGAGAGTATTGAAAATCAAGGCTGAGTGATAGTGTTGGGGGAATCTTCCCCCAACTTAATTTATTGACCGACACAGACCATGGCAACTGACATAGAAGAAATAACTACCGTAGACAACACTACTGATAGCCAAATCAAAGAACCTAGCAAGTATAAGGTAGTGATCCTCAACGATGATTACACCACAGTAGAATTCGTAATTCTACTATTAGTTAGAATATTTAGACATAACACTGATTCGGCCATCAGGATCACACAACAGATACACGATGAAGGTGCAGGTGTAGCAGGCATCTATACGCACGAAATCGCTGAGCAGAAGGTCATAGATGCTACTGATCTAAGCCGTGCTAACAATTTCCCACTAGTAATAAAGGCAGTACCAGAATGAGTCTCAAAGAACTAACACAGGAACGTCACAGAGCCGCAGAATCTACAGGATTCATGAAGGCAGTTTTTGCAGGCACTCTGCCTATGGAAACCTGGATCGATTATACCTATCAGAAATACGCCTGGTACAAGAGCATAGAGACACGCTGCCAGTCTCTGGGGCTGTTGGAAAATCTTCCGGGTATAGAACGTGCTGAACTGATCCTAGCAGATTATCGTGAGATGATGCAGGACCGGGACGATAGACATTACTACAAGCTGGTGACTACAGACTATGCCGATTATATCAGAGATCTCAAAGATCCTGCGGCAGTGATAGCACACCTATATACCTGGCATATGGGAGACATGTTCGGTGGCCAGATGATCAAGAAGCTGATACCAGCACCGCACAGTCATCTAGAGTTTGAAAATGTCAAGGATCTAATGTTCGTCTTACGCGGTATGCTGGATGATAGTATGGCTGATGAAGCTAACTGTGCATTTGATTGGGCCATCAAGATACTGGCGAGCTATGACAGCAGTCTGGGATAAGATATCAGCCCTGGCTGATAGATTTGAAGAACGTATAGCACTGGCTAGCGATTCGTCTACTGATACCGGTGACCAGTACGACTGGCACAATACCATATACAGCGGCAGCCGATTCCGTCGTGCCCACGTAGAGGTAGTAGATAAACGTGATTCACACGGTATCTACATACTACACACAACAATATTCCCACACACTCACAATCCTGCTCCCATATGGGGATTTGATGCTGTCTGCGGCAAGAATAAGATAACAGGAGCCTTCCATGATTTTTCATGGGCGGGAGGCTGTGAAGAAATGGAATCATGGTTTGCAGAACGTGTCAAGGATCTAGAGTGGAACAAGCCAAGAGAACTGCCAGAATGGGCCCGACAGATATTCAGCCCCAACATGGTGGCAGCAGGTAACGTGCAAGAAGGCGCAGAATTAGATAGTCTGATCCAGCTGGCGCAAGATAGTCTAGATTACTATTTAGATACAGTATACAGGACCAATTGGCAAAACATGTATACGGCTCGGCATCAAAACAACTACTGCCACTGGCAGAAACAGAACCCACACGTGATACGTAGCATGGTTGCTATGGGCGTAGAAGAAGATAAAATACGGAGATTTGTAGATGAGATACTCTTCCCTCAATGCTGATAAATATCATATCATGCGAATAAACGAACTGTTGGAAGCCGTATCTACTCTCAAACCAGGAGAAGAACCTATGGGTATGGATCCGGAAGATGTTGCTCCGATGGAACCACAAATGGATCAACCCGAACCTCCAGAAATGGATCAAGAAACACAGCCACAACAGCAGACCCAAAAGCAGTATGCAGATCTCAAACAGATCAACGTGGCAAAAAAAGAACTGGCTCCGCTGTTAAAAGGAGCTGACATAGCCCACGAAACAGGTGGAGCTAATTCTGTCAAAAAGATCTATCACATAAGGATATCCAATTCTTCTAGAGAAGAAGTAGCCAAGGCTGCAGGTCAATGGGGTGCTAGGCCCACCTTGTCAGATAGGATACAGAACACGGTCAGCGGCAAGTATCTCCCACTGAGTTTTGAAAAAGACGGTGTGACCTATACCATAGTGGTAAAAGGATCAGGAACAGCTGGTGTCGCCAAAAAGGCCTTGAGTCCAGTCAAGCTGAAATTGGCTGTCAAAGACAAGAAGTATTCTAGAGCAGGATTGATAGCGGCAGCGCAATCAGCTGTCCAGGCACAGATCAAGAACACAGAAATACAGACCATGCTATTGGAATTGATAGCCATAGCGGCCAACGGTGGCACTGATACCCTGACTCCAGAATCTCAAACAGCACTGGCCGAGATCTACAATTTTGTCAATCAAGATTTTGGAGAAGTGCTGGCTCCCATCATGATGATGAACGACAGCGATCAAGCTGAATTTCCGACAGGCAATAATCCCTTGACAGACGTCAATATAGGATCTAAAAAATACAGCATCAAATCCCTGAGCGGATCAGGTACCAGTTTCCGAAGCATCGCTGCCTTGATGAAGAAATTCGAATCCAGCATAGTGCAAGATGAACACAGAAAGCAGATGTATAAACCATTGGCTGAATTCCACCCAGATAAAGGTGGGACCAATCTAGACAAGATCATCCGAGCCAGCAACGTGGCAAGGACTCCAGAATTTGAAGAGATCACCAAGGTGCTAGGTGTCAAGGAATTGACCAGTTTCAATGATCTCAAAGATGTACTAGCCAAAAAGATCAAATCTATGGACTACAAGACCTTCCTACAGACATTCGAAAGAGCCAGTAGAGCAGGTGGATGGAAAAAATACGACAAAGATGAACTGCCGCAGATGTTGGGATTCCCGGCCGACAGTGCCTATGTGCTGGGCTATACCAGCAAAAAACCCAGCAAAGAACAGGGTGCCGCTGGCCTGCCCAGTTATACTGCCAACGCAGTATCAGGTGGAGCCAATATCTTGGTCTATATAATGGGCAAGGGACTGGAATTCTATATCCAAAAAGGCAGCAGAGCAGGAGAATACAAGACTATGATGACAGACATAGTCAACAAGAGTGAAGCCGAAATGGGACATATCACTATCAATAGCGATGGCTCTATGGATGTAGAAACCAAACCATTCAGCGCCCTGGACTTTGTATTCCAATATCATGCACCTAGCCACATAGCGGGCAACAATCTACCAGGATTTGCCATAGTCAGAGGTTGACAGGTCCAGTTGACCCTGTTATAATATAACTATGACTACTCTATATAACGGCGATTTCCTTACATTCGATTCCAGTATAACAGACGGATCTGTAGATCTACTGTTGACTGATCCTCCATACAATATCTCAGAAGGTGGTGCGGCTCCTGTTTGGATTGATAAAGAAACAGGCAAGAACAAGACCAATATACATAATCAACAGTTCAGCAATACATTTGACGAAGATTGGGACAAGGTAGATCACGATCAGTTCCTAGAGCAGATCAACAGCTGGAGTCAGTTCTGGTTCAAGAAACTACGCAAGGGTGGAGCCTTTGCTATATTCATCTCAGATCGCTATGTGTCTTATCTATGGAAGATCATGGAGGACAATGGGTTCGAACCCAAGCGTGTGTGGACTTGGAAGAAGCCTGCGGCAGTACCGTTTAATCGCAAGGTCAATCCAGTCAGTGGTTGTGAATATGTGCTGTTTGGAATCAAACCTGGCGGAAAAAGGACATTCAACGCAGACAATGTGGCCGGAACACGTGTAGAACGCTATGCTGCCGCTGACAAGGTCTCTAGCATAGTCTACAAGATGATCAAAGACAGCAGTCCCAGCGATGATCTAGATAAGATATTTGCAGAAGCCAAGAAGGCCGCAGAAAAGATGCTGAAAGATCGCAGTGTTAAAAACGGACTGATCGAGTGTGTGATACCCAACACCATTACCTATAGCGGTGGGCTAGGCAAGAACAAGATACATCCAACTGAAAAACCTGTAGAGATCTTGGAATATTTCATAGAACTGTTATCAAATCCTGGAAATACCGTGCTAGATACCTTCGCTGGCAGTGGTAGCACGGGTATTGCTTCTATCAATCTAGGAAGAAAGCCTATACTGATCGAGCGAGATGCAGGTATGTTTGCCAAGATGAAACTGCGTGTAGACGCCCATCTCGCAGATCCCAAGGTTAGCCTGTTCACAGACGAATAATAAAAGTTATGCACACATATAACAGCTAAATAATTATATGGATATATTAGTCTTGCTACTCCTTTTCAAGATCAAACACTGGTATGCTGATTTCGCCATCCAGACGTATGATCAAACGATTAGGAAAGGGATCTACAGAGATCCTGTTGGCATCAGTCATAGTCTAGAACACGTATGGACCACGATGGTAGTGCTGTTGCTATTCAATTTTTGGCATCCTATCAATCCATTTATCATGCTATGGCTACCTTGGGTAGAAGGCATAGTACATTATCATATAGACTGGCTCAAGGTCAAACACGGTATCAAAGATATACATGATCCTCTGTTTTGGAACCAATTTGGCCAAGATCAACTAGCCCACCAAATCACATATTTGGCTATGGTTGCCTTAATTTTAATCTAGTCCCTGCTAAATACTAGCAACAATAGGAGGAACGATGAAAAAATCGTTGATTTTAGCTGGGTTACTCTTTACATTCTCAGCTCAAGCAGAACTAGTACAGCAATTCAAAGACCCTACATTCTCAGGTAATGGTTGGACCACACAGGTTTTAACCTTACAGCAGATGGAAAAGGCACAGAAAGACTCTCTGGATGCAAAAGCCGCCAGTGACTCTGCCAACGCTGCCGCTGCCGCTGCCAATACTCCGGCTGCCAAGTTTATGGCACTGTTTACCAGCCAGATGTATAGTCAGTTGGCTACACAGTTAAGCAACAACATGTTCAGCACCTGTAAAGATGCCAACGGTGCTGCCATACCAGGTTGCACACCGGCCAGCTATACAGGAAGCATAGTAGTTGATCCCTCAACCAATACCACAGTAACCTGGACCAAACTAGATGCTACAGGGCATCCTGTTACCAGTTCAGGTCAAACAGCTACCCAGGTAAACCTTGTAGTAAGTGGTCCTGGGCAGAATACCAATCTAACTGTGCCTATCGCCAGTTTCGCATTTTAAGGACTCTCGATGAACAAGTTAAAATTATCCATAATAGCACTGGCAGTGATAGCCCTGGCAGGCTGTAGCACAGTGCGTCCCTTAGGCAAGGTCACGATGAAAGACAAGCCTGTAGTCAGCGGGACCATGTTGAAAGAAGTTGATCAGATGCCAGCACCTAATGGTCCTCCTATCTCTGTGGCTATCTATGGTTTCAAAGATCTAACAGGTCAACGTAAAAATTCGCAGACACTGAGCCTGTTCTCCACAGCGGTGACACAGGGTGCCGAATCTTATCTTATCAAGACCATGCAGGAAGTGGGTAATCGCCAATGGTTCACAGTGGTTGAGCGTGTAGGTCTAGACAACCTGCTGAAAGAGCGCCAGATGATCAAGCAGACACGTGAGATCTATGAAGGCACCAACGCCAAGATGCTGCCGCCATTGACCATGGCTGGTGTCATAATCGAAGGTGGCATCATAGACTACAATACCAATACACTCACAGGCGGCAGCGGTGTAGCTATATTTGGCATCGGTGCACAGACACAGTATACACAGGATATCGTGGTGATCAGCTTACGACTAGTCAGTGTGCAGACTGGTGAAGTGCTAACCACAGTGACTATAGAAAAGAATCTACTCAGCACCAGTGACGGCCTGACAGGTATGAGATTCTTCAATAACTACACAGACAGCTTTGAAATCGATTCCAGCCAGAGCTTCAATGAGCCTGGTAACTATGCACTGCGTTCAGCTATCGAACAGGGCGTGGTAGAGTTGATCAAGAAGGGCGAGCGTCAAGGCCTATGGCAGTACAAACAGGCTCGGGTCGAAGACAAGGCTCCTGAGCCAAAAGCAGAAGTCAAGGCAGAACCAGTGGTAGACAAGACCCCACAGCCCAGCAGGCCTGTCACAGCCATAGCAAACAGTCCTTCTAATATCAGAGCGGAGAAAGATTACAGCAGTGCCAAACTAGCGAAATTGGCCATAGGTAATGAAGTAACGGTATTGGAACAACAGGGAGATTTGACTCTAGTACAGTATCAAGATAAGAAAGGATGGGTCTACACAAGACGTATTACTATTAAAAATTAAGGAGACTCCACGGGAGCGAAAAACACTATGAAAAAAACACTACTAACACTACTACTTGCAGTTGCATTACCGGGCTTTGCTCAACAGTCACCTATGAGCACTACTACCATCACTGCCCAGGTAGGTGCCGCACTAAATGACCCAAACAGTAACATCGTCTATATACAACAGAGCGGTAACTCTCCTATCGTCACTATCAATCAAGATGGCAGTGCCAACCGTGTTGGTGCTAGCTCTGCGGGAGTTGCTAATCCCATCGTGCTTAATGGTAACAACCAAACTGTGTCAATTGAGCAGAACGGCATCGGCAACGTGATCAACACGCTGGGCCTAGCTACTACAGCAGGAGCCAGTTCGGTTGTTATATCACAGATCGGCAATGGCAACACCATGTCGGCAGACATCCAAGGCAACAATGCCAACATCAACTGGCAGTTTAACAACACAGGCGCCGCTTCTGGCAATAGTCTAGCATTTACTGGAAATGGCAACAATCTAACCAGCGGTATCAATGTAGGCGGTGGTGGCAATGCCTTCACTGTCAATATGCAGGGCGATGGACACAGCCAGGTTATTTCAGTATCTGGTGACAACAACGTGTTCAATGTGAGCCAGACCAGTGCCTTAGCCAGCACTGTAGTGGTTAATCAGAACGGAACAGGTGCTACTTTCAACCTCAGCCAAGATGGTTCACGTGCAGGTGCTATCAACATCCAAGCCGCTGCCAATGGTGGAAGTTTCAACGTAACACAGCACGGCCGCTAGGAGGTCCAGTGAAAAGATGGCTGGTATTATTCTTGTTGATATCAACACAGGCCTATGCCGACATAGGTTCTGTATTTGAACTCAAAGGTACTGCTGTCATCAAGCGTGGTAAAGAAGTCATCTCAGTTGTACAGGGCACTGCGGTAGAAACCAACGATCGTGTAGAGACCAAAAATGGTGTTGTCAACATCAAGTTCAAAGACAACACCACGGTCAAGGTGACAGAAAACTCTGCCTTGGTTATAGATGATTTTGTCTATGATGCCAAGAGCGCCAGCGGCAAGCTGGGACTGAAGGCTGCCGAAGGAACAGTGCGTTATGTGTCGGGGAATATAGCACACAACAATCCCAACGCTGTCAATATCAAGACACCCACAGCGGCCATAGCTGTCCGTGGTACTGACTTTGTTATGGCAGTAGATGAAACTGGCAAGAGTATGGTTATGCTGATGCCCAGTTGTGAAATAGAACAGAATGTCAATCTAAAAGGCCTATCATGCGGTTCGGGCAAGATCGACGTAGAATCCGGTGGACACATCATACACATGGATAAACCTTATCAGGCCACCATTGTTGAAACACTGGGAAATCAACCTAGTCCGCCTGTTATTGTTAATCTAGCCAATACTCCTATAGGCAACAATCTTATCATACGTCCTCCATCTACCCTAGGTGGACAGAGCATACAGACTGCGGCCCGAGCTGCCGCTGAAAAGACAGGTGATGCCAAAAAATCAGATCCCACCAAAAAGGAAGATGACAAGAAAGACACAACCCCTAGCCAGGCAGAAGCCACAACCGTAGATAGTGGAAACCAAAAAGAACAACAGCGTCGGCAGGATCAGGCCGCCGCCGATGCACAGGCCGCTCGAGCTATCGTAAATGTGCTGTCAGCTAACAATGCCGGTGCCAAGATCAACGATGCCAACACAGGTGATCCCAATGTGTTTGAGATATTCAAGAACAATAATCCCAGTCTGCAACAGATTGGTTGGGGTTATGCTAGTTTGAGCGACAATGGTCACAACTATGCCAACATCGCTCTGCCCGTAGATACCAAGGTTCTAGTTACAGTGACACAGGATCGTGTGACAGACTCCTACTCATTCTCTACCAATGGCAAGGCCTATGGTAGTATCACTATCAATCAGAACTATAATTCAAAATAATGGACACGAAATTCTTACAGACCATGTATCAGCAATGGATCGATGGACAGACAGATCCCGCCGCCCGTTGGCTAGATTTCATAGAATTGGCCTGCCACACCACACGTGTCAGCCAAGATGAACTTATGAGAGAACTACAGAAGACTCGTTGGTTTCGATGGAGAAGAGAAGAATGAAACGTATCGTATTATTCCTATCATTGATGCTGATGTCTATAGTGGTCCTATCTCAGAATCTACCACCTAATCCCATAGGCATAGTCAACTATTCTACACCCGGTACCTATCAGAACTATTCCTATTCATTCACAGCCAGTTCTACAGGAGTAGACTATTTTGGAGTGGCTATCCGTCAGGATCCTGGCTATTGGAGCATAGGCAACTTCAGTCTCACTCGTAGCGCCAGCTCTACCAATCTCCTACTGAATCCAAATCTCCAATATGGTGGGACATCTAATACCCAATATGGATATCAAGCGCCGGCAGACTGGGGCATATGGTATCAGAGTTCAGCAGGTGCTCCTCCAGCCGCTGGTCAATATTTCGCTCCCGGTACCGGATGGATGGGCTCCTACTCAGGCGGGCTTGGGGTCAATACATCGACAGCAGGTTCTTGGATCGACGGGGCCGTAGGCACCTTTGACGGAATCTATCAAGGTATCAATGTCATGGCCGGTGCCACATATACATTCAGCTTTAGTCTAAATGGAACACAGAGCAGTACTAACCCCAGCATCGAGATAGGTGCCTATGCGGGTGCCTGTACAGCAGGTACTACACCTTACACCTGTACTCCGGCAGCAAGCTCAGGATTCACAGCGGCGGCTACTCCTGCACAGACACAGGGCACAGGCGGAGCACCTACACCTCCACCACCTCCACCTAGCGGACCACAATTCACAGATCTGAGATTCAGCCAGTATCAAGTAGCAGATAGTCAATGGAATGTCAGCTCCTGTACACAGACCAATACCTGTCAGATATACAGCACAAATCCAGGTACTGCCTATAGAATACCTTGGACCAGTGGTCAATGGAATTGGCAGACAGGACAGTATATTCAATTTTCAACCACAGGTAATTCTGCCAATCCCTACGAAGCAAAAGTTTATAACAGTGATGGCACACTAGCTGGTACTCTTGGAACCGGACACATATTGAGTATGGGCACAGACAGTAACGGGCATTCTTTATTTTTCTTTGTAGGTAATGACAACAACACCGGCCAGTTATTCAGTACCAACTACGGATTTACAGGTAATGGCGGATACACCTGGACTGGAACACTGAATCCTACAACTTCACAGGTTGATACATTTGCGTCATCGGGATCTACTACACCTTTAGCCCCTGGACAGACAGGCGGTGGAGGATCATCAGCACCCACAGTGACGGGCACTTCAACTACCAATCAAACAACTACCACCACCACAGTGGGCTCAACCATTACCACAGACAATCACTACTCGTGGTACGGTTCTTATGATGTAATCGGAACCAGCACTCCTACAACTGTCACTACCACTACAACTCCGGTTACCACCACTACCTATAGTGATGGCTCCACTACAACCAGCAATGGCACATCCACAGTTACCAGCTCTACCACATATACCTATAACGTGACTGAAAACATGCTGAATGCTCCGGTCAGTGGTTATAGAAATACCAATGCCAACGGCGTCTATATCACCCAGTCTAGTGGTAATGGCAATCAGGTCACTGCCAATCAGAGTGGCACTGGCAACTATACTGAGATCAACATCGCAGGTTCTGGCAATATCATCAAGACAGGGCAGGGCTATACTTTCAATACTGTAGGGGTAGCCAGTGAATCCCCAACTGCTGCCGTCAACAGCACCATGGTACAGACTGTAAATGGCAACAACAATAGAGTCACTGCTACACAGTTGGGCTCTTGGAACAGCGTTCTCAGCAGTGTCACGGGTAACAACAACACTGTCACGGTTAACCAAACTGGCAACAACAACCAAGAATACAACATCATCAATGGTAATGGCAACGCACTATCAGTGACACAGAATCAATCAGGTGGCTACTATCACGTGGCCGCTGTGAATCTCTATGGAGATAACAATGTAGCCAGCATCACGCAGAGCGGACTAACATCCCATGGTGCTGTGCTGAGCCTGACCAATGCAGGCGGGGCCAACAATGTAAATGTTGTACAAACTGGTAATACCAGCCAGAATTTCAGTCTACAACAGACCTGTACCAACCCCGCAGGTTGTGCCGTTTCGGTTGTACAGAATAGATAACTATAGTATAATAACACAAAGGAGATCTCTATGAAAATTAAAAAATTGGTATCTAAACTAAACAAGGCTGAGATAGAGCATAATCTAAAGAAAGTCAAAAAGATCTGGTTCAAGATCTTAAAGAAAAGTCTAGATCATAAACATACAGAAAAAGTACAGTAATATATAGGGCGATCAATATTGGTATGAAAAAACCAACTTATCGCTCTATCTTCATCAGCGACATACATCTCGGTTCGAGAGGCTGTAAAGCAGAACTACTACTGGATTTCCTAAAACATAATTCCAGCGATAACCTATACCTAGTAGGAGACATAGTAGATGGTTGGCGACTCAGCCAGAAATGGTATTGGCCACAGAGTCATTCAGACGTGATCCGCAGGGTACTGAAACTGGCCAAGAAAGGTACCCGGGTATTCTATATAGCAGGCAATCACGATGAAGCCATACGCAAATGGTTGCACTATATACCCAATCTAGGAGGTCTAACCTTTTCCAATCGTGAGGATTATCTAGGAATAGATGGTCGCAGATATCTAATCATACACGGGGATCTCTTTGATGGACTCATGCAGGTATCCAGCGGCAGACTGTTGATGCATATCGGTGATTGGCTCTATGATCTCATAGTGAGACTAAACGACTATTGGGCTATGATCCGTAGCCGTATGGGCCTGCCATACTGGAGCATCAGCAAATGGATAAAACAGAATACCAAACAGGCAGTGGGCTACATATTAAATTTCGAGAAATTGCTGGCAGACTATTGCAAAACCAAGGGCTATGATGGTATAATATGTGGACACATACATACAGCCGAGATCCGAGATATAGATGGTGTCATCTATATGAATGATGGGGATTGGGTCGAGAGCTGTACAGCCTTGGTAGAGAACTGGGATGGCACCTGGGAAATAATAGAATGGAGCGGTAAATGACAGTATTGATCTTGACTAAAAACGAACGGAACGAATATGAGTCTACTAGACTCATAGAAAGCTTCGCTGCCAAAGGTATAGAAGCTCGTGCCTGCCATCCTGATGATTTTGACATCATCGTGGATCGCAACATCAAGAGTGGTATCAAATACAAAGGTCAGGACATGGAACTGCCACGATTAGTCCTAGTCAGGCTAGGTGCTGGCATCCTGCCTTTCCAATTGGCTGTTATACGACATTTCGAACAGGCAGGTGTTCCCTGCGTGAATGGCAGTATGGCCATAGAAACTGTCAAAGACAAACTTCGCAGTAGCCAGATCCTGAGCCGTGCGGGCATAGCCATACCCAACACCATGTTGGTACGTTGGCCCATAGAAGATCGCCTGGTGACGGACAACATAGGATTCCCCTGTGTGGTCAAAGTGGTAACAGGTTCATATGGTGAAGGAGTACATCTCTGCGAACGTAAGAAAGACTACAAGAAATTGGTAGAGTTCGTAGAGAATCTAGGCAACAAGAAGACCATGATCGTGCAGGAGTATCTAGGTGATCGCCCAGGTGAGGATCTGCGAGTGTTGGTCATAGGTGGTAAGGTCATGGGGGCCATGCTACGCACAGCACCAGAAGGTGATTTCCGTGCTAACATAACAGGTGGCGGTACTGGTAGCCGATATGAGATCACAGATGAAATTGACTACATCGCTCGCGAAACCGCCCGAGCTCTTAATCTAGACATAGCTGGTGTAGATCTGCTGTTCGATGATCGTGGGTTCCGTGTATGCGAAGCTAACTCAAATCCAGGATTTAAGGGGTTTGAAACCTATTGTGATGTAGATGTAGCTGACCTTATCACAGAATACGTAAGGTTCAAGATACAGTAATGTCATTAAAGATCAAAATACTAGGATATGAAGATGATATAGAATCTGCTCTTAAATTCCGAGCCAAGATGATGCAGTCAGCTTTTGGTATAGATCCTGAACAAGATGAAGATCAATGGGATCAAGATGCCTATCACGTGATAGCTGTCAGTGATCGCAAGGTAGTGGGCTACTACAGAGCCATAGTCAACAGTGATCTAGGATTTTATACAGAAAGCGAATTTGATCTAGCCAACCTAAAATTAGATCACTCAAAGATATTAGAGATAGGACGAGCCGCTGTGCATCCGGACTATCGCAATGCCGCAGTTATTCCTATGCTGTGGGGTAATCTATTCGATCTATCCAAGCGCCTAAACTGTGAATACATCATGGGAGCTACCAGCCTTAAGCCTAGCGAAACCGCTGTGATCGCCGCACGTGATCATTGGAGAGAAACCTATAGATATCTAGATGGAGCTCACGCTGTGCCTTTGAATCCCTATCTTGAAGAAGATACTTCAACAGGTGCTATACCCAAACTCCTACAGGTCTATCAAAAACTAGGTGCCTGTGTTGTCAGTGACCCCAGCTGGGATCCTGTATTCCACACAGCAGATGTAGTCACACTGATAGATCTCAAGGCTGTAAATCAACGCTGGCTAGAACGCCTGCTATAAATATTACTATGAAAAAAATCTTACTGAATCCTTGGATGGCCCTGATTACACTGGCCGTCATGCTGGCCATTAGAATATGGGATCCTTCATTCGTAGAATCCGTCCGACTGCGTTATTTCGATCAATTGATCACCAGCCAGGCTCGGGTATCTGTTCCGGTCAGTGTGGTAAACATAGACGAAGACACCCTGGATCAGATGGGTCAGTTTCCATTTCCACGCGGTGACTATGCGGCCATCATAGAGAATCTATATCAGCACGGTGCTGGCTTGGTGGTGTTCAATGTCTTAATGCCTGAGAAGGATCGGTTTAAACAGGATCGCCGGCTAGCAAAAACCATGCTGGATCACGCTACTGTGCTTCCCTCTATAGCCGGAGAGAAATCCAAAAATGTCAATAGGCCTACATCAGTACAGCGTGTGGGACAGGATCCTGCAGGCAGGGTAGTAGAATATCCAGGCATGATCAACAACGTAGAAAGTATATCCAATTCAGCGGCGGGTGTGGGGATAGTCAACACATTCCCAGAGATAGACGGAGTAGTACGCCGTATGCCGCTAGTTATAAAGGTAGGAGATGACCTATACCCTAGCCTAGCCATGGAGACCATGCGAGTAGCCGCAGGTGATAGTCGCATACAGGTCAAGGTAGGTGACTCTGGAGTAGAAGCACTACGCATACCTAGACTCAACAAGATAACCACAGACAGTCTAAGCCGTATATGGATCGACTGGCGTGCCCAACCTCTAGAATACAGCTATACCAAACTACCGGATGATTTCCATCAGGGCATAGTCATAGTGGGTCTCAGTGCCGCTGGCTTGTCTAATCCCATAGCGACAGCCAAGGGTGAGGTATGGCCGCAGAATCTACAGGCCGCAGTGTTGGGAACCATGTTGAACAACTCTGTGATCCAACGAGCAGATTGGGCTGATACCGCAGAAGTCGCGGCACTGGCTGTGCTGGGTATTATACTATTATTTTTAACGAGGTGGGTATATGTTGGATTGGCTACTACAGTGGTTATCATTGGCGGCTCTATCGGTGCTAGCATTCTGCTGTATCAGAATAGTCTACAACTGTTTGACGCTACTCTATTATCTGTGGGACTTGGTCTAGTGGCTCTACACGCCTATGGAATCAAGTTCGTCAGTGAGTTCCTACAGAAGCAACAGATACGCAAACAGTTCCAGAGTTATCTCAGTCCCGATCTAGTGGCCAGACTGGTAAAAGATCCCGGCCTATTGGTGCTAGGTGGAACAGAACAGGACCTTACCATACAGTTCAGCGATGTCCGTGGATTCACCAGTATCAGTGAACACTACGGCAAGGATGTACAGGGCCTGACCAAGATCATGAATCGCTATATGACCGTAGTAACCAAGGTGATCCTAGAGAACGACGGAACACTAGACAAGTATATCGGAGACGCTACCATGGCCTTCTGGAATGCACCACTAGACAATCGCCAACACGCTAAAGATTCAGTTCGTGCCGCACTGGCCATGATAGATGCTGTTGCAGAGTTCAACAAGGAAATAGCAGAGGAAGGTGTTCCTCCATTTGGACTAGGCATCGGCTGTAATACTGGCATAGTGGTGGTAGGTAACATGGGCGGTGAACAGCGGTTTGACTATACCTGCCTAGGAGATGCTGTGAATCTGTCTAGTCGATTAGAAGGACAGAGCAAGAACTATGGTGTGCTTATCGTGCTAGGTCAAGAAACCGCACACAGACTAGACTATGAATTCTTCACTATGGAACTAGACTGCATAGCTGTTAAAGGTAAGAAAGAAGGAATTACTATCTATACCGTATTCCGTAATCCAGAGACAGGTCTAGAGAGATGGAAAGAATCTAGAGAACAACACAAGGCCATGTTGGCAGAATATCGTGGCCAGCGTTGGGATCGTGCAATAGAAATGGTCAAAGGACTTAAAGGTGAATTTGGTGGTAACATGGATCACTATTATGATCTATGGTTAGAGCGTATCGAGGAGATGAGAAATGCTGGACTACCAGAAGATTGGGATGGCGTATTTAGGGCGCAATCAAAGTAGTTTCTGAGCTACGGCTAAATAAGTGTATGAAACATACACATCATATCATACCAAGACACATGGGAGGAACCAATGATCCTTCTAATCTTATAGAATTATCAATTGAAGAACATGCCGAAGCACATAGGCTGTTATATGAAGAATATGGCCGATGGCAAGACTACGTTGCTTGGAAAGGATTATTAGGTGTAATGACTGAAGAAGAGCGCATGGAAATAATGTATGCCGCTCGTAGGGGAAATGGTAATTTCTTTTACGGAAAAAAACATACTGAAGAAACAAAAAAGAAAATAAGTGAAAAAAATAAAGGCAAATTAAAAGGAGTTCCAAAACCTCCAGGATTTGCAGAAGCGTTAAGTAAAAAGAATTCAGGTTCAGGAAATCCTATGTATGGAAAACCTGCTTGGAACAAAGGTAAATCATTAGGCCCACAATCAGCAGAGTTACGTAGGAAAAAAGGAAAACCGCTTATATATAACGGGGTTGAGTACAACAGTATAAATGAAGCAGAAAAACTTACGGGTGTAAGTGCATATAAAATATTAAAAAATTGTGAACTATTATCTAAGTAACACATTTGACGTAGCCGTAAAAATAGGGCTCATGTATTACTACTGGCCCTATTTAATTATTGGTTTAACCTAAGTTAAGC
>Ga0164296_1002334_pt1 | contig 19059 bp, 22 predicted proteins | sample GEODES057metaG_FD_113533 | JGI IMG/M metagenome (GOLD analysis project Ga0164296, IMG submission 113533) | Dystrophic lake water microbial communities from Trout Bog Lake, Wisconsin, USA - GEODES057 metaG | ecosystem: Environmental > Aquatic > Freshwater > Lake | place: USA: Trout Bog Lake...
GACAGCGTGAGGGGCAGGCTACCGAGAAGGTGGAACACGTTCATCTCTCGATCGGAGAGCAAGCTTCGGTTTCGATGTGGCTCAAGTGATGCCGCATTCCAAGTTCCAAATGGAACTCGACGACGACGTTGATACTTCCCAAAGAACATCCGTAGTCACCACTGCTCTCGATGCTTCTTCCTGCAACCAAATCGTCAATGGCTCCTCGAGGTAGCGAAGCTGTCTTCACTGTGCGGTTGGTTGTCTAGGTGTTCGCCGAACGACGGAGTGTCGAACTGGCGCAACGGCCGGCATGACCACTCTGACATTCCAACGTGAGGACGCCGTGACTAGAGCACTTCGGCGAATCGCAGGCTTGGAACCTTGAGCGTTGAAGAGAGTTCCGGAGACATCAACACGCAACAGCCGCGCATTGCTCCTGTCTCTTCAGACGAGGAGGCGATGGGGTAGTAGAGCGACCAACCAGAAAGGACCGATGTGGGCAGGTACTCTCGCGTGAGGGCCTTGCCTTCGCCGTAATCATCGAATCTGTAGCCTTCATCGTCGGGGACCTGAAAGTCATCGATCATGACGATGGCAGATTTCCAGTTCGACGCAATGATCTCGAGTTCACCGGCGAGGGGTAGGTCGCTCTGCCAATGAGCGTCGAGGTAGGCGAAGAGCGTCTCGTTGCTCTCCGAAACGTTTTCTGCGGATCGTTCCAAGACTGCTCGAGAGTCGCCATGCTGGACCGTAATCGAGGGCCATGGCGACAGCCGTCGCTTGCTGTAGTGGTACATGCGAGGGTCGAGCTCTGCAGAGATGATGGGTGCGTCGAACAAGGCCGCAAAGAGTTCGGTGGAGGTCCCGCGATAGGTACCCGTTTCGATGACCAGGTCGAAGTGGGTACTCGTCGCGAGTTCTTGGAGCAATTCGCATCGCCGCTCCTGGCCGTTGAGCGGTCCTCCCCACGGAAACCTCAAGGACGGCCTGCGGAGGTCGAGGCGAGCTGCGACTCTTGGTGGCAGTCGTCGTGCGATCAGCTCATAGCGATTCTCGAAGTTGCGTTTGGGTTTCGTCATGTGAGGGAAAGGATAGAGAGCGACGAGCCATCACGATGGCATTGGTGACATCAGGGCTAATTTCTAGAGATCGTGGAACTCTCTCGCTTTGCCGCCGACGTCTACTCCCAGTTTGGCGAGGACGGCATCGTGTCCGAGATCTTGGACCGAATTGCCGAGCGACAACCGTTGTCTCGCTGGTGCGTGGAGTTCGGTGCGTGGGATGGCGAGCTGTACTCCAACACCTGCAACTTGATCAGGAACAGGGGCTACCAAGCGGTGATGATCGAGGGCGATCGAGAACGCGTGGCCCAACTCCATCGCAACCATCCCCAGTCGAACGTCATCAAGATCTGCGCGATGGTGGAGATCGAAGGAGACAACCGCCTCGACGCCATCCTCTGGAGGACGCCTCTGCCCGAGGACTTCGACGTGCTTTCCATCGACATCGATGGGTACGACTACTGGGTGTTCAAGTCTTTGGAGGAGTATCGACCCAAAGTGGTGCTGATCGAATTCAATCCAACGATTCCGAACCCCGTGGAGTACGTCCAAGAACCTGATACGAAGGTAGCCAGGGGATCGAGTGCTCGGTCGCTCGAACTCTTGGCTCAAGAACAGGGCTATGGGCTCGTTGCGGCAACGGCTGTCAACTTGATACTCGTGCGACGTGATCTCGTCGAGGCCGTCCTGGGTCCAGATGCCCAAGTTCCGACGCTCGATCAGGTCCGTCCCGAGATCTACGACCCCGTCTACGCCTTCGTCGGCTTCGATGGTTCGCTGCTCTTCAGCCAGCCGACCATTCGCTTTGTGTGGCACGGCACCTCGTTAGCAACGGAGACGCTGCAACCAATTCCTCGGTTCTGGCGAAACTATCCAGGGAGCTGGAAGACGAAGAGTCTGCGGAATCTGACGTGGCAACTCTTCCGAAGACGGCGGGGCATCGAACAGTGATTGCGCAGCAGCAAAAAGCGAGCCGGGTCGTCGATGGAGCAAGTCCATCGTTTCCTCAAGTGTGGTGAATAGGGTGGGCGCGTGTTGAAACAGTGGGCGCGTACATCGGTACCGAAGTGGCTTCGCAAGAGTCCAACGCAACAAGAAATTGGACGAGGTGGTTGCTGGACTCCTTCGCGAAATGGACTTGTGCTCCGAGAAGCACCAACGATCTTCGAGATTGGAGCCAATGATGGTACCGACACCTTGGCCCTGGCCGCGGCGTTTCCAGAAGCCGAGATCTATTGCTTCGAGCCAGAGCCGCGTGCCATCCGTGCGTGGCGGCAGAAGGTGACGTCGGCACGAGCCGAACTGATCGAAGTGGCGATCGGAGGCCATGATGGAACTGCAACGTTCCACCGTTCAGACTTTGCAGAGAACTCTGGGAGTGCCTCTTTTGACGAGGGTTGGGACAAATCCGGGTCGATACGACGACCCACTAAGCACCTGGAACGATGGCCCTGGGTGAGCTTCCCCACTTCGATTGAAGTACCGATTCGAAGCCTTGATTCGTGGACTCAAGAACGAGGGATAGGTGAAGTCGATCTCATCTGGGCCGACATTCAAGGCGCAGAGATCGACCTCGTACTAGGAGCAACCTCTACCCTTCGACGAACCCGGTACCTCTATACGGAGATCTTCGACGAGGCCTACTACGAAGGTCAGATTACGTTGGCCGAACTCCTGAGGGAACTCCCCGGATGGTCACTGGTCTATCGGTGGCCTGATGATGCGATGCTTCGCAACGATGCCTTTGGATCTTGAACGTCAATTTGATCTGGATGTCATCTACCACCATCAGATTGTTCATGGATAGTTCAGGCATTCGCAGAGTCGGCAACCTTGTCTCCCGGCTCTAGGAGCTGAGAACGATGTTGGCGCGCACAACCTGGCTATTGACTTGTTCGACCTTGGAGTCCTTGAAAGTTCGGAGAAGGCCCCTGGCAGCTATTCCTCCTTGGCATGGGTGAACCAATCGTGCCTTGATCCTGGCGCCTTGGAATCTAAAGTCGCCTGCTCTTCGCAACGAGCAAGCAGTACGTGAAAGATTGACTTCGCTCAGTCTCGAACACCTGCTGGAAGCAACTGATCACGGGGCCACTGTCGACTGCGTTGGCACTTTCGATCGAGAAGAACATGACTCAACTGTCCAGAATGTTCTGCAGCTTGGACGCCGACGCGGTTACCCGACTTGGTCGATCAACCAGTGCCAGCAGCGAGACAAATCGGCTGGTTCCACCCATAGGAGAGTTCACCGGAATAGAGGGCGGAGCTCTTGATGTTGCCCGATCCAGAGCCATTGACGAGGACCGAATTGACATTTGGATACCAGCCGCCAGCCGCGTTCTGTGCGCAACTCACGATGTTGAATCCGACCGGACCGTTTTGCAGTCCGTAGTAGGGGCTCTTTGCTTCACCCCAGATCAAGTTGCTGAAACTGTCGTTTGCACCCTCTACCAACCTGAAGTCGTAGAAGCCACCGCTACTCATGGTGATCCAATTTCCGCCTGAGAGGTTGTATGCAGAGCCACCGAGCATGGCCCAGACGACACCGGTGTAACCCGGATCAACCTGCAAGGTGGTGCCATAGGGAATCACCTGGTTGGCCTGCGGTGCAGCGCTACAAAAGTTCGAGTTTCCGCTCTGTGCTGGCAGTGGCTCAGTCCACATGACGGCGAATCCGCCACTGTGCCCGCCTGCGTTGGGGGCTTGCAGGCTTGCGTACCCGCCAATGCTCGCCTGTATTGGGGCACTGGTTGCATTGGTGAGGAGGATCGGGCTCACGGACGAAGAGTTGTTGTCGCACGTGTCCTGGACCAGACCTTCGTCCGCGAAGCCAAAGGTGCCTGGAAGGAATCCCCCAAGGATGAGATCGGTCCCCGTCATCGTTGCGCTGCCATATGTCGTTCCATTTGTTGCAACCAGTAGGGCTTGACTTCCTTTTGAAATCTCGCGTTGGTACCCCTGGTTTGTGGCGGAGGGGGAGGTCGTCGGCGTACTCCCAGCACCGAGGTTCTGGAGATCGGCAGTGGGGAACTCCATGATCCGAAGCACCTGCTTGTGAGCCGAATGCGGCTTCGTGGATGGAGACGAGCTTGCGCTTGATGTTGAGCAGTTGGCCCCGACGAGAACGATGCCAGTGGCGGCAATGAATACCGCTAGATTCCTCACGATGCCTGTACGGTTTGCGGCTGGAAACATAGACGGAGCCTACTCGTGGGAACCGCTGACCCAGAGTCATCAAGATAATGAGATGTGCAGGAGAGTGACGACGACACGTCGAACAGCGATGACTCATTCATCTCTGACCAACGGGAATGGCTCTTCTGAGCACCTTTGTGGGCCGCCCGGGTCTCGATCCCGGCACCTTGGGATTAAAAGTCCCCTGCTCTTCCCGATGAGCTAGCGGCCCCGCATGAATCGTATCGGCTCCGGGAGGGGCCTAGCGTGGGGTGATGGCCGACAGCGAAACAAATCGCCCATCTCGAGAAGAACTCGAAGCCACGATTGCGTCCCTACGAAGCGAGATTGAACGATTGCGGCTTGAAATCAGCCGCATTCGACGAGACACACATGAGCGACCTCCGCACTGGGAGTAAGTGGCGCATTAGCTAGCGGAACTCGCCGCTGATTCAATGGCCACTGCTCCCGTTGGCACAATGACCGCACGCTGAAGGTTGAAGCCTGTCAAAAGGGAAATTTGCGATCCAGTCTGTGGAGTGCTCGTCACGATCTTCACGATGTAGGGGATTTCCATCGTGGGAATTGAAAACTGCCGTGTCGTGACTGGGTTCCCACTGGCGAGCAAGACGTCAATTGTTTGTTGAGATCCCACAGACCCCAGTGGTCCTTTCGCCAGCGCAGGAGAGGTAAGGCAAGGAGCGAGGACCGACTGCAGATTTGAACTTGCCAAGAATGGCGCCACGATCGGAGCGCTGGCGGAACTGGCCGAGATGGCAATCCAGCGATTCGCGAGCACTGCCGCTGATGAGGCTGCGGTCGTCGTTTTCCACCAGACAGCGGGTGCCTTGACATAGGTGAGATTTGAGACGACGACGAGGTCGACGTTGTTCCCGTTCTTGAAATGCAGCATGCCCTGATCAGCAGCCGACGTCATCGTCCATTGCATGGACTCAAGGCCCCCATTCAGTGAGGGCGAACTAAAACGTGACGTGACGAGGACAGAACGTGCTGGCAAGGTGGCGCCACATCCGGCGGCAAAAATTGCTGTTGGGCTTTGGGCGGCAAAACCCGTTAGTTTCTGCGTCGTCGTTGTAACCGGCTTCGGAGGCGCGGAAGAACCACACGCGCTCAGCGAGAGTCCCACAATGAAGAGTGCAGTCATCACCCGAAGTGGGCGCGAGTAGTGAGAGATGCGTGGCACGGCCACTGACCGTATCGGGGCTCCGCCCTGCGGGCAATGACCCTCCGTGGTTGGCTCGTAGTGGCCACCTATCGTGATGAGGAAAAGCAATGCGAGAGGACGTACCATGACTGGCAAGCGGGCAAAGCCCGAAGCAGGCACTGAAGACAAGGCTGCGAGCAAGCGCCGTACTCCATTAGGTGCGAAATTGGCTGATCGCCAGCCAGAGTTTCGTTACGGCGAAACCCTCTTGCTGCTGTTCATTACCTTCTTTTTTATTGGTTCAGCACCCCAGGCCACGTGGGTGCCACCAGTGGCTGTCCTCATTGAGTCGGCGACGCTTCTCGTCGCCCTGCTCGCTTCCGGAGCCCACCGTGTTCTGTACTCAATTTCGCTAACTGCGATCTTCTTCGGAGTGGTCTCTGCAATTGCTGCATTCTTTTTTAAGGGCCACGGCATCACGGCGGTCTCCGCCGTCTTAAATGCGTTCCTCGTTCTCGTCGCTCCAATTGTCATTATTCGGGGCATCGTCGCTCGACGAGTTGTTGATGTCCGAACAGTGCTCGCTGCACTGTGCCTCTACGTCATGATGGGTTTATTCTTTGCCACGCTCTATGGAGCACTCGAGACGGCCTCGCATGATGCGTTCTTTGTACAGATCCAGCATGGCCATGCACAAGATTTTCTCTATTTCAGTTTCATCACGCTCACAACCGTCGGCTACGGCGATTTGACGGCAGCTCGAGGATTTGGCCGCACGCTTGCGGCATTTGAAGCAATGATCGGGCAGTTCTATCTCGTCACAGTGGTGGCCCTGCTCGTGTCGAATATGGGTCCTCTATTTGCTGGCTCAAAAAAAGCAAAGCACGAGAGTCCGAGCCAAGGCGATGACGACTCGGTAGCCTGAAGCCCGTGAGCGACACTTCCTCTTCAGAACTTGAAACGTTGTCCGAGACTTTGGATGCGGTTGAGGCAGCCATGGCTCGCCTTGATGCCGGCACCTACGGCCTGTGCGAGGGCTGTGGCACCGGACTTCCAAACGACGTGCTTGAAGCCGATGTGACGGCGAGCTTTTGCGCGTCATGCACCCAAGCGCGTCTCGACGGCTGAACACGTCCCCTCGGGAGACGCATCCAGCCGTCGAGAACGACCTTTTTCTTGGGTAGTTACTTCTTGGTTGCCCAGAAGACCTCAGCAATAGCATCGATTTCGTCGAGCAGGCGCTGACCAACTGCTGGGTCGTTGGTCTTCTTTGCCTCACCAGCGGTCTTGGTTGCTGACCAGAACTTGTCATGCAGGTCAGGGTGTGCTGCCAAGTGTTCTGGCTTGAAGTAGTCGGTCCACAGCACCCAGAGGTGGTGCTTGGTGAGGTCGGCACGCTCTTCCTTGATGGCGATGGCGCGTCCCTTGAATTCTGGGTCGTCCGAGGCGTTGTGCTTGTCCATACATGCCTTGACAGACTCGGCTTCAATACGGGCCTGCGCAGGGTCATAGACGCCGCACGGGAGGTCGCAGTGGGCCGAGACGGCCTTTGGCGTGCTCACGGTGTCGGCCAGTGCAAGAAGGCGGTCGATAAGACGCATGATGTGTTCTCCTAGACGCTCGATGATCAGTGCCACACGGGGTTACGTACGGCACACTTAGGTGATGACAAAGACTGTAGCCACCAATAAGTCGCTGCGTGCCAAAGGTCTCGTCTTCCTTGTATTGGTGGCCTTAGGTGCTCTGGGCAAGTGGGGTTTTGAACGCTGCGAAGTCGACGGCCCCTCAATGCTGCCCGAATTTCAACCAGGCGATCGAGTCCTCCTTCGTCGACGCCGGCCTCGAGCTACGTTGCGTCCAGGCACGGTGGTGGCTTTCACGGACCCTCGACCGCATCACGACAAATTGCTGATCAAACGAGTGGTTTCGATCGACGATGGTGAAGTTGAGGTCTTGGGCGACAACCCCGTCTCATCAACAGATTCGAGAACCTTTGGCCCCGTTCCCCTTGAAGACATCACCTGGATCGTGCTTCGTCGCTATGCACGAGCCAGTGATGTCGCTCATGCTCGATAGGGCGAGCGAAGCCCCCGTCTACGCTGAACGACATGGCAACGGACCCCACTGAACGACTGCGAGAGCTTGGTTCGTTTATCCGTGAGCAACGAGCGTCCGCACGCCTCTCTCTCCGTCGACTTTCAGAACTCGCAGAGATTTCAAATCCGTATCTCTCTCAAATTGAGCGCGGACTTCGTCGACCATCGGCAGAAATCTTGCAGCAGATTGCCAAGGGCTTGGCAATTTCGGCCGAGACCCTTTACGTTCGTGCCGGAATTTTGGATTCAGACAGTGGCGTTGATCTTGAAGTTCACATCCACGCCGATCCCAAGTTGACTCCTGCGCAGCGCCAAGCACTGATTCAGATCTATCGGTCGTTTATTGCGGAAGGGGCAGAGGCTCCCGAAGCGGAAGGTGCGGAAAAGATCGAGCCTGAAGGCGAGAATTCACAGGCCTCCAGTTAGGCTGGCACTCGCGATGAAACGCCTCGCCATTCTTTCTCTGCATACCTCGCCTCTGGCCCAGCCAGGAACTGGTGACGGCGGCGGCATGAATGTCTACGTTCGCGAACTTGCTGCCGCTTTAGCCCGAGTAGGAAACCGCTGTGACGTGTTTACCCGAGCAGAGCATCCTGAAGAAGTCGGATCGATTGACGTCGAGCCAGGTTTTGTGGTGCATCGAGTTGCCGCAGGACCACTTGAGCCGTTGGCAAAAGAGCAACTCGAATCAGTGGTCCCAGAATTTACGGACCGCGTGTTGACGGCAATGACGACGCCAAGCGGCTTGCCGATCCCTGAAGATGAGGGCGGTCCCTACCACGCGGTGCATGCCAACTATTGGCTGTCGGGAGTAGCGGGTCACGTCATCAAACATGAACTCGATATCCCTCTGGTGTCGACCTTCCATACCTTGGACCGCGTCAAGGCCGAAGCGATGCCCGAAGAAGTGGTCGCAGATCTATCTCTTCGGCGAGCTGAAGCAGAAGCGACAGTGATCGGGTGTTCAGATGCGGTGCTGGCTTCGTGTGACGTCGAAGTTGCGCAACTGATCGAGCTCTATAACGCGGACCCTGCCCGCGTGGCCATCATCCCTCCTGGGGTCGATCACGCATTCTTTGGTCCCGGCGATAGGGAACAGGCTCGTCGAGCCTTGGGATTGCCGGCGACTGGTTCGCTCTTGCTCTTCGTTGGACGGATCCAACCTCTCAAGGGCGTGCACTTGGCTGTTGAGGCACTGGCACAACTCGTAGGGATGGGCACTGATGCTTCCCTCGTTATTGTTGGTGGGCCCAGTGGCACCCTCGGGGAAGCAACACTGCGCGACGTCCACGACCTCGTGGAGCGTCGCGGACTCAGAGATCGAGTGCTGTTCCGGCCACCTCAGCCGCACGAGTTGCTTTCTTCGTACTACCGAGCTGCTGATCTCACCTTGGTGCCATCGCGTTCGGAGAGTTTTGGTCTCGTGGCGTTGGAATCTTTGGCGTGTGGGACTCCCGTCGTGGCTTCTGCAGTGGGTGGCTTGTCAACGTTGATTCAAAATGGCGTGACCGGTGCCTTGATTGACGGATTCGATTCGGCGCTCTACGCAGCAGCAGTGACAGAAATCCTGAGTGAACCGCTCCGTGCGACGCGCTACTCAACGGCGGGCGTTCTTGACGCACGCCGATACACGTGGCGTGCCGCGGCAAATCAGTTAACTGAGCTCTTTGACGCACTCGTAGCTCGCCGACTCGTGAATTGCATCTAGGAATGCCTCGGGTTGATCTGTCAGAAAACGAAGAGCGAGAACAAGTCGTTGCTGTTGTTGATGCATGGACGCAACGAGAGCTTGCTTCCGAAGGGCCCCTCATCGCAGTTGAAAAGATGGAAGTTACCGATGGCACGGCGACGCATCGCTGGTTGTTGCGATTCAAAGGTGACGAAAAAGATTTCATTACCTTGTGGCTGACCTACCACCAACGAACGCTGCACTATGAAACGCAATTCATGCCAGCACCTGAGGCGAACGAACTCGAAGTGTTGCAGTATCTCTTTCGTAAAAACGCACAACTGCTGCAAATGTCGTTCGCATTTGGTCCAGAAGACGCGATTTACCTCGTTGGCCGAGTGCCGGCATCACTTCTTGACGACGACGAGCTCGACCGCATTACCGGTTGCTCATTGCTCTACGTCGACGATTTTTTCCCGACGGCCATGACGTTGGCCTTTCCGGGGCTCTATCGCCGACGTCGTCGCTCGTAGTTCGCACTTCGTGCATGGCATGAGCCGCCGATTCGCCTTGGCACAAGGCGACCGGTTCACTTTCTCTCCGTCACACATTTTTGGTGCGGTGTACTGCCCAACGTCCCGTAATCGGGTCATCGACCGAGTGTGACCTTGTAGCGTTGTGGCCATGGTTGCAGAGCTTGTCCTTGTTGGTGGCGGCAGAATGGGCAGCGCTTTGCTCGAGGGCGTGTTGGCCTCAGGAAGGATGGCCGCATCCTCAGTCGTGGTTATTGAACCCGATGCCGAGCGCCGAGCATTGCTACGAATTGCCCACGATGAACTTGTACTCCTCGACAGCCCAGAGTTGGAGCACATCGGTCCTGAAACAAGTGCCATTGTCGCCGTCAAGCCTGAAATTGCAGAATCTGCCACTCGCTTGATCGGAGCTCTCGGCGTTCGTCGTATCCTCTCGGTTGTCGCCGGCATAGCTTCGGCTCGCCTCGAAGCCACCCTGAGTGCACCGATTCCTGTGATCCGGGCCATGCCCAATACCCCTGCCCTTGTCGGTGCCGGCGTGACGGTCATTTCAGGCGGAAGCCACGTGACCAAAGAAGACCTTGATTGGGCCGAGGACTTGTTGTCATCAGTTGGCAAGGTTCTGCGGCTCCCAGAACGCCACCTCGATGCCGTCACTGGCGTCTCAGGCTCCGGCCCGGCGTACATTTTCTTGGTGGCAGAAGCAATGATCGAAGCGGGAGTCACCGCCGGCTTGCCCCGAGAAGTCGCCGTCACTTTGGCTACGGAGACGATTCTCGGCGCCGGCAGAATGATGGTCGAATCAGGCCACAGCCCCGAAGAACTTCGTGCGCAAGTGACCTCGCCAGGTGGGACAACCGCGGCAGCGATTCGTTCCCTCGAGGCTCGGGCAGTCCGCTCCGCCTTTCTTGAAGCGGTCATGGCTGCTTCTGAACGTTCAAAATCACTCGGTCGCTGAGTAATTTTGAGCAAAAGAGAGCCATTTCCCAGCGATTTGGTGCTGTCGTAGGCTTGGAAGAATGGAAGGTCCACACGGCATGACTGCTCGTCCGCTCCCCGAGCCGACTGTGGCGCGCCTGCCTATCTATCTGCGTATCGCAGAAGAGCACTTGCGCCATGGCAGCACAACGTTGTCTTCCGAAGACTTGGCTCGAGATGCCGGGGTCAACGCAGCAAAAGTCCGAAAGGACCTCTCTCTTCTTGGCTCACTTGGGACACGAGGCACGGGCTATGACGCTGCCTCGTTAATCGACGCGCTCGATGCACTCCTTGGCATGGCTCGAGACTGGCCCGTCGTGATCGTCGGTATTGGCAATCTCGGCCGGGCGTTGATTAACGCCAGAGGATTCTTCACTGGTGCCTACCGATTGGTTGGCCTCGTTGATGCGGACCCCGCTGTGATCGGCGAGGAACTTGGCGGCCGGCGCGTGGGGACCTTCGCACAAGTTGCTGCAGAACTCGAAAGCGCTCCTGCAATTGGCGTAATCACGACGCCCGCAAGTGCGGCACAAGAGGCGGCGAATGAACTTGTTGCCCTTGGGGCTCGGTCATTGTTGAATTTTGCTCCTCGGGTACTCGAAGTTCCCGAGGGCGTACAAGTGCGCTACGTGGACCTTTCAATGGAACTTCAGATCTTGAGTTACCACGCCACCCGTACTGATGCGCAAAGTGCGGGGCTGCTGGCCACAGTTGGCGTCGAGGCACAGGCTCTTGATGCCGTCGACTGGGCTGAGGGCGGAAAATAGGAGAAGATGGCCACGTGTCTGTTGTTGTGATTGGCCTTGAACACTCCCGAGCTCCTTTTGAATTGCTCGAACAAGTCGTCATTCCTGATGCAGAAATTGGCAAGGTCCTGACTGCACTCAGTGCGCAGGAGAATTTTCGTGAAGTCGCAGTCGTCTCGACCTGTCTTCGCACTGAAATTTACGCCGTGGTTGATCGCTTCCATGATGCCGTCGACGATGTACTGAGCTTGCTCGCCGAGCGATCGGGTGTGAGTCATGACGTCTTAGAAGAGCATCAATCAGTATTTTTCGATCGTGGGGTCGCATCGCACCTCTTTAAGGTTGCCGCTGGAATTGAATCTGCGGTGCCAGGCGAGTCTGAAGTGCTCGGACAAGTTCGACGTTCAATGGAACGAGCCGTTGACGAAGGCGCCATCGGCCCAACGCTCACGAACTTGTTTCGCGCAGCGGTCTCTGCTGGCCGAAAAGTCCGGACTGAAACCGGAATCGCACGCGGGACAATGTCGTTCTCTCATGCGGCGGTGCAACTCGCTCAGGCCCAATTGGAGTCTGAGCTCGAATGTTCGAAAGTCATCGTTCTTGGGGCAGGGGACCTCGGCACCGGCACACTTGGAGCGTTGATTGACCCGCGCATGAAGTATCGGCCAAAAGAAGTGGTGCTCATCAACCGCACTCGTGAAACTGCCGAAGAAGTGGTCGCAGGGCTGACTACTGATCTGAACGTGCGTGTTGCCTCGCTGGAAGATTTGAGCAGGGAACTAGCAAAAGCCCGCCTTCTCATCACTGCTATCGAGACAGAAGCCCCTGAGATTCATGAAGCCGATCTGAGCGACGAACCGCTTCTCATACTTGACCTCGGCATGCCGCGCAACGTTGCTCCTGAAATTGGGCAACGTGGCCATGTGGAGGTTCTCGATATTGGGCATCTCCGTGCCGTTGTTGAACAAGCGCGAGAAGAGCGCCGGAGTGAAATGACCGCGGCACAAGCAGTCGTGAATGAAGAAGTTGAGCGCTACATAGAAGACCAGCGTGGGCGTGGTGCTGCTCCCATCGTCGTCGCTCTCCGAGAGCATCTCGATACGCTTCGTGAAGCGGAACTTGACCGTCGAGCCACGGAACTTGCCGCACTTCGCCCTTCTGAGCGTGAGGTCGTTGAAGCGATAACGCGCTCACTCGTTGCCAAGATCGCCCACGGGCCAACGGTTGCATTGAAAGAAAGCGCCGGGACTGCCCGAGGTGAGCGACTTGTCGAGGCAACACAGCAACTCTTTGATTTGTGAGCACGAGATGAGTTCGCACCTTCGTCTTGCGACGCGCGGCTCGCCGCTTGCCCTGCACCAAGCAGAGTTTGTGGCGAGTCGACTCATTGAGACCATCCCGGGGACGACGTGTGAACTTGTCATCGTTGAAACGTCGGGGGATGCGAATACAGCGACACCTCTCAGCGTGCTTGGTGGACAAGGAATTTTCGCCAAAGAGGTGCAACTCGCAGTTCTCGACGGCCGAGCCGACATCGCAGTGCACTCAGCAAAGGATCTTCCCTCGGCAACTCCACCGGGCCTTGAACTTGCGTGCGTGCCGCAGCGAGTTGATCCAGCTGATGCACTGGTTGGTCGCAGTCTGGCAGGTCTGGGCCCAGGAGCCACGGTGGCCACCGGATCGCCTCGTCGACGAGCGCTGCTCCAGGCGATGCGACCGGATCTCAACATTGTTGAGTTGCGGGGCAACATGGCAACTCGCTTTTCCAAGGCAGGACGAGACGGCATCGACGCAATCGTCGCTGCGATGGCAGCACTTGATCGCCTTGGTTCTGCGGACTTGATTGGCGAGCGACTCGATCCCGAATTCTTTACGCCCCAAGTTGGGCAAGGGGCACTCGCACTTGAAACTCGACAGGGAGATGCGCTCGGAGAGCTCCTTGGCCGCATCGACGATGCGACTGCACGTCAATGCCTTGTCGCGGAACGTGCATTCTTAGTCGGTATCGGCGCAGGCTGCTCAGTGCCCGCTGGCGCGTGGTGCACCTCAGATGGTGACCAGTTTCATCTGCGAGCCGTCATGGCGTCGAAGGAAGGGACGCTTGAGCGGGCTTCGCTGTTTGGGAGTGACCCCGCTGGCCTTGGCCTCGCTGCAGCGCAAAGTTTTTCCCACCTTCTGGTCGAGGGCGCATGACGTTGCGTCGCCTCGAAGGCCGACGCATTGTTCTGACGCGGCCCTCGGGAAAAGAAGATGCAGCGGAGGCGCTACTTGTTGCAGAGGGCGCACTGGTCACCCACGTTCCACTCTTGAAAATTATGGAACCATCAGACAAAGGTCAGGCACTCAGGGAGGCTCTTGACGTCTCAGGGCCACGGGGGTGGATCGCACTGAGTTCCGCATCGGCTGTTCCTTCGTTACTTGCAGCGGCGGGCAGTGCGGAGGCACTCGCGCACAAACGGTTTGCTGTGGTGGGCGAAGCGACAAAGAACGCGCTCGAGTCAGCTGGTCTCTCTGCCGCGATTGTGGGTGACGGTAGCGGTGGGGCAGGTCTTGCAGCGTGCATCGGTCAACCCGAAGAACCGGGTGAACTCATTGTGCTTGCGGTGGCGCAAGAGGCTCGCCCCGAACTGCCAACAGGGCTGCGACAAGCCGGATGGGAAGTGCGTGAGGTTCCGGCCTATTCGACGGAACCAACGCAACTCACTGCGGTTCGTGCGGTGGCCCTCGCTGCGGCAGATGTCGTCGTCGTGACGTCGCCAAAGGCAGCACAAGCACTCGCAGGCCATCTTGGCCAACGGCTTCGGGGGCGCCTAGTGGTGGCCATCGGGCCGACGACCGCCGAAGGTGCAGCCACAGCCGGATTCAGCAACCTCGTCGTGGCTGACGCACCGAGCCCTGAGGGCGTTCTTCGGGCAGTCCTGAAAGCGTGCGGGGTAACGACGCCCGATGCGTAGGCTTGAGTTTGTGGAACGTCCTCACCTTCGACCTCGTCGGCTCCGCCGAACTGCTGCTCTGCGACGCCTTGTGGCGGAAACACGGCTGAGCACTGCCGATCTGATCGCCCCACTGTTCGTCGCTGAAGGGGTGTCGGCCCCAGCGCCGATTTCGTCGCTTCCGGGCCAGTACCAACACAGCGTCGATTCGCTGCTGGCTGAGGTGACGCGTCTCGTCGATCTCGGAGTGAGCGCGGTCACTCTCTTTGGTGTTCCCCAGGTAAAAGATGCCAGGGGCTCAGGAGCCTCTGATGCCGAGGGGATCATGCAAGTGGCACTGCGTCGACTTGTCGCGGAACTTGGTGATGCGGTGGTCTTGATCCCCGATCTCTGCCTTGATGAATACACCGATCACGGACACTGCGGTGTTGTGGACGAGCAGGGATCTGTTGACAATGACAAGACAGTGGAGCGCTATCAAGAGATTGCGATTGCACAGGCACGTGCTGGGGCAGATCTTGTCGCCCCGAGCGGGATGATGGATGGTCAAGTGGGAGCAATTCGTCACGCGCTCGATGGGGAGGGTTTTTTCGACGTTGGCATCTTGGCGTATGCCGCGAAATATGCGTCTGCTTTCTACGGTCCTTTCCGCGAGGCAGTCGATGTTGAAATTGTTGGTGGCGGCGATCGACGCACCTACCAACAAGACCCCGCAAATCGGCGTGAGTCGTTACGCGAAGTGCTGCTTGACGTCGAGCAGGGTGCCGACATTGTGATGGTGAAGCCAGCGATGACCAATCTCGATGTCATCGCTGATGTGGCGAGCGCTGTCGATGTTCCCGTTGCCGCCTACCACGTCAGTGGCGAGTACTCCATGATTAAAGCGGCTGCCGAACGCGGGTGGATTGACGGCCCCGCTGCTGCCCTCGAGCAGCTCACGTCAATCAAGCGCGCTGGAGCCGACATGATTTTGACGTATTTCGCTGGCGAACTCGCAGAGGTCCTCGATGCCTGAACACTCAAATCAAGAGTGGTTTGACCGGGCACTCGCCGTCATCCCAGGTGGCGTTGATTCGCCGGTGCGTTCCTTCCGCTCTGTTGGCGGAACGCCCTATACAGTTGCGTCAGGTTCCGGGGCTTTTGTGACCGACGTTGAAGGCAAGACCTACATCGATCTCGTCCAGTCCTACGGTGCGTCGCTTCTTGGCCATGCCGACCCTCGAGTGGTTGCGGCCATTAGCGAGACCGCCCAACGTGGCTCCACCTTTGGAGCGCCGACACCTGGTGAGGTCTTGCTTGCCGAAGCCATCGTTGCTCGCGTCCATGGTCTCGAACAGGTTCGTTTCGTTTCTTCTGGCACCGAAGCTGTGATGAGTGCGATTCGGGTAGCTCGAGGGGCCACGGGCCGCGACAAAATCTTGAAATTCGACGGGTGCTATCACGGCCATGCCGACCACCTGCTGGTTGCTGGAGGCAGTGGCGTCGCACAATTTGGTCTGCCCGGCTCCGCAGGCGTGCCAGTCGCGTCGGTGGCTGACACCATCGTGGCTCCCTACAACGTGATTCCCACACTTGACGAAAGCGTCGCCTGCGTCATCGTCGAAGCAGTTGCTGCCAACATGAACTTGGTACGGCCAAAAGATGGTTTCTTAGAAGGCCTGCGTGCAGAGTGTGATCGAGTGGGCGCGCTCTTGATTTTTGATGAAGTCATCACTGGCTTTCGTGTTGCCCCAGGCGGCATGGAGGAGATGACAGGAGTGACCCCAGATTTGTGGTGTTTCGGAAAGATCATTGGTGGCGGTCTTCCCGTTGGCGCCTTTGGTGGCAGTGCCGCACTCCTCGAGGTACTTGCGCCGCAAGGGCCTGTCTACCAAGGAGGCACGCTCTCAGGAAATCCGTTAGCGATGGCAGCAGGTTTGACGGTGCTGACGGCAATGACGAGAGCTGACTACGACGAGTTGACGGAGCGTGCCCATGCCTTTGGGAAAGCTTTGTGTTCGGCAATTCGTCACGCGGGGCTGTGGTCATGTGTGCCTTCCTATGGCCCCTTGCTCGGCCTCTACCTCGGTCATCCAGGGGCCGAGTTATCGGCACCGTGCAATTACGCCGAAGCAAAAGAAATCTGTGGCACAGAACTTTATGCACGTTTTTTCCATGCAATGTTGCGACGAGGTGTGGCACTCGCTCCAGGTGCGTACGAAATCCTCTTTGTGTCGATGGCGCATTCCGAGACGCTCTTGAACGAAGTCGTTGAAAAGGCTGCTGATGCGGCGGCCGAACTCGTCGCCGGATTGACGTGAGCAACATGGACGAGACGCGTACCATCGTGCAACTCCACGCCACTGGTGTCCTCGTCGCAGGTGCCACCGGCCCTTTGGTACGCGCACAAAGTTATGAGATGACCGTTGATGCAAGCGGCGTCACGCTCTCTGGAGGCGAACCCGTCGCCGCATGGCAGATCCCGTTTACCGCGATGATGAACACCGCGGTTCAACGATCTGGAGACGTGGTGGTGATGGGTGCGTGGGTGGCAGGTTCGTACGTCACGTTCTCGATTCCTGAGGCACAACTCACTGGAGGATCAGCCCAAGACCTTGAAGTCCTTGTTGCCACGGCGGCAGGCCGTGCACCTCTGGTGCTTCGGAAAGAGCCAAAATCCTCGCGGAAAAAGTGGTGGGGATTCGGGATTGCTGGAGTGGTGATCCTCGCAATCGTTGTCGTGTCACTTGTGGTGACGACAAGGTCGCAAAACACTGCGAAGCCGACTGCAGCACAACGTGCAGCGACGGCATCTCGCAATCTGGCACTCAGTGACCTTCCCGCAAGTTGGGGCATCGATGATCCGACGACTGCGCCTCTTGCAGGCTTGCTGGAGACCGGCTCATCGACGAAGCCGACGCCGGCAGAAAAGGCCATGCAGCGTGCCATCGTGTCGGCGTATCAAGCCTGTATGGGTGTCAGTAACGAGAAGGATCGAGTCTTTGGGGCCGCTGGCGTGACGCCTCCGATCCAGATTTCGTCGTCGCCGATCGGCTATCTCGATGGTTCCACGTACCTCGAAGTGGGCACGTCGACGCAGCGGTATGTGTCGAGCCAATCGGTGCAGGCTGACCTCGTGCAGTTACGCTCGGAGAAGTTTCCTCAGTGTTTTGCAGAAGCCATTGGGCGAATGAGCTCAGCTTCGACGACAACCCAAAATCCCACGCCGACACTTGAGGTGAGTCCACAACACCTCCCACAGGTGCTCGGAGTTTTCACTGCAGGGAGCAACGTCACCATTGCGGTGCCTGACGGCACGGGCTCGACAGTTCCTGCAGAACTTGGTGTCAGCATCTTGGTGACAGGAAATTACGAACAGACGCTGTATACCTTTGCCACGCCAGGATCATTCCCCCCGGCGTTAAGAAATCAGCTTGTTCAAGTTTTGGGTGCCCGGCTGCTCGGGACGAATAACTCCTCGGCAATCTGACGAGGCACTCGAGGCGGTCTTAGGCTACTGAACTCAGCGGAGTCTTTGGATCATTAAAGAGCGCGGCAAGGACTCTGTCAGGAAGGATCTTTCCGAGCGACGCCATCAATCGATAGCCGACTTCTGCGGGACCCAATTCATCAGGTCGCATGAGATTGGCCATTAAGGCAAGGAGTTCGCTCATCAATGTCTCAGAGCGCATCCCAACGCTGACGCACAAGGCCATCAACTTTGGTTCGGAGATCAAGCGAACGAAGGCACGTGCCACGTCGTAATAGGGACCGTAGGCCTGCTGAATTCGCTCCTCGTAGTGGGCGAGTGCATCGGCGCCCCCACCCGAGAGCGACTCGCCAATGGATGCTGCGGCGAGGCGGCCGGTTTCGTAACCGTAGGCAATGCCTTCTCCGTTGAAAGGGTTAATTGAACCTGAGGCATCACCGATGACGAGAACGTTGGTGCCGGTTCGCGGCCCCACGGAGAAGCCCATGGGGAGGCGACCACCAGTCGCCGGGCCTTCTGCCGTCTCTCCTGAGATTTCCCAGTGGTCAGGAGCAAAATCGACGAAGGTGTCCATCAATTTGGTGGTGTTGACACCCTTCCAACGACGATCGGTCGACAAGAGACCGACGCCAACGTTGATGCGGCCATCGCCAAGGGGGAAAATCCATCCATAGCCAGGAACCACATTTCCTTCGCTGTCGCGGATGTCAAGGTGCGACTCAATGTAGGGGTCTTCGGAGAGCGGTGAACGGTAGTACCCGCGAATGGCCATACCCATGGGCCATTCGCGACGGCGCTGGGTTCCAAGGCTTCGCCCCATTCGAGAATTCGCACCGTCCGCGATGACGACAACTTTGCCGCGGAGCTCCTGAGTGACCCCGGTGGCCTTGTCTTTGATGAGGACGCCGCTCGCTCCCGCCAGGGTTCCCTCTCGCGTCGGTGCCGTGAGGTCGAGGATCTCAAGGGCCTCGGTGCCCGTCAGGAGTGTGGCTCCTTTGGCTGCGGCATTTGATGCGACGAGGCCATCGAGGTCAAACCGTGTGACGCAGTAGCCATAGTTCGGGAAATGAGGGTGCTCTGGCCAACGCATCTCGAGGTGTTGGCCAAAACCGTAGGAACGTAGCCCGTCGTATTTGTGTCCGTTGGCCGCCACCTCAGCTTCAAGACCCATGTCTTGAATCTGGCGTACCGAGCGCGGCGTGAGTCCATCGCCGCACGTTTTTGCGCGAGGGAAAGTCTTTTTCTCGACGACGGCA
>Ga0164296_1002335_pt1 | contig 19043 bp, 13 predicted proteins | sample GEODES057metaG_FD_113533 | JGI IMG/M metagenome (GOLD analysis project Ga0164296, IMG submission 113533) | Dystrophic lake water microbial communities from Trout Bog Lake, Wisconsin, USA - GEODES057 metaG | ecosystem: Environmental > Aquatic > Freshwater > Lake | place: USA: Trout Bog Lake...
AACACAAAGGCTTGGTAACAAGAGGCTTTGACGCCGTCTTTCACGACATCCCCCACCTTGACTTCCGAAATGTGCACCTCCGAAACCTGCGGTCGACGGGTTCGCACCGTGTCCTTGGTGGGTGCATAGTCGCAGTCAAAAGTAATCACCGCCCCGGCGGCCGAAGCCACGGTGCGGGTGCGCAACGGGGAGCCTGGCAATGAGCTGTAAAAGGACGGCGTGGTTTGAACCCCATTGGGCAATTGAATGCGGCGCACATAAAAATGACGCAAATAGCCACCGCGGTTCATATTGGTTTTCAAACGAATCGCGGTGTTCAAGGGGTTGGTCTGCCAATGGCTGTTTTCCATCAACAAGTCCTGCACAAAAACCCGCTCGATACCGGCGGCCATCTCACTGCCCAAAGTCACCGCACCGTGGCCGCTGTGCATGGTGCAGTTTTGAATCACGATGTCTCGGGTTGGCCCGAATTGAGTGTCTAAATCTTTGCCCGCTTTGATCGCTATGCAGTCATCGCCGGTGTCGAATAAACATTTTTCAACCAAGACTTGGGTGCATGACTCGGGGTCAAAACCATCGCTGTTTGGCCCCAGGCTATTGGCGTGCACACCGCGAATCACCAAACCGTGGCAATTCACGGGATGGTGTTGCCAAAAAGGCGTGTTGGTGACTTGGTAGCCTTGCAGCAAGACGTCTTTGCAATCCAACAAATGAATCATGGCGGGGCGCAAATAGTGCCCCAGACCAAACACCCGCTTGAGCGGCTCGACACCGGCCTCAGAGAGCACTGGCAAAAAATACTCGTCGGCCATCCAACGACGGCCTTCACCCAAAATCATCGCCTTTTGTTCAACCGACAACTGAGGGGCCAAAACCGCCAAGGTATTCTCATTCAGCGAGTTGGGGCTGTCGCAAAAGGGTTGATCGCTCCCCGCGGTTCCATTGCCTTTCCAAGACCACCAAGCCCCTTGCCCCGGGCCCATCGGCATGCCGCCTTGGCCATTCAGTATGCTGGTCCAGTCTTCGCCGGTCAGGGCAATGTGTTCTTGACCATCGGCATAAATCATGGAGGCAAAATTCAAACAGTCATTGCCTTGCCAACGGGTTCTCACCAAATTGCCGCGTGGACCGCACGCATACTGACCATACTTGGCGTAGTCCTCCGGTTGGTTACTGAAATAGACCTGCGCGCCCGCTTTCAAATGCACATGCACGTGCGACAAGAGCACGATGGGGCCAGCGCAATACCAAGTCCCAGCCGGAATCACGACACGACCGCCCCCTTTTTCGTGGCAAGTCTGAATGGCTTTGGCAAAGGCTGGGTAGCAGTCAAATGAGCCTGGCACGGGTGTTTTTTGCAGGGCTTTTTCATGGTGGCCAATGAAGCCCATCACGGAGGTGAGTTCGCAAGGCTTGGCACCAAAACGGGTGACTTCAAAGTCTTCGTCTCTGAACGGGGTGGGCTTGCTGAGGCGCGCCACGATGTCAGCCGCTGCTTGCCAAGGATCCAATGGATTCGTTTGTGTTTTCGTTTGCGTTATCGTTTGCGCCGTTGCGGTGATGGGGTTGGCCCCGAGGGCCAAACCAGAAGCCCAAAGGGCAGACGCGTTTGCCGCGGCTAAAAAATCTCGTCGTTGCATCAAAGTCCTTGATTTTGGTATTCGGCCAAAAAAATGGCGGCCGTGGGGTCTGGGTTGGTACCAACCCAACTTAGATCATCGTTGGGAAAAGCCTGCTCAAGGTTTTTCAGAAAACCGTCTCGGTCAAATTGAGCAGGTCGAAAGGTCAGCTTGCCTCGTTGGTTCCAATCGGCCCAAGGATGGGTTGGACTCAAATGGGCGCCGAGTTGGGAGTTCATGACCACCACCTTGCCCACGGTTTTCAGGGTTTCAGGTCGAATCGTCCCTTGCGAGCCATTGAACCCATCGGCCTTGGCCAGTTGGCATGCATAGGACTCGATCGACATGGGGCCATAAGGCGTGCATTTCTGGTTGTGAAACCATTGCCGCGCCAAGCGATAGCGCCCCTGCAAAGCAAGGGGACTGCCGTCGTGGGTGAAGTTAACTTGGTCAAAAACAAAGCCGTAACGGCTGTCCAAATGGGTGCTGGGTGCGGCCACATACGCTTGATCGCGACTGCCCAAGGTCTTGACTTCGGAGCGGTAAAAGTAAGCCGTTGCATCACCGAATATAAAGTCAACATCGCCTTGGATGAATGCGTTGACAAAGAATGAACGCGAGGTTCGACCGCCTTCGCGGGCCTTGAGGTACAAGGTGTCTTGCAGCGCCAACAAACGCACTTGGTCAAACACCGATCGATCGGCCCCGTCCACCATCAAAGCAACCGCCTGGTGCATGCCCGGGGGGATGGGATTCGGGCGAACATAGGCGTTCTCAACCGTCAAATTTTTCATTTGAAAACCCCTGTTTTGGGTCCACACCGTGGCGGAGCCAAAGGTGGTCAATAAGGGGCGCTCTTTGAGGCTGTCAAACATGGCGCGAATGTCGGCATCGGCCTGAGTGAATTCAGCGCCATGGCGTCGTGTCAATTCAGCGCCTGAGTCAGCGGCTTCTAATGAAGCGGTGATAACGGTGTCTTGGGGTTGAGCGCCCGCGCCGATTAACCAAATGGGTGCAGACAGGGGCGGCACATAAACAATTTCTTCGTAACGCCCTGGCTGAATCAGAATTCGGATGGGCGCCTGACGCCCTGTCAGTTTGGCCTCCTGAACCGCTCGGTTCACCGCCGATTGAATGGTTTTGAAAACCGACTTCGTGTTCGCTGAGGCACTGTTGCCTGATTTCAGCGCCTCGACGACATAGTCAACTTGAGCCCCTTTCTCGGCCCCTTTCTCGACCCCTTTCTGAATCACTTTCAAGTCTGCGACGCCGTTTGAAAGGGGATCCCAAGGGTCCAGCTGCTCGTGACCGGGCAGACCCGCATAGGACATCACCTCGCTCCATTTGAAGTGCGCTGCTTGCGCTGCACTTAACTGGGGACGCCCACTGGGCTGGCCCAATGAGCCAACACGGCCAATCGTCGGCGCTTGTGTCTTTGGAAATAAAGGAAATTGCCCCGCGCAACGGCCAGATTCAAGTTGCGTAAGGGGTCTGAATTGAATCACGCCTTGCGTTTGTGCATTCATCACTTGGTGATGACCCTGCCCCGTGAGCCACACGTCTTTGAATTGAACTTGAATCGGCAGGGCTGGGCTGTAACCCAACAAAGTCAAATCGCCAGGCGTCAAACTGGTGACGGTGTCGAGTTCGATCGCTTGAAAGATCGGGGGCAAGTCGCCGTTTGAAATTTTGTTGTAAAAAGCGGAAAAATCAATGGGCACTTTGACATCGCGCAGGCACACTTGCTCGTAGCGAATGCGTTCGACCAACCCACCACGGGACGCATTGCTTTTGATGCGCAGGCCTGAGGTGCTGCCCTCCATGCTCAATTGCCTGACCAACACATCACGAACCCCACCATAAGTTTCACTGCCTATCGACATCCCGTGACCGTTATAAAAATGGTTGTCGATGATCGATATTTTTTCGGCGGGTCCACTGGCGTTTGACTTGATCGCCACGCCGTCATCGCCCGTCGCAATGAAGCTACGGGTCACGGTGATGTTGCGCGATGAGATGGGGTCAATGCCATCGGTGTTGCGAGCGGTTGCCGGCGTGTCCAGCACAATGCCCCATGCTGTGAAGCCATCGACGCTGTTCAAGGTCACATGAAAGTTCGGCGAATTGGCCAGTCTAATTTGATAAAGCGTGAACTCTTTCGATTGGTTGACTTCGATCAGGCGAGGCACATTGTGCTCAGACACTTCACGTTGCGCGCGCCGCGCAATTTGCCACCAAGATTCGTTTTGCCCTTGCAAGGGCTGGCCGCCTTGGCCATCAATCGTCCCTTTGCCCATGATGCCGCTGTTGGCGGTGTTTTGTGCGGTGATGAAATTGTGGCAACCATGCCCTTTTTTGCCCACCGTTCCACACGTCTGTGCACCCCGGTCGTAACGACTGGGGTCGGTGCTGGCGTACAGCGTGACCCCCGAATCCACCACCAAGGTCACGCCAGTTCTTAATTGCAATGGGCCTGAGGTGAAGGCATTTTGTTCATTGCTCTGAACCAGATAGACGCTCCGTCCGGACGGGCAACGGTCAATGGCCCGTTGAATGCGGACTTGATCGTCATCGACTTTTTGCAATGGTCCCGTGGCCTGTGCCACCAAAACCTCACAGGCGGGAGGCACTTTGGGCTCGGTGACGTTTCTAGAATCTTGGGCTTGGGCGCCCAGAGACAAAAAGCCCAAAGCCAAAGTCAAAACCAACACCGCACGGCCACACAAAAAGGGGAAGTTCATGGCTTTTGAATTTGAAAATAGAGTGGCCACTCAGGCAAGGTTTTTCGCATCAGTTCTTCCATTTGTTCTGCAAAAAAAGCCGCTCCTTTGGGCCCCACATGGGTGTGATCAAAGGCGCTTTTTTGGGGGCTGTCAGGCTCGAGTTGGTTCAAGTCCACCTTGGCCGAGGTGACTGAGGCACTTGACTTGCCTGAGGCACCTATGGCCCCTGAGTGGCTTCTCTCTAGTGAGCTGCCTTGAATTTCAATCTGGTGTGCCGCCGGGGGCGGTTCAACAGCCAAGGTATCCGCCTGTGCATGGCCCAAGGTTTGGATGGCCGCTGAGCTGACTTGTAGCAATTCAAGCACAGGGACTTTTTCTTCCAACCCAACTTGGCGCGTGGCATCGGCCCAGGGTTCTAAATCGTGGACCAATTGGTCGCCCTTGAAATTGCGACGCGTCAAAGGCGTGGCCAACAAAGGCTGGCCGCCCAAAGCGCGGACCTCTTGCACATAGCGGCTGAGGTTGCGGGGAAATTCTGTCACCAAATCGGTGGATCGTCCGGGTTTGCCGGGTTGGTCGTTGTGCCCGAACTCAATCAGGACATAAGTTGGCAGTGTCCCTTGGGCTTGCTTCAACAAGTCCAGCACACTTTGCCAAGATCCTTCTGCACGGTAACTGCCCGAGCTGCGGCCATTTTTGGCCAAATTGATGCACTTCACTTGTGGCACAAAGCGGGCACACAGGGCATCGCCGTAACCATTCTTGGGCGCCAAAGTGGAATCACCCACCAAGATAACTTGGATGGGTGACAGATCGAGCGGTGAAGCCAAGGCCGATGTTGCAAACGCCCAGAGCCACACCGATATCAAGCCGGTCAACCAATCCCTTTTTGTATAGGCATTCATGTTGAGCCGGCCTGATTGGACCGCTGCTTAGAAGCGGTAGGTGGCCGTCATCAGGTACGAACGCAACAAGGGGCTGGCGTTGCTGCTGACGTAACCGTTGCTGTAGGTGCTCGAGTTGGTGGCGGGTGGCAAACGGTTGAACACGTTGTTGACACCCGCAATCAAAGTGAGGTCTTTGATGCCACTGTAAGCCACACTCAGGTTGACCAAGGAGTACGAAGGAATCGTGTGGTTCGAGCACGAAACACCATTCACAGTCACGCCGGTGCAGGTGTTTTGGTCCTGGTAGCTCGAGGTGAATAACTCTGTAACACGGGTAGTCCATGCCCCGTTCGTCCAGTCAGCGTGGAGGTTATGCCTCCAACGGAAACCCAGCGTCGGCGAGTTAGCGATCGGCGCGTTGGTGACGTTACCGAATTGGCCCACGTTGTTAACCCAAGCTGCGCCAGGCGTGACTTGGTTTTCAAAGTTGAGCAAATAAGTGCCGTCCAGACCGATGCCAAACTGACCCACTTCGGGGACCAGGAAGCGGTAGTTGCTGGTGACGTCGATGCCCGACTCGCGCAAAGAACCCAAGTTGGCCGTCACGTTGTTGATGTACAACAAGTTGTTATTGGCATCACGCACGAACAAATTGGAATACGCAGCTGGGTTAGCGGCCACGGCTGTCATGGGCAACGCATTGATCACGTTGTTCATGCCAATGTGCCAGTAGTCGAACGACAGGTTCAAATCCTTGGCAGGCTCAAAAACCACGCCCAAGGTGAAGGTCTTGGAGGTTTCTGGTTTCAACAAAGGATTGGAACTGGTGCGGGTCGGCAAGTTGTTGCTCTTGGTCGTGCCATTGATGGTGGTCGTCGCGCAAGAGGCGTAGTTGGTGCCTTGGGTCGTGCTGCCTGAGTTGTAACCCGACAAAGTGGTTTGCGGCACACCGTTGGGGCACAGCAAGGGGTCGTTGATGGCAATACCGGCGGTGTTCGTCGCACCTGGGGTTGAGTAGCCATGCGAGTCATTCATGCTGGGCGCACGGAAACCGGTGCTGGCGGCACCGCGGAAAATCACTTCTTGCGAAGGTTGGAAGCGGAAGCTCAGCTTGGGGTTGAAGGTGTTGCCCACGTCGCTGTAGTGGTCGTCACGCACCGCGCCATTGAGCGTCAACTCTTTGGTCACGGGGGCGTTCAACTCAGCAAAGGCCGACAAAACATTCCGGTTATCACCCGCCAGCGTGGGCGCGGTGTAACCAAAAGTCGAGTACTGGCCGGCAGCCAACTTCTGGTCGTGGAAGGTGCCATGCAAAGCATTGGCACCCAAAGCAACAGCCAAAGGACCGCCGTCCAACTCCATCAACTCACGGCTGCCTTGGGCATCCACACCGGTGATGGTGGTGCGCGCGCGGCGAACCGCTTGACCGTCGAGACGTGCTGCATCAAAAGCCGCTTGACCCGTGGCATTTTGAGTGGCCGAGAAGGGGTTGATCGATCCGTTCAAGAAGTCTTGTTGGAGCAGGGAGCCATCAAAAACATTGTGTGCCGCTGAAACGGTGCGGTCAGACGAGCCTGCAACAAACCCAGCCTTGTAATCCCAGCCCTCCAAACGGCCTTGGTCGTTCAAGACAAAACGTTGGTTGAGCTGGGTGTCAATTTGCTCAGCCAAACCACCGGGAGCCGACCACAACAGTGTGTAAGCGGTTTTATTGGTCGCAGCAGCCGAAAGACCCGAGATGGCAGGCACGCCACCTGTGCCGCCGGGGAACCAAGGGCTGGCGGTGGTGATGGTGAAGGCAGGCACTGAAGTGGGGTAATTGGCAGGCAAAGCAGAACCGGCCAAGGCGTTGAAAGTAGAGCCAGAACCTGCTGAAGTCGCCGGGTTCTTCAAGCTGTCGATCCAAGTCTGACCCCGGTTGTACTCAGCTGACAGGGTGTGGTCAGCCGAAATCTTTAAAGTGCCCTTGGTGTAAAAGTTTTCTTGTTGGTTGGGGAACAATGCCACGTTGTAGGCGTTGGGATCGACAATGCATCCACCCAAGCTGTTGCCGCTGGTGGCGCCTGTATAGCCCGGGGTGCAACCTGTTGACCCATAGGGGTTGTAATAAGCACTGCCGACCTTGATGTTGGCAGGGTTACCGTAACCCGATGAACCCACGCTGGTCGCCGCTGGGCTGCCCTGACCCAACATGGGGCGGTCTTTTTCAAGCAACAAGGCTTTTTGATGGTGATTAAAAGTGGCGTAAACGTTCCAGCCGTCTTTGTTCAAATCACCCGTACCCGCAGTGATGTTGAAGCCTTGCTCATTGCCACCGCCGCTGTGTTGGGGCTTGCCAGCTTGGCCCGAAATTTCAACGCCTTGGTATTGGCGTTTGGTGATGAAGTTGACCACACCGGCGATGGCGTCAGAGCCATAAGTTGACGACGCACCGTCGTTCAAAACTTCGACACGCTCCAATGCGCTGATGGGCAAGATGTCGATGTTGGCCAAACCGTCGGAGGTCGGCTCGTTGGACAAACGACGGCCATTCAACAGCACCAAGGTGCGGTTAGAACCCAAACCACGCAAGTTGATGATGGTGCCTGCGCCAGCATTGGAAGGCAGCAAGGACAGGGCTTGCGGCAAGGCTTGCAGCAAGTCGCCCAAGGTCGTGATGCCGGCCTTGGTGAAGTCTTCGGCCTTCAACACGCTGACCGGCAAAGCGGCTTCATTTTCCACGCGACGGATGCTGGAGCCCGTGACTTCAACACGCTCCAAGGCAGCGTCCTGTGCCTGGGCCTGTGAGCAAAGGCCCAACACCGCCATACCGACTGCGGACAGCAGGTGTTGTGATTGTCTCAAGTTCTTTTTCATATTAACGACTCCTTTAGTAAGATAAAAAAATTCAAGCAGCGACGACCGCACCGCTGGAATGGGTTGCCTTGAGCGCTTCTCGGGCGCCCTGGTTTTGAAGCATCACCAAATCCTGGGTGATGGCTTCGATCAAATCTTCATGCAGCGACAAGACGTCGCCCCACACATTCTTTTTGGCCATCCACGTGCTGACCATGTCGCGTGCGCTCAGCTCGCCACTGTCAAACCGCTCCCAGGCGGTTTTCCACCAGTCGAGGTGAGCGGCTTCATCAGACAAAGCAATCAAATCGCCTTTGTAGAGGTGCATGGTGGCGGCCAGGGCCAACACCATGTGGGGCGGCCAATGGCCCTGCAATTGGTGAAACTGACGCATCTGCGGCATCACCCGGACCGCAAATTTAGACCAGCTGTTCAAGGCAATGGAGGCCAATCGGTGTTGGATAAAAGGGTTGCCAAAGCGCCGCAAGACCTCGTTTGCAAACTCGGTCAACTCCTCTGCAGGCAAGGGCAGCGTTGGAATGACCTCATCAAATAAGAGGCCCTTTAAAAACGCCGCGACGGGCTCGTCTTTCATGGCCTGTCCCACGGTGCTGAGCCCTGCCAGCAAGGCGAGTGGCACCATGGCCGTATGGCCTGCGTTCAAAATGCCGACCTTGCGCAATTTGTAGGGGGCAATGTCATCAACCAGATGAATGTTCAAACCCGAGCCTGGCAACTTGAGCCATTCAGCCACTTTGGCGGGCCCTTGAATCAACAGCAAGTGGTAGTACTCGGTGGTCACCAAGAAGGGGTCGCGGTAGCCGAGTTCTGTTTCCAGTGTTGGCATTTCATCGGCGGGGAAACCCGGCACGATGCGGTCGACCAGTGTCGAGCAAAAGACACAGGCTGTTTGCAGCCAATTTTCAAAGCCAGAACCCAAGTCCCAGCGCTTTGCGAAAAACAACACAGCCGCTTTGAGGGCGTCGCCATTGTGGTCAATCAGCTCCATGGGCAACAACACCACGCCCGAGGCGTCAGAACCAGCAAAGTGCTCAAAACGCGCATACAACCAACGGGTTAACTTGGCGGGGAAAGCGCTTGGCGGTGCATCACTGAATTGATCTTGGGTATTGGTGGCAATACCGGCTTCGGTGGTGTTGGAAACCACGAACTGAATGTCGGGATTTTGGGCCAACAACAAAAAGTCGGCCATGTGGTGGCTGAGGTCCAGCTCGCGTTGCACGCAAGTGATCAGGCGGTGGTTTTGTACCGCCTGCCCCTGTTCGTCCAAACCACGAACCACGGTGGTGTAGAGGCCGTCTTGACTGTCCAGTAACGGGGCCGTTGAACGCGAGGTGGGGCGCACAATCACGACCCCGGCATTCAAACCACAACGTTCGTTCAACAGGTCGATTTGCCAATCGAAAAAGCCACGCAGAAAATTACCTTGCCCAAACTGCAAGACCCGGATGGGCAAATTAAAAGGCGTGGTGCGTTGAAGGGAGTTCATGGGCTTGCCGCTCACAGCGAAATGTCTTGACGCCAGAAAATGAAATCGTGTTGCGCCAATCGATCGGCCTTGGATTGGTAGCGACCACTGGCGGTGTCGATGACTTGGTTCAACAACGCTTTGGCGACTTCAGGAATGGGTTTGCCATCGACCACAGGGCCGCAGTCAAAGTCAATCAACTCGTTCAGTTTGGTCGCCACTTTGGTGTTGCTGGCAATCTTCAACACGGGCACGATGGGGTTGCCCGTGGGCGTGCCCAATCCCGTAGAGAACAGCACCACGTTGGCACCCGAGGCAACCATGCCCGTGACCGATTCCACGTCATTCCCGGGGGTACAAAGCAAGGACAAGCCCGGCTTGTCCATCAATTGACCGTAGTTCAGCACCGATACGATGGGCGAGGTGCCGCCCTTTTTCGCCGCGCCAGCCGACTTCATGGCGTCGGTGATCAAGCCGTCCCTGATGTTGCCAGGACTGGGGTTATCGGCAAAGTGGGTCCCCACGGCCTCGGCCTTGGCTTCAAATTCACGCATCAGCCCCAAGAAGCGACGCTTGTCGTCGTCGTGGACACAACGCTCGATCAAGTTGCCTTCGACGCCGCACAACTCAGGGAACTCGGCCAAGACCGAGGAGCCGCCCAAAGCGACCACCATGTCGGACACATAGCCCATGGTCGGGTTGGCTGAGATGCCCGAAAAGCCATCTGAGCCGCCGCATTTAACACCAATTTTGAGGTGCGACAAAGGCACGGGTTGGCGCACCACTTCATTCGCCTTGGCCAATTCTTTCAGGGTGTCTTGAAGCACCTGCTTCATCATCGCTTGTTCGCCGCCATCCCACTTTTGCTGCTCATAGATCAGGCAGGGTTTGTCAAAGTTCGGGTTGAGCTTTTTCAGCTCTTCTTGGAACATGCTGATTTGGGCGTTTTGACACCCCAAGCTGAAGACGGTGACGCCCGCCACATTCGGGTGGTCGGCATAGGCCGACAACACTTTGCACAATTCACGCGCGTCTGCGCGGGTACTCCCACAACCGCCGTTGTGGCTGATCATGCGCACGCCATCGACTTGGGGAAAGGGGCGCTGAGGCGCCGATGCCGCTCCCTGGCTTTGACCCAACAGGTCTTGGGCAAAGTTCGTCAACTCATCGTTGCCGTAGCCCAAACTTTTTTCCAAGGCCCTTTGCAACTGTTCGACGTTGCGGTTTTCGCAGAAGACCAAGGGGAAAATCAACCAATAGTTGGCTGTACCGACACGGCCATCGCTGCGCACCACGCCCTGGAAGGTCTGTTCACTGTAATCCGCCACCCAAGGGGGCGACCATTGATAGGGTTCGCTGGCGCCAATTTCGACCTCGGCCGCATAGTGGGTGAGGTTTTCAGTGGTCACCGCTTCGCCACGGCGAATGGGGCTCATGGCTTTGCCGACGGGCACGCCGTACAACTTCAAAACTTCACCGACTGCGAAGCTGCGGCGAGCAAATTTGTGCTTGCGAGCAACCGGTGTTTGGATCAGGTAGGTTTCACCCTCCCAATCGACGACTTCGCCGCTGGTCAGATCGACCAAGGCGACCAGCATGTCGTCCTCGGGTTGAATGCACAGCACTTTGCTGTTGTTAGGGGCACTCATAGACCGAAATAGTTTTTGGCGTTGTCGTAGCTGACACCACGCACAATTTGCGCCAAGGCATCGAAATCGTTGGGGGCTTCGCCGGCCTCCACCCACTCGCCCAACTGACGGCACAGCAGACGGCGGAAATAGTCGTGGCGCGGGTAGGACGCAAAACTGCGCGAGTCGGTCACCATGCCGACCGAGGTGCCCAGGACGCCGTGCTGCGCCAATACCTGCAGTTGGCGCAAGTTGCCGTCTTTGTGGTCGTTGAACCACCAAGCAGGGCCAAATTGCAATTTGCCAAAGGTATTGCCGTCTTGGAAGGCCCCGATCAAGGTGGACAGCACCTCGTTCATCGCCGGATTCAAATTGAACAGCATGGTTTTGGGCAACTGATCGGTGCCGTCCAGCGCATCCAGGAACGAAGCCAAGCCGGCGCTGTTGGTCATGTCTGAAACCGAGTCATAACCGGTGTCCGGGCCCAGCGCACCGAGTTGGCGGGTGTTGTTGTTGCGTTGCGCACCGATGTGCAAGCACATGGTCCAGCCCAATTCCGCGTAAGCACGGCCCAAAGCTTCTAGCAACAAGCGTTGGTAGACACCCAACTCGGCGTCGGTCAGCAAAGTGCCTTGGAGTCGTTTGGCAAACAAACGCTCGCCATCTTGGGGGTTCAAGACACCAGCCGCCAAGGGCGTGTCGATCGCATGGTCCGAAATGCGGGCACCTTGGGAGTGGAAGAATTCGAGGCGCTCAATCAAGGCTTTGACCAACTGATCAAAGCTGCCAATGTCCTTGCCCACGACGCCACCCAACAACTTCAGGTAGTCGAGAAAATCGTCGCGGTTGGCGCGCATGGCACGGTCTGGCCGATAAGCCGGCAACACCCGGGTTTTTAAAGCAGATTTGGCGATGTCGATGTGTTGCAACAAATCGTCAGCGGGGTCATCGGTGGTGCAGGCAATTTCGACTTTGGCTTGCTCCAAGAAAGACCAGGCGTCCATGTTGCTCAATTTGGCGTTGGCCTGTTCCCAAATTTTCGAGGCATTGCGCTCGTTGATGACCCAATCGACACCCAACAAACGCCTCAACTCCAAATGACACCAGTGGTGGATGGGGTTGCCCAAGGCCAAAGGCAGCACTTTGCAAAATGCACGGAACTTGGCCTCATCCGATTCGGGGCCGGTCACCAAACGCTCAGGAACGCCGGCACTGCGCATCAAACGCCATTTGTAATGGTCGCCCGACAACCACAACTCCGTGAGATTACGAAACTTCTTGCGCGCTGCAATTTCGCTTTGCTGCAAGTGCGAGTGGTAGTCGATGATGGGCAAATCCGCCGCCACTTGTTGGTACAAATCCCGCGACAACGGGGTGGTTAGCAGGAAATTCTGGTCAATAAAATCAGCCATGGTCTGTCAAAAGGAATCCAAACGAGAGTCAGCTCCTGATATATCAGAAGCGCATGATTGGTATTATAGACAGATATTTCAGTTTTATGTACTGAAAACACCTAGGTGTAAACCAGAATAAAAGCCCCTGACTGGGCGTAAAAAAACCCACTTCGCCGAGGCGGGTGGGTTGCTGAAAAGTGGTGCCGGATGTCGGATTTGAACTGACGACCTACCGCTTACAAGGCGGGTGCTCTACCCCTGAGCTAATCCGGCAAATTTTCAAGAATCAAATTCTAGCAGTTACTTGACCCGTTTTAAGGTGAACTTGCTGCCCCCAGCGCTTGGCGGCGGCGTTTCTGACGGGTTCTCTTGGCTGGATAAAACCGACAAGGGCACCCGGGTGGGTGAGGTGCCAGCGCCAGGGGTTGGCGCCGTGGTGAGGTCAGGGGAGCCCGAAGTTGCAGACGAGCCGGATGACCCTGAAGCGGAAGCACTCGGGGCTTCTACACCCGGGAAGGCCATGCCTTGCCCATTTTCTCGGGCATAAATGGCCAAAACGCGACCCACGGGAACCACAATGTCGCGGGGCACACCGCCAAAACGGGCTTTGAATTCAATGAAATCGTTGCCCAAGCGCAAGTTGCTGGTCGCATCGATGCTGACGTTCAAAACAATTTCGCCGTTTTTGACGAATTCACGCGGCACTTGAACCCATTCGTCGACCGACACCGCCAAGTAGGGGGTGAAGCCGTTATCCGCACACCACTCGTGCAGGGCACGAATCAAATACGGGCGGGTTGAGCTGATTTCAGGGGCGTTCATCATCGGCGGCTGTCTTGTAGGCACAAATTTACTTGCGCATGACCTTTTCGGAGGGCGTTAACGCTTCGATGTAAGCCGGGCGAGAGAAGATGCGCTCTGCGTATTTCAGCAAAGGGGCTGCGTTCTTGCTCAACTCGATGCCATAGTGGTCCAAGCGCCACAACAAAGGCGCAATGGCCACGTCGAGCATGCTGAAGTTTTCGCCCAGCATGAACTTGTTCTTCAAGAAAACAGGGGCCAATTGGGTCAGGCGGTCACGGATGTGGGCGCGGGCCTTTTCAATGGCTTTTTCATTGCCCTTGGTCACGCGGTTTTCCAGCGTGCTGACGTGCACAAAAAGTTCTTTTTCGAAGTTCAGCAAAAACAAACGCACTCGGGCGCGGTCGACCGGGTCGCCGGGCATCAATTGGGGGTGAGGAAAGCGCTCGTCAATGTACTCATTGATGATGTTCGATTCGTACAAAATCAAGTCGCGCTCGACCAAAATCGGCACTTGACCGTAGGGGTTCATGACACTGATGTCTTCGGGCTTGTTGTAGAGATCGACGTCGCGAATCTCAAAGTCCATGCCTTTCTCAAACAAGACAAAACGGCAGCGATGAGAAAAAGGACAAGTGGTGCCCGAATACAAAACCATCATGGTCAAAACTCCTAAAAATTAAAAAGAGTGGGCCGCACATGACGAGCCCACTCTGCGCTGCCGTCGCCGCGGTTCGCGGCGCTGTAGACAGGGAATGACAACTATATTACTTGATGTCTTTCCAGAACGAAGCGTTCAAGCGCCAAGCGATGATGGAGAAGCCCAACAAGAAGATCAAGACCCACACGCCCAAACGGATGCGGTGGTCTTCATTGGGTTCGCCCATCCATTGCAAATAGTTCACCAAATCGGCCACGGTTTGGTCGTATTGCAAAGGGGTTTGGGTGCCGGGTGTGATTTGTTCCCAGCCCTTGAACACTTCCACTTCGTGGCCATGTTCTTCTTCTTTCACGTAGACGGGGCGGCGTGAGCCTTGCAATTCCCACAGCACATGCGGCATGCCCACATTGGGGTAAGCGATGTTGTTCCAGCCGGTCGGACGGGTGTCGTCACGGTAGAAAGTGCGCATGTAGGTGTACAGATAGTCGGCACCACTGCCTGAATCGCTGGCGCGTGAGCGGGCAATCAAAGTCAAGTCAGGCGGATTGGCGCCAAACCAGTCTTTGGCCTGGCGGGGGTCAATCGAGGCCTTCATGGTGTCACCGAGCTTGTCGGTGGTGAACATCAAATTGTCTTTAATTTGCTGCTCGGTCAGACCCAATTGGGTCAGAGCCACGTAGCGGTTGAACGCAGCCGAGTGGCAGTTCAAGCAGTAGTTCACAAAGGTCTTGGCGCCGCGTTGCAGCGAAGCCAAGTCGTTGGTGCGCAGCGGGGCTTTGTCCAAAGCCACGCCTTCGTGGGCCACAGCCTGTCCAGCCATGCCCAATGCAGACACGGTCAAAGTGGTGGCCAAAGCCCATTGCATGAATTTTTTCAACATAGGATGTTCTCCGGGCTCAGTGGGCTTCAAAGGTGACACGATCGGGCACCTGCTTGAAGGTGCCAATTTGACTCCACCAAGGCATCAACAAGAAGAAACCGAAATAGAACAAGGTGCCGACTTGAGAAACGCGGCCACCAATTTCTGAGGGCGGTTGCACGCCCAAGTAACCCAAGACCGCAAACACCACCACAAAAACGGCGTAGAGGTATTTTTGCCAATCGGGACGGTAGCGAATGGATTTGACGGGGGCGTTGTCCAACCAAGGCAGGAAGAACAAGATCACCACCGCGCCGCCCATGACCACGACACCCCAGAACTTGGCGTCAATCGACAACATCATGGCAATCACGGCCACGCAGGCCACCACCGAGACGGCTTTCATGAAGCTGGGCATCTTGGATTTCAAGGCAGCGAACAAACCAGCACCGAAGACGCAAGCAATCAAGGCATACATCATTTCGCTGGTGATGGCACGCAGCATGGAGTAGAAAGGCGTGAAGTACCAAACCGGCGCAATGTGGTTGGGCGTCTTGAACGGGTCGGCGGGGATGAAGTTGTTGTACTCCAAGAAGTAGCCGCCAGCCGTCGGTGCGAAGAAGATGATGGCAGAGAAGGCCATCAAGAACACGCTGACGCCCAAAATGTCGTGCACGGTGTAGTAAGGGTGGAAAGGAATGCCGTCCAAGGGGTGGCCTTGGGCATCCTTGGGCGCTTTGGGGCCCTTGATTTCAACGCCGTCGGGGTTGTTAGAACCCACTTCGTGCAACGCAATGATGTGCGCCACCACCAAGCCCAGCAGAACCAAAGGCACCGCGATGACGTGGAAAGCGAAGAAGCGGTTCAAGGTGGCATCAGACACCACGTAGTCGCCACGAATCAGCAAAGCCAGGTCAGGACCGACAAAGGGAATGGCCGAGAACAAGTTCACGATCACTTGGGCACCCCAATAGGACATTTGGCCCCAAGGCAACAAGTAACCCATGAAGGCTTCTGCCATCAGGCACAGGAAAATGGCGCAACCAAAAATCCAGACCAATTCACGCGGTTTGCGGTAGGAGCCGTAAATCAGGCCGCGGAACATGTGCATGTAAACCACGATGAAGAAGGCCGAAGCACCGGTCGAGTGCATGTAGCGGATCAACCAGCCCCAAGGCACATCGCGCATGATGTATTCAACGGAGGCGAACGCCACCGCCGCATCGGGCTTGTAGTTCATGACCAAGAAAATACCGGTCACGATTTGAATGACCAGCACCAACAGGGCCAATGAGCCGAAGAAGTACCAGAAGTTAAAGTTTTTCGGCGCGTAGTACTCGGACAAGTGTTCTTTGTACAACTGCGAAGCCGGGAAACGGTTGTCAACCCAGTTCAACAACCGAGCGCCAGCCGATGCATTGGGGGAGATTTCTTTGAATTCAGCCATTTTTCAGTGCCTCATGCTTTTTTGTCATCACCGATCAGGATGAGGTCATCCGACAGGTACATGTGGGGAGGCACCGGCAAGTTGTCAGGCGCCGGCTTGTTTTTGTAGACACGGCCAGCCATGTCAAAGGTTGAGCCGTGGCAAGGGCACAAAAAGCCGCCTTCCCAATCGTCGGGCAGGCTGGGCTGTGGGCCCGTTGTGAATTTGTCGCTGGGTGAGCAGCCCAAATGGGTGCAAATACCCACCACCACCATGATTTCAGGCTTGATCGAGCGGTGCTCGTTCATGGCGTAAGGCGGTGTGTACTCGTCGGGATGGCGTTCCGACTTGGGATCGGCCAGTTTGCTGTCCAGCTTGGGCAACTCGGCAATTTGCTCGGGTGTGCGCTTGATGATCCAAACTGGCTTGCCGCGCCATTCGACGGTCATTTTTTCGCCGGGTTTGAGGCGAGAAATATCGGCTTGAACGGCAGCGCCCGCCGCCTTGGCTCGCACCGAAGGGGACAAACTGCTGACAAAGGGAACGGCGACTGCACCAGCGCCGACTGCGCCTGCACAGGCAGAAGTGATTAGCCAGGTGCGCTTGCTAGAGTCGATGGCCTGGGAATCGACTGAGGTGTCACTCATGGGGATCCTTGATGAATTACTCGGACGAACTTTCGCGGGCATTGTAACGGAGTGAATCCGCCTCTCACGGCTCTTGCGACAACTTTTGGGCCATTTTTAGCGCCTCGACCAAGCTGGATTCACTGGCCAAACCCGTTCCCGCCTTGTCAAACGCCGTTCCATGGTCGGGGCTGGTTCGCACAAAGGGCAATCCGAGGGTCACATTGACCCCTTCTTCGACCCCCAAGTACTTGACGGGAATCAAACCTTGGTCGTGGTACATGGCCACCACCACATCGAATTCGCCTGTATGCGGCGGCGAATTTCTGGCCCGCATGAAGACGGTGTCGGGGGACAGCGGCCCCACCGCATCCAGGCCCAGTGCCACCGCTTGCTGAACCGCCGGTGCAATGACTTCGATTTCTTCTCGGCCGAACAATCCGCCCTCGCCCGCATGCGGGTTCAAGCCCGCCACAGCGATGCGGGGCGCTCGTCCCAACAAACGGCTCAACGAGTCGTGCGTGATGCGCAAGGTTTGCAGCAAATTCTCTACCGTGACCGCCTCCAACGCTTGGCGCAGGGACACGTGGATGCTGACCAAGACGGTGCGCAGTTCGGCGTTGGCGAGCATCATGCGCACCGGGACCTCCGCAATGGAAAGACCAGAAAAGGCCGCCGCTTCGGCTTGTAGCAACTCGGTGTGACCGGGAAAGTCGACCCCGCCCGCGTGCAAGGATTCTTTGTGCAAGGGCGCCGTCACCACCGCCGACACTTGCCCCGCCAAAGCCGCTTGAGCGGCTTGCACCACGGCAGCAGCAGCTTGTTGACCTGCCAAGGCGCTGACTTGGCCCCAAAGGGGCAATGCGGCGTTCATTGGTTCGCTCAGAAGGGGCCAAACAGGCAGCACCTGGGGCGGGAAAACGGGCCAACCTGAGGTCATCCATTGACTTGGCTCCACCAACGCCACTTGCCATGGACTCGCCTCAGGCCTCTCTTTTGCGACGGCCGCCACCGCCCGCCGCATGACCTCGGGCGAGCCCACCACCACCACTTGACGGGTTAATGCCGGCTGGCTTAAAAACGCTTTAACGAGGGTCTCCGGGCCAATCCCGGCGGCGTCCCCTTGGGTTATTGCGACAGGAAGGGCGACAGGACGTGAGATAGGTCGGCTCATTTTTGGGGCAGTCATTCCCATTCAGGCCGGGTTGTCGATGTCAATGAATTCATGGTGAATGCCCAACTCCCGCGCCAAGGCATCGCCCAAGGCCTGCACGCCATAACGCTCTGTGGCATGGTGGCCAGCCGCCACATAGACCACGCCGCATTCGCGGGCGTAGTGGGTTTGTGGCTCCGACAATTCGCCCGTCAAAAACACATCGGCTCCCGCAGCGATGGCGTCTTCAAAATAACTTTGAGCCCCGCCGCTGCACCAGGCCACGCGTTTGATGGGGCGTCGGCTTTCGCCGACCACGACCGGTGTGCGCTTGAACGTTTTGGATACCCGCTCCACCAATTCGTCCAAGTTGGAAAAGTTGGCGTCGGCCATGCAGCCGAGTTGCTGGTCACCAAAGTAGGCATCACACTCCCAACCGAACAACTGACCGATGCGGGCGTTGTTGCCCAAATGGGGTTCGGCGTCGAGTGGCAGGTGGTAGGCCAGCAAGGAGACATCGTTGCTCAGCAAGCGTTGTAAACGCGGCTTCATCCAACCGGTCACGCAGGCATCTTGTCCGCGCCAAAACAGGCCATGGTGAACCAAAATGGCGTCGGCCTTGGCCTCCAGGGCCGCCTCAATCAAAGCCAAACTGGCGGTCACGCCGGTCACCAAACGCCGAATGTCATGGCGCCCCTCGACTTGAAGGCCATTGGGGCCATAGTCTTTGAATCGTTCTGGCTGCAAAATTCGATTCGCTGCCGCCAACAGGTCGGCGCGGGAAATGACGTTATCGTTGGGGTGCATGGCTGGACCAAGTCTGTCTTGAATTCAGGTTCGAAGAACCCATATGGGATGAATTATGAAACGCTTCTGGCTCATTTTCTCGCAAGCAGTCACGGTGCTGTTGGCCGCCTATTTTGTCTTGGCCACCTTGCAGCC
>Ga0164296_1002336_pt1 | contig 19040 bp, 18 predicted proteins | sample GEODES057metaG_FD_113533 | JGI IMG/M metagenome (GOLD analysis project Ga0164296, IMG submission 113533) | Dystrophic lake water microbial communities from Trout Bog Lake, Wisconsin, USA - GEODES057 metaG | ecosystem: Environmental > Aquatic > Freshwater > Lake | place: USA: Trout Bog Lake...
CAGTGGAGCAGGCGGTGGCGGTGGAGCAGGCGGTGGCGGTGGAGCAGGCGGTGGCGGTGGAGCAGGCGGTGGCGGTGGAACTGTGAGTTCGCCCGCAGCCGGATCCCCAGGACCGATTCCTCAGCCGTCCTCGCCGCCGGCGGTCATCAACCAGACGGTGGTGAACAACCACACCATCATCAACAACTTCACCGTGCAGAACCTGACGGTGGCGCAAGTGGCCGCACTGACTCCTCAGGACATCCAAGCCATTGCGGCAGAGGTGATCGCTGCGTTGAGTCCTGCGCAGATACGAGCCCTGACCCCGCGTGCCTTGCAGGCCCTGAAGCCAAGCCAGGTCCAGGCGATGACCGCCCGTCAGGCTACTGCGCTCAGCCCGAGCCAGGTCCATGCGTTGACGCCCGTCGCGTTCGGCAGTGCGTCCAGGGCGTTCATTGCCGGACTCCAGCCGAATGTGGCACGGAGCATCTCAATTGCTCAACTGAAGTCCCTGACAAGGGCCAATCTTCATAGTTTCTCCGCCGCCACATTCCGCAGCATGGATTGGTCGCAACAGCACACCCTGCGACTCCTGGCCAATCGTCTTGGCTGAAGCTCAGGGCGGGTGAAACCTCGCGGGAATCGACCGCCGGCCAGCCGATAGAGTTGGGTTCTTCCCCGGTAGCCGTCGCCAAACCTTGGAGTGCCCGTGGCCCGCGTCGTCGTCGACGTCATGCTCAAGCCGGAAATTCTCGACCCCCAAGGTCGAGCTGTCCAAGGAGCCCTGGGCCGACTGGGGTTGACCGGGGTTGCCGATGTGCGACAGGGCAAGCAGTTCATCATCACCATGGATGGCGATGTCGCCGGTGAGCGCCTGGAGCAACTGCACGCTCTCGCCGCGGAGTTGCTCAGCAACCCGGTGATCGAGAATTACGTCCTGCGCGTCGAGGCCGACGCGTGAGCCCTCGCATTGGCGTGGTGACCTTTCCCGGAACCCTGGACGATGGCGATGCCGCACGTGCGGTTCGCTTCGCCGGGGGAGAGCCAGTTGCCCTGTGGCACGGTGATGCCGACCTGAAATCCGTGGACGCGGTGATCCTTCCCGGCGGGTTCTCCTACGGGGACTACCTGCGCTGCGGTGCCATCTCTCGATTCGCTCCGGTCATGACTCCCGTGATCACCGCTGCTGGCGCCGGGATGCCCGTGCTCGGCATCTGCAATGGGTTCCAGATCCTGTGCGAGTCGCATTTGCTTCCCGGCGCGCTGACGCGCAATCAGTCCATGCACTTCATCTGCCGTGACCAGCGGCTGCGCATCGAGAACACCAGCACCGCGTGGACCAATGGGTTCGCGCATGGCCAGGAGATCGTGATTCCGTTGAAGAACGGGGAAGGCAACTTCAACGCAGACACCGCCACCTTGGATGAGCTCGAGGCAGAGGGCCGAGTCATCGCGCGATACGTGGATGTCAACCCCAATGGCTCGCAACGCGATATCGCCGGCATCACCAATGCTCGCGGCAATGTCGTGGGACTCATGCCGCACCCTGAGCATGCGATCGAGGATTTGACCGGGCCGTCATTGGACGGCCTGGTGTTCTTCAGTTCTGTCCTCAATGCATTGGTCGGTGCGTGATGGCAGACACCGTCGACAACGCCATCGCAGACCCCGAGGCGACACAGCCCTTTGCCGAGCTGGGCCTGAAGCCTGATGAATACCAGCGGATTCGTGACATCCTGGGCCGCCGGCCCACCTCATCGGAACTGGCGATGTACTCGGTCATGTGGAGCGAGCACTGCTCCTACAAGTCATCGAAGGTGCATCTGCGCCAGTTCGGCGAGAAGGCGCCGAAGACCGATGCGCTCCTGGTCGGCATTGGCGAGAACGCCGGCGTGGTCGACATCGGTGACGGCTGGGCAGTGACCTTCAAGGTCGAAAGCCATAACCACCCCTCGTACGTGGAGCCCTACCAGGGCGCAGCGACCGGCGTGGGCGGCATCGTGCGCGACATCATGTCGATGGGCGCCCGACCGATCGCGGTGATGGATCCATTGCGATTCGGTCCATTGGATGCGGCCGACACCAAGCGTGTCCTGCCGGGCATCGTGGCCGGGATCGGCGGCTACGGAAACTGCCTGGGCCTGCCGAATATCGGTGGCGAGGTCGTGTTCGATCCGAGCTATGCCGGAAATCCCCTGGTCAACGCCCTGTGCGTGGGCGCGATGCGCCATGAGGACATTCACCTGGCCAGCGCCAAGGGCGTGGGCAACCTGGTGATCTTGTACGGCGCCCGCACTGGCGGGGACGGCATCGGCGGGGTGTCAGTGCTGGCGTCTGAGACCTTCTCCGACGGGGGACCGACCAAGCGCCCCAGTGTGCAGGTCGGTGACCCGTTCATGGAAAAGCTGCTGATCGAGGCGACGCTGGATGTTCTGGGCGCGGGACTGGTGGAAGGCATTCAGGACTTGGGCGGTGCAGGCATCTCCTGCGCGACCAGCGAGCTGGCGTCCAATGGTGATGGCGGCATGCACGTGTGGCTTGACCGAGTGCTGTTGCGTGATCGGTCGCTGTCGCCGGAAGAGATCTTGATGAGCGAGTCTCAGGAGCGCATGTGCGCAGTGGTGACCCCGGCCAAGCTCGAGGAGTTCTTGGCCAAGTGCGCCAAGTGGGATGTGGAAGCCGTCGTCATCGGTGAGGTTAACGACTCCGGTCGGCTGACGGTGGACTGGCATGGGGAGCGCATCGTGGACGTGCCCCCGCGAAGTGTCGCCCACGACGGCCCGGTGTACCAGCGGCCCCTTCACCGTCCGAGCTGGCAGGACGCGCTGCAAGCCGATACCCCCGATGACCTGCTGCGACCGGTCGATGGTGAGCAGCTGCGGGCCACGGCCTTGAACCTGATCGGTGCGCCGAACCTGGCATCCAAGGCGTGGATCACCGATCAATACGACCGCTATGTGCAGGGCAACACCATCTTGGCCCAGCCCGAGGACGCCGGGATGGTGCGCGTGGATGAGCAGACCGGGCTGGGCGTTGCGGTCTCCTGCGACTGCAATGGGCGATTCGCCAAGCTCGATCCGTACACCGGTGCACAGCTGGCGTTGGCGGAGTCGTACCGCAACGTGTCCGCATCGGGTGCGATCCCGCTGGCAGTGACCAATTGCCTGAACTTCGGATCACCGGAGGATCCGGAAGTGATGTGGCAGTTCGCCGAGGCTGTGCGCGGCCTGGCCGACGGCTGCCTGGAGCTGGGCATCCCGGTCACCGGCGGCAACGTGTCCTTTTACAACCAGACCGGCACCACGGCCATCCTGCCGACCCCGGTCGTGGGCGTGCTGGCGGTGATCGACGACGTCGATCGTCGCACGCCGATCTCCTGGGGACCGGACGGGGAGCTGATCTACCTGCTGGGCGATACCCGTGATGAATTCGCCGGCAGCGAATGGGCCCACCATGTGCACGGCCACCTAGGCGGCATGCCGCCGCGGGTCGACCTGGCGCGCGAGCGACTGCTGTCCGAGATCATGATCGCCGGATCGCGGGACGGAATGCTGACGGCCGCGCACGACATCTCCGATGGCGGTCTGATGATCACGTTGTCGGAGATGGCGATGCATTCCGGTATCGGTGCGCGGTGCTGGCTTCCCGATGACATCGATCCGTTCGTGCAGCTGTTCGCCGAATCTGCCGGGCGAGCAGTGGTCGTCGTCCCGCGCAGTGAGGAACTGCGATTCACCGAGATGTGCGCTGCCCGCGGCCTGCCCGCACACCGCATCGGCGTGGTGGACTCCGAGCTCGGCGCCGATGCCGGGTATCCAGGGCAGCAGGTGCTGCAGATCTCAGACCTGTTCACGGTCACCATCGACGAATTGCGCGCTGCGCACACTGCCACATTGCCGGCCATCCTGAACGCGTGAACTGCCCTGAACTGGTCGCCGACGTCCTGGCGCGGCTGCAGGCCGGCCAGGACGTCCCCCGTTCTGCATTGACCGCTGCCGTCAAGGCCACCCTGGCGCAGTTGAGCGATATCGCCCCGGGACGCAGCGTGGAGATCCGAATACCGCCGGTCGCGGCGATCCAGGCTATTTCGGGAGCAACCCATCGCCGCGGCACGCCGCCGGCGGTGGTGGAGTGCGCACCGCGCACCTGGCTGGAGCTGGCGTGCGGCCACCTGACCTGGGATCAGGCAATAACCGGCAGTCAGGTGCTCGCCAGCGGTGAGCGAAGTGACCTATCTGACTACCTGCCGCTGTACACCGTGCGCTGAGTCGGCGCTGCCCGGTGCACCGGTCGCGTAGGATGGCAACGTGCCTCGTGGAGATGGACTACTCACCCACGAACTGCTCCCCGGTGAAAAGGGACCGCAGGATGCCTGCGGGGTTTTCGGGGTCTGGGCTCCAGGAGACGAAGTCGCCAAGCTCACGTACTTCGGCCTGTATGCCTTGCAGCACCGCGGACAGGAATCTGCGGGCATCGCGGTCTCCGATGGATCGCACATCCTGGTGTACAAGGACATGGGCCTGGTGTCGCAGGTGTTCACCGAGGCCAGCCTGGAGTCCTTGAAAGGCCATGTGGCCATCGGGCACACCCGCTACTCCACCACCGGAGCCAGCGTGTGGGAGAACGCGCAGCCGATCCTGCGGTCGACTGCGACCGGACACCTTGCCCTGGGTCACAACGGCAATCTGACCAACACCGCAGAGCTGGTCACGCGACTGGCTGCGTTGTCCCCGCAGTCCGGTGAGTTGCCCTTTGGCGATGCTCGTCGTGCGACCAACGACTCCGATGCATTGACGGCGCTGCTGGCCGCCCATCCTGACTTGAGCATCGAAGCCGCGGCCATGCTGGAACTGCCGCATGTGCGCGGAGCGTTCTCGTTGGTCTTCATGGACGATGACGCACTGTATGGCGCCCGTGATCCCCAAGGCATTCGCCCACTGGTGCTCGGCCGCTTGGAGCGGGGCTGGGTGTTGGCCAGCGAGACTGCTGCCTTGGACATCGTGGGTGCCTCGTTCGTCCGGGAGATCGAGCCCGGCGAGCTCATCGCCATTGATGAGCACGGCATTCGCTCGCAGCGGTTTGCTACCGCAGAGCCCAAGGGCTGCCTGTTCGAGTATGTCTACCTGGCCCGTCCGGATACCACGATCTCCGGTCGCAGCGTGCAGGCATCCCGGGTGCAGATCGGGCGGCAACTGGCCGAGGAACATCCGGTTGAGGCGGACCTGGTGATCCCGGTGCCGGAGTCCGGTCGATACGCGGCCATCGGCTACGCGCAGCAGTCGGGCATTCCGTTCGCCGAGGGCCTGGTGAAAAATGCCTACGTCGGACGTACCTTCATCCAGCCGTCCCAGACCATTCGTCAGCTCGGTATCCGGTTGAAGCTCAATCCACTGCGCGAGGTGATCGCCGGTCAGCGACTGGTGGTCGTCGATGACTCCATCGTGCGCGGCAACACCCAGCGAGCGCTGGTGCGCATGCTGCGCGAGGCCGGCGCCAAGGAAGTGCACGTGCGCATCTCCTCCCCGCCGGTGAAGTGGCCCTGCTTCTATGGCATTGACTTCGCCACGCGTGCCGAACTCATCGCCAATGGCCTGACCGCCGAGGAGATCTGCACCTCGATCGGGGCGGACTCGTTGGGATTCGTGGCACTGGACAAGCTGATCGAGGCAACCACGATCCCGAAGGATCACCTGTGCCGGGCCTGCTTCGACGGCATCTATCCCGTGCCCGTCCCGCCAAGCCAGGAGTCCGTGGGCAAGCAGTTGCTCGACGGGATCGAGCGTCGGGTCGTGGATTCTGAGGGTGTCACCAATGTCGTGGCCGGTGGCGCCGCTGATGCATTGGGCCGGCCATGACCGGTGCGTCCTACGCCGCAGCCGGTGTGGACGTCGAAGCCGGCGAGCGTGCAGTAGCGCTCATGCGGGCCGCTGTCGCGGCCGCGCAACGACCGGAGACCGCCGGCAGCTTCGGCGGCTTCGCCGGACTGTACGACGCCTCGGCGCTGACTCGATTCACCAAGCCACTCCTGGCCACCAGCACAGATGGCGTGGGGACCAAGGTCGCCGTCGCGCAGGCGATGGATATTCATCACACTGTTGGTATCGACCTTGTTGCCATGATCGTGGACGACCTGGTGGTCTGCGGTGCGGAGCCGTTGTTCCTCACCGATTACATTGCGTGCGGATCGGTTGTCCCTGAGCGCATCGCGGCAATCGTGTCGGGGATCGCCAATGGCTGCCAGCAGGCTGGCTGCGCACTGCTGGGTGGGGAGACTGCCGAGCATCCCGGATTGCTGGGACCGGGGGAGTACGACATCGCCGGTGCAGGTACCGGCGTGGTGGAAGCCTCGCGGCTCTTGGGTCCTGCGTTGGTGCAGACCGATGATGTCATCGTGGCGATGGCGTCAAGTGGCCTGCACTCCAATGGATACTCCCTGGCCCGCTACGTCCTGCTCGGGCAGGGCGGTCCTGGCCTGCACGCCTATATCGATGAGTTCGATCGAACGGTCGGTGAGGAACTGCTGGAGCCCACGCGCATCTATGCCAAGGATTGCCTGGCACTTGCCGATGCGGTGCCGGTGCGCGCATTCAGCCACATCACCGGCGGCGGAATCGCCGCGAATATCGCGCGGGTGCTACCCGAGCACCTTGCCGCGGACATCGATCGCAGTACCTGGACGGTCCCGGCGGTGTTTACCGTCATCGGTCAGCTCGGGGACGTGAGCCAGCTGGAATTGGAAAAGACGTTCAACATGGGGATGGGCATGGTTGCCGTGCTGCCGGCCAGCCACGCTGATGCTGCCATCGGGCTGCTTGCAGAACGCGGAATCCGCTCGTGGGTCGCTGGCCAGGTTCGCGATCGGCAAGCCGGGGAGACCGGCGACGCCGCTGCCAAGGGTGGCGCCGGTGGCGCAGTGTCGGTCGTGGGAGCCCACCGCTAGCTGCCGCGCTGAACGCACCTGGACCGGATGGATGCATCAGTGCCATGAGCGGTGTGCTGTAGCGGCTGAATCAGGAGCTGATGCCCCCGGCGGTGACGGCTCACGATGACCGTCTCGAACACAGCGACCCTGCCGATGACGCGCGCTGCGACGGCAGCGTCGTGGCACGCCTTAGGCGTCGTCCTCGTCCTCGTCCTCGTAGTACTTGGCGTAGGGATCATCGTCCAGGTCGTCCTCGATCTCCGGTTCGACAACCGGAGCCGGGACTCCTGGAGCACCCGTGAGCTCGGCCTGCAACCGCTGAAAATCGGTTTGCGGACCGCCGTACTTCAACTCACGGGCAACCTTGGTCTGTTTTGCCTTAGCCCGGCCGCGCCCCATGGCTCGACCCCCTCATTCGGGGCCAATGCCCCGACACGTGTGTGGACGGAACTGCGCAGCGGGAACTGCGCTCCAGTGGACACCGATAGTACCTGTAGTCGCCGCGGCCCGAAACCCGACCACCCACCTCCCGGTGGTTCAGGTCCTCCAAGAACGGACATATAGGACGTATCACCACGAAAATGCGGGTATTTCTGCCATTTGTGCTTGAAAGCCCCCCATTGGGATGGGACAGTACGCAGCAGCATGAACCCACCGCGGGTATGACCGATCAAGGAGGTGACGATGGCCGCACCGGATGCCGAGCAGCTGTTGACGCCCTCGGAAGTTGCCACCTTGTTCCGTGTGGACCCCAAGACAGTCACCCGTTGGGCCAAGGCCGGCAAGCTGGCCAGCATTCGCACCCTCGGCGGGCATCGTCGCTATCGCGCCGCAGAGGTGTACGCGCTGCTGGAAAGTCACGCCCCCGGGCGCTCGTCTGAGCTGTAGCGCTCTGCCGGCAGTGCATGCATCCTGCCCTGCCGTTTTCCTTTCGGCATGCGTTACTTGCGTGATTGCTGATGGTCGATGAGTTCCTGGGCAACATCGGGAACGTACTGGCTGAGCTCGCGCGGCGGGCGCTGGTAGGTGCCGGAGTCAACGCGCTTGGGCAGTTTCAATGGCGTGCGCGTCACCGGTGCATACGGCACGGTCGACAAAAGGTGCGAGATCATGTTGATGCGTGTTCGACGCTTGTCGTCGGCTTCGACGATGAACCACGGTGACTCGGTGGTGTCGGTATGCACGAGCATCTCGTCCTTGGCCCGGGAGTAGTCCTCCCACTTGGACATGGACTCAAGGTCCATTGGTGACAGCTTCCACTGCCGCATTGGATCCTTGAGTCGGGAGCGGAATCGGCGCTCCTGCTCCGCGTCGGATACCGAGAACCAGTACTTGCGCAGCATGATGCCGTCCTCGATGAGCAGTCGCTCGAAGATCGGCGCCTGGTGCAAGAAGCGGCGGTATTGATCGGCGGTGCAAAAGCCCATGACCTTTTCCACGCCGGCCCGGTTATACCAACTGCGATCGAACAGCCGAATCTCCCCGCCGGCGGGAAGGTGCTCCACGTACCGCTGGAAGTACCACTGATGCCGTTCTCGCTCAGTCGGCGAGGGTAGCGCCACGATCTGTGCCACGCGCGGGTTGAGGTACTCAGTGAGTCGCTTGATCGTGGAGCCCTTGCCGGCCGCATCACGACCTTCAAAGATCACCACCAGGCGCTTGCCCTCGGCCTTGATCCATTCCTGCATCGTGACCAGCTCAGCCTGCAGCCGATACAACTCGCGCTCGTAGAGTTTTTGCGGCATCCGCGGCGCTTGCGCTTGGTCCTTGCTCTTGCTCATCGCACCATCCCCTGTGTGTGATCAGACTACGCCGATGCGCGAGCATCCATGTGCGAACGTCCAGTTCTGAAGCCTGCGCAGACGGGCACGTCGTTGTGGCAGTGCACGTCGCTAGGGCAGTGCGCGTCGCTGTGGCAGTGCGCGTTGATAGGGAAGTGATCGACGACAGCGCACAACATGGAGATCGTTGCATGGCACGGCGATCAGCAGATAGTGCTGTCCACGGATTGCGGTCGTGGTGACTACGCCACTTGAATGGAACGCTTGGCCAGTCCGAAGAAGTATCCGTCGATGGTGACATCCGGTGCTGCGGTCGGCTCGGTGGCCATGCCCAAGGTGATGAACAGCGGTGAGAGGTGCTCCACCGTGGGATGGGCATATGGCATGCCCGGCGCCTTGGTTCGATAGTCCATGAGTTCGTCCAGGTCCCCGCGCTCCATGGCTGCGGTGGCCCACAAGTCGAAGTCCACGCTCCAGGCCGGCGGAACCGCGTCGGTACTCCAGTCGCGCAGGAAGGGCAGTCCGTGGGTCAAGAACCCTGACCCGATCACCAGGATCCCGTGATCGCGTAACGGTGCCAGGGTGGACCCCAGGGTGATCAGCGTCTGCGGATCGTGGGTGGGAATCGATAGTTGCAGCACGGGAATGTCACCGGCCGGGTACATCACCTTCAGGGGTACCCAGGCCCCGTGGTCCAGGCCGCGTCGATCGTCGTGGACCGGTCCTGCTCCGGCGGGGAACAGATCGGCCACGAGCTTGGCCAGCGCACTGGCGTCAGGGGTGGGGTACTGCATCGCGAAGTACTTCGGATCAAAGCCACCGAAGTCATAGATGAGCGGGGTGCTGGCCGCGGCTGAGGACAGTCGCATCGGGGCAGCCTCCCAGTGCGCCGAGACGATCAGGATCCCTGCGGGCCGGGGCAGGGATCCCGCCCAGGCGGACAACTGGGCCGTCCAGAGCCGATCGTCGAGCAATGGCGGGGCTCCGTGGCCGAGGAAGACAGCGGGCATGCGTTCGTTCATGCCCTCAGTCTGCCACAATATAGTTGAAGAGTCAACTAAAGATTCGGAGTCCTTGCATTCCCCGAACACTTCCGACACGGCTCCTTCACGGGCGTCAGGCATGGTGGGTCCACACGAAACGAAGGGAACCTCATGTCACAGACCACTCCACCGGCAGAGCCGACCGTGCCGAATCCGCTGCCAATCGCAGCACCGGTCGAGCCAGCTGCCGCACACGATCAGCCGTCGCATGGACCGTCCAAGAACCTCACGATCATCGTCGCCGCGATCTCCGCAGTGGTCGGTGCACTCCTGCTCGCCGGTGCCGGCATCGCCGGGTACGCCGTTGGCCACCACACCCTGGATCAGCGATCGGATGGCGGATTCAGTGACGGCCGTGGGTTCGGCGGCCCGCAGCAAGGCGGCATGCAGCAGCATGGCCCGTGGGGCATGGGCAATCAGGGCAGCAATGGCAATGGCCAGGGCGGCAACGGCCAGGGCGGCAATGGATTCAATGGCTTTGATGGACCCGATAGCGGCACGGGGAATCCGGGTACCGGCGGTCCCGGGTTCGGCCAGGGCAGCAACCTGGGACAGCAGTTCCAGCAGTTCATGCAGCAGTTCATGCAGCAGCAGAACGGCTCAGGAAGCCTGCAAAACGGACCGGGGATGACGGGCCAGCAATAACAGCACGCACGCAGCAGCCAACCCAGTTGGCTCTGCTGACCAGCACTGACCGACGTTCAGCCACTCAAGCAGTGACCGAACGGGCACTAACCGAGCATGAGCATGGCCCCGGACACACGTTCGGGGCCATGCTCATGTCCGTGCACCCGGCACGGGATGTCCAAGACCAATGCTTGCCTGCGCCAACAGCACGTGCCTGCCCGTCCGATCGGCTTGACCCTGGTCGATTCAACCGCGAACCTTGACCGCGGCTGCCAGATCGTCTGCGTTGAACCCGGCAAGGCTCACCCCATCCTTGGCATAGCGATACAGCACGACGGAAAACACCGCCTTGACCGTGTTCAGCAGCAAGCTACCCACCAGCAGGACGACCACCCCGATCACCAATGCGAGCACTCCCAGGACCAACTCATTGCCGACGATGAAACAGCCCAGCACGATCAGCGCCATGCCGGGCAGGATCAGTGCAAGGCCGATCAAGCCGCCAATCCTGATGCCGCCGGTGAGCTGCATGCCCCATCGCTGCCGAAATAGGTGCGCTGATTCCTTGATCGCTGCCAGTGGCCCACGTCCCTCGAGCATGATGATCGGCAGGGCGAAGAACGTGATGAGTCCCCACATCACCCCGCCGGCAGCGGCAAGTACCGCTCGAATGATGACGGCACCGGCATTGCCGGTTCCATCGCCGCGCACCAAGCCCAAGATCAGTCCCACCACGGTCGCGATAGCCGACCACTTGGCCACCTTGCCGAAACTGCCGAAGGCCTTGCTATAGCCGTACCGCAACGAGGCATCAGTTCCGTGCAGCTCGGCATCGATAGCGGACACCGCACCGGCAGCAGCCAGCGTGACGCAGATATTGATTGCGAAGAGCGCGACCACGATCGCGATCACGCCGACAACGGCCAGATGTGCCAGGAACCCCGCGGCGGCAATCCCACCGAAGACCACCAGGGGAATCAGTGCCAGCAGCAGCCCGGTCACCGGAAAGGCCAACAGGTAGGTGTTGGCCTTGACCACTGCCCAGGATTGCTGGGTCAGTGGCTTGCTGCGTGACCAGGAACTCACGTGATCTCCCTTGGCTACCATGGTGCAACACGTTGGTTGCATGCATTGTTGTCCATGAGGGAGCGCAGTGGCTACGACATCTGAAGTGCCCGTGCATGTGTCCAGTAGGTACAAGTGGGCGGTCCTGGGTAATACGACGCTGGGCATGCTCATGGCAACGATCAATTCATCGATCGTGCTCATCTCGTTGCCGGCGATCTTCCATGGCATTCACCTGAACCCGCTGCAGCCGTCCAATGTCACGTACTTGCTATGGATGCTCATGGGCTTCTTGCTGGTGACCGCGGTGTTCGTGGTGACCTTCGGTCGACTGGGCGACATGTTCGGCCGCGTGCGCATCTACAACGCCGGATTCCTGATCTTCGCCATCGCCGCCGTCGCCCTATCGCTGGTGCCCTGGGATGGCGGTGCCGGTGCTTGGTGGTTGATCGCCTGGCGCGGCGTGCAGGGCATCGGCGCGGCCATGATCATGGCGAACTCCACCGCGATCTTGACCGACACATTCCCCATCACTCAGCGCGGCATGGCGATCGGCATCAACCAGGTGGCGGCGGTCGCCGGTGGCTTCATCGGCCTGGTGATCGGCGGACTGCTCGCCAACTGGCATTGGCGTGCGGTGTTTTGGGTGTCGGTTCCGTTCGGCGTGATCGGTGCGATCTGGGCCTATGCAGTGCTGAAGGACTCCGGCGTCAGGCATAAGTCCCATCACCTGGATGTGGCCGGCAACGTGACCTTCGCCTTCGGTCTGGGACTGCTGATCGCCGCGGTGACGTACGGACTGCAGCCCTACGGCGGACACACGATGGGCTGGACCAGTCCGACGGTGCTGACGATGCTCATCGGCGGCCTGGGATTGCTGATCGCCTTTGGCATCATCGAGCGCCGCTCGCCGGAGCCGATGTTCCACATGGACCTGTTCGGCATCAAGGCATTCAGTTGGGGCAATCTGGCCGGGCTGATGTCGGCAATGTCTCGCGGCGGCCTGCAATTGATCCTGATCGTGTGGCTGCAAGGCATCTGGCTGCCGCATCGTGGTTTCTCCTATGAGAGCGCACCGTTCTGGGCGGCGATCTTCCTGATTCCCCTGACCGTGGGCTTCCTCATCGCAGGCCCGGCCGCGGGCTGGCTGTCCGATCGACATGGTCCGCGGACATTCGCCATCATCGGAGCCCTGATCACTGCGGCGAGCTTCATCGGATTGATGGTGATCCCGGTCGACTTCCCGTACTGGATCTTTGCTGTCCTGACATTCGTCAATGGGTTCGGATCAGGCATGTTCACCTCGCCCAATGCCACGGTGGTGATGAACTCGGTGCCGGCCAACCAGCGTGGTGCCGCATCGGGCATGCGCATGACGTCGATCACCGCCGGCAGCGCACTGTCCATCGGCTTGTTCTTCTCGCTGCTGGTCATCGGGTTGTCGGGCACGCTTCCGACCACGATGACGGCCGGGCTGACCGCACATGGTGTCCCCATGACCATGGCACACACATTGGGCTCACTGCCACCGGTCGGCATCTTGTTCGCCGCATTCTTGGGCATCAACCCCATCGCGATGGTGCTGGGCCCAACAGGCCTGCTGCATTCCCTGCCAGGTCACCAGGTGTCGATCCTGACCGGCAATGACTTCTTCCCGGCGCTGATCGCCAAGCCGTTCCAATCCGGCCTGCTCCTGGTGTTCGGCATAGCCGCCGCCATGATGATCGTGGCCGCCGTGGCCTCATGGTTTGCCGGTGATGCTGTTCACGCCGAGGTTTCCCAGGCCGATGCCGGCGAGCGGCTGGGCGAGGAGCCGGAGGACTACCGGTTGGTCGAGGGGGACCTGGTCGTCGACTAGGCCGTGTCCGATGGCTTGACCGCACTGGCATTGAGCTGATCCTGCAATGCCTTGACCATGGCCTTGAGCTCGGCAAGTTCCTGCATGACCTCAGTGGCCGGATCACTGGCCGGAGCCTTGGTGCGCTTGACCAGCCCGGCGGCCATGCTGGCGGACACCACGCCGAGCACGGAAATGCCCGTCATCATGATCAGTACCGCGATGCACCGACCCATAGCGGTGACCGGAACGAAGTCGCCGTACCCGACGGTGGTGATCGTGACCATGCACCACCACAGGGCGTCGCCGAGTGTCTTGATCTCCGCATTCGGCGCACCGCGCTCTGCGTTGAGCACCATCAGCGAGCCGATCCAGACGATCAGCACGGTGCTCAGTGCCGCGGTCGCCACTGCGCCGCCGGAGACCAGCCCGGTGCGCTTGGACAGTACGCCGTTTGCGGTGAATGCCTTCAGCGAGCGAAGTGCACGCAGCGACGGGATTACCACGGTGATGGTGTCGAGCCAGTTCTTTCGGAAGAATCCCCGCTTGGCCGGTGTCACGATGAAGCGAAGCAACAGGTCGGCGGCGAACAGCACCCACAAGAGGTAGCCGAACATGCTCATCCAGACGAACCACCGTTTGCCCGGATACCACCAGATGGACTGGATGCTGAATGTGGCCAGGTAGACCAACGCCAATGCGGACAGCAGCACCGTGGTTCGGGCGGTGTAGGAATTCACCCACGCCAGTCGGCGGGCACGGGAGGCTTCCTTGGCCGGGGTCAGCGAGGACTTCATGGCCAGATGGTAGGTAACCACGCCGGGGCGGTTGGATCCAGGCTCGCTCGGACGATGATGGCCGAACGCACGAGAGCCGGACACCACGCGGTGTCCGGCTCTCGTGGTGCGACAGATCAGGTGAGGCAGCCGACCTTGAACAGGGCAGCGGGGATCGTGGCGTCAGCCGGAGGCGTAGACGAGGTGGAGCCGTTCGTGCCGCAGACCTTGGTCTTGTCCTGCAGCACCCAGAACTGCCCTTCGGCCTGGAAGACGAACGTGGTCGGTGCTCCCTGGGGAGAGTTGGCTGCGGTGGACCCGTTGCCCAGCGTTCCGCTGGTCACGGCCCAGCCATTGGCGCAGTCCAGGGTGTCGATGGAATAGGTGTTGGTCTTGCCCATGGCCTGCGCTGCCTGCAGTGCGGGTGCGGACAGCTTGTCCTTGGTGCACTCGGTCATGCCGCCAACCGCTGAAGGCGAGGAACTCCCCGCAGCCGCGGGAGAGCCGGATGCCGCTGCACTGGATGCGGCGGGGCTTGATGCGCTGCTGGAACTGCTTGAGGACGAGCAGGCAGCAAGTCCGGTGACGGCCAGTGCAGCGATACCTGCCACGGCGGTCAGACGCGAGACACGGGTCATGGAAACCTCCTGAGTGGGAAGGCCGGCGGTGTGCCGGGCTCATCAATGCTCACAGTAGTGCGTGGGGCATGAAATCGCGGGGAACCGGTGACTGCCAATGAGCGTCCGAATCCAGTCGCCCCCCGGTGCGTGTGACACGTCCGACTGCCTCGACGGCACGACGTTGGCTTTCTTTGGCGTTGGCCTCATGTGGCACCGGCCTGGATTGACAGTTGCTACGTATGACAGTTGCTACGTATGACAGTGGCGTTCAATCACGGTGCACACCGAACATGCATCACGGGCTGTGCCTGCTGATAGTGAGCAGGCGCAGCCCGTGATGAGTGCGACTGAGCGTTAGTTGCTTGCAGAGGCCATCGGTGAGGCGGCTGCCGATGCTGCGGCCGAAGCCGGCGCGGATGCGACTGCGCTGGCTGCGGCGCTCGGGGCTGAGCTGACCGCGGGGGTGGAGCTCGACGACTTGCCGCCGGCGATCAGGACGATCACGGTGATGATGATGCCGATGACGAACAGCACGACACCGATCCAGCCCAGGACGTAGCCGGCCTTTGCCGCACCGCCATTGGTTGCCTTGCCTTCAGCGGCCAGGCGCATGCCCTTGCGGCCGAAGATGATGGCCAGAATCGAGCCGATGATGCCCAGGCAGAAGAACTGCAGGATGCCCAGCACCAGTGCTGCGGTACCGGAGCCGTTCTGGGGTGCGTTGGTCCCGGGGGTATTCGACGTGCTGTCGGGGGTTGCCATGTGGTGATCTCCTCATGTGGTGGTGGCCACACACGGTACTGCACCGAGATGTACTGGACAGCATCTGCGATGTATTGCAGATGAAAACCGGTGGCACCTTCGGACAAATACGACATACCACCTCAGGGTTCACGCTCCGGTGCCACTGCCGTCCCGAGTCTGATCGCGGTTGGTCATGAGAGCGGGTCGGCCTGGAATGCCATGCCAAGGTGTGGAGCCGGTGGCCGCATGGGAGGCTAGGTGTCCAGTTCAGGGGAAAGGCAACTATGAGGTCGCACGGCGGCAATGCGGTGTACCACTATTCGGACACGGCGGTGTTGTCCATTGGTGTTGCCGATGCTCCGCATATCGTCACCTCCGCCGAGATCGATGCCCAGCTCGCGCCGACCTTCGAGCGGGTGGGACTGCGACCGGGCATGCTGGAACACCTTGCGGGCATCGTCGAGCGCCGCTGGTGGCCGACGGATGTCTCATTTGCCGATGCCGCGACCATGGCCGGCGCAAAGGCGTTGGCTGAGTCGGGCATCAGTGCCGACCAGATCGGCCTGCTGATTGACACCTCGGTGTGCCGAGACCACCTGGAGCCTTCGGCTGCGGTGGATGTGCACCAGCAGTTAGGCCTGTCCACGCAGTGCCTGAACTTCGACCTGGCCAACGCCTGCTTAGGGTTCGTCAACGGCATGCAGTTGGCGGCATTGATGATCGATGCCGGACAGATCGACTACGCGTTGATCGTCGATGGCGAGGGCAGTCGGCGCACGCAGGAAGCCACGATCGCTCGCTTGCAATCACCGAGTGCAACGCGTCAGGACGTCCTGGACAGTTTTGCCACCTTGACCTTGGGGTCGGGGGCGGCCGCGATGGTGTTGGGCCGGGCAACCGATCACCCCGGCGGCCATCGTTTTGTCGGCGGTGTTTCACGATCAGCCACCCAGCACAACAAATTGTGTGTCGGGGACCTGGATCGCATGACCACCGACGCCAGCGGTCTGCTGCGGGCCGGCGTGCAGCTGGCCGGGGATACCTGGGATGCCGCCAAGGACGTGTTCGACTGGTCGGACCTGGATTGCTACGTCATTCACCAGGTGTCCAAGGTGCACACCCAGGCCATCGCCGAGCGACTGGGCATTGATGAAGCTCGCGTGCCATTGAGCTTTCCTGATCGGGGCAACATCGGACCCGCCTCGGTGCCGTTCACGCTGGCGCGCGCCTCGGCAGACTTAACGGCCGGACAACGCGTTGCCTGCATGGGCATCGGATCAGGACTGAACGCGGCGGTCATCGAGATCGACTGGTAGTCATGCGCTGGTCACGCACCGTCACCGCACCCGATCACACCGGTGCGCAGGTCACCTGGCATCTGCTGGACACCTGGGCAGATCGCGCGGGCACCCCGCGCCTGACCCTGCTGTGCGTGCACGGCAATCCCACGTGGTCGTTCATGTGGCGCACCCTGCTGGATGCAGCACCTGATGACATTCGTGTCATCGCGGTGGACCAGCTCGACATGGGGTATTCGCAGCGAACGTCCACACTGCGACGGCTGGCCGATCGGGTGGAAGACCTCAGCCGCCTGACCGAGCACATGAACATCACCGGGCCAGTGATCACCGTCGCCCACGACTGGGGTGGGCCGATCTCGCTGGGCTGGGCGTTGGCGCATCGATCGCAGCTTGCCGGCATCGTGCTGCTCAATACCGCGGTTCACCAGCCGCCGACATCCCATGCCCCGAGCCTGATTCGCCTGGCCCGAGCGCCGGGCATCTTGCCGTTCAACACCAAGGCAACGCCCATCTTCATCAAGGCCACCACGGCGTTGAGCCGGCGCAGGGGCATGACGGCACCGATTGCCGATCAATACTGTGCGCCGTATGCCTCGGCCGCACGACGTCAGGCCGTGCAGGACTTCGTTGCCGATATTCCGATGGAGGACAGCCATCCGTCGATGCAGCCACTGAATGCCATTGCCGAAGGTATCCGACAGCTGAATGACATCCCGGCCCTGCTGCTGTGGGGTCCGGATGATCCGGTGTTCTCCGACATCTACCTGCATGACCTGGAGGCGCGGTTGCCGCATGCCGATGTGCATCGGTATCACGGCGCAAGTCACCTTGTCATCGAGGATGCTCCGACCTTGGTGGACGACCTGCTGGCATGGATTGCCGCATTGCCCCAGCACCGACATGATGTCACTGCCGAGGCGATCGATGCGACAACAACGCATTGGCCACCGATCAATGCGACAGGCACGGATGCGGAAGCAACCAGTGCTCAGTTCACCGGTGATCAGTCAACACTGCTGCACCAGGTGCGGCACATGGCCGCGGTGGACCAGCCATGCCTGATCACCATGGGGCGCTCCGGGAACGGGCAGGTGGTGTCATGGCGGACCCTGGCCGACCGCGTGGCACGAATCGCCTGCGGAGTCCAGCGTCGAGGTGTGCGCGCCGGTGACCGCGTCAGTGTCCTGATTCCGCCCGGACCGGAGTTGGTCGCGGTGATCTACGCCCTGTGGTCGATTGGTGCGGTCGCTGTCATCGCCGACAAGGGACTGGGAGTTCAGGGCATGCGTCGGGCGATCCGGTCAGCAGCACCGGACCACGTGATCGGGTCCCGGCCAGGATTGCTGCTGGCACGAACGTGCGGGATCCAGGGCGCCTACATATCGGTGTCGGACCTGGCGGGGATGCGCGAACAGTCAGGTGAGGATCTCCCGAACGTGCCCGATGCCGCCGAAGCGGTCGTGGTGTTCACCTCCGGTGCCACCGGCCCGGCCAAGGGCGTGATCTACACCCATCGGCAGGTGGAGGCCACCATGGCGTTACTCAGCCAGCACTATGCCCTCACCGCAGCGGACACCCTGGTTGCAGCGTTCGCGCCGTGGGCGATCTTGGGTCCGGGTATCGGAGTGGCGTCGGTGATTCCGGACATGGACGTCACCGCCCCGGGAACGTTGCGAGCCGATGCGCTGGCTGATGCCATATCCGCGGGCAACGGCACGGTGGTGTGGGCAGCTCCGGCGGCATTGCGCAATGTCGAGGCGACTAGTCACCGACTCACCGCAGCGCAGCGAGCTGCACTTGCCGGCGTGCGCCTGATGCTGTCGGCTGGTGCCCCGGTGCCGATTGGCCTGCTTGACGACATGGCAGCGCTGTTTGCCCATGCCAGCATCCGCACCCCATACGGCATGACCGAGGCGCTGCCGATTGCCGAGGCAGATCTGACGCAGATTCATGCGGCCGGTCAGGGCAACGGCGTGTACGTCGGGCATGCGCTGCCCGGGGTGGAGATCATGATCGCCGCCCTGAATCCCGATGGCTCATCTGCTCTTGAGCTCAGCAGCGCCGCCGACCTGACCGGTGAGATCGTCGTGCGCGCAGCCCACCTGCGTGATCGGTATGACCGATTGTGGGTGACGACGCTGCAGGCGTCACGCAATCCCGGCTGGCATCGAACCGGGGACGTTGGCCATCTGGATGCCGATGGTGCATTGCGCATCGAAGGTCGCCTGGCGCATGTGGTGACGACCAGTGCCGGTCCCCTGACGCCCGTGGGACTGGAACAGGCCGCGATCGCTGCCGGTGCGCAGCAGGCAGCGGTAGTGGGCGTTGGTCCGCGCGGCACCCAG
>Ga0164296_1002337_pt1 | contig 19038 bp, 15 predicted proteins | sample GEODES057metaG_FD_113533 | JGI IMG/M metagenome (GOLD analysis project Ga0164296, IMG submission 113533) | Dystrophic lake water microbial communities from Trout Bog Lake, Wisconsin, USA - GEODES057 metaG | ecosystem: Environmental > Aquatic > Freshwater > Lake | place: USA: Trout Bog Lake...
CACGGCAGTTTCGACACCGTGCACCAGCTGCTCGAGTTGGCTCGTGTGACGTCTCGGCACGCCAAGCCCCTGAGTGAGGATGGCGCAGTCCGTGACAAGATCGGTTCGTTTGCAGCTCGCTCGCGCATCCAAGGCCTCCTAGCCAAACGAGTTGAGTCTCGAGTGGAACACGGAGCCACCACGGCGTGGGACGCACCCATGAAAAAGATCTGGTACTCGGAATTGAATTACGAGATGCTCGAGTACGGCTTAGAGCTTCAGGGCCCTCGCTCGATTTTGGCGGAAGGCGATGCCTTGGCCTTTGATGATGGCTTCGTCCAAGACGCGTTCCTCTATGCGCGGGCATGGACGATTGCTGGCGGCTCAAACGAGATCATGCGCAACCTCATTGCAGAGCGCGGACTTGGACTCCCTCGAGAACCTCGAGGTGACGCCTAAATCAGCCTTGGCGCTTGGCCTTGGCGGCGCGGAGCCACGCTCGGACAGCGTCGCGATGTTCTTGGCTTTGGCCTGAGTCTCGCATTCGCTTGGACTCGCCAGGCAGGGCTTCGGTCAAGGTCATGCGCTGGGCGTCCAACACGTTTGCTTTCATACGGCTGTAAGCAAGTGAGGGACCTTTGGCGATCTGTTTGGCCCAGGCAAGAGCTGCTCCGGGAAGCTCGCCGTCATGGACCACTCGATTAAAAAGCCCGAGTTCGAGGCCCCGCTCGGCGGTCACTTTCTCGCCGCTCAACAACAGTTCCAGTGCCCGAGAGTGTCCCAGCATTTGTGAGAGAAACCACGTGCCGCCGAAGTCACCGCTGAAGGCAAGGTTGCCCCATCCGGTGACGAGGGCACCGGTATTCCCAGCAATACGCAGATCTGTGGAGAGTGCGATGCCGACGCCCGCACCGACGGCAGGGCCATTGATTGCTGCCAACGAGATTTTGGGTGAGTTGTGAAAGAGGTGCACCATGCGAGCCTGGTGCGCGAGGAGGGAGCCGTCTTTGTTTGCCTCTGAGTCGTCGGGCTCTTCTTCTCCGGCAGCAATCCGACGGCTACGCTCCACGCCAGCCTGGACGTCGCCGCCAGCGCAGAATGCTCGTCCTTCTGCGCTCAACAAGAGACAACCGACCTCGTCGTTGGCTTCGTAGAGTTCAATGAGACGAGGGACGGCGTCATACATCTCAGGATCGAGTGCATTTGATCGATCGGGCCGGTTGAAGTGGATAACGCCGACTCCTTCGTCAATCCAACCTTTCACGGTTTCCGAACCGGAGTCGACTGGAGTGGTCATGACGTAGCCGATCGCTGCGTGCCAGTTTTGAGGTCTTTGTAGGGCACGTCTTTATCAACTGCAGGTTCACGGGGAAGTCCAAGTGCCACTTCGCCCAGCAAGTTTCGCTGAATCTCGTCAGTCCCGCCGCCGAGTCGCGCGCCAAAGGCAGAAAGTCCTGTTTTCTGGACTTGACCCTCATGGGGTGAACTTTCGCCATAGAGCATGCCGGCGGCGCCAAGAATTTCAAAACCCATCTCCCGGGAGTACTGGCAGACGTTGGCCACTGCCAATTTTGAAATTGATGCCACGCTCCCGACCGGCTGACCCGCAGCAATCATGGACTTGATGCGCTGCTGGGTGAAGCGATTGATTTCAGTGAGGGAGTAGTACTCCGCGAGATGTTGTCGCACAAGGGGTTTGTTGTTGACGCCATGTTCGCGGGCAAGTTCAAAGAACTTCCTCGCTGGGATGGCATTGCCACTAAAGCGCGGTTCTGCATCCTTCGTGCCAGAGACGACCTCGCCAGTGAGGCGATCGAGGTTCCCATACTTTGGACCTCCCCTGAGCGTGATGAGTCCCTTCGGAGCTCGCCCGGCGGTGTTCAGTCGCTCCGCACTGAGCGTGGTGCGAGCAACATTCCATCCTTCACCTGGTTCTCCGAGACGGTCTGCGTCATCGACGATGGCGTCAGTGAGAAACACTTCACAGAAAGGTGCGTCGCCACTCATGGTCGTGAGTGGTCGCGCATCGACGCCTGGTTGCTCCATGTTGATGCAGAAGTACGTCATGCCGTCGTGCTTTGGAACGTCGACATTGCTCCGAGTCACGAGGACGCCGCGTTGAGCCATATTGGCTAAGGAATTCCATACTTTCTGGCCGTTGATCACCCAGTGGTCGCCGTCTTTGACCGCGCGAGTCGCAAGTGACGCAAGGTCAGAGCCCGCTCCTGGCTCAGAGAACAATTGGCACCAGATTTCCTCGCCTCGCAACATCGGCGTCAGCAAGCGCACCTTCTGCTCGTCTGTACCGTGAGCGAGGATGGTGGGCCCGGCCAGAGAGAAGCCCAGTGCCACGTCGGGGGCTGCGATGACCCCCGCTGCCACGAATTCTTCAAGGACAATGCGGGTCTGACTCCCTGAGTAGCCGAGGCCCCAAGGTGCGGGCCAACTCGGGGCAGTCAATCCAGCTTCCGCCATACGTCGCCACCATTCACGGACAGTGATGTCGAGAGACCACTGTTCAGCGATGAAGGAACGGACGTGCTCTCGAACGGCTTCTGGGGTGCTCATTGGTTCCCTCCTGCGGACACGCGGCCCAGTATAGGACACTGAAATTAGAAGGCTTTGGTGCCCAAGTGCATTCGGGAACGTGATTTTCATATACCGTCAGTGAAGAAAGTTGTGACACGAGCGGGGGAGTTTGTTGATGGCTGAAGATGTGGCGAGTGAGCCCGTACAGCTTCTTTCTGCCCGCCCAAAGTTCCAAGACATGCGTGTCTTGCACCCCCGACACGGTCCTCACAACTCCATAGGCGGCAGCCCACAGCGCGTCCCAGGCTCGATCCGTCGAACGAGCACTGTCGACACGCACCGACCCCATGGTCTCGCTGGGTACACCATCCAACGTGGTCGGGCGCGAGATTTGCTGACGACGTCCGAGGGGACAACCTCAGTTCTGGCAGAAGAGACCTTGCAACTTCAAATGGAATACGACCAAGGACCCACCATTGTTGACGTGGTGAGTTCGCCTCAGCCCGAAGGCATAGAGAAGATTGTGGGGCTCAAGGCGTCAACGGGTTTTCGGAACAGCATGCTCGAACTCGTCGCTGTCAAACGCGGCACGCCGCTCTTCCTCTTGCTTGATGAAATCCCTGCGGCGACCCTGGTGTCAGGTCACGCGCTGGGCCACGCTGCTCGGCGAGGAGACCTGGAGTTTCCAGAACACCGGCGTGGGCCGAAGTTGCAATTTGTTGATCTCTGCGCAGGCTTTACTGCGGATGGCACGATTCTGACGGAAACCGACGATGAAACGGGTCTCGGCCCCATTGTGACGGGCCCGGAAGCTCCTCCCATCGTCGATGAGAATGATCTCAAAGGGTGGCACGAACTCGAAGAGATTGACACCGACTCCATGCGTCGCATGCGTCGCATGGACATCACTCGAGTGAACGGGATGCTTGAAGTGGATGTGTTCTTCCGGGATTCGCACATGAATCCGTGGGGCACCGAACAGGTCGTTCACGAATATGGGGTGACTGCCACCATCGACGAAGCCACCATGACCTTTGTTGCAGCACGCGCCGAAGATCACTCCTTGCCATGGCAGGAGTGCCCGAGAGCGGCGGCGAGCGCCACTCGTCTTGTGGGCATGCCACTTGAGGGTTTGCGCATTGCTATTCGCGAAGAATTCACGGGTCCGACCACCTGCACACATCTCAATGACACCATGAGATCGCTTGAAGACGTCGCCTACCTCGCACAGCTGCTGCCTCGCGACTAACCAGTCCTGACGCGACAAAACCCTTGGCCCCTCAGAAGAGGTACCAAGGGTTTTGTGCGTTGAATCCGAGAGCCGGTTCGCTATGCGCTGACTGGCACCGGCGGCGTCCCAGGGAACAATTCCTCGAACGCACCAATTGTGATGCGGTGGACAACCTTTTCGTCGACGCCATCAAAGAGATGGTGCAGCGTCTCTTGGGTGTGTCCGAAGGTGCCCTCCATGTGCGGGTAGTCACTGCCCCACATGACGTTGTTGTAGCCCATGGCCGAGACCGCAGGAACTGCTGTTTCGTCATGCTGGAAGGATGCGTAGACCTGACTGAAGAGAATCTCCTTGGGGCTCCGTGACAACTTGGGGAAGGTCATCATGGCGTGCTGGCGATAGCCCTCGTTCATGCGGTCACCAAGGAAGGGGACCCACGTGGCGCCGCCTTCTGAAATCAAGACCTTGAGGTCAGGGTGGCGGTCCAATGCACCTGAGGCGACCATCTTCATCGTCGCTCGCTGGCCAGAGAAGGTGGTCTCTGTGTAGTTGAGCACTGCGCCACCGGGGCCGCGGTAGACAAAGCCCGGTGCGTCGCCGGCCGCCAGGTCGAGTGGGTCTGTGCCGATGTGGAACGCCAAGACCATGTTTGCTGCCTCTGCGGCCGCCCAGAAGGGCTCCCACTCGTCACGGTTGTAATCGGGCAGGGTGTGCGGCGGCTGGGTGGGCATGAAGACCGAACGGAATCCAAGGTTGGCAGCCCGCTCGAGTTCTTCAATGGCGTCACCGATGTCAACCATTGAAACCTGGGCGGTAGGAAGCAGGCGAGGGGAGCGGTCTGCAATTTCTGCCTTGGCCCAGTCGTTTGAAACCTGCATGGCTGCCTTGACTGCCTCGCGGGTGCGGAACATGGCGTTCCACATGCCCAGAGACGGGAACACCACTTCTGCCCAAATGCCCTCTTGGTCGAGGTCAGGAAGACGCTTCGACACGTCGCTGTGGCCAGGAGCTGCGCCAGACATTTCTTGGAACTCAACCATCTTCGGGTTGGGCAACTTGCGCCGGAAGGTTTGGCCATCGACGTGCACCGTCTCGTATTCACCATCTGCATCGCGCTCCGAGCGGGGCATCAGATCTGCATATTTTTTGGGGAGGTTTTCCTGCCACAGATTTTCTGGCTCAATGAAATGTGAGTCACCTGAGTTTGACCAGATCTTGTTTGTCATGACGGCTCCTGTCACGTAAGTAATTAAATGAGAACGGCGTTCTCTTATTGCCTCAGCCTAATGGGACGTCGCAGAAATTGCAACGCTCGCCAGAGAGTGAGTGACGACATCGAGGCAGGTCCCCTCCGCAGGAGGCAGGTCGAGCCTGCTCAAGTACCGTGGGAGCCCATGGGGAGCACCAAGGTCACTCACACACGAGATCCCCGTGCCGCGTGGGCAGCGGGAGCGTCGAGTGCTGAATCTTCCCAGCCCAAGCTGGCAACAGCTGTCGCGGCGAGAATTGTGGCCGACATCATCGAACGCAATTGGCCCGTCGGCCAAGTACTTGGCTCAGAACCTGAACTCTTGGCGCGCTATGGCGTGAGTCGAGCGGTCTTCCGAGAAGCGGTGCGTCTCGTCGAGCACCAACAAATCGTGGCAATGCGACGAGGCCCTGGCGGCGGTCTCATCGTGACGGAGCCTTCAATTGATGCAATTACCGATGCGGTCCAGTTGACCTTGTTTCGATCGGCAACTCCTCTCGAGGAGGTCTTCCAGGCTCGTGAAGTGCTCGAGAGTTTGGTAATGCATATCACCGCGTCGAATGCAACAGATTCGGACCAGAGAATTTTCTCTGCGGTGCTTCGTGCGGAGAAAGACGGAACTTCCAGCGACCCACGAGCGCTGCATGCGGCCCTTGCGTCCGCCACAAAGAACCCGGCGATTGAGTTGTTTGTGGATCTCTTGAATCGCGTTGCGCATGTGTATCTATCGGAAACCGCAACCTATTCGCCCCAAATCACGACGGAGCGAGAACGTGCCCACGAACGAATTGTCGAAGCCGTGTGTGCCGGAGATGGCGTGGCGGCGGAACGTCGAATGCGTCGACATCTCGAAGCAGAAGCAGAATTTTTACACACACATCGCTCCTCGCAGCAGCCCATCGGCCCGGTAGTGGCTCCAGAAGGGCCAACGACGCTCAAGCGTGGGGATGAAGTTGCCCGAGCATTGCTTTCAGAAGTCGTTGCTGGTGGCCATCAACCCGGCGATTATCTGGGTTCAGAGGCTGAGTTAATGGAGCAATTTGGCGTGAGTCGGGCCATCATCCGCGAGGCCGTCCAGTTGCTCGAGCACTACGACGTGGCTGCCATGCGACGAGGCCCTGGAGGGGGACTTGTCGTTGTTGCTCCCGGGCTCTCGGCAGTGACCGACGTTCTTGCGCTCTATCTCGAGTTCCACGGCATTCAAGCGAGCGATGTTTTCCAGTTGCGCGTTGCCGTTGAACTTGCCCTCGTCGATCTCCTCTGCGACTCGATGACCGAGGAGGTAGCGCGAGGTTTACAAAACGCCCTCGATGCAGAACAATCGCTCAGCGGAGATGCGTTGAAAGATGCAGCCAATGACCTTCATGCCGTGATCGCTGCGTCGTCAGGCAATCGTGTTCTCGAACTCATCGCCATGGTCTTGATACGCCTTGGTCGCCTTCACGAAGGACCGGAGATGTCGGGCCCAGAGCGCGCTGATTTCGGCCCAGAGGTAACTCGAGCACATCAGCGCATTGTGGCTGACCTGCTTGCGGGAAAGAGAGAAGACGTGCGCCGCCATATGCGTCGGCACCTCGAAGAACTCTCCCGCTTCTACTCCTAACTCTTCTCGGTTAGAGCACTGCCAAATTCCCGAACTGCACATCTGGGGCGAGGGAGCGTTAGCCTGCTCGCAGGCGGCTTTCCACTCGACACGATCGAGTGAGCCTCCGCACGAGTAGGCACGAGTGGAGAGAGAAAAAAATGGCGATCGCAATCAGTGACACCCACCTGGAATTGGCAGCCATGGTGCGCGGCTTCCTTGACGACCAAAACGCCACTGCAGCGGCTCGGGCATTTCTCGATCAGCAACACGATGGCCTCCCGCCATTCTGGGATGACATGGTTGAACTTGGTTGGCTGGGCCTCCACCTTGAAGAAGAGGTCGGCGGCGCGGGTTTCACGATTGCGGAACTTGTCGTCGTGCTCGACGAACTTGGTCGCTCCCTGACTCCTGGCCCTTTTCTCGGCACCGTCACGGCCTCGAGTGTGCTTGCTTCGCTGGGGAGTGCTGCACAAAAAACCGAGTGGCTTCCGAAATTAGCCACTGGCTCTGCGATTGGAAGTTTTGCTTTTGCTGCACCGACGATTCGTTCCGGCTCGACACTCACTGGAGATGTTGTCGTTCCTCTCGGCGCTCATCACGCCCAACTCCTCGTGATTGTGGTGGGCGACGATGTGGTGCTCGTTGATCTCGCAGATCCAAGCATCAAAATCACTGAGGACGTCTCAGTTGATTTCACGCGACACGCGTCAACGGTGACCTTCGACAAGGTGCACCTTGCCGACAGCAACCTTCTTGTTGGCGCCGGTGCAGCAGCGACGGCAATTGCGCGAATTTTGGCGAGTGCTGAAGCAGTTGGAGGCGCACAACGTTGTCTGGACGAGGCGGTTGCCTACGCCAAGGAACGCCAGCAATTTGGTCGACCCATTGGCATGTTCCAAGCCGTCAAGCATCACTGTGCCAACATGCTGGTCGCCGCTGAGTTGGCGACTGCAGCGGTGTGGGATGCGGCCCGAGCGGCGAGTGCCGGCTCTGATGCCGAACAAGTGCAACTCGCAGCAGCAGCTGCTGCTGCCCGCGCCATGCCTGCCTACATGCACAACGCAGAACTCAACGTCCAGGTTCATGGTGGTATTGGCTTTACCTGGGAGCACGATGCACATCTCTATGTTCGCCGTGCCATTGCCTTGGCGGCCTATATCAATGCCGATTGGGCAGCCGCGCAGGTCACCTCACTCAGTCTTGCTGGTATCAACCGAAGCCACGGTCTTGAGCTTCCCGCTGAAGCAGAGGAGTATCGCGAGAGCACTCGAGCAGCTGTTGCAGAAATCGCGGCCCTTGAGGGTGACGCGCAACGCGCACGCTATATAGATTCTGGCTACCTCATGCCGCATTGGCCTAAGCCCTGGGGCCGTGAGGCGTCAGCACTCGAGCAACTTGTCATCGAGGAAGAATTTGCTGCCGCTGGTCTCGAGCGCCCCGAATTCGGCATCACGGGTTGGGTTATCTTGACCTTGATTCAGCACGGCACCCCCGATCAGATCGCTCGCTGGGTCCGACCGACTCTGGAAGGAAAGTGGATCTGGTGTCAGTTGTTCTCTGAGCCCGATGCTGGGTCAGATGCAGCGGCGGTCCGGACTCGCGGTGAGCGGGTTGATGGCGGCTGGCTGGTCACCGGTCAAAAGGTCTGGACCTCTGGTGCGCACTACAGCCGCTGGGGCTTCGCCACCGTTCGTACTGACCCCACGAAACCCAAGCACGCCGGCGTCACCATGATGGTGATCGACATGGAAGCCCCTGAAGTCGAGGTCCGTCCTTTGCGACAAGCGACTGGTGGTGCCGAATTCAACGAAGTCTTTTTTGAAGGTGTGTTTGTGCCCGACGATGACGTCGTTGGGAAAATCGATGACGGTTGGACCGTGGCGCGAGCCACCTTGGGCAATGAGCGAGTCAGCATTGGCGGTGGATCGGCATCGTCGAATGCTCTTGACATTGTTGATCTCTATCGCCGAAAGGGCCACGAGAGTCAGAGCTTCGCTCAGGAGCTGGGATCCTTGGTCGCAGAGCGAATCGCCATGCAAGCGATCAACATGCGCAGCATTGAGCGAGCGGTCATCGGAGCAGGTCCCGGTCCTGAAGGCAATGTCACAAAGTTGCTGTCTGCGGAGTCGACGCAGCGAGTTTCCGATTTTGCTCGTCGCCTCCTTGGCGTCGAAGCAGCCATCCAAGAAGGAGACGGCGAAGCTGCTGATCTCGGCATCCTCATGGGACGTGCACTCAGTATTGCCGGCGGGACGTCGGAGATCACTCGCAATCAAATAGCCGAGCGGATTCTTGGCCTTCCCCGGGACCCCTTGCTTTCAAAGTAAGGATCTCTGGCTCGGCGCGTCGTGACGCGCCGAGCCGCTCACCACTTTTTCGTGGTCGGAGTGCGCTACATCTTGTCGAGCGGATTATTGAGGTTGAACGGCACGTCAGCGAGGCGAGCCGCTTGTTCCTGCAATTCCTCGATCGTCCAAAAGCCATCCTTGTCGACGTCTTTTTCAATGGCGTCAATGATGGCGAAGGGCTGGAAAAGGTGGATGCCGCCGCCCATCACGAAGAAAACTCGACCATTGATGGGGCAGTCCTCTGTAGCGAGATAGCCAACAAAAGGCGAAATAGCGCCTGGCGCCATGGAATTTCCGACGTCCATGGATTCTGCTGTGGCCAAGCCTGCGGTGAGCCGAGTCATGGCCGCAGGTGCAATGGCATTGACGCGCGTATTGAGCCGTGAGAGCTCCATGGCGGTGATAATGGTGAAGGCAGCAATTCCCATCTTGGCGGCGCCGTAGTTACTTTGGCCGACATTGCCGAAGAGGCCTGATGTTGACGAGGTGTTGATTACCGAACGCTTTGCTTCGTTTCCTGCCTTGGTTTGCTCTCTCCAGTAGGCGGCGGCATGACGTGTCGGGCAAAAGTGTCCCTTGAGGTGCACTTGAATCACTGCATCCCAGTCCGACTCTTCCATAGTGACCAACATGCGATCGCGCAAAATGCCGGCGTTGTTCACAAGGACATGAAGGTCACCAAAGGCGTCAATGGCTTGATCAACCATGCGCTTGGCGCCATCCCAGTCGGTGACGTCGTCATAATTGGCAACAGCGTGACCGCCCAGAGCAGTGATTTCGTCGACGACTTGTTGTGCTGGTGACGCATCTGCGCCAGTGCCCGCTGGATCGCCGCCCAGGTCGTTGACAAGAACCTTTGCCCCTTCGCGAGCGAAGAGCAGTGCGTGTTCACGTCCGATGCCTCGACCGGCGCCAGTAATGATTGCAACCCTGCCTTTCAGCGTGTCCATCGCTTCTCTCCTCTTTGTTCGTGGTACTCGATTGGTGTCAACAGTCAGAGGGTAGCCAATGAATGAACGCGCTGCCGAGTTCGAGAGGGCACTCTCTTTCGTCAGGTACTCTCGGCGAGAGAAAGAGGGGGGGAACGTGAACAACGACGCACCGACGTCTTGGTGGCGCATGGTTGAAGAGCGGGCGGCACGCACGCCTGATGAGATTGTCCTGGTCGATGATCTTGGGCGCAGTTGCACTGCCCAGCAGTTCGTGGAATTGGCCCAAGGGGTGGCTGCTGATCTAGGAGCTCGTGGCCTTCGGCGAGGTGACACGCTCTGTTGGCAATTACCCACGCTGCTAGAGACCACGGTCCTCATGAGTGCGTGTGCTCGACTCGGACTGCGTCAGGTGCCTCTGATGCCGATCTTGCGACATGCTGAAGTTGATGTGGTGTGTCGAGCAACAGCGCCGCAATTCTTCATCACCGCAAAAACGTGGCGCGAGTTCGATCACGGTGCACTGTGCGAAGAGCTTGCCGCGGTACATGGATTTGCATCACTGGTCGTTGAACTTGAACATCTCTCTGGAGACGAGTTCGGCCTCCCACTCGGCGATGCAGCAAACCTGCCACCCTACGAGGCACCGGGAGCCACGCCAGTGCCGACCTGGGTCTATTTCACCTCTGGGACCACTGGCCTGCCCAAGGGCGTGCAGCACACCGATGCATCCGCTATCGCTGGCTCGAACGCAATGCTTGCCCAGATGGGGGTCAGCGCTCAGGACAGAATGTCGATTGCCTATCCCGTCGCTCACATTGGCGGACCGGCAACGCTCGCTGCGGTGTTTCGCTCAGGGGCCTCTCTTCTGCTGACCTCAAATTTTGATCCGGTCGCGTCTCCCTTGGACATGGCGGAGAAAGGTGTCACCATTCTCGGAAGCGCGGTGCCCTTCTTCCTTGCGTATCTCGCAGCCCAAGAACGGCACGGCAGTGATCCCCTCTTTACAAAACTTCGGGTGACCTCAAACGGAGGTGCGCCCCTTCCTGGACCCATTGCAGAGCGTTTGCGCACTGAACTTGGTGGGGGAGTGGTGAACGGGTATGGCATGACGGAGTGTCCCGTCGCCACATTCTCGAGCCCTGAGATGGGTGTTCAAGATGCCGACCTTGTGGGCACTGCGGCGCCTGGCGTCTCGATTCGCATCGTCAGGATTGACGCGACGGAGTGTGCACAAGGAGAAGAGGGCGAAATTCTCCTCAAGGGGCCACAATTGTTTGCGGGGTATCTTGATCCGGAGATCACCGCAGCATCGCTTAACGAGCAGGGATTCTTACGCACGGGCGATTTGGGAAAACTTGAAGCAGACGGGCAACTTCGAGTCACAGGTCGACTCAAGGATGTGATCATTCGAAATGCCGAGAACATTTCGGCTGTTGAAATTGAGTCTGTCTTGAGCGGACATCCCCTCATTGAGGACGTTGCCGTAGTTGGCGTCGCAGACGACCGCACGGGAGAGCGTGCCTGTGCGGTGATCGTGACCCTTGGAGACCCAGAACAACTCAGCGTTCCCGCGCTCGCAGAGTTTTGCGTGGCCGAGGGCCTGGCGAAATTTAAATGTCCTGAACAAGTGGTGTTTCTTGACAATCTGCCGCGAAACGCAATGGGAAAGATCAAAAAAGAAGAGCTGCGCCCACTCGTGGCTGCAGCTCCCTTTTCCCGCTAACGCGTTTCCTTACGACAAAAAGAAGACCCCTTGGCGCCGAGGGCACCAAGGGGTCTTCTTGTGATCCGTCTGCTGCCGGTTATTTCCCGAGAGCCTTCGCCTTCTTTTCTTCCGCAACGAGCTCGTGGTGACGGGCATACATCTGGTCAACTTTGCGCTGAATGTCCTGAGGAACGGGAGGCAGGACTGCCGAGCCTCCCACCTTGGAAGGTAGCGAGATTGTTGCCTGACCGAATGTGGTGTCCACCCCGCGCTGGTTGGTCATCTTCATTGAGACGTCAACCAAGTAGCGGCCGTCTTCAATTCGCTTGTCGGTCACTTCACCGGAAACGTACTGGACGTCGCCCATGTAGTTGAACTTGCGGATTTCATCGTGCTGGCGCTCAATGAAGGAGTCATCGCCAGCCCAATCAGTCAAGAAATGATGGAGGTGACACTCGCGCATCACCCCGTAGTCGTAGGCCATTGGGTTTCCAATTGCCTGTGCCCATTCAGTGTTCCAGTGCAAGCGCTGGCCGACATCAGGTACGCCGTATTGGTCCTTGATGTAGAAGGGAGCGATGCGCTTGCGGTTGACCGATGCCAAGCGGTTCGTAGGCAGTCCATATGGGACGAAGCCGTAGCCACCGGCGTGGAAGGTGATGATGTCGGTCACCGTGAGTGGACCCTTAGTCATTTCACCGAGCGAGTCGCCAACATTCACATCTTCGAAGTAGCGCTTCTCGGCGCCCCGTCGAGACTCTTGGGCGTAGCGAGCTTCGATGGCCGCGATGTCCTCATCCGTATAGGTAGCGGGCTCAATCGTTGAATACTTGCCACGGTCGCGTGCAGTCTTGCGCTCAGTGAGCACACGCAAGATTCGATAAATGCCGACGACTTCTCCGTGCTGATTGAATTTCACGTCACGACTGACTTGGATCACGGAGCGGCCGCCGAATTCGGACTTCTTGACTTCCAGAGTCTCTTCGCCTCGGAAGGAGTAGAGGCGATCGCCAGGACGAACGGGGCGATACCAGTCCCAGGTGCCGCCAGAGACAAAGACGTGAATGCCTCGGAAGAGTGACTTGGTGTTTTTCTTGAGTTCCTCAGGCAAAGGGTCGCCCTTTAAGGGCATGTTCAAAATGCCCGCCATGATGTTGGGAGCGATCTGGCCACCCCAACGCGTGTCTTCGCCATATTCCTCGTCGGCATAGAGCGGGTTGTCGTCGCCAATGCCGTAGGCAAAGTTACGGATGGAGTCGTAGGTTGCTGTGGTGAGGTGTTCGCGTGTGCGACTGGCCAAGTCGACGCCAAGGAGCGTTTTCGCCCGTTCGATGTCGTGGTCTGTCAGTTCGTACGCGGTTGCCTCTTCAAATTCCTTCGAGATCTCGGTCACGTCTTCTCCTTGTTGCCAGGATGTGTTCGGTCTCAGACGCGAACACAACTCGATGTCAGCCCGGTGGGCTCGAGCGGTCTAAACAGTATCCTCAAAACGCCTCTGGCAGGAACCTGCTGCGAGGCGGGTTCATTAGTTGTTGTCGCTTGTGGCCTTGTATGAAGCGACAACGAGTTGGCCGATCTGGTCGTAACCAGTGGTGTTGGCGTGAATATTGCCTTCCTTGCAGTACCACGTGAGCTTGCAAATGTTTGCCACTGGCACGGGAATCGAACCATAGGGGCTCAAGGTGGTCATCTCTGTCAACGAGCCATAGGCACCCATGGCGGCGGTGACGTCAACGAGTTCGCCCTGAGCGGACTCATAAGCGGTAGTCAAGGTGGGGTTAATCAAGGACTTGAATGCCACGACTGACTCTTGGGCCAGTGTTAGTTGGGCGGCGCTCGGTGGCTGACTGGGATAGACGTACTCACCAAGGAGGACATCGGGGTAGGACGTCCCGATCAATTTTGGCGACGAACCGGCAGCAGCACGAAGCTGGGTGGCGAGGGTGGCGACATTGGTCTTGATTGATGCGGCCGCAGCAGCAACACACGTCACCGGATTGGCTTGCGTGGCGCAGGCGGTGACGTCATTGCCACTGATCGAGACAGTGATCAAGGCAATCTGGCTCTTGTGAGCCTTGATGAAGGCAGTCGCTGCAGCGACTTGGGTCGTGTTGGGATAGGTTTCGACGCCTGCTTTGGCCCGGGCAGCTGCAGGACAGCCAATTTGAGTCAACACCGACGTGGTCGTGGCTCCCGCGCAACCAAAGTTGGCCAGCGTCAAGCCGAGGTGCTTCGCTGCATAGTCCGTGTAACCCGGACCTGTTCCTATCCCTGGTTGGTAGCCGACCGAGTAGGAGTCACCCAGAGCGACCAAATATTTCGTCGGTGCTGACGACGATGATGAGCCACAGGCGGCAGCAAAGGTCAGTGACCCCAACGCCAACGTGGTTGCAAGAATTCGCAGTGTCTTTTTCATGGTGGTCCTAACCTTGTAGTTGATTCGTGCGGTGTACGTGAGGTTCTTTGCGAACAGTTTGTGTCGCTTAACTTGCGATGAGGGCATCGCCATTGATGGCAAAGCCTCCGTCGACGATGAGCATCTCTCCGGTAACAAAGGCGCCTTCATCTGAGCAGAGGAAGGCAGCGGCATAGGCAATGTCCATTGGATTGCCCAAACGAGTGAGGCGGCCGCCCGTTTTTTCGCCGACACCGACACCGGAGTCGCCTCGACCAGAAACAACTCGACCAACGGCGATGTTGTTCGCTCGGATGCCCACCGGGGCTCCTTCAACGGCGAGGACGCGAGTTACGGAATTCACTCCGCCTTTTGCTGCTGAATAGGCAGCAAAACCGCTGATGCCGACAAGAGACTGTCCGGAAGAAATATTCAGAATAGAGGCACCGTCAGCCTCTGCAAGGTGGGGCCAGGCATATTTTGAAGCCCAAAACACATTGCCCGTCAAAGTGCCTGTCAGGATCGTGTTCCACTCCTCGGTGCTCAGCTCGTTGAGCGCTTTGACCGTGGTCGCAACTTCCGCGGTGGGTGCGGCATTGTTGACCAAGGTCGTCAGCCCTCCGAAATGTGCGACCACTGCAGCAATCGTCTCTCGCACGCTGTCTTCTGAAGTGATGTCGAGAGAGAAGAATTTCGCCTCTCCACCACCAGCCTCAATGGCGGCGACGACTTTCTCACCTTTTTCAACAGTTCGCCCGGTGACCGCAACCTTGGCTCCTTCTGAGGCGAAGTATTCCGCCATGGATCTGCCAATGCCTCTGGTCGAACCAGAAATCAGTGCAATTTTCCCCTCGAGCCTGCCGGCCATCATTCCCCCTCGTCGTGATGTTGGGTCCCACCGTACCTGTCCAACGGTCATTCGTCACCTGTCGGGGAACGTGGCCTCGCCTTGACGGTGTGGCCCCGATAAGGTTCGCACGATACCGAGGGGGAAAAGTGGGGAAACTTCGAGTCGTGCACTATGGCACCGGATTTGCGGGAATTCATGCTCTACGTGGGATTCTGACGCATCCAGAACTTGAACTTGTCGGTCTCGTCGTGCACAGCGATGAAAAGGCTGGCAAAGATGCTGGTGAGATCTGTGGTCTTAGCCCGACAGGAGTCATTGCGACACAACGTCTGGAAGACGTTCTTGCACTCGAAGCTGATGCCTTCTGCTACATGGCGACAACGCACGGACGGTTGAAAGTTGCCATCGGTGAACTTTGTGCGATCCTCGAATCAGGAAAGAACGTCAGTACGACATCATTTGGTTCACTCATACATCCACCCTCTACCCGGCCAGATGTTCTCGAGCGTTTGCAGGCAGCAGCGATTGCTGGAAACGCGACCCTCTTTGGCACGGGTATCGATCCTGGCTTCTTTAGCGATTACATCCCCGTTGCCCTCTCGGGAGCGAGTCAGCGGATTGATGCCATTCGCATCTACGAACTTGCCCTCTACGCGTCGGGTCATCAAAGCGATGAAGTCGCCTTCGACATTTTTGGTTTCGGCCAGCCCATTGACACCGTGCCACCCATTGTCGATCCCAACGGCCTGAAGGGAAACTGGGGTGGTGTGATCAGCTCCATCGCCGATCAGTTGGGCCTGACGCTTGATTCAATTGAAACTGATTTTGAACTGTGGCCTGCAGAGTCTGGCTTTGATTACCAAGGCCGTCGTATTGAGGCAGGAACCATCGCCGCAATGCGCTTTGAAATTCTTGGCATGGTCGATGGTGTGGCACGAGTGGCAGTCGAACACGTGACGCGCACCCTGCCAGAGCAAGCGCCGAACTGGAATCGCGCGCTCCAAGGAGACGCCTATCGGGTTGTGATTGAAGGTTCGCCCAGGCTGGAGTGCGAATTTCAATTCACGGAAGGCGGCGATCATCTTGCCGGCGGGTTCAACATCACCGCACAACGCGCCGTGAACGCGATTCCATCCGTGGCGGCTCATGAGCCAGGCGTGGTGTCTACCTTCGACCTCCCGCTGATCACGGGACGAGGTCGGGTGGCAGGCCAAGGTGAATTGTGGCGCTGAGCCAAGACGTGAGTGGTAGTCGTTAGCGATAAGGAGAAAAGCGAATGAGTGAAGAGAGCAACACAGTTCTTGCGACCCACATTGAAGGCGTGTGCTGCATTTCGTTCAACCGGCCTGAACGTCACAACGCTCTCAACGATGAGATGTCGGCGCGATGGAGAGAAGTTGTGCGCGACGCCATTGCTGACCCGTCGGTGCGCTGTTTGCTGTTTCGAGGAGAAGGAAAATCCTTCTCCTCTGGCCGCGACGTTTCTCAATTGGGAGCCCGAACGGATAACGAATCTGACCTGTCCTTTGTCCGGCGTCACCAAGACATTCGACTTGAGGTTCTTGATGCACCAAAGCCCGTCATTGTGGCAACGAAGGGCTATGTCTTCGGAGGTGCCTTTGAAATTGCATTGGCTGCCGACATGAGAATTTCGTCAACCGATGCACTCTTTGCCTTCCCCGAGATTAACTACGGCCTCGTTGCCGACACGGGTGGCACGCAAATGTTGACCCCACTCATTGGGCCGGCGAAGTCCAAGTACCTTCATTTCACTGGAGAGCGCATTGACGCGACCACGGCACATGACTGGGGAGTAGTTGATTTCCTCGTTGCCCCTGAAGAGCTTGACGAGAGAGCTTTGACCCTGGCGAAGAAACTCGCTGCTGCGCCACCAAACGCTATCCAAATTGCCAAGCAGCTCATCGACCAGTCGTGGGCAGGCGCCCTTCGAAATGGGATGCGCCAAGAACTTCTCGCACAAGTGACGTTGTTCGCGGGTGAAGAATATGCACAAACCAAAGCTGCAGCGATCGAGCGACTCGCTGCCAAGAAGAAGTGAGCGTAACTCGATATGGGACTCCCTGAACCACCAGCTCTTGGCACCGCAATGTTGCCCCTCGGAACCTACGACGGCCAGGTTGTGGTCGTCACCGGAGGCGGCACGGGTTTAGGGAAAGCTATTGCGGTTGAGTTTGCCCGCCTTGGTGCCGCAGTCGTCATTGCCAGCCGCAGTGAAGAGCATCAAGCGTCTGGCGTCGCAGCAGTTGAAGAAGCAGGGGGACGAGGCCTGGGAGTAGCACTCGATATTCGTGATCCTGAGGCAATCAGAGACGCGTTTGATCTCGTTGAGGCAACCCTTGGCCCGATCACCTCACTGGTCAATAATGCGGCGGGGAACTTCCCGGTTCTTGCAGAAAACATGTCACCGAACGCCTGGCGCACAGTTGTGGACATTGTGTTGAACGGCACGTTCTTCTGTTCGACTGAATTTGCCCGTCGTCGTATTGAAGCCCAACAAGGTGGGGCCATCGTCAATATTGGGGCTACGTATGCCTGGACCGGTGGCCCATCGACGGCACATTCAGCTGCTGCAAAAGCGGGTGTCGACAACCTCACGAAGTCGCTTGCCGTCGAATGGGCGCCTCACGGCATACGAGTCAACTGCCTTGCTCCTGGATTGTTCCCTCATGGAGACCACCACGAAGCATTGGCACGAGTGCGTCGAGGAACAGATCGAGACGCCACCGTCCCAGCCCAGCGAGTCGGAGAGTTGCATGAGCTGGGGTGGGCGGCAACCTACATGTGCTCTCCCTTTGCGGTCTATCTCTCGGGCCACACCTTGGTGCTCGATGGAGCCAATTGGCTGCGTCGCTCACTGGCAATGCCCACCTTCGTGCCGGTCGCCGAGCAACTTGCAGCAATTGAAGCTCGGCAACAATGAGCGATTACGCAGATACTTGCGAAGTCATCCGCCAAAGCGTTGCACTCTATTGCCAACTGCTCGATGATCAACGGTTTGCTGAGCTCGCAGAATTGTTTTGTCGTGATGCCGAGTTGCCCTGGCAAGGCAGAACGCTGCAGGGAAGAGAGGAAATCGCTCGTGAGATGCACACGACGCAGGAGCCTCTCAATCGAACCCGGCATCTTCCATTCGGCACAGTCATTGAGATTGAAGACGGGGCAGTGTTCGCATGGACCGACACGGCAGTCACCCTCAACGCGGAGAATGGCTCGGCCAAGATTGCCTGGTTGGGTCGCTACCACGACGAATTCCATTTTGAGGAAGGCAAATGGCGATTTTTCCGCCACACGGCAGTCACCGTGGGTGAAGAGAGGCCATCTGGGGTGCGCGCGGTTCATGGAGGCGGTCTCAAAGTAGGGACTGAATACCCTAAGGCGTAAGCGCAAGCGCAGTCCTAGGCTGAGGTCATGGCCGAATTTGCTCTTCGCACGGAGGAGTTAACAAAACGCTTTGGTACAAGTGTCGCCCTTGACTCTTTGTCACTTGAGGTGCAAGTAGGAGAAGTCTTTGGCTACCTCGGTCCCAATGGGGCGGGGAAAACGACCACCATCCGTTTGCTTCTCGGACTGGCGCGCCCAAGTGCAGGCAGAGCGAGCATCTTCGGTCTCGACGTCGTCCGTGACGGCCCAGCGGTGCACCGACGCGTGGCCGCGGTTCCTGGCGAAGTAGCACTGTGGCCGTCGTTGACGGGAGAAGAAACACTCAATCTCTTGAGCACGGTTCACGGTTTTGTCGATGATGCCTATCGCTCTGAGTTACTCGATCGTTTTGAGCTTGACCCGACGCGGAAGGTGCGGACCTATTCAAAGGGGAATCGCCAGAAGGTGATCTTGATCGCAGCACTTGCGTCCCGTGCCGACCTCCTGTTATTTGATGAGCCAACTTCCGGACTCGATCCGCTCATGGAGCAAGTGTTTCGCTCCTGCGTGGCCGAAGCCACTAACCGCGGCCAGACCATTTTCCTGTCCTCGCACATTTTGAGCGAAGTCGAAGCGCTGTGTCAGCGAGTCGGAATCTTGCGAGCTGGAAAACTTGTTGACGTTGGCGAGTTGGCGCAGATGCGCCACCTCGCAGCGGTCCATGTCGAGATGAATCTTTCAGGAGATGTTCCGGATCTTTCGACAGTGTCTGGCGTCAGTGGTCTTGAAGTACTTGGACCAGTCGTGCGTTGTCAGGTCACCGGATCAATGGCACCTCTGTTGGCCGCACTTGA
>Ga0164296_1002339_pt1 | contig 19037 bp, 14 predicted proteins | sample GEODES057metaG_FD_113533 | JGI IMG/M metagenome (GOLD analysis project Ga0164296, IMG submission 113533) | Dystrophic lake water microbial communities from Trout Bog Lake, Wisconsin, USA - GEODES057 metaG | ecosystem: Environmental > Aquatic > Freshwater > Lake | place: USA: Trout Bog Lake...
CCACCAGTTTTCAAAGCCAACCCGTCTGGGTTGGCTTTGTCATTTCTGGCTTCGCCCCGCACCACGCGGGGCGGGGCCCAGATCTGCGTGTGCAGGCAGGTCTGCGTTACCACCACACGTTGCCCAAAAACCCCGCCATTTAGATTCTTTTCTGTTCTCTGTTCTCAAAAAGCGGGGCAGAACCACGCCGATGTTGGCACACGCAGACATTGAGTCCGGCCAACAACATATGCGTGTGCCACATTGCGCAGTTCGCCGGATAAACTGGATGGCGAAACGGGTCGTCCAATCACGTTGGCAGTCTTCCTGGGAGTATCTTTATGCCGTGGCCGCTGTCGAACGCCCAAGGCGTCGCGACTGGCACGGCTCTGGTCAATGGCGGATCGCAAACCGGCCGCAGCGTCATCACCGATGGATGGTCGGCGGAAGGGGCTTGCCCTGCACACCGGTTACCTCATTTCCTGTCTTGGGGTTTTGGTATTGACCCGATTCTGGTGCCGGAGTACCCGGCTTCAACGTGTTGCTCATGATAAATTCTCCTATAAATGAGCAGTTGCTACATTGAGGCCGATTTCCTATGATTATTGACTGGCTCTTGCGGCCCAGCAAAAAATCAGCGAAACTCGCAGCTGTCTGACGGCGGCGGTTTCTTCGGAGATCGTTTTCACCTGGGTAGTTAGCGCTACCCAGGCGAGCCCCGCCTATATGGATCGACCCTTCGGTTGATCCACATCCTTTAACTGGTGTGCGCTTGTGGCTCTCCCAGTTGATCTTCAAAGTTGCCTCGGACTACGCCCTTTGCGCCTAGAAGGCCTGTAAGTGCGCGCCAGTTGTTTGTCTCGTAACGAACCCGCCCGGCAACGATAGCAGGATGAATCCGCAATTTGTCGGCAAGTGCAATCGCACTTGCTGCGCTGCCGGTGGTCTTTACGGGAGACTTTTCCCACTCGGCTGCCGGAATCAGCGCATCACGCGCCCATTGGTCCGCTTCATGCTCTTCTTGACTCGATCGCGTTTTGTCGTCGAGATTGTCGGCAATGAACACATGCGTTCCCTTTAAATGCTTTTGCACGTGAACCAATTCGTGCATTAGCGCAAACCAAAAGTTATCCAGGCGATCGTGCCGAAGCGTCAACGCAACGATTGGAGTGCGGCCATCGAGCATGGCCGCGCCATCCAGATAGGTCTTCTTGTAATGCGGCTCGATGACTAGCGCAATACCGTTATCAGCCAAAAACTCCCGCGCCAAATGCGGCCCTTTCTCGAATCTGGACAGCTTGGCCAGATCGCGCAACCACTCGTCAGTGATGATGCCATCCTTGTATTGTGAGAACAGATTTATGGTGCGCGCCTTTTTCAGGACGCAAATGCGCCAAACAAGCAGCGCATATTCATCCATGACCCGGGACCCACTTTGGTGGAGCCGCGCACGCAGGAGAACGGAGCGCTCCATATCGCCGAGCACGCCCCGCATGAATTTTCTGACCAGGTCTTCAGCGTATTCCTTGACCTGCTTGACCCCGCCTTTGAAGTCGGGGAAGTAGCCTCGCTCCCACATTTCCTGAACGGGAAACTTGGCATAGTTGTATTGGGGTTCTGAGGACAGATCGACGTCCGTATCATCGGAGTCACCAATGAGAACTTCCGCCGGAATATTCAGGCCCGCGTGCAGTTTTCGAATCATCGAAAGACTGAGTGGCCGCTTCCGTGAAATCACTTCCGACACCTTTGACAGTGAGCCGATATAGGGCACCAAGTCTTTCTTGCCCAACTGCTGCTGATCCATACGAAAAAGAATCGCTTCAATCGGATCCGGACTCACCGGCGCAATCTTGCTGCGCTCGTAGGACTCGATCACCAACGCAAGAAGTTCCAGTTCGGCTTCTGCATTAGAGCCGGAGGCCAATTCCTCGTCCATCAGTGCGGACAGACGACCGATCGCCGCGTCGTAATCGCGCTGCGTTTTAATGACTCGCACCTGCTGCTTCATGGTTATGCTCCTTTCCTCCTGTCTAATCACTTGCGCCGCCCTTTGAAATCCTGCTTGTCGTACTCGGCGTGAGTGCCAATCCATTCGATCAAAACAATCCCATTCTGGTATCTGGTTTTCACCACCAATCGGTAGGTGTTTCCCTTGATGTTGAAAATCACCCTGTTGTCAGCCAGGAAGCTGGCGCTTGGGTAGCGGTCTTTAATCTCCTGCGACCCACTCCAGCTCGCTGCCTCAACTTCCGTTTGCCAGGCGTCCAGTGGCCCGCGAGAATCCGCGTGCGTTTGCTTGAACGCGTCCAATTTGAGGAGGCCGACTAGTTGCATACCAGGTTGCCAATGTTCCCATCACGCTTTGAATTATAAGTTCCCTATATGGGAACTGTCAATAGGTTCCCATATTGATCGTATTGCAGTGGGCTTCCGATTGCGGTCTTTATCATCTGGCCGGTGGTTCGATAGTGAAATTGGGGGTTCGGGCTTGCGGTTGTTGGATCCTCAATGCGGCCCAATGAAAGTCAGCCGGATAAGTTTATCGCGAGCGCATATATTCGTATATTAAGAGAATAATCGCTCTTACGGATTGACTTAGTACATCGCGAGCGCCATAATTCGTACAATATGTGAGTAATAGCGCCATGGAAAACTTAAACCATCACCTGTCTGGCTTGGGCAAGCTTGATCGAGAGCGCTTGTCCGCTGTCATGCGCGGCACAAAGGGAACGATTACCAATGAGCAAGCTGCGAGGATCATGGAGCTTGACCAAGCTGATGCATCGAAGTTGCTGGCACGGTGGTGCAATAAGGGCTGGTTGTCGCGGGTAGCCCGGGGCCTCTACGTGCCCGTGCCGTTGGAGGCCGAACGGTCTGATTTGCCACTCGACGATCCTTGGCTGGTCGCCGTCAGTCTCTACTCGCCGTGCTACATCGGTGGCTGGAGTGCGGCTGAGCATTGGGATCTGACGGAACAGATTTTCCGGACGACGGTGGTGGTGACCACGACTCGCCCACGGAACAGAAAACCCACGCTTAAAGGGGCGGCATTTTGGGCCTCCACCATTGCCCCGGGGAAAATGTTCGGGCTGAAAACGGTTTGGCGCGGCTCAGTGAAAGTTTTAGTTTCCAATCCCACCAGAACGATGCTGGACATGCTGTCCGACCCGCAGCTTGGCGGCGGTATTCGCTCCGTCCAGGATATGTTCAAAAACTACCTCACTTCTGATGCAAAGAATCTCGGTCAACTATTAGAGTATGCGGAACGCTTGGGCAACGGTGCGGTATTCAAACGCCTGGGCTTTCTGCTGGAAACCAATGCACCGCAGGAGACTGAGGCGATCGAAAAATGCCAGCACCATCTGACGATGGGTAACGCACGTATTGATCCCAAAATGCCTGCTGAGGCATTGGTGATGCGGTGGCGGCTATGGGTGCCCTGCGACTGGAAGGCGGGTTTGAAGTGATCGAAAAGCAGGAAATATCGGAACTGGCGCGCGAACTTTCGCTGGATCTGCACGTCGTTGAAAAGGATTACGTCCTCGGCTGGCTGCTGGCTGGCATTGCCGCGACTCCCGACCTTTAGGAAAACTGGGTCTTCAAAGGCGGAACGTGCTTGAAGAAATGCTACTTCGAGACGTATCGATTTTCCGAAGATCTGGATTTCACGGTGACGGCGGAATCCCAGCTCGATGAGGGTTACCTGCTGCAGGCATTCCGTCAAATGGCGGAATGGATCTATGAACAGAGCGGCATCGAGATCCCAGGAGAGCAAATTCGGTTCAAGTTGTCCGTGTTCGAAGGGGGCCGCTACGCGGAGGGGCGCGTCTATTACGTCGGCCCTCTCATGCAAAAGCGCAACCTGGCGCGGATCAAGTTCGACCTGACCAGCAAGGAGAAGCTCGTACTGCCGCCACAGAAAAGAGTGGTTCATCATCCGTACAGTGACTGTCCGGATGATGGCATCCATGTCTTGAGCTACTGTTTCGAGGAGGTTTTTGCCGAGAAGATGAGAGCGCTGGCTGAGCGGGAGCGTCCCCGCGATCTTTACGACGTCGTGCACTTGTACAGGCATGACGAGATTCGGCCTGATCGTGCTGTGGTGTTGAAAACGCTGCAGGAAAAATGCGCGTTCAAAGGCATCCCTGTCCCGACCCTCGAAAGTCTGTTGCGTGAGGATGCCAAAATCAAGTTGGCCGCTGAGTGGGAAGACATGCTTGCCCATCAGTTGCCCGTATTGCCAGATCTCGAGCAGTTCTGGAATGAGATTCCGAACGTTTTTCGCTGGCTTTACGGCGAGGTAGAAAAACTATCATTGGGATCAGCGCCAGCGGATCGACCGGTCGACAACGCGTGGCGACCTCCCGCGATGGTCTATGCATGGCGTGAGGCAGTTCCTCTGGAGTCCGTCAGATTCGCTGCCGCAAACCGACTGTGCGTCAATTTGCGCTATCAGGATTCGTGGAGGCTGATTGAGCCGTACTCGTTACGCCGAAGCCTAGACGGAAATCTGCTGCTTTGTGCCGTTAAACATGAAACCGGGGAATCTAGAACCTATCGGGTGGATCGGATTCAAGGTATCGAGGTCAGCAAAATGACTTTCAACCCCCGATACCAGATTGAACTGACCCCGACCGGACTGTTGGCGGCGCCGCCGGTTCAACGCTTCGCCGCACCAAGACAATCAATCCACTCGCGACCAAAGGCCTCAGTTGGAAGAGTCACAACAGTGCTGACCAGGCGGACCGGTCCCACCTATGTATTCAAGTGCCCGAGTTGTGGGAAGCAATTTCGCCGGAAAACCTATGATGCAACATTGCCGTCTCACAAGAACAAGAATGGCTTTCAATGCTTTGAGGGCTTCGGTTCGCTTGTAAAAACGGAGTATTGAACGTGGTTAGCGACAAGACCGCGGCCACGCTAATTCGGGGAGCCGGCGAGAGGCCCACGAAGGGGCCTGCTGATCGTCGTGGTCGCGTTCATTCTGTTGCGCTGACCCAAGAATAGAGGAGTAAGAATGGCAAAGCCCGTCGTGATTGGTGCCCGGAGCTTCCGGACCCAAAGCAGCGCACTCGAGCATTTCAAGGCACTGCTACACCGGTATCAGGATGGTCAGTGCGTCACAGACCAGGACGATCAAGTAGACCTTGCGGCGCTCATCGAGCGGTATGACCCAGTGCTCGACGCGGTAGGGGAGCCTACGAAAGGGGCAGGCCAGATCGCCAGATTCGAGCGGCGTCTGAATACGGGGACCGGGTGGAGCAGTTCGGGGTTCTGGGTTGTTCGTCAGGACGGCAGCGCTACCGACTTCTCGTACATCGACGCAGTTAAGGGCAAGCCGAAGGGACGTTCGCAGGACTTCTACAACGCCTGCCGGCAGGCCGTCGCACTCGACCTCATCCAAGCCAAGAAACAGGCATTCGCACAGTACAGCGACGATCAGGGGCGGGTTGAGTGCGAGTTGACCGGAAAGCTGGTATCCATCGACGACGCGCATCTTGACCACGCGTGGCCCTACTTTTCGCACCTGGTGAGCGGATTTCGAGCTGCCAGAAGCTGGTCGAGGGACATCCCGGATGGCGTCGTTTCAGATCCGGCTGACGGGCAGACCACGGCCACCTTTCTCGACCGCGCAGTGGCTGATGCTTTCCGCGCCTTTCACAACGATCAAGCCATGCTCCGAATTCTCTCTCGGGAGGCGAACCTTCAAACTGCTTGCTCAGCGCGGCGGCCAGAGGTGGCGCGGCCGATCACCCTAGTGTAATCGCGTGCTGCTGGACTGATTCGGACCGTGAATACTGCAGTGAATCTGTGGTGCGTTCAATTTATCCCCGCACCTTGTGGATCAGTCGTTCATCTTGACGTCGATTCCCCGGAACGGATCGTTGTCGCGCCGGATGGTCCGCAGTTCGATTGATTTTCGCGCAATCGAACTCAAGGCAATGTGTGTCGCTGAAACCGAGGTGAATTGTCTGCATACGCAGTCTGCCGTGGGCCTTGCAATCAATATCCTTCCCCTCTAGAATCCGCTCCCTAGCGCTCGCTAGCGCAGAGAAGTGAAGGGGCGGTTACAATTCACACACCCCTACACCACCAACATTAAGCGCCCAACTGGTCTCAGTTGGGCGTTGCCATACACAAGCGGTATGGTGTTATGGTGGTATAGAAACTCTATTTCCCCCTCCCCCCGGTTCTTACAGCTAAACAGTACCCGCGGATCCGCTTAGAGGCGTGATCATCCGCTTAAGCAAATGGACGCTCTTCTTAAGACCTGGCGGGCGGCGCCATTGAGCGCAGGCCATACTTAAAGACAAGCGCGTTGGTTTCTTCTCGATCGATACGCCTGTCATTCAACGTCCGGCGGTTAACTTTTCCGCCGCTGCGTTAGGAACGTGGCCACTGCCAAGACCGGCGTGGCGGAGCATCCCGCACACTGAAATGGGTGAATGGCGGACTCGATCGAACGGGCCGATTGATTTTTTGCGCGTCGGCACCCGTGACCTTAGGCCGCAAACACGGTTTTGCCATTGACCACGGTGCGCACGATGGGAATGTCTTTTAGGGCAAACGGATCCACCGTCAATGGGTTTTGACCTAACACCACAAAATCCGCCACCTTACCCGGCGTCAACGAGCCTTTGAGATGCTCCTCTTTCGATGCAAACGCGCCATTAATCGTAGCGATGCGCAACGCCTCGGCGATGGAGACGCGCTGATTGGCGCCCCACACGTGGCCACGACTGTCGGTGCGGGTCACCAAACTCTGCAACGCCATCATCGGCTCAAACGGTCCCGGCGAGTAATCCGACGCGCCGGGCACTTTGATTCCGGCGTCTAAAAACCAGCGGTGGGCAAAGAAGGAGCGCAGCTTGTCGTCTCCGTACGCAGCCCACTTTTCGCCGTGATAATACACATAGGTCCAAAACGGCGTGGGGATGCTGCCCGTGTCCTTGATGCGCTTAACCAAGGCCGGGGTCACGTAGGTGCAATGTTCAATGCGATGCCGCCGGTCTGGCAGTGGCCATAGGCTCTGCACGCGCTCGTAGGCATTTAACACCATATCAATGGCCACATCGCCGTTGGCGTGTATCGCCACTTGCCACCCGTGGCGGTGGGCGCGTTCCACCGCCGCGTGGATCTCTTGTTGATCCATGACCAAGATTCCATAGTCATTGGGCTTGCCCACAAACGGGGTGCTCATGCGCATGGTGCGCTCAGACGCGGAGCCGTCCGCCCAGAACTTAACCGCCCCAATGCGCACGCGCTCATTGCCCAAGCCCGACATCACACCGGCCTCGCTCAAAAGCGCATAGAGGGAACGCTCCCCCATCCCCACCGGCATGACGGTGGCGCGATGATAAAGCTCGCCATTGGCATCGGCGTCCTGATAGGCGCGCAGTTTTTCGGGTACGGTCCAGGCGTCGTGCACCGAGGTCAACCCCGCGGCAACGAGTTTTTTGGAGAAAAACGCCGTGGCCTGCTGATAACGCGTGCGCACTTCATCCTCACTAAAGCTCGCAAACACCCCCACCGTATCAAACACATCACGCGCGCGCTCGGCCACCTCCCCTTGCAACTGGCCGTGATCGTCTTTATAAAATCGCCCATTGCTGGGATCCGCAGTACTGGCCGTGATGCCCGCCAGGGCAAAGGCCCGCGAGTTGAACCAACTCGTGTGGCCGCCGCGATGATCGACCCGCACCGGATGGTCGGGCACGGCCGCATCCAAATCCGCCCGCGATAAAACCCGCCCATCGGCCAACTTGGTGTCGTCAAATTTAAACGCCCGCACCCACTGTCCGGGCGGGGTCGTTTGCGCTTTGGCGCGCAAGCGCTGCTGTATCTCGGCCACCGTGCGCACATCCGCGTTCACATCAAAAAGTTCTTCGGTCTCACCGGGATGACAGTGCGCGTCAATAAAACCCGGCAACACGGTCAGCCCCTTCAGATCCAACACCTCGGTGTGCGGGCCTTTTAATCCCATGAGCTCATCACGACTGCCCACGGCCAGGATACGACCGCCGCTCACGGCGAGCGCGCTCGCCGTGGGGGTGGACTCATCCATGGTGAGGATGGTGGCGTTGACCACCAACAGATCGGCTTTAATGCCGGCCGCGGCGGGTTGAGCGGGCGAGGCGCCTAGACTCATCGGGGCCAGTAGACCCCAGGACAGGGCTTGTCGTCGCGTGAGCGGGCGCATCGGCGCTCCCTTCGTGGTGGGGATCGGTTAACCATAGCGCATCGCTTCGGCGCTTGTAAAGCACCCGCCGCTTCCCCCGGTGCACCGTCGGTCGAGCGCAAGCCTCTGCCTAAAGTGGGCAGCGCTTCGTCTGGGCGCTCATTCGGCCCAAACGCGGCTCGCGCTGCACGCACTGCACGCGCTGCCGCTTAGGTGGGGGCGTGTAAACGCACCAACACCAGCTCTTGCGTCAATTTGACCTCCAGCCGGCGATCGATGTCTTTGTGAAGCAGCGCGGCTTTGGCGTGTCCATGCAGCGCACACTTCAAATCCGCCGCAAACACCCCCTCGGCGCTCACGCGCTGCCCATCGCTGGGACAGTGGTTGAAACTGGCGTTAATGATTTTAGCGGCAGTGTCACCGTGGCGTTCGGGATCGACCCAGAGCAATAAGGAACCCACCTGAGTCTCCACACACAGCCCGCCGCGGTCGGGAATCTCATCGAGCGTGGCCACCACCTGCCAGGCACCCACGCGCGTCGCCGGAGCGCTTTTGGTCGCGTGCGGCCACGGGGCTGCGGGGAAGAGCGAACTCAAATACTTAAACGCCTGCGCTTTGAGCGCCAGGCGATCGAACTGGGCCTCGTCTTTGAAAGCGATGAACTGCCACAAGACCTCTAAAATCCCAATGAGCCCCATAGCGATGGCCCCCGCGTCGTAGTGGGGGTTGGGGTAGCGTTGGAGTAAGCGCTCGATCAAGCGCTGCACGAGCCATTCAAATTTCTGGTCGCGTTGGCCACAGATGTCCAAGTACTCCGCGCGGGAGTTCGCCTCCCCCCAAAACGAGTACCACACCGACACTTTCCGCGGGGTCGCCAGTTGCTCCCCCAAATACTGCTCCACCAGCAACACCAGCGCCGCGAACGGGTCGTGCTCGGCGGCGGCGACGGGGTTGGATAACTGCTGCTCAAACTCCTTGGCCAAAAACTCCAAGGTCGCGATGAGCATGGCGTCTTTGGTCTCAAAATAAAACCGCACGATGCCCGGCGAAAGCTTGGCCACGTGCACGACTTTCGCGACCGTGGTCTTCGACGGCCCGTAGCGATACAGCGCCGTGATGCAGGCATCGATTAAGCGTTGCCGCTGCCGACCTTTAAGGGCGCGCGGACTGGCTTTTTTGGTGGTGGGCGATCGGCTCATACATCCTAAGGGCCCACACAGGCCCACGCGCGGACAAATCAGGCGTGGTGCGTCATGGGCAGCAAATTATACCCGTGTTGTCGGGGTTCGCGAGCCGCTTGAGCGGATCGGCCAAATCCCGTAGTATCGATCCACAGGCGATGCCGCCGAAGGCGCGGGCTTAAAACGCTCCAGCGTGTGCCGGAGGGAGTCACGCGCTTGGGCTTAAGCGACGAGCCCTTGCGCCATTGGCCAGCGAGGCACCTTCCCTGCAACGCATGCCTGCACCGCCGCCCCACTTCCACCCAAAGGCTTGATTGATTGACACCCGCTCACAAACAAACCGCTCACTGGCTCATCATCGGACCTCCCTTGGGGTTTTTGGTGGTGTTTTTTCTGATCCCGTTTCTCTTTGCCTTTAAGATCAGTCTGGCCGAGTCGGTGATCGCCATTCCGCCGTTTAGCGCGCTGCTCTCCGAAGACGGCGCGCATCACTGGGTTCTACACGCCACGTGGGCGAGTTACCGTTATCTGTTCACCGACCCCGTCTACGCGGTGTCCTATCTGTATTCGATCAAGACCGCCTTCGGCTGCACCGTCGGCTGTCTGTTGCTGGGCTATCCCGCCGCCTACGGCATGGCGCGCGCGCCGAAGCCGCTGCAACCGATCCTCGTGCTCATCCTCATGCTGCCGTTTTGGACCTCGTTTTTGCTGCGGGTGTATGCCCTGGAAGATCTCATTCGCGATTCGGGGCTGTTAAACCTATTGCTGCTCAAACTGGGCCTCATTCACAGCCCCTTACACCTGTTGCGCACCCCCACGGGGGTGTTCATCGGCATCGTTTATTCGTATTTGCCCTTTATGGTCTTGCCCCTCTACGCCACCTTGGAAAAACTCGACCGCAGCGTGCTGGAGGCCGCCGCCGATTTGGGGGCCAAGCCCTGGCAGGTGTTTTGGGATGTGACCGTACCGCTGTCCATGCCCGGCATCATCGCCGGCTCCTTGTTGGTGTTTATTCCCGCCATCGGCGAGTACGTGATCCCCGATCTCATGGGCGGCCCCTCCACCCCGATGATCGGCAAGGTGCTGTGGACGGAGTTTTTCGAGAACCACAACTGGCCCACCGCCTCGGCCGTGGCGGTCTGTCTGCTGACCGTGGTGTTAATCCCACTGCTGCTCAAACGGCTTGGGAGCGTCCGTGCCTAACCGCCCCTCCACCTTGAGCGCCTACTGCCTCGTCGTGGCGTTTTTATACCTGCCCATGCTCGTGTTGATTGCCAACTCGTTCAACTCCTCCTCCTTAAACGGCACCTATGGGCATCTGACCTTGGACTGGTATACCGCCTTAATCAACGATCATCAAATTCTCAAAGCCACCAGTTTATCGCTGCGCCTGGCCGCGGCCTCAGCAAGCTTCGCCCTGCTCTTAGGCACCCTGGCCGCGATCGCCCTGGTGCGGTTTGAGCGGTTTAAGGGCCGCACCTTGCTGGCCGGCATGATTAACGCCCCGCTCGTGATGCCGGACATCTTGACGGGGATCACGCAGTTGCTGTTGTTTGTGTCGATGCTCAAACTCTTCGGCGGCCCCAGTCGCGGCGCCTTCACCTTGTGGCTGTCGCACACCACCTTCTGCACCGCGTACGTGGCCGTGACCGTGCGCGCCCGCTTAAGCGATGTGGATTTATCGATCGAAGAAGCGGCGATGGATTGTGGGGCAAGACCCGCACAAGCCTTCATCGACACGACCTTACGCATCATCGCACCGGCGCTGCTGTCGGCGTGGTTGCTGAGTTTCACCTTATCGCTCGACGATCTGGTGATCTCAAGCTTTGTGACCGGACCGCGCGCCACGACCTTACCGATGGTCATTTACTCCAAAGTCAAACTCGGCGTCAGCCCCGAGATCAACGCGCTCGCCACCGTCATCTTCACCGTCATGGGCGTGGGCATCCTCCTGTTCAGTCGGTGGATGCACAAGACCCGCGCGCGCCTGACCTAAACCCCTCCGAGTTCGTGCCAGGCGTGGATCAGGTCTTGGCTTTTAAGCGCGTCCAGATCTGGGTGCGCAGCCGTTCGGTGGCGGCGTCGGCTTCTTGCAACGGAACCAATCGCGCGCGCAGCGCGGCGTCGGGATACAAACGCGGGTCGTGCAAAATCTCAGGCTTCACCCAGCGGTCGGCGGCGCGGTTGTCATTCCCGTAATAAATCTCGTTGGTGACGGCGGCTATGACTTTGGGTTGCAGCGTGAAGCTGATGAAGCGGTGCCCGTCTTTGGGGTGCGGCGCCCCCTTCGGGATCACCCAGCCGCTGTAGGTGGCGTTGGCCCCTTCCTTGGGCACAGTGAACTCAAGATCAACCGAGACGCCGGCAAGCGTGGCCTTGTGCATGGCCACGGCGTAATCAGAAGACCAGCCCATGGCAATGCACACCTCGCCGTTGGCCAAGGTGCTCACGTACTCGGAGGAATCAAAATTGCGGATGTACGGGCGCACCCGGGCGATGACGTCTTCCGCCGCCTGCAAATCCGCCGCCGAACGGGTGTTGGGGTTTTTATGCAAATACAGCAAGGCCAGACCAATGGTGTCTTGGGGCGAATCCAAAAACACCACCCCACAATCCGCAAAGCGCGACACCACCTTGGGATCAAAGAGCAGCGCCAGACTGTCCACCGGCGCCTGGGGCATTCTGGCGTGGATCATGCTGCGGTTGTAAGCAAAGCCATTGACGCTGTGCAGATAAGGCACCACGTAGCGATTGCCCGGATCCACCTGGGCCAGGATTTTTAAAACCTCGGGGTCGATGTTCTCGTAGCCTTGCAGCCACTCCCGGTGCAAAGGCTCAAAGGCCCCCGCCCGAATCTCCCGCCCAAAAAACTCCATCGACGCGTTGACCACATCGTAGCCGGAGTCCCCCGCGAGCATCTTCGCTTCCATCGTCTCATCGGAGTCGTAGGTGTCGTAAGACACCTCAAGACCGGTCTGCTGTTCAAAATCGCGCACCGTGTGCGCGCCGATGTAATCGGCCCAGTTGTACACGTAGAGGCTGCGCTCGGAATCCGCCTGGCCACACCCGTTTAACAGCACAAGCCCACTGCAGAGCGCGGCCACGCGTACCCAACAGCCCACGCGGCGGGCGGCGCGTTTAAGCCCTGCGCGTGCGTTCATGCGAGTCGCGCTCCCCACCAACACTGCTGCCCTCTGGCCATGATCTGGGCGGATCCTCAATGTCGATAGGTCACGGTGATGCCGATGGTTCTGGGCCGGAAGGTGTAATCGTTGCGTTGCGTGGAGGTCGGCGGGGAATTGGCGTTGGCGGGGTTGTTTGCGTCGTACTGCGCCAACTGATAGTTGGTCAGGGGGTGCGCGTTCAACAGGTTGTCGACAAATAAGGAGGCAGAGAGCTCCCCAAAGCGCATGCCCAGGCGCGTGGACACAAAGGTGGTCGATGGCAAGAAGAAACTGTCGGGGGAGAACTGCACGGTGTTGGGATCTAAATTGGCGGTGGGCCAATGGTTGGCACTCTGATAGCTCACATCCAATCGCGCGAAGGACTCGTGCGCCAGCCAATTAAAATCCGCCTGCGCACCGAGCGCTGCGCTCCACGGCGCGATCGAGCCCGGTCCACCGCTGATGGCGGCTTCGCCCGCAATGGCATCGCCGGCTGAGACCAGCGGCGGTTTCGGGGCGGGCGTGCCCTGGGCGTAACGCGCGCTCGTATACCCCAAAGACCCATCGACGGTCCAATGCTCATTGATGGCCCAGTCCACTTGGGTATCGAAGCCTTTGGCCACCGCGGTGCCCAAGTTGTCGGTGAACTGCAAGCCGCAGTTGTAGCCGACGTAGATGTTTTGTTGAATGTTCTGCCAGCGGATGTAATACGCGCTGCTGGCCAGTTTTAGGCGGTTGTTGAAGTTGTTCTTCGCCCCCAGCTCATAACTTTGGGTGGTGTCCGGCCCATAGGTCAAAGGCGCGCCGTCGGGATAGCCCGTTTGACTTAAGCCGCCTTGGCCTTGGCAGAAGGCCGGCAAGGGTGCGTTGGCACCGCCGGGTCTAAAGCCTTTGGCGTAGGTGGCGTAATAGAGGGTGTTGGGGTCTTTCTGAAAGGCGTAGCCGAGCTTGGGCGTGAACGCGTTCTCCTTGGCCGAGCCACTGCGATAGTCGGGACCGTAGTTTTCATAGCCATCGCCGTGATGTTGAATGTCGAAACTCAATTGGGCATAACGCCCTCCGAGCGTGAGGGTTTGCCGCTCACTCACCTTAATGGCCGCCTCGCCGAAGAGCGCCACCTGGCGGTCGTGGCCGCGGTTGTCGTTGTAGTAAATCTCACAGTTGGGCAGCGACTGCCCCGCTGTGCCTTGGCCGTTGCAGTAATAGTAGGGGCCATAGTAGGCGTCGGCGCTCGTGCCAAACAGCGCCGCAAATAAAGCCGGCACTTGCCCGTTGGGATCTTTTAACTCCTCCACACTGCGCTCCGAGGAGATGGTGAAAAACCCACCCACCGTCCATTTGACGCGCGCGTTCGCGTCGTTCGATTGCAAGCGGATCTCCTGCGTGAGCGTGTCTTGGAGGTTGCTGATCGTATTGGGGGTTTGGAAATTGCCAAACCCCGCCGGCAGGTGGATGCCATTGCCATCGAGCAGCGGATACCACGAACACGGTGGGCTGGCCGTCGTCGAGGCGCTGCCACAGCTGTCGAGTTTGCCGGGCCAGGCGAGTCCCTGCAGATACGCCAAATCATAGACCGTGCCTTGGTAGGCGGTTTGCTCGACGCGATGGTAATAGGAGGAGTTCGACACCAGGTCCATGTGGCTCATCGAGTAGGTCAAGCGAACGGCGCTCAACTCATAGGCGTCGGGCACGGGCAGACGCTCCGGGGTGGCGGTATTGAAGCTCCCCCGACTGGGATTGGAGTAGCTCGCCCAATACGTGTCCTCATCGTGCTTGCGCGCATTTTGGTAAATGAACGAGGGCTCAATCGAGAGCGAGTCGCTGGGTTTAAACACCAGCGCCAACCGCCCCGCGAGCGTGTTCACGTGGTTGATGTTGTGTTCAAGGGTTTCCGTCCCCGTGGGATCCACGCGGTTGATCCAACCGCCGTCGTAGCGATAAAACAGCGAGGCGCGCACCCCCAAGACGCCGTCGACGAGCGGTGCGCCATGGGCATAGCCGGCCTCAAAACTCGGCGCACCGCCTTCGGTGATGGCGACCTCACTGCGCGCGTAGGTACTGGTCTTCGAAACGCTCGCTGGCGTCATCAAATACCGCACCGTTCCCCCCTCGGAACCCGCACCAAAGAGCGTGCCTTGCGGCCCGCGCAACACTTCCACGCGATCGAGATCAAAGGCGCGAGGCAAGGTGTCGTCCGGATTAAACCCCAGCGCGCGCACCTGGATGGGGGTGTCGTCGATGTATATTCCCGTGGTGCCGGCGCCCCCGGAGGAAGAGATGCCACGGATGGAGATGGCGTTGGTGCCGGAGGTGTCGATGGACACGCCTGGGGTATAGCGCACCAGTTCCTGAATGTCTTTGATGCCTTTAAAATCCAAAGCCTCTTGATCGATGGCTTGCACGCTGATCGGCACCTTGCTGATGGATTCTTCGTGGCGGGTCGCGGTCACCACGATCTCCGCCAACTCGCCCGTCGCTTTATCGGTGGCGGCCTGTGCGTGCCCAGACAGTAAGCTGGCGGCGACCCCCACACATCCCAAGGTCCGGTGCGTCAACAGCGCCTTCTTGGTCGCTGTGCCGAGGTGGTGTGTGGCCCTCTGCGATCGAGACGTTGCGCTGCTCATAGTAAGATCCCCTTGCTGGTCGTTGGGTGTTATCTGCTCAAAGCGTTTTTCAATGCACCTGGTTTTCAAATGCCCTTTTCATTCAGACGAATCAGTGAACGCGGCACCCTCATCCACGGTTGTTTTCCGTGCGAGGGATTGCCGTTCTCTACCCCTCATCCAAGACGATGATATCCTCACTGGCGATCGACAGCATAACCCGATCCCCCCAATCAATCTTAAAACGAAGGCCGCGGCTCTCATTGGGGGTCGTCACCCACCAGTGACTGTGCTCACCCACCTTAACCTTATACATCGACCGACTGCCAAAATACCCCAAGGCGGTCACCGTCGCGGGCAAGTGATGATCCGTCGCGTCGGTCTCGGCCAGCGTCATGAGTATTTTCTCGGGCCGAATGGCCAGGTGTATGCGATCGCCCTCGGCAAAGGCGCGCACCCCGTGGCTTGGGTTGGGCTTGTTCACCCGCAAGGGCACGGGCAGAATTTGGCAACGCACCGTGTACTGCTCGGCGGTGTGCGCCATCACCGTGCCGTCCACAAGATTGGCGGTCCCAAAAAACCCGGCAACCTGGCGATTTTTGGGGTACTCATAGACTTCCATGGGGGCGCCCACCTGCAAAATGCGCCCCGCGTCCATGACCGCGACGCGCGAGGAGAGCGCCATGGCCTCGTCCTGGTCGTGCGTGACCACCACAAAGGTGATCCCCAATTTGTCCTGCAACTGCATGAGCTCAAACTGCGTGCTCTCGCGCAGTTTTTTATCCAAGGCACTCAAGGGCTCATCCAACAACAACACCTTCGGTTGCAACACCAAGGCGCGCGCCAGCGCCACGCGTTGGCGTTGCCCGCCCGACAACTGCTGCGGCATGCGCTGCTCTAAGCCCCCAAGCTTGAGCTGATCCAGAACCGCGACAATGCGCTCGCGGCGCTCTGCGGCGGGCACGCGTTGGCGTTTTAAACCGTAACCGATGTTGTCGACCACACTCATATGCGGAAACAAGGCGTAGGACTGAAACATCATATTGAGCGCGCGCTCATACGGGGGCACGGCGGTGATATCCACCCCCTGCATGAGGATGCGGCCGCTGTCCGGTTGCTCAAACCCCGCCAGAATGCGCAACAGCGTGGTCTTCCCGCAACCCGAGCCCCCCAGCAAGGAAAACACTTCTCCGGCGTGAATACTCAAAGAGATGTCGTCGAGCACGCGATTGCCGCCAAAGGATTTCGAGACCCGCTCAATGCGAATTTGGGCGACGTCGCCGTTGACGTGGTCGGGAGCCAAGACTTCAGCCATGCGCGCGTCGGCCACCGCAGTCACCGCATGGCCGGGGGAACCGCTAGACGGCGGCTCCAGCGATGAAACGGCTTATCGACTCGCCAGGCTTTGAGCATCGATCGTTCCCAGGTCAGTTCGCGGTGCAAATAGAAGTCTACCCAGATTGGTGGACAACTGGCAACCGAGCCCTGCGCGAACGGTTGCTGCACCAGCGCCAAGGCCAGATTGCGTTTTAAGGTGGGCGACCAAATGGCCGAGGTGATGTGACCAATCTCCGTGCGCCCGTGCGGGTCGGCGTACAATAAGGCGTGGTGCGCGGGCTTTTGTCCTTCAATCTCAATGCCGATGAGACCGCGCGTGCTGCCGCGGTGTTGCTCCTGCTGCAAGGCGCGTTTGCCGCTAAAGTACGGCTTCGCAAAATCCACCGCAAACCCCAATCCCAGTTCCAGCACGCTGTGATCGCGGTGGCGGCGCAGCGTGTGCTCGGCGTTCTGAAAATCCACTTTTGGCATCAAAAACCCCGCCTCGATGCGCGCCATATTGAGCGCCGCCGAGCCGATCGGGCGTACGCCATAGCGCTCCCCCACCGTCATGAGCCGCTCCCATAAGCGCAAGGCGTGCGCGGGCTCCACCCAACACTCATAGCCCAAATCCCCGGTAAAACCCGTGCGCGACACCCACAGGGTGAACGGCGAGTGGAATGTGCGCCACTCAAACACCTTCAGATCGGCAAGGCTGGTGAACCCCAAGGCGTGTAAGAGCGCATAAGAGGTCGGCCCTTGCACGGACAGTCCCGCAAACGCCGCAGTCACATCTTGAATGCGCACGTCAAAGCCACCACTGGACTCCAAGAACCAATCGAGTTGGCGTTCGCCCGTGAACAACACAAACTCCTGCTCGCCCAACCGATAGAGCGTGCCATCGTCGATGATGTGGCCCGCCTCGTTGGCCCAGACCGTGTAGCTGACCCGGCCGGGTGCGAGCTTGCGCACATCGCGGGTGGTTAAGTGATTGAGATAGGCCTCGGCCTCCGCGCCCTGGATGTGATACTTGACCATGGGGGAAACGTCGTAGACCGAGCAGGCGTTGCGCAAGGCGAAATACTCCTGCTCGGTCGAACTGATGACGTCACAGGTCTGATACCCCGACCAGGGCACGTACGCCTGCACGCGTTGATAAGGCTTTAACGCCTCACTAAAGGGCGTGTCCAATAAGGGTTTGCGATAAAAAGCCCGCTCGCTCATGCGCCCTCCGGGCTCAGGCGCAGGGCGGCCGGCGCACGCTGGTGCACGAGCTTGGCGGCATTGAGGCCCGCCAGGCCATGCACTCCCCCACCCGGGTGGTTCGAAGCGCTGGCTAAGATCAACCCACCAATGGGTGTTAGATGTTGCGTGAGACCGTACACGGGCCGGGCGAATAAGGCTTGGTCTAAGATCAGTTCGCCATGATGCCAATGCCCGCCGCTCACGCGGCAGCGGGTCTCGAGATCCACGGGGCTCAGCAGCGCCTGTGCGCTCACCTCGCCGCGAAGGCCCGGAATGAGCCGCTCGAGTGCGTTTAATACCCGCTCGATGAGTTGCGGACCGGCGTGCTCCCAACCGGCTTTGGGCCTAAAACACACGGGGTGGATGATCACGCTCAACACGTGAGCGTTTGCGTGGGACACGACGCTGCGGTCCAACACCGAGGGCACGGTGAACTCAAAACACGGCTCGCTCGGAATCTCGCCGTACTTGATGGCATCAAAGGCTCGCTCCAACTGCACCAGCGACTCCGCTACCACATACCGACCACTCCCCACCGCCCCGCCGTGTGCAAAGGGTGGCAAGGTGTTTTTTAAGGCCAGCTGTAATTTAGCGGTCGTACCAAGGGATCGAAAGCGCGTGAGTCGGCGCACCAGATCGGTGTCCAAATGCGCTGGACCCACGAGTGTGAGCAGCGCGGTTTTGACATCGCAGGCCGCGATGACCACCTCCGCCGCGATGGTCTCGCCGCAATCTAACGTGACGCCGACGACCTTGCCCTCATCGACGTCGATGCGCCTCACGGGCGAGTCCGTATCGATCAAAACCCCTAATTGCAGCGCGCGCGCGTGCAAGTAGTGCGTTAAGGCGCGCACCGTGAGTCTCGTGCGCTCAGGGGGTGGCGCTTGGAAAATGAAGCGCCATCGGCCAGCGGGTGATGGGGGTTGGCTTAAGGCCTGTTGGTAGAGCAGATTAAACACCGTACCCGGTGCACGCGGTCCTTGGGAATTCCCCAGGGTTGCGGCATAAGCGATGCCGGCCTTAAGGGCATCCGACTCGAGGTGATCCGATAACCAATCCCACACATTAGACCCCACGACGCGTAAAAACTCTTGCGTGGAGGTTTTGCCGCTGACGCGCAAACGCATCGCGAGTTTTAATAAATGCCAGCGCTCTGACCACTTGGCGCTGACCAGACTGGGCATGGGGTTTTGCAGCATCATCCGCAACAACGGTTGCCACCGACGCAGTTGGCGCGACAAGGCCTCTAAGGCGGCGGTGTCGTGGGCGGAAAGCCGCAGCGTTTGCGGGAAGAGGACATTTAAACCCAAGGGCGCACCGACTGGACTCGCCGCGCCAGCGGTACTGGTTGAACTGGTTGAACTGG
>Ga0164296_1002340_pt1 | contig 19034 bp, 15 predicted proteins | sample GEODES057metaG_FD_113533 | JGI IMG/M metagenome (GOLD analysis project Ga0164296, IMG submission 113533) | Dystrophic lake water microbial communities from Trout Bog Lake, Wisconsin, USA - GEODES057 metaG | ecosystem: Environmental > Aquatic > Freshwater > Lake | place: USA: Trout Bog Lake...
CGCGACCACCATGTTGGCAACCATCAACGCCGCCTTGACTTCTGTCGGCCTGCCTGCTGCGTCATCCGTCGCGTTGCCACCGGCGCTCAGCCCGCCACCGCCATCGCCACCACCAACGCCTGGCTACAGCTACCAGCCTACGCCCTACTCGAGCCCTTACTCGAGTCCCTACTCGAGCCCCGTGCCATCGGGCCCGAAGTCCAATTCTGGCGCCGTTGCCGTTGGCGTTGTCATCCCTGTCGGGGTGGTAACGGGCTTCGTGGTCTTCATCTTGCGCTTCCGCGCCGCCAGGCGCGCTCGTGCTCAGCAGCAACGCAGTGCGGCCATCCCGCCCACCATGCCAACTGCGCCGTCGAGCGCCGTGCAGATGAGCCCAGTGGTACTACAGCCAGTTATGCAGCCAGTGCTGCCAGCCGGATACTCCACTACCGAGCAGAAGCAGGTACCAGTGGTGGTTGGGGTGCCATATATTGCCGTCAACAACAAGAGCGAAGGAGTGGCGACGATGTCGTCGACCAGCCTGTCCGGCTGGCTCGAGGCGAATGCTCTTCCGCTCTCTGTGATGGATGCGCTTTCGAAAGCTGGCGTTGCAACTGTGGACGACCTAAAGTATCTCGGAGACGATGACATCGCCGCGCTGGAATTCACCGTCGTGGTGAAGAATAAGCTGCTCCAAGCCATGATGCGCCTCAAGGGCGGGTCTGGCGGCAAGCAGGAAGTCCGGGGCGAACTTGAGGAGGATTCTGAGGGGCCGGCCGCAGTGTGAAGTTTGTTTGTTTTGTTCCGTTTATTTGTTCTATGCCGTTCTATGCGTCTGGGCGTCCCGTCTCTCTGGTCAGCGGGCGGCGGGCAACGCCTGTTGAATAAGCGTCTTGAGCTCCTGCAGGCTGCTCTCCACAACTGCTAAGCGCTTGTCAACGGCATCGAAGCGCTTTTCGACATGCTTGTCTGCGGCATCGAAGCGCTTTTCGACACGCTTGTCTGCGGTATCGAAGCGCTTTTCGACATGCTTGTCTGCAGCATCGAAGCGCTTTTCGACGCGCTGGTCTGCAAGGTCGAATCGCTTGTTTATGTTGTCCAGGAAACGCACGAACGCCCAGCCGCCCAGCCCAAAGACGGCAGTGACGAGCACATCTGCGCGCTCCAGCGCCAAGGAGAGGGGCTTTTGCAGGCTGGACTGCAAGAGCGCCCAGCCAAACGTGCCCAGCACGATGACGCCGAGGAGGCTCGCAAACGAACGCAACACAGCCGCAGCGGCGTCCAGCACGCTAGTTTGCGCGACGCGCATTGCCCGCTGCGCAGACGAGTGGGCGCAGAGTGTGAGCCAACCTTCCGCTGAGAGAGGAGGACGTACGTACGTGGGCACGTGGGGGAACACACACCTTGACATCGTCGTCCGCCGGTGGTGGTGTTGGCGTCGGGAGCGTGTCGTCGGAAAGGAAGTCGCCGGCGGTGGTGGCCGCAGCGACAAGGGCGGAGCGGCGCACTGTCCGAAGCTGCACAGGCACGTGACGTGCAGGTTGGCTGTGAGGTGAACAAGCTGACACGGCTGGGGCGGCCACTGCGCAGGGCCGCGTGCGCGGCGAGAAGTGAGACAGCGGCGGCGCAGCGGTCGAGCACGTGCAGCTGGCTTGGTCCGCGCTGAGCGGGCGGAACATGGTGACTGTCAGCTGCACAACGGTGCGAGTGTGTACACGTCTATACCCGATGCAGACAAGCCTGCCGGTGTCCGAGGCGAGAGAGATGATGAGAGAGACGAGACGCTCGGCAGTCGCTCAGGGGGAGACCCGTCATTCTGCTGACGTGTCAGATTGAAATTTGTCGTTGCGACCAGATAGACTCCAGCACGCGCGCACGGGGGTAGCAATAATTGAGCAACATGCGCTGCATGGCTCACACACGCGTCTCTTGGCGGCTGGCCCTGAACAACAGCTTGCATTTCAGCCACGCGGAGAGCGCCCTCCGCCATGCTTGTGCTCCTTGATGGCCTGACGGACAAAAGCAGCCGCCTCCTCGAACTTGGACTTGGGGAGGCGGTCCTGCCCCGCCGATGTCAGCACCAGGCAGTCCGGAGCACATTGATGAACGCGGAATCCGAGCATGTCCTTCAACGTTTGGCGGTGGCTCTCGAACTTATCCCACTTTGCGTACGGCTCAGCGTAGCTTGTGATCAATTCAAAGCGTTCGCAGTCATCGTTGGATGGCGAGGAAGCGGCTGGCGCACGCACGTCCTGCTCGCGGGCTGCCACTGGCAGAACCTGAATGCCCTGCGCCGCCATGTGGGCCTGCAGGGCTTGGGCAGCAGCATCGCGCTTGGCTTTTTCAACCAGCGCTGTGATTTGGGCGGGGTCAGCGGCACCCGCCAAGACAGCAGTGAAGTCCAGGCCCAGCCCATGGCAGACCAGCTGCAGCGCCGCACTGCTCTGCAGCCTTGCATTGGTTTCAACCTGCTGCATGCGCTGCATCACCTGCGCCTTCATCTTGGCGGGTCCATGGTCAGGGATGCCGAGCGCTTTGCAGATCTCATCCAGGGTTGTCCAAAGGTACGTCTTCTGAAGCTGTTCCTCCTGTGCCATCTCCGCTGCGGCCTTTGCTGCGGCTTCAACAGTCTCTAGCATCTTCTTCGCAGAGGCAGCTGCGCTTGCTTCTCTCTCCGCCTTGTCATGCGCGGCCTTGCTCTCCGACTGGTATTTCACAGTGAAGCCTTCCGCCTTTCGCAGCTTCGCAGCAGCATCCTTCTCAACATTGGCCGTGCGCTGCTCCGCCTGTGCCCTGGCTGCCGCCAACGACGCGATGGTGGCCTTGTCTGCGGCCGCCTGTGCCTTGGCAGCCTTCAACTTGGCGCCCTTCTCCTCGGCATCTGCGCGAGCAGCAGCACACTCATCAGCCACCTGGTCAGCGCCTTCGCGTGCGTTCTCCAACTCGCTTTCCAGCGCCTCCTTCTCAGCAGCCAAGTGCTCCAGCTTCTGCTGAGCCTCGTCCAGCTGAGCACTGGACTCCGCGGCCGCCTCGGCGGCAGCAGCGCGCTCGTCCTCAAGTTTCTTCTGCACATCAGCCAACGCCTTCTTGGCAGCACCCAACTCAGTGCGCGCATCCGTAATGTCCTTCACAAGCACCGCCTTTTCCGCTTCGGCAGCCTTCTTGCCGGCATTGAGCGCGGCAGCGTGCTCAGAGGCCATCTTCTCGGCGGAGGCGGCAGCGGCGGCAGCGGCGGCAGCGGCAGCAGCGCGCTCGTTGGCAAGCTGCTGAGCAAAGCGGTCGCGATCTTTTTCCATCTGGGCCTCGATCGCGCCCTTTTCCGCCACAGCTGCGTCAGCCCGCTTGTCCGCATCGGCTATGAGAATGTGAGCCATTTGGTCAGCCTTAGCTAGCTCCTCAGCAATCGCCTCCTCGCGTGCCGCCTTCACAGCGGCAACCTTCTCGCGCTCGGCTGCCGCCGCTGCCGCAACCATCTCCACCCGGCGGGCAGCAGCAGCAGCTTCTTTTGCAGCTGCCACCGCGTCCGCAATTTTGCTCTGATTCAGGGCGTTGCTTGAGGCGGTCAAGATTTGGGCAGCCTGGAATCCCTCAATCGCGATGTTACGGTCAGCATTGGCCTTGTCACGCTCCGCAAGTGCCTGGTCACGCTCTGCCTTGACGTCATCCAGCTGCGCCTTGAGGGCCAGGAGAGCGTCCTCTGCATCCACGTGCGCCGTCTCCTCCGCCTCCTCCGACGCCATGGATGAATAAGGTGCGAGAACGTTCACCTCTTCCTCCGCGTCGCCTGCTTCTGCGCCATCCGCGCCGTGAGTGCGCTTCTCAGGCGGCTTGTTGTCGCCCACATCCTCCACGGCCAGCTTGCGTCGCTTTATCCCGGCGCCCTGGACATGGCACATGGAGCTCAGCTTCACAGCGCAGGGGGGAGGAGAGAGACAGAGAAAGTATGCCCAAAGCGTTCTCGCACCTGGTGCGTCCCGAACACTGTGGCCTGTGGGGAGTCTTCTGCGCCATCGTCATGTGGGCGTGTTGCGTTCGTTTGGTGCGTCGCCGGCGTGGGCGCAGCCTCCTGCACGTTCGTCGCCTCCATGGATAACTGTTGTGGGAGGGAAGGGCGCGAGGACGGGTGAGGGGCGCGTCGTTGGAGAGGAAGGCAAGCCTAGATGTGCCCAAGTGCCCCGCTCCAGCGCCTGCTGCGCTGCCTGCGAGCGCTCTAGCACATGCTGCCCCACGTGTGACCTCAACTGAGGGCGGGCGTGACGCAGTGCACGCGTGGATGCGTAGCCATCGCGCTGAGACGGGCTGCCGAGCTGCTGACAGCGACACTGACAACACCCTGCCGCCGCCCAGGTGCCGCCCAGGTGCCGCGCGCGGGGCGTGTCTGCCGCGCAGGCACGCATGGCGGTAGGCACATGGGGAGCAGGTGCAGAAGTTGAAGTTCTCAGCGCGGATGCGGCCAGCCGGCGCGCCGGAAGCACTACAGCAAGGCGGACTCCACCTATGGCAGCATGTGCTTGCATCTCAACGCACGCGGGCCTAGAGCAGACGCGCACCTGCACCACGGTGCCTGCGTCACGTGGTCGTCCGCGAACTGCAAAGAACGCAGGAAAGCCGAGGCGCCGAGCCGGGTCCCTGAGCGCGCCTGGGCGTACACCGCGGGTGACGCGTCAGATCAGCACGAGCCGCACGCGCACACAAGGCAGCCAGCGTGCGCAGCCGTGGATGCGCGTGAAGCCACTGTGGGGAAAGAGACGCACCTTGCGACGGGACGACAGAGTGCTGAAGAGGGTAGCTTACCCCACTGCAGGAGGTGCTTCTGCGTGCGCCTGTAGTTGTAGTCACCATGCTTTCCGAGAGCGAGAGACGCACAGGTCTGACGGTGGCTCACCTCGCCCCCGAAACGCAGCTGGTCAGCGGCCTGTCTGCAGCGCGTCCACTTTAGCTTGCATCTTCGCCTCCTTGGTCGCCGACGCCTTCTTGGCCGTCTGCAGCTCCGCTTCCAACGCCTTCACTCTTCTATTAAGCGCATCGCACTCCCGGATCGCCGCATTCTTCGCATCCAACGCCTGCATCAGCGCCGCCTCGGACGAGCCCCACTCGCCGCGCGCAGCCGTGCTTTTCTCCACTGCAGCTTGGGCCTCCATCAGCTCGCGCTGGAGTTCCTCCACCACGCCACGGAGCTCCGCACCAGCAGCAGTAGCTTCAGCGGCAACGCGCTCCGCTGCAACTGCACGTGCAGTTGCTTGTGCCGCCTCTCGTCTAGACGCCTCGAGCACTGCAACATCAGCGCCGGAGGTTCGTGACGCGTCCAACCTTGCCTGGATCTTGGCCACCTGCATGCTTGCTGTTCGTTTTGCTGCCACCAGCTCCTGCTCTAGAGACTTCACTCGCCGGCTCTGCGCCTCAGCTTCACGCACAGCAGCATTCTTGGCATCCAAGGCTGCCATCATTTGAGCTTCTGATGTCTGCCACGAGCTTTGAGCGGCTTTGCTCTTCTCCAACGCAGCCAGCGCATCACGCAACTCACGCTGCAGATTGTCAGCAGTCATGCGGTATTGGTTCGCAGATTTGGTAGCCTCGGAAGCAGTGCGCTCAGCCTCCTTGGCGCGAGCAACCGCGTTCGCCTCGTTCGACCGGGCAAGTTCCAGGGCAGCTGCATCTGCGCCCGCTGTGCGCGCCGCCTCCGTGGTGGTCGTCCGTGTCACAGTGGCGAGCGCGCTCGCGCGGCTCTTCGCCTTCATCTCCGCTTCCTTTGACGTCTTTGCCTCAGCTTCCAGCGCTTTAGTTTTGTTCCTCAAGAACGCATTCTCGCGCTCAGCAGACAGTCGTGATGCATCTGACTGCCGCAGCCGCTCCTCCAGCTCAGCGAGGCGCTGGGCGGACACAGGCATGATCTGTCGTGGGGGGTGAGCTTGCATCGCAGCTGCCGCCGCCGCCGCCTCTCGAGCAGCCGCGGCTGCTTGACTGGCCGCAAATGCAGCTGCTTCCGCCGCCGCAGCTTCAGCCTGGCCAACAACTATCGGCGCCGCAATGACTGACGCAGAATGCCAATTCTGACCTTGAGCGTTTTGAGCGGCTGCAGCCGCTGCCGTCGCTGTCGTGATGCTCGTCAGCAGCTGCCGAGACACATCATTCACGCGCTCCTGCTCCACCAACAGCGCGCCCTCAAGGTCACCGCACTTTGCCCTCAACGCCCCAGCCTCCGCCTCGAGTTTCAACCTCGACTCACGCTCACGCAGCAGCGCGTGCTGCGTCCGACGCAGATCTTCCTGAGCAGCTGCTGTTGCCGCGCCTGCAACACCGCCAGCGCGTTGAGCGCGGATGTCTTCTTCTGTGTTCACTTTCGTAGCCACTCTGTCCACCACTTCCGACACGCGCTGCTGCTTCAGTTGCTCGTATTTCGTCCGCACATCCGCGAGCTCATCCTGGTGGGCACGGCACACGCGGCAAGGTGAGTCACGGGCGTGGTGGTGGTGTGGGCGAACAAGGCAGCAAGGGTGAACCTGCGAGGTACACTCGCATAGAAGCGAGCGCGTGGGGCGCCCCCCCTGTGCCCCCCACAGTCGTCGCTCGCTCCCAGAACACACCTGGACGGCGTTGAGAGTCGCTTGCAGCTTATCCAGTGCGCCTCTGCCACTGGTGGCTTGCAGTTTCACTTCCAAGTTGTGCTTTTCACGCTGCAAGCTACTTATGGCCTGCGTCGCGACGTCGGCTGCGTGCTCTTGTCTCCTTCACAGGGAGAAGGAAGAGATAACGGAGCGCGTGTGTGTGTCCGCGTGTTAGCAGCTTGCGTCAACGCATCCCACCACCCTGGCTGTGGCCCTTTGGTGGAGAACAGCAGGTGCAGGTACGCACCAGAAGGAGTGCCCCGGCGGAGGGAGAGACGCGCCGTCGGGCCAAGCTGCAAACTCGAGGCGTGACGGCGCGTCATGAAGCGACGCAGCGCTGGAATTGCGGCTGTACGTGCTGCTTTTCTGCGCATGGCGTTCGGTACTGCACAGGCCGAACATGTTGGCCAATGTGAGACCAGACACGCGGTGGGAAGTGCTCTGCAACTGTAGAGGGCCACACGCAGCGCAGTGCGGACAAGGTGTACAGAGAGAGCTGAGCGGGGGAACAGGGAACCTGCGGACAGGTGCGTTGTGCGAGATGACGTGTCGCGGCATCAGGCTTTGGGCGCCCTCGCGAAGACACTGTGTCGTATCCAAGCCGCACGCAGGTCATGAATCGCAGCCGCGCGTCGTGAAGGTGGCCAGAACAAGCGAGGAGAGGATCTCGCACCCCAAGAGGCGTGAACGACGCTGCTGCTCCCCGCTGCGCACGCGCACCCGCGGCTGGGGGAAGCATGCCCACTACACAGACACGCGACAGCTACCCGTCTGGTGGGCCGCGAGGCGACTTGTCGCTCCTGGCAGTGCCGCCACCTCCAACGGCGCCGCTCGCAAGACTTCGCCGGTGCGTTCGCTCTGGGTCTGCTCTCGCACTGTCTGTCCTCCTCTCGCATGTGCATAGTTCCCCGTGCTGGCTGGCCACCCAGTCTCGCACGGGGCGCGTGCGGCTGTTTTTTAGCTGGTGCTGGGTTTTTGTCTTTTGCAAGCTAGACACCCCATACGTGCTGTGCTTACTTTGTTGTTGTGGCTGTCTCTCTTGCAGGTGGCTTTACCGTCAGTGGATGTGGCAAGCAGTGACCGTGGGCACGTACATCCTTGACACCAGCGAGCTGGTGGTGTTCACGATCGCCACTGCACTATTCCTCTGCGGCGTTGGTTACGGCTTGCTGGTTGCAACAAGCCGCTTGTCGGAGATGCTCACCGCTGCGGGAGTGGGGACAGCGCTGGGGCAGCTGGGGCACATACCGCTTGCAAAACAAGCAGATTTGTGAGCGCAGTGAGCGATACTGCTTGCATTGCGCAAGCCCATGCAACCTACGCGATTTCACCGCCATGCACGTCTAGTCGTGCAGGAGATCTCCTGCACGGCCGGATGACGTGTGCGTTCATCTCTGACACCGCTTCGCCGAAACGCGCAGCCCCACGCACACACACGTCACCTCGCACAACTCATGGCGCATCAGGTCGCTCTGAACGCGCTTGCGCCGCTGCCTCGTCCCAGCCGTGCCTGCACTCGCCAGTCTCGCCCTCGCCGCGCTGCTGCACTCGTGTGTCGCGCCGCAGCCACAGTTCCCGACGACGCATACCTGCCCGTGGTGCGTCGTACCAGGCGTTCCGCACACAGCGTGTCGCACACGCGGGTGCTGGGCCGCTTCAGCGCGGCTGTCGGAGATAAAGCGTGATGCAGCCGCCCTACGTGACTAAGCTTGTTCCGTTCTTGTCACACCTCCGTCCAGGGCAAAGCACACTGCTTCGAGAAAGTGAACGGCAAGCTGGTGGACCGGTTCGTGATCGAGCCCGTGGCGTCTGCGGCGCTGGAGGCGCTCAGCATTGGCACGTCTTTTCTCAGCGACAGTTACAGGCACAACCTGTAGCCTACACCGCGCCGCTGGGCCACTCACAGCGCGACTTCCAACCTCCCGCCAACTCCTTTCTCACTCGTCCGCTGTCGCACGATGTTTTCCTCGCTATCTTCAGGCATGCAGACGTCCTTTGTGACGGTATATGGCTCCTCCATCGCAGACGTCTACGACTGCTCCACGGACAAGCTGCCGGTGCGTGACTCGTCGCACTGCTCTGCTCGTTTCCGGGCAACTCGTGTCTGACCCAGCGCTGTGCAGGCCGCGTTCCATGGCGTCTCTTTCTGCTCCGACTGGCACGAGCGCGCGGAGGCGGCTGCACGCACGTGGCAGCGCCACGACGCGCAGCAGAAGCTCATGTGCGTCACATCAGTCAGCAGTTGTGATTGAACGCGAGTCCTGTTCTTCTGACACACCCTCCAAAACAAAACACAGGGGCATCGTGCCGCCAGGGACGAGCCGCAGTGACTGGAATTTCAGCCTCGAGTTCAAGCGCGTGCTGAACTTCGAGAATGTGGTGACTGATGATGACAACGTGAAGCAGGACATGAGCATTGATGTGTACGGCCGCAAGAAGGAGGAGGAGGAGGAGGAAGCTGCTGCTGCTGCAAAGTGAACCTTGCGACTTCTGCTATCGATTTCGCGTTTGTATTGGATACACTGTCATGTCTAGCTACGAGGTCATGTCCCCAATCGAGTGCGACGGCGCCTTGCCACTTCGGCGCGATCGGCCATCGTCTGAGCCTGGCATTTTCCCTGTTCGATTCAGCAGCTGCGATGGCCAAGGGGCTTGCTCGTCATAGCCTACATCCCGAGGCTCCACAAATGTATGATGCAATACGTCCATCACAGTGAAAGGAAAGGCTAAGTTCTTGTAGACTGCAGGGCCGAAGCCGCAGCGGTGATGCACGTCGTGCGCCCGTGTGTCATAGAATGGCCCCAGCCGCAGCGCAATGCCGCTATGGTCTAGCACGCCAAAGAGGCCGCACAAAGACATGTAGATGAGCATGCCCGCGTAATGTTGGCTCACCACCAACGAAGGTGAGAATAGCAGAACATAGTAACCGAACGCCTCGAGCGGGTGAATCATCAAGTCGTCGAACACCTGGGGCGATTTGTAGGTGTGATGATGCCTATGCAGCTTCGCGTACAGGTATGGCAGGTGCATAGCCACGTGCCAATAGTACTCCAGGACAGACTGCACAGCAAGCGACCTCGCCACGCCACTGAACAGCTGCCACGCGCAAGCAGCAGGCCCCGGTCCGCAGACGTTGTGTAGACTGCCCAGTCTTCTATGATACAACTCTGCAGACAGTCCTGCAAAGGAGGCAGACATGACCAAGTTAACGGTCGCAAAGACCGCATGTCGTGCGTGTCGTGGCTGTCTGCCGTCCGCCTGCTGCGGCGTGCGGAAGAAGTCTAGCGCCGGGAGGGCCCACACCCACTGCGAAGGCGGAGCTTGTTTTGTGAGACATACGCACAGCTATTTTTTGCGAGCAGCAGCGACTGTGTCCTCGCGCACCTTGCGCCCAAGTCCGTCTGGCACATGCGCCACGCTTCCCGGCTGCGACTTCCATTCAGCAGGTTGTTGTCCTTTGCGGTGATAGAACCACCATTGGAGAGACGTCGCGAAAGCGATGTAGCCGCACAGCTCGCCGAAGAAGGCGGCTACAGAGTAAGGGTGGATGCCCATCTTCCTCTCTCCTGCGGCGCTCGCGGCTCACATATTGCCTCGACGACGTGCGCAGCATGCTTGCGCAGTGCCACGTAGTCACCCCACGCACCCGTCGCGAGAGCGCTCTTCGCCTGCGCTCTTCTTCCTAGTGCACGCCTCTGCGTCTTGTACCCCGGCCGCAGTCTTCGAGAACAGGGTTCGGGCACAAGAAACACGCACAGTCTGCACTGTCAGCGGCTGGTATGGAGGAGGAGTCAGAAGACCTTTACGAGCCGCTACTTCCCCAGTCCCGTGGCTCGGTGCGTACCACAACGACTATGCGTGCCACTGCACCGCGAAAAGCTGTTGCACGCACGCGTGTAGCGCTGTCGCTTGTGGCCTTGGGAACTTCCGCCCAGTGCCTAGGGTTGTTTTCCTCGTCGACGCACGCGGCTGACGCCCACACGCTCCGTCTCCGCGTGCCTGTAACAGGGCCCTGTGACAGAGCTTGAGCCGGTGGAGACGCACAGCGACGAGGAGGCGCGCCCACCGACTGCAGTGGTGCCGTTCTCCAGACAGGACAGCGCGACGCCTCAGAGCCGCAGCAACGGGCGCCCCCACGCGCCCCCGACGCCTCGTAGCGGCGGTGCACGCCGTCGGCATGCGCTGGACAGGCGCTACGTGGCGCGAATCTGCGTGCGCGCTGCTCTGACCAGCACAGCTGCAGTGTTCACCTCTGCAGTTTTCCGCCTCGTGCAAGCCTTGGTGGCAACCATCGTGCTCGCACGCTCTCGCAACGAGACGTGCGACAATGCGGACCTGCTGCGCTTGTGGCTGGCTGGTTACACTGTCCGCTGCTGCATCATAGCTAGAGTCCTGTACACCCGGCACAGGCTGTACCAGCGTGGGGCTGCTCAGCGCGCAGGCGGGGCCGTGAATATGTACCGCGAGCGCGCGCGCACGGAGCATTGCAAGGCGCGGCTGGACTCGTTGGGCACGGTGAGCTTCGTGTTAGGCGCACTCTGGCTCTTTGGATCGCTGGATTGTCCAACTGCTGCGCCGGTGTTAACACACTTGACGCTGGCGTACCTTCTCATCGGTTTCCTGTCTCTTTTTGTGCCTGTGCTCTTCTTCGCGGCGCTGGTCACACTGCTGCCCTGCGTGCTGGCGGTGCTGAACGCCTACGCGGACAGCCTGGGTCTGCGCCGATCTGGTGGAGGCGAAGGCGACGAGGAAGGACCCGATGCGGAGTACCGATGGATAGAAGAGCTGCCGAAACACTCGTTCGTGGCTGCGACGTCGCCTGTTGGGGATGGAAGCACAGCAGACCTTGAAGAGGGAGGCCCTTCCACGCCTGAACTGCCACAGAAACCGCCGCTTTCATGCGAAAACGAAAGTGACGAGTCACCGACTGCGTCTTCTCCTCCGGGCGGCGGCGGCGCTGGAGGTGAGGAGTTCCACGACTCGGCCTCTATGGCAGGCTCCGAAGACAGCGGCTGCAGCAACGCAAGCAGTCGTGCTGCATGTCCGCATGGTGGCTGGCTCGGCAAGCGCCATGTGGAGGCAGAGGACGCGTGCTGCTGCGTCTGCCTCGGCAGGTATGTGCCGGGGGCAGCTGTGCGTGAGCTACCTCCCTGTGGCCACCACTTCCATGCGAACTGCATTGAGACCTGGCTCCGTGTCAATGCAAGCTGCCCGCTGTGCAAGGCGCGTGTGGGGCCGTCGGCAGACGAGGCGTCAGAAGATAACCCGTACGGTGAAGAGTCTCCTGCAGTTGCAAGGGATGCCTACCTCGCCGCCGCTGTTCGAGGCGGGGATGATCTGTTTAGCGTTCTCGTTTAGTCGTGTGCTTTCTGATTGAAATGTACTAGCCTGCTGTATCACTCGAGCGCGTTGTCCACTCCCAGCCGTCCGAGCAGCGACACGCGGACACCTGCATTGCGCTGCTGCGGCGGTACCGCGCTATCATCGCCAGTTGGTACTGACGCTGCCGGCGCGCCAGTAGCTGTTTGCTTCACGCACGTGTTCCCTTCGGATGCGGTGTTTGACGCATGCGGGTTGGACACCTTCTTGAAACGCCACAGCAGCTGCTCCATGCGCTCCAGCGTCATGTACTCATCACCCGCCTCTTGGCCGATGTCCGCGGCGGAATGGGGTGCGATCTGCGCGTCGTACTGCAGCACGTCCCTGTGCATGAGCGAATTTGCGTACGCAGCCTCCGGTAGTGGCGTTCCTTGGTTCATCGCACCAGAGGCGGTGTGCTGCGTAACTATATCCCAGTCGATATTGGCGCCGCGCGAGTAAGAGATCTCCAGCCGGAACCGTCGCGGGTCCGTGGGCGGCACCTCCAGGCGCTCGAACATACGCAGGACAATGTGCGTCAGGTAGTCGCACTCAGAGCACGCGTGCAGGAGACCTTCGGCTGCAGGTGAGAGCAGCGGTGCCTGGCGCTTGGTAGCACCTGCAGCAGCTGAACCACGGCCAACCGGCGTGTTTGCAGAAGCGCTGGACGAGCCATTACCGTTGAACCACTCGTTCACGTACTTGTCTCCCTGGCACATCGTCGCTTGAACGCCGCCTGCAGCTGGAGCAGCACCGCCCGCATAGCCGGACTCTGGGGAAGGCGCAGCGGTCCCTGAGGCGACGCTCTCTGGCGGCTCCTCCAGATGGCAGTAGCGCAGCACGGAGAGTAAGCTGTGGATGTGGCTCTCGCTGGTGAAGTAGATGCGCGTGCGCACATGGCGGTGCGGGCTGTTCACCTCTGAAGCCCCCCAGCCGGGATGTAAACGCGTGGCGTACTCCCCCTCGTCATCGTCGCTGCTGCCGCTGTCATTGTCACCACCTGCAGCAGCGCCATCGTCGTCATCATCGTCACCGGCGCCATCTGCGCCAAATTTGGGAGCCGGCTCTGCGACTTTGCCGTCTTCCGCTGCTTGACCACCATCAGCCGCATTGCTTTTGGTTTTGGCAGTCTTGGGCGACTTCGCGGCAGTGTTACCCCTGCCTGCGTGACTTCCAACCCCGCGAACTTTGATGCCGCGCTCAGCCATGACCTGGCGCTGCCAGCCGCTGATGTTGCACGCCTCCGGTTCTGGCTCATCCGCGCCAGTGCTGTTCCCTACAGCGGGACCGCCAGCATCGTCCCCGGGTTGGCCGTCCTGGCCAGACTGTTGGCGGACAGTCAAGAATGTCTCATCGCGGGTGTTGGATAAGTCCGCCAGCAGCTTCTTCAACAAATCACGCGCAATGGCGCCGCCGATGCGCAGCTTGCTGTGTGGGTGTGTGCCGTATTCGTTGGGAACAACGCCGTCTGCGAGCAGCTTTGCAAGCGGAAGCAGCTCATGCAGTGCCTCCAGGCGCAGATGTGCATTGTGGATCGCATCGTGCTTTGCAGCGTCGTACACATCGGGAACCTTGCTGATGTCGAATCGTCGCTTCTTCTCGTGGTATATATCACGCTCCAGTTTCTTCCACCGCGCGTGCAGAAGCAAGAAGGATTCCCCACCAGCAGGTTGAATGGGGCGCAGCAACGCAGCTGGCGGTTGCTGAGCAAGCGTCGCGAGACCGCCAGGACTCGCAGCACCTGGCGCAAGTGGGCCCAGACGCTCCGCCCAGCCGTCGGCATCAGTGAGCGCGACTGCGTTACGGCAGTACGCACCCAGCTGGCGTGTCAACGCCTTGATGAGATGCAACATGCGGTGCAACAATCTCAGTGGATTGGGCGGCACTCCATGCGGGCGACACGTGACTGCGGACTCCACGCTGCTGCCTGGGGGCCGACCGCGAACAGCCGCTTCGAACTGGAACGGGTCCCCTGACGCAAGCTCGCAGGCGAGGGGCACCTCTGGGCCTGATATGCCTGGCGGCGAAGGTGGGTCATCCCAATCTGCGTCAGCGCCGTCAGATTGAGGTGGGGCGCCCTCCTCGGGCAAGGGGTACAGCGCCCCTCGCGACGGCGATGTTGAAGACGCCATAACGAAGCCGCCAGTGCTCGTGGCCTTCAAACTAGCGACGACACTACCAGCGATGTCGTCCATCTCGTGCGTCGCGCTACTACCATTGCCGCCGACATCATGGCACAGGCCAGGCCACGCAGACATCTGGCGTGTCAAGGCACGTGCGCCAGAGATCTCAATTGGCGCGCTCGTTGCGCCGCCCCTCGCTGCGTCGCTGTCTTGCAGGAGAGCGCTTGCGGCAGCATGTGCAGCTGCGCTTCTGGCGCTTGGCCCACTTCCGACAGCAGAGACGAGTCGATCCTCGCTGTCGCTGCCTCCCGACGAGCTGTCAAGCTGCTTGCTTTGGCGCCAGGAGTGTGGGAAAGAGCCTTCCGTCATGAACTTGTACAGCTTCTCCTTCGCGCATCCGATATCCACCGCAACTTCTGTGGACACGAAATCCAACATGCGCGCATCTTTGACCACCAAGCTCGCTAGAATGGGCGCCAAAGCTGCGCCACCGTCCCTCACTTTTGGTGTCTCCAGATCAAGCAAGCCTTTTGCGAAGGCAGCGGCGCTGACTTGGACTCGTCCTTCATCAGATGAGTAGATCTTCAGGTCATGACGGTAGGTGCTGTGCAACCGGAGCAGGCCAGGAAGCACAGAGCCGTCCACATTCTCGCCGGGTGGGTACATCGTCTCCCTGAAATTGCGGCCCAGGGTCTCAGCTTGAGCGCGGCCAAGAGGTGTCAACACGCCTCCAAATTTCAGGATGAGGAGCGCCTGAGTCACGCGCTCGTTGCTGCTTCCGCTGCCACCAGCAGTGTCTTGGCCATCGCCGTCGCCGCCCCCAAGAACAGTCATGTCCGGCGCGCTTGCAGCTTGGCTGGCATGCTGCTGCGACTGCGAGCTAGATGTTGGGCCGAGCACAGAAGCAGCGCCGTCAGCCGTGGAGTCAGCCGTTGTGTCACCACTTGCCGCTGAGTGGACAGCATCCATCACGGGCGCCCAGGCGAGAGGCTTCAGCTGCGCCTTCCGGTTGATGCCACTGAAATGACCGCCCTCCTCGAGCACTGCAACCACCTGCCGCAACTTCTCCAGCTCCTCTTCAAGGTCCTCCACTCCGCCAGCACTATCATTACCCGCGTCCATCTGGGCAGACCGCGCTGATGACTCGCCATCGCCACCGCTACCGCCGTTCTTGGCAGCTAGCTTGTCCCGCACCATGTCTCGCGCCACATCAAGCAGCTCTTGCAGCTGCGCTGGTCGCTTCAGCTTCGCTTGCTTCCGCGGCCGTCCACCGTTGTGCTTGCAGATGAGATCCAGAAGGCGTGGATCAGTCACTTTCAGCTTCATCTTCTGCTTGGACGTGCGATCACCGTGCCGGATGACCGCCAGCACGCAGCGCAGTTCTTCATGCGCGCCGCGGATGCTCCCACCAGGAGCGACGCCGCGGTCGCCCTGAGAGGAGGTCATCGACGCGGCTGATGCGACGCTGGGGAGGCTCCCGCGCCGAGGAAGGCTGGAATTGTCGCCAGTTGCAGGTGCTTCCACGGCGGGTGCGGAGCCTGATGGGAAACGGTGCTGGACAACAGGCGCATCTTTCTCATCGGCCGCCGCAGCTGCCGCCGCCTCCGCAAGGCCTCGACTAACGTGCAGTGGTGCGACTGCGCTGAGTATCATTGCGCGGAGAATGCATGCCGCGTCGTCATAATACTTGGCGCTGCCTTTCACGAAGCTCCAGCCATTGACGTCGCAGACGTAGGAGCGGCCTTTGCAGCGCAGTAAATCGAAGCCGCACACAGCTTGATCGAACGCCATGACAACTCGGCGCGCGATTTCTTTCTCTTCAGGGGTCAGCACCACTGGGTACCTCACTTCCTTGCCATTCTCGTCGCGAACGACACGGCCGTCTACGACCGGGCTTTTGCGGGCCTCTGCGTGCGCGTAGGAGGGGCCAACAGTGTAGACCTGCGTGGCGTAAAATCCAGTGTGAGTGTTGATTGCGATTGCGGGCAAACAGTGCACTCAATCATTCGTAGTCGCCGCACCTTGACATCTGTGCCGCCGGTGGACATGAAATCCTCGTACATATAGCTGCCATCGCGGCGCACTCTCACGTACGGCTCGCCCTCAGCAGGCTCCACGTACTGACTCGCGCTGTTGCCAACCTTGCGGAAGAGCTGCTTCATGCCGCCGCCCAGAGTGTGTCCGTAATAGATGCACACGTTGTGGTCTTCAGCGTCAACGGGCTTCTCCACAAACGGCTTCTCGATGCGAGTGGTTCCCACACGCACGAATTCTTCTGTCTCCTCGAAATCCGCATCGCAGGTTGCTGTCGGCGCTAAAGTCTGCACTTTGTTGTCACGGTCCATGACGCAGTGCCGAGGCACGGGGATGCCGTGCTCGAGGAGCGTGTTGTACACCCGGCGGCGGTCAAGCAGCAAGTGCTGCGCGCTCAGGTCGTTCACCACGAAGCGGGGCTTCACCAGCGCGACATACGCCTCTGCTTTGGCCAGCGGGAAGCCGTCGGAGAAGAAGCTTATGAGCGCTTCGCAGACGGGCCACTTCTCGATGGGCTCGTTCAGGATGCACTCGTCTCCGAAAATGATAACCTTGAGCTCGCCGGGGTTGAAGCTTGTCAACCGCGTCAAAATCTCAGCCATGGCCTTGGAGCTTGTCTGCAGGGGTGGGCCACAGAAGAATGACGTTGTTAGTTACTTGCCGCCGGCCCCGGAACAGCGCAGCGCGCAGCACAAGCGCATAGACGGAAGTGCAAAATACATGGCGTGTGTACCGCATTCTGGTGCAACCACTTTCGATAACGCGCAGCCAAGAACGCTGCGCGCTGTTCGACAAGCAGTTGTAACCCATGCATACACACCTTTTTGTCCATAGCGCACACGCCAACCAGTATGGGGTCCTCCAGCCGCCCTGTTCGACGGGGGACACGACTCGACTTTTTGCGGCGCAGCGGAGAAACCGCCTCGCCGGATGCGTTGCCGTGCATGTGTGCCTGTATTCAGAGCAACTACAATCACTCGTCACAGGCGAGTCCAGTCACGCACTCATGGCGAGTATGCGCGTGGGTGTGAGGCACGACGTTCCAAGTGAGCCCGCGAAGGCGCTGCGAAGCCAGGGCGTCGCACAGGGCGTCGCGGTAGCCAGGGGGTACCCTACCCCCTGTGTGCACTCTTTCCCCCTTCCCGCATTCCCCGCCCTGTGGACAGCCCGCGGCCGCCTCGTCACCTGGGCCGCTTGCCGTCGCGCCGACATCCTGCCCTGCTCAGCAGCACACAGCCCGTCTGCCACTCTATGGCGGCCTCGTCTCAGGAGCGGGTGCGCACTTTTACTTCGAATTCGCACTCAGAGTCTGCTTGCGTGTGGGCCTTCTCGGCGCTGCTGCACTGCCGGTGTGCGACTGAACGTGTGCACACATCTGTCCACAGGCGACAGCCTTCAGGACGGTGTGAGTGAAGCGCACGGACGTGCCGGGCGCGCGATACGCAGATGTTGAAAATGTGGACCCTCGTACCACTTTGTCCAAGTTCATCGCGCGCTGGGTAGCCGAAAGGAAGCTGGGCTGTGACGAGTCCCTGGTCAGCCTGCGCCTGGTGCCCTGCAACGGCGAGGAGGAGCCGACGCAGGAGCAGGACGCTGCAGCCACTGTGCTGCCCCCTCGCAAGACGCTGGCACAGGCGGGCGTGGCGGACGGCAGCTGGCTGCTTGCAGTGCTTGTGGGGAGCCCGCCTGTGTTCGGCGGTATCCGTTTACTGTCCAAGGAGACCGTGCAGCTGGCGCAGCGCAGCTTGTTTTCACTGTCGCTGTCTAGTCGTGGCGTGGCAGTGGGCGTCGGGGTGTTCTACAAAGCTGGCTGCGCTGTGACAGCCAACCACATTTTGCCCGCCTCTTTGGCGGTCGGGCAGCCTGTGTATGGTGTCGTGCATGGCTCTTCTGCTGATGAGGAGAAGTGTCTGAAGCTCTGTATCACGCAGCGCGATGCGGCCCTGGACTACGCACTCCTGTCGTGTCCGGAATACGACCAATTCTACGTGCCGCCGTTCACCGGAGAAAAGGTCTCCCTGCTCATGGCGCTGTGCACCTTCAAGCTCGCCGTTGAGGACTACCTCCCTGAGTTCGGACGAGGCTTGGCTGTGATGCCCGCGTTCGGGGTTGGTTTGGGGAAGCATGGCCGCCACATAGTATACACAAGCATCACTTGGGCCGGAGACTCGGGCTCCGCGCTGCTCCTACACGGCGGCGAGCTGGTTAGAATCCACTTGGAAGTGGTGAACGTTGCGCGGGAAGCGCTGAGGCAGAATACTGACTTTGGTGTGCGACTGGATGATGTGGAGAGCTCAGTTGGCGACCTCATCGCGAGTGTCGCTGAGGGCTACATCGCGCTGCTGTCCACTGCCTTCGCATGACATGGATGCCTTCCAGCCGAGGAGGTAACACAGCTATGAGCGGGGGAGCACACACAGCTGTGCTGCACTGAGGCTGCCATGGCGGGCACGCCTAGGCGTGGCTAACGCGACGTGCATCGCTCGCCAGTACCGATCACGCAGGCGACCCCCGCTCGTGTCGGCGGTCCGCGTAAGGTCCAAGTCAGCAATGCAAGGAGCAGCTGCTGGAGCGGCCAACTTACTTACTGTGTCTACGCGGCGTTCGTTCTTCTGTTCTGCGCCGCTGGATGGTACCTCTACACGTACGTCTGCCGTGAGTCAGCGCTTGGACAACAGTTATGAGGCATCGGACTCGCCGACAAAAGACTCCCAGGAATCTGGTGGTCTTGGGACGTTCAGAATGCCTTCCAACTGCAGTGCCTCCGGCGACTCGATACCACAAGCCGCTCTGCCATTCTACTTTGCCTGCACACGCATCCATGGCGCGCACGACCTCCCTCCTTCTGCTCTGCGTGATGCTCCTCCTGTCGGTCATCACCGGCACCAATGCCCAGGTGCGATGCTCGCCCCCGATTCCCGAAGAACGGGGATTC
>Ga0164296_1002341_pt1 | contig 19032 bp, 12 predicted proteins | sample GEODES057metaG_FD_113533 | JGI IMG/M metagenome (GOLD analysis project Ga0164296, IMG submission 113533) | Dystrophic lake water microbial communities from Trout Bog Lake, Wisconsin, USA - GEODES057 metaG | ecosystem: Environmental > Aquatic > Freshwater > Lake | place: USA: Trout Bog Lake...
TCTTTTTTATCTTACCACTTTCGCTTTCACTGTTATTGTCTGTGGCTCTGCCTGCTCATCTTTCTTTTTTACTGTACTACCACAAACACACACAACAAAAATCATTCTTATTTCGGCCTGAATGTCAGGCACTCCTCGACATAATTTTCTTGCACCTTTGGACTTTAACTTCCTTGGGAACTACCTGATGATATCTGGTCAATTCTACGATGTATATGTTATATGTTTTCGTGGTGCTAATCATGTTTAATTTTGTTCAAATATGCTGTTATGCCAAGTAATATCGTCATCAATATTTCTACTACTAAGTCGCTCATTTATGTATATATAATTAAATGACCCACTAATTTATCTTGTCGATTGACTGTGGATTAAGAAATAGCGCTATATCTTTGCTTCAGGTAAACGGGCTGGACATAAAAGTCCTTGACATCTGGTAAATTGGTATTGATGGCGAGTAGAAAAACAAAACATAAGACCTCAAGTAAATAGCTGGAAAATGTTATGATTTGAAAAAGGAGTTGCTCTATAATAAGGCTATGAACAAAGATAATCTTTTTATCCTGATTGAATAACAGCCCATGATCAACAGAACCTCTTGCATGATACATGATATGTTTTGCACAATATTTTATGAACATGATCAATATTCGATTCATCCTTCTAAGAAATTATAGATAGACTACAACGGTGAGGTGAAGGGTAGTGGCAAAATATAAAAAGTTTTCTCCAAGAGTGTCGCTGAACCTTATTTATCTGGATTGCCCAAGTATTAGGCTATGAAAAAAAAAGATGACATAGCGGACACTATTTGTTAGGCGTTGTATTACGTCAAACATTGTTATGAAACTGATATATGATTATCATAGTTTTAGTTCAACCTTAATACGATGTTTTTTTTGATATTGTTTGACCCCCTCGCTAAGGGTAGGTTTACTCCAGAGTACAGTTCTTGATAATTCGCCAGCAGTCATATAGGAATGTGGGTCGTGCTTGTGTCTTGCGAGATACCTTTCTTTCCGAGATGTGTCATGGTGTTATGTATAATCTTGATATCCCTAAGCCCCAAAGTTAATAGTTTTTTTTTAATTATTTGTCTCGAAAATAGCGGCATATTTTTTTCCCTTAGCTTTGGATCTGGTAATAATAATTTTGCTATCTTATCTCATAGGTCCTACCATTTCTAGAGGAAAAAAAGAAATGTAACTAATAAAATCAGAACGTATCGACAGTTAAATACAGAACAAAACTATCATTGCCCTGCAAAGTTGCTGGACGATATATCTAGAGATTTTGTTATCCCGTTGTACTACTATTTTGTTGGCAGTAGGTCATACTTGCAATATTTTATTAGTTACCAATCGCGGCTGCTGTAGTACAATAGGCCCAAGCCTAGGTTATGCGAATTGTATTGGCCATTGTTAAAGCAAATTAGGCCCATGAGTTTGCTGTTGCAGAGGAGACACAATTAACTGTTCCAGAAGTTATTAAATTATTTCCAGACCCTTTTACCTTCTGAATCTGACAGTAAGTAGTTGAAGAATTCGCTGGTATACCACTCCAAGTGATCCCGTTTGTAGTTGATCCACTTAGTGTTATTGTGTATGTTTGGCTTGTGTTTGCCCCTGAATTCGCGACGTAAGAGAACATGTCTGAGGCTATGACCGGCTGTGTATTTGTACTAGAAACTGTCCCACAAGAAGGCAGATTATTAATCGTATAACCTGAGCCAGATGTAAACTGAATATTGCCATTAGGATATATTGAGTTAGTATAGAGAGGTGGTGCGACGTTAACGGCCGTTAAGTTCCCGTTGAATGAGAACCCCATTGTTGTGGCGCCCGTGGATAGCTCGTATACATTAGAGAGATACTGCCCTTTTTACAGCAAAAGGGGATAGGTGCCGTTCGCGCCCGATATAAGGACGGACATGCTGTTCGCGCTCGGAAATTAAAGCGTGTTACCGTTATTCACGATCTTCGTTGGAATCCCTGCTGTATAAGTAGCATCCGCATACCCCTTCGTAATAAACTCGTTGGTCAGGGCTGTACTTTGTGTTCCCGATCGGCCTGTTGGTTGTGTAAACTGATTCTTCAACGAAATCGCGGACACGGCGCTGCCATACATATTCAGAGCATTCCCCGTTAAAACGTTTGCCGCCAGCTCGGGGCTTATCTACAGGTTTTATCCCAGATTATTTCCGAGATCGTTCGACGCACAAATGATTGAGTAGCCGATGCCTCCAGTTCCGGAGTCCGAATGCCCACTCGAGAACGTGAGCTGAGGTGCTGTCGCTCGGCCATTTCCTAGGACTATTTGATCGTAACAAGCGCTGGTCGAGTCCAATGATGATCCTATGTAGACGCTGTTCGTAGTTTGGCCCGTCGGGCTGTACACGCTCAGAGAGGTCCCAACGAGATTCATCTTCGCTTAGGCCTATATTTACATGGTCCCGCTCGTTTAACTAATAGGGGCGTATATTTGCCCAATCTTTGTCTTGGACCCTGCAAGATCCGCGTATATGTAATGTCCCAAGGTCCCTGTCTAGCTCTCGATCGAATTCAGCAAATCTGTGCTCTGGAGGATCGAATCATGTGTCGTAAGGGGTCGATATGTGCTCGCGGCCGTTGCTGTCGTTAAATATGGGGTCAAGGCCGTCGTGATGCTTGAGTCGACATATAGCTTGTGCGCGCCATCCGTGTTACTAACGGGAGATGCTAACTAGGTAAGCTTTTACAGGTTAACACTCACATCACTGGTCGGCGCTGCAATAGAATTAAGGGTAGTGCTCGTTGGCAAATACCCAGCCAATCCACTGGTTAGTTAAGAGATCGTAACTGCATCCTGTTATCCTATGCCAGGGCTTATATTCGTGATTCTATTCTAATTCATAGAGAGGTTGTTTACAGCCAATGGTATGGCGTCCAAGGTTTTTGTTAGGAGTTAATAACGCGCATCGGAACTCGTTTTGTTATAATAATTTGTTAGTGCTTAATCAGTGTAATTCTCAGCACTTGATAGTACATTACTATCCGCTTTAATACGGGCTGATATCTCATTCCCTAGTCCTTAGTCAACGTAGTTCTTTGTCGTGCAATCTTGTAATCCAATGGGGTCTTTTACATTCATAACTCGCCATAATAGGCCGCTCGTAGTCCCCGACACATCAACGTCTGCTAATGCTGTCTAGAGCCCGCTTATTGGTGTAGATGTTGGCAAATACAAGATGTTATTCTATTATAGATTGAGTAACTGATTAGGGGCTTATGTGTTAGTCGCGTACGAAAGAATCGGAGCTGCACACGATATAGTGGCCTGTGTATCTAGCCCTGAAACAACCATAGCGTTTTGCTGAATATTGGTACTAGACCCCTCCGAGACCAAATTCAAAGACTAATTCCCGCTGTCTATCTTATAAGCCGAGAGTCCGTTCGTAATCACGAGCGCGTTTGTTTGATCATTTGTTATTACAGAAACAGACCCGTCCGAGTTGCAGGTCACGTTGCAGTGCGTACTGCTCTTTATCTACGATCCGGAGCCTATTTGTTGTTGAACGGCGTAGAGATCAGCCCCATTTACTGCGTTCTTATTCGCTGAAGACAATGTTCCCGCACTAGTTAGATTTGTGATTGCATTATTACTCATATCAATCGCTGTGCCCTTTTAGACATAGTTTGTTAGAGCCTAATTAATCGCTGCAGTAGTACTATAGTTTGCTAGCGTTATATATGCATCTTGGTGGCTCAATGCATCTGGTAAGGCAATTTAAACACCCCCATGTGACGGAATCCCAGTGATATCTTATCCAACGAAAAGTGGTCCTTATGGTGCCTAGAAATCATCTAAATGAAGTGCTTTTACTTGATCTATGGTAATTCCTGCTCCGGATAACTACGAAACACAAACTGCATCAGTTTAGTTAATTCCTGGGGATAATCCTGTTATTTTATGATTATTCATGGAAATGTCCCCGTTTGGTGCTTATAACGAGTTTAAGTACCTTGCACTTATTTAATTCTCCACCGTATTTCTAGTGGTTGCCCAGTGGAAATTGGTGCCATATGACAAATTCAAATCGTTCATTAATAGTCCAGGATATGTTCCCACTATATTAAGAGGGGTCTATGATGGTCCACTACTATCGATAATATCTTATACGGTATCGGATTTAGCTCGATATTCAGCAGGTAGTTGAGCAATTTAATCATCTGTGTATTTATTTGCATTTGAAAGGGCTGTAGAACTAGCCCCTAAAGCCTACGATAAAACGCCATTATCGGCTGTTTACATCATTCCTTTGTTAACTGCGTAGCTAGAGTCGTAGATAATACTACTAGCATCTGCCAAATTTCCTATAGGCCAGTTGTTCATAAACAGGGTATCCATAGGAACGTGAAACTAGTTCAACGGTCTGTTATTAATTGCATCTATTTCACTCTAAAGATTGCTATCAGCGTCTGATCTTGTTTTTGCTTCTTCTGAAACGGCCAAAGATATAGCTGTATTCATTTGAGTGTAATTTGTCAACTGATATGGATCTATAGCCTGCAGATCAGAACTATAGCAAATAGGTATGTTACTTGTTTCTTTTTGGTTATTCATGGTCTATAGTATATTTCCTTACAAGGATACCGTTTCAGAAGTCTGGGTTATCTATCTATACCCATTATTAGGATCACCAGTGGCTGCAATCTAATTTGCAACATGAGTATTTACGGTATTATCAACATAGTATTTATTTGTAACGTCTAGTGCCAAATTGGGATTAGCAACTCTAACGTGATAGGAACTACTAGAAAAATCCAAATTATTTGTAAGTGGATTATTTTGGTTTATAATATTCAAGGGTTAACTTCCTCCACTATTATTCAGAACAAATTCTACATTAGCTGCATAGGATAACTATTACTATGTGGGTGTTTAAACATTTGTTAGACTCTCATATATAGCTTATTAAATCTAAGAGCCTCCAAAAATCGTATTTGTATTTGAAATAATGTCTGACATTTTTTAGGCAAAAAAAATTGATAGCGACCTCATTTTTCATAGTATCTTACCCCTCTTTCATCGGCACATACTATTACAGAAACTACTTTGCCATCTCTATAGAAAATCTTACGTTAGCATTGAGGTGGTAAAGGGGTGTTTATCAACTCCTATATATTATTTCTACTCCCAGGATCACCAGAAATGGGTGGGTCAGTATGGGTAGATGTCCACTCCCATATGGAAGCAATAAAATCTTTAATAAAATCTTTGATTTCTATGAAAGGGATTTACTTTGCTATACCAAGTATTATAACAGCTTTAGTTAAACGTCTTACCGTACTTGTATCCACATTAGGGAACATTTGACGGATTGTTCTAAATATTTCTCTTGATTAACCAGGATTTATTCTCCTGATGTCTATCCCTTCATTAGAAATTTCACTACTCTGACTTTCGTTGTATTAACTTTCACCGAAATCTGATAGTAAAGATATACTATCATCATCACCCATAACTATTGCCTCTACCACTTCTTCATCTTCAAACTAGGGTTCTTCATCACCAGCAAAATATCTGTGAGCTTCATCAAAAATTAAATAGTTTCTTACATGTTCCTACATGACAGTTGCCGGATCTGGTCTATAATTTTATATCATCTCTTCCTCGGGTACAGCTTCTAACCCTTATGGCCCTAGTCTCCACTACTAATCCTCAGTTTCTGTTTAGGGAATACTTTAATAAGCACCTGGTTATATCACTTAGGGATTAACTTTATCTTAATCTGATGTTGCTATACCACCGTCTTAGATATCTCCATCTTCAAAGGGGTCATTATCCCTGGGATCAAACTGTTTGACCTCTTCATCAGGACCTATTCCTAATATGTTTGCAATATTAGCTATAGTAGTTGCTGTATTAATGGCTCCGCCAATACTTCTACCAATTCTATAAATTCCTGTACCCACGTCTACTGCTGCTTTTAGTTATGCCATATTTTTCCTGAGCAAAAAAATGAAGACTACTCAACTGATTAGCAATGGGACCAAGTTAGCCTAACAAAAAATATATGTGAATAGCTTTACTTAAAGGATTATTGGAAACGATGTCTAGTATACAGTTCAACTGGGAAGACCTTTCGAAATCAAATAGTCTATTTAACTAGATTAATGTGTACTAGAAAACCTTTTCGGAAATTTTTATATGACTTAAAAGGGAGATTATAGAGATTTAACTATTATCGATAACACGGGTGCTTATATTAACATTTTCGTAGATCAATTCCTAGAATCCTAATAATAAGTAGTCAATTTCCTAACAGATAACGATCCCGGATATATATGGGATTTATAGCCCACTGATACATATAGATATGTCATCTCTCTAAGAAGAAGAACCACAGCCGGTGTTAATGCTCCTTTTCTCATGTATGGGTTTGGATGGACTAAACTAGGATTTAAATAATAATCCGAGTACGATCCAATAACAGCGATACATACTGGAACAAATTTCTGTGATCTCTCGTAACCAAGTTCTTTCCTTATAAGTATAGACAATTTACCTTTCTCGGTTTCCTCCGGTTAAGGATCCGCGGCTTTCGTGGTCCCAAATACTTCATCATTCGGCGGAAAAAATATATATTTAAATACACAATAAAACACATGCTAGACTATATATGTCTAAAACCCAGTAACAGTATAATAGTTAAATATTACTATTTAGGGTTGTGATTAAATGCCTGTTAACACAATCAAAGCAAATAATCCAGGAATAAACTAAACTAACTCAGAGCATATCTTTTTACTGACGATTCAGTGAACTTTTTGTTACACTTTTTTTTCACACTTGATAAAAATGGAAACAGTTATGCGCGACTTATAAGCTGCTAAACAGTAATTATAAAAGGGTTCATAGGCCTCCACTATTCTAGAGGCGGTTGGACATGATATCGACGAACCAGGTAGAAATATTTCATATTATCAAACCTCGGATGTGGGTACTCTGAGTATAGGTGGATAAGTAGTTACTCCTAACTCTTCTCTATAAATTAACTTGAGAGACCAGTCTGTCCTTCTTTATTTGGACAGAACTTGTTTAGTCTTCGATTTAGTTTTACCTGTTGCTTTGAATGAAACGTTTGCCGACACAATGGGTGTTGTAAAAAATGCTATGGCCCTCATTTAACCATTATAAATTTAACTTGGATCATAATCCTGGGGTATTGGAAACGGTCATAAATATGGTTAATTTTAACTGATGAGGCGCACTCCAAAAGAATCAAAGAAACGTGATCGAGGGTTGTTTCTTATGGATGAGGGTAGATCCTCGCTCGCACCAAAAACACAGGGCACGTTTTTGGGTGATAGTTACTTAGCCGATGTTTAATCAATGTTCAATCGATAAAGTGACGCAAGAACTTTTAAATGTGTAATTCCTTTGAAAGATCTTATGCTAAAATTAGTTGATGTACCGGATGATGTCGTTTATCTTGGTCTAGGTTAAACATTACTAATAAATGCAAAATTTAACTCTGCGTAAGATAGTATCGCGCCTGCTCTCAGCTAAATTCCTACATACACTATTCAAAATGCATTTATAATGAAGGTTTACTCTGAATTATCTTCGGAATAAGAACAGAGATTACTAAAGAGTACAATACCGTTACCCTTCCAATCAATTATATCATAACCAAGACCAATGGGAAGTAATATTAATGTCACATTTAATCTGGGTAAGAATGAGCGTCTCAGGAAACTAGTATTCGGTATATGTCCTACCAACGGTGCAACAACCGCCGTTGCTAGTAATATCGTCGCGAATTTCTTTGGATCAGGAGGTATTCCACAATGGTGGTCGCCTAATAACTTTTTCCCTATGGCACCCTTCTCATATATTTAACTTTCAATGAATGGCTATCAAGTAGCATTGAACCAATACCAGATATAATCACTTGCATATTCTGGAGCATTCTCAGAGGATTAGGAAAAGTGGGTTGATCCTTTCCATTCGATTACAAACCACTGTACTGTTATAGATCTCACTAGATTTGGGATCACCGAGGACTGGTACGGTTCAGGAAACCACTCAGAAAATGTTCTTTAAGTTGAGATTTAATATGTTTCTGGTACCAATCTACCTTATTGTAACATTGTTTTACCGGACGCTGCCGGTTTGTCTGCTTTCACTTTCCATTCTTTTGTTGAGACTCAAAGAAGTGGGGAACTTAAACATGGTATTTATGTTTCGTGATGAATCAACTAATCTTATTTTTTTTGTGTTCTGAAATGTCTGTTCCTATACGATTATTGGCAGTGGCCCCTAGTTAATATGGTAAAACGTTCTAGGTAGTTACTTGGTTATGTAACTAAATTAAGAAAAAAAGTTGGACTCCCAAAAGAGTTATTATCTTATCACCAACAGCTAAAACTGATAATTCTATGCTACCTTTAATATAACTTTGTGAAAAAAAGTTTAAGGATTTTCGTTAAAAAAACATGTTTGAAAATATAGATGAGGAATTTCTCACTATCCTATATGACTCATAAAAGGAGATCAAAGAAACCAATGAAAAAAAGATGAAATAGTGGTTACTTGTTATAGATGATTCCATTTCTGATGAATCAATGCATCGGAAAAATAGTCCTCTACTTAAGATAGCGACTTCAGGTAGGCACTTCGGAATTTCAACTTGTGTTATGCTATAATCATATAGAAGCGCACAATCCCCTTTAGTCAGAGCACAAACTTCATGTCTCCTTCTAGGTAGGTTAAATAATCTATCTTAAGTTGAAGATATAGCTACAGAATTTTCTATGGGTCTTGGTATCACTTCTAAAGAGTCAAAAAAAAAGTTTCTCGAGCTCGCTGAAGAATGCTGGCGCACTAATGACGACCATGGTTTCATTGTTGTCTGGCCTTATAAATAGATGGGAAAAGGTCGCCTTCAAAAAAATCTAGATGGCCCATACTTAGATTGAAAGGTCAGGCCTATTTTTTTTCGGTCTCCTTTACTTAGGTTGGAATTTATTTCATACCGGCAGATGGAATCTCCTCCCCAGCTTCCAATTATATCATCTTGAGTTTTACTGCGAAATCCTCTATTGGATTATAATATACTGACAGATTTGTTAACGAATTCGCAAGTACGTAGAACGAAAGTAATTATATTTTCTCTTCTACACTTACATTAGGTAATTTTGGAAAATCTTTATAGGATCCTCCTGCCCCAGAGATTTTACCCTTATCTGTAACATTAACTTTTATCCCACTCTTATTTCCCTATGAAAACTACCTTGATTATTCCTGTAAAGCTTAGATCTTTTATTTCAAGGAACCTAATTTTGAGAATTTAGGCCAGTCCAAATCACCAAATTTCAGAATTTTACCTTCACTCACGGCAGCAACCGTCTCTTTTTCCCAATCATCGGGATCTTAGATTTTCTCAACAGATTATTCAACTTTTTTTTCTTCCTCCTATTCACCTTCATACGCTATATCTAATTCACTATGTTAAACTTCTCCTTCAGAATGTATTATCTTACCCTTCTTTCTCAAAGACTGTTTCTTAGGTTTAGGGTAAAGTCTCTCTCTTTCAGAGACTGATTACTCTTCTTCAGAGACCAATTACTCTTCTCTGGAACTACGTTTTTTTTTCCTTAGTGCTTCTCGAATGAACTCCATTATCTCTTCTTAATCCCTACGGTTTGGTAGTTAAGATAGGACTTCAAGTAACTACTCTTTTTAGTACCTTTCTTCAGATTGTTCCCTTTCTAATTCGTCTTGTTTCCTAGCTTGGGGACCTCGATATTCCTAAAAAATATCGTCTATTTCCTCTTCTATCTATTACCTACTTTCCTTCAAATTTTCTATTTTTTACCCTAAACGACCAATATCTTATCGATTTTATTCAGCTTACCAATAACCACCGATTCCCACACCGGGATTGACTAATTATCTTTCAATCCTACCAATTTTACTTTATAACTTATTCATTTTTTTGTTCACAGGAGCAACTGCTTCACGTTTCTTTGAGAACTTTTCCATCTCCTTCCCTATATTGTAAAAATGGTCTATGTTCTATCTAGTCTAATTACCTATTTACCTTGCCGTAGATAGTGGTATATTTTTAGGTAGTTTTATAACTGGTTATCTATGATCTTCAGCATATTCAGCTTATAACTAAATTATTTATTCAATCGCGTCAAAATCCCTTACTCCAGCTCTAGCGTCAGCATACGCTTTATCACTATATAAACCCATTTCTAGATTGTGAGTACCTGATAATGCTTCTTTGTTTGCTATATTCTACTATGCTTTTATCAACTTACTTTTATACAACTAAGCTCCATATCTTTGATAAAGAGACGCTATAGACACACCCGCCAATGAAAGTTATTTAATAATATCTACAACACTTTTGTCTAAATCCTTCAACTAAAGTAACACAAAACTATCTTTTGTTTTTTCATAGAGATTTTACATGTGTTACTGAGCTGCTAAAAGTGATCCAAGTGCTGAAAATTTTTCCTCAAGATTATCTTTCACGTTTTCTATTGCACTTCTTTCAGCTTATATTTTTACTTTTTTGTTTCGAAAATTCCAAGCCATTTTTTCACAGCAAAAAAAAATTCAACGATTTTTTCTTCCTATATCACGTTCATAACTCTCTATTTTTTTTTCTCTAATACTTAATGGGTTATGTTTATGGAATCATTGACTAAGAAAATGATAAACTTCTCTATGTAGGAAGGGCTGTAAATTTTCAACGTAGACGTGAGTAACATCTTACAAATATAGCTACTGGCTGTGTACCCAAACGCTTCCGAAAAGCCATACAAAAAAAATAGCTCACATTTATTCTCCTCTATCATGGTAGAGCTTGGCAGAAAGTTGAACGAGCTCTCATTGCTATTCTTCAATGTCCTGCTAATTCTATACTCTTCCTACGAGATCATTCTCTGCTAAAGAAACTTGGTTACTGCTGACTATTTAAATCAGTACTTTTAGTTTTTTCATATACTGGTTTAACCTTTTGTATTCTTTCTTTAATTCTTCCAAATCACACAACACTTTTTTTTCAAACTCAGCCAACACCGTTTCCCTTTTGTTTTTACTTTTCTCTTAAAACTATTTACTCTAAGCCTGTTTCCTTTCACTCTCATACTGATTATTCACCAATATCACCTAAGTTAAACGGGTACCCGGACGCTTACTCATTATTAGCGAACACTCTCCCGGTTTCTTCTCTAATTCTGTTACCAGGTTCGTCCTTGGAAATATTATTTTACCTACTGTTCTCTCATCAGCCAATAATGGTACTATGAATTATGTTTTTTACTATATAACCTCTTTCGATAATATCGTAAAACCTAACTTTCTATGTATTTCATTCCATTCGTCACAGAGTCTATCTATTGTTTACACGTCTAATGGTATTTTCGTGAGGATCATTTTCTACGCTACACTTTCCCAGACAAAAAAAATAATTCAATCCCCTAAAAATTATTTCATACATCACACTATATTTTTTTTGCTTCTACCTACTTCGTCTTCTTTCTTTCTCTAAGTAAAGCCATACGATTCCTATCAGACTCTATTTATTCAGGAGTACGTTCTTTCTTAACTCGCTTTTCTTTCTGTATCACTTGTTGATCCATCGCTGTTTTCATATGTGAGAAAAAAAATACTACTCAATCAAGTAATCAATCAAGCGTTCATTTTCTTGTCATATACTGACTTGTATACACTAAGGTTATTATACATAGTTTTTAGTGATTAATAAGTGTCAATATAGTCCCGAACCAAGTTCTCAGTTGAACCTTCCTTGATCTTATTAGCAATCATATCAAGTTCATGAGATCTTATCTATATTTTTCTGTAGATGGTGTATGCATCCTGGTATAATGTTTTTGTTAACTTTGAACTTATATCTGATTCTTCGATTAGGGACCCTGACCTAGCAGCCTAAATTTCACCAAGTTCTACTTATGCATTGTCATGCTTTGTTCTTATAAACTAAATTTAGGACCCTATGGTAATAATGTTGGTCTTTGAACCTTCACCTTTAAGTATACCGTCACTGTGGACCTTAATAGCACCAATGCTGAAATTGTTATTCATAATGCATTTTTCTCTAAGTTTTTGCATTTTCTTTTGATCAGCTGTAAGAGTAACAGGTTTGCTCTGTTGCATAACCTATTTTTTAGCCTTTGGGGCAGCCAAAGATTCCCCAAGAGAGGGGAAGTCATTGTTCAAATTTTTAGTGTCGTAATTGACACTGCCAAAGGTTTTAGAGCCGAATTTGGCCGGAGCAGATTCCATTTATTGCTGTACTTAAACAGCACAAATAATTTACGGCTGTACTTAAACAGCCTCGGGCTCCATAGGAACCGAAACAGGGGAGGCAATAACCTCGGGCTCTGTTACAACAGAGTCACCAAACCCAAAATCAGCGGTCCCGACAACATAGTCGCCAAAACCGACATCGACAGCCTTGACAAAAGAATCGCCAAAACCAACATCAGCGGTCCCGACAACAGAGTCGCCAAAACCGACATCAACAGCCTTGACAAAAGAATCGCCAAAACCGACATCAGCTGTCCCGACAACAGAATCGCCGAAACCAACATCAACATATTTAGCCGAAACGGGAATTGTTTTTTCGGTTTGTATCTCAACCGAAACAGGGGAGGCAATAACGATTTACGGCTGTACTTAAACAGCCTCGGGCTCCATAGGAACCGAAACAACAGGGGTAACCTATTTAACCTTGTCACAGGCGGTCAGATTCAAGGTAGTATCGTACAATTATACCTTGATATCAATTTTGGTCGTCAACAAATTGTTCAAGGCAGACGAAGTGTAATCCCCAACAAACTTGTCATACATATTGACGGCCTATTTTTTGGCCTCAATCTAAACCAAATTTTTAAGGTGTCTACCTATTTCTTTCTTGAAAACATTTAAAGTCTTCAAAGCAACCTTGGTTGCAGCTATCAAAGGTTTTTGCTCCTTTTTTAGAGCGGCAACTATTTTCTTCATGTCTTTCAATGAAAGACGTTCACCTTTGTAATCGGCACATCCACCTTTAGGAATAGTGCCGATGATGGCCGTAACTTCCCTGATTTATTCAGTGAAAGAGTATACGGCATTATAACAATTTTCATACTCTTACTGGTATGAGTTGAAGTTGTTTGTGGTGGTTTGAATGGTAATTGTTGACATGATTGTTTGGTTTAAAAGATAATCCTAAAAAAATAATAATATAAAAAAAGAAATTTTAAAAATATCATAATGTCATTTTACCCTTTATAGCTTACTATCTTAAGAGCCATATCTCAGAATGAATCCGTTAATCTAGTTATCTTTTAAGTTTCCACAAAGGGTTTTCCATCAAACCCAAGCCGTCATCTAGAGTATTTACCCTGAAATAATCAGATATTTTTTTTGATAAAACCCTGTATTCAGCCTACATATCATTGCATAATTCTACAGCTAAATCATAGTCTTTGTCCTATATAAAATTCTTTACTCCTTGTACGAAACTTTTAAAATCTTCGTCAATGCCTTTTGGATATATCTCTTCAATAGTCATTTTCTGGAAATCTTCTAGGTTCATTTGTTCTACCTGGCAAAAAAATAACAATGTACATCAGATCACTCCTACTTCACAAGGGGTATAACCTCGAAACAGAAACTCCTTGTCTAATTATTTCTTGATACCATTGAACTTGTAACACTCATACCTATCACAGAGGCTGCTTTGTCCAATATTTTAGTTCTGCATGAATTTTTATACAGCTCCTCTGGCAATTCCTCACTTGTGAATGTTCCCTTTTCCAAAAGGTCTCTATACTGTAAGTACAACTTGAATGGTTACATTGTTTGTTCGAGGTTTGTTCTGTCTACCTTTGCCATCTGGGTATTTAATTCCCTTGCCCTTTTGTCCATATCCAGAATATCACCAACAACCTCAACCTAACCCTTGCAAATTCTGTTTATCCATGCAAAGTTCTTCAGTGATGTGAATTGTTTATGAACATTACCAGCCACTGATTACTCTATGGGTTTAGTTGGGTCCCACTAGATCTATTGACAGACTATTATCTTTTTGATCTACTCCGATGTAATAGTCGCAGACTAACATAGACTTCTATCGGTCTACATCTTTCTGTATTCTTCTATGTCCTATTATGTCACATCAACACAAAGGTAATTGTGATCCGAGTTAGTTGTGATCTTCTTACCTTTTGCCAGACCTTCATAGATTGTCTTGAAACCGAGTTCAGAGAATGACGATATAACAATCTCAGATCTGTACTGGTTAAGTGCTTGACGTCTTGATCTACTCCACAACAATACTTACTCCGGTTTGTTTTTAGTGTACAGTGATTCGTCACCCTGATATACAAGCTGGCTCGGAGATTTTGCTGTATCTTCGTTCATGTCTTATATATAAATATGGTGTACTTTGTCGCTATACTGGCGAACTCTGAAACAACCCTGGACAAATGACAAAGGATCGCAAGTACCTGCCACATAACAATGAATAAATTAGTCGAAGTACTATTCCGGGAAATTCACACCTGCTGTCACGGTGCTAGTATATAATAGAAGATCACACTTCCAACTACTACGAACGTCCTAGAAATCTTCCTTTTTCTATTAGTACATAGTCATACCTTCTCCATTCTAACTGAGGTCGTTACCTGTGTACATTTTGACCTTGAGATCTTGGAATCTTTTCATCACAATTTTCTATATACACTCAGCCAAATTGCTGGACGTTACCATTGAAACTATTTTTTTGCCATTTGACAAACCTTCTATTATCTGATCTACAAAGATACTCTGTTTGTGATGATCAAATGGGTGAACAACTACAGTATTATCATCGTAGGGTTAGAATGTGTTCTGTATAATTCTGATATCACCACTTCTGACAGACCTCAACATCTAAACACTCTAATTGGTCATAAATCCGTCCATACACACCACGGTTTTTGCTTTCTAAATAATGTCAACCAAATATTTATGGCTGTTCTAATTAACTGCGACGGCGTTTGTTAACTGTGAAACTATAGACTCAAATTCATCAAGAATCAGCAAACAATCTTGGGTGTATTTCACTCTAGAAAGAGACTCTACCTGACAAATAACTCTACCTTGTTACATTAGATTAATAGGACCAAGAATCTCATCGTATGAAACACAATTATACCTCTTTGAAACGTCCTATGTAAAGGTATGTCTGTGTGATACAATTAGTACGTGATTTATTTTTTTCTGCTGTAATAACCTCGAAATCATTTCAGACTTTCCAGTACCAAGTTAACTGCGAATAACTATGGTTCTCTGATGTTCTATAAGTGCTTCTATGTCACAGGACAGGTATCTATTTTCTCGTACTATGGAATCCTGGATCATGTTTACAGACTGAGTTTGTTATTGTACGATAGCCTCGAGTTTAGACATTTTAGATGTGTTTGTATCAATGTTTCTGTCAATTTTAATCACAAGATCTTTTTCTTCTTGGAGCAGTCTATAACAACCTATCTTTATCTTATCTTTCAGGATCTTTGCCCAAAGATTTTCAGCCTAATGAACTCTCTGATGAATAGGACAGAAATATTCAGTCGATGCCTGAATTCTGATTTGGCCGTTTACATTCACAATCTCGGCCGTTATTTTTTTCTGGTTCAACCATTTAGTCAAAGTCTGTATATCCTGATCCAATATCTCGAGTTTTGTCTTATAGAACTCATCAATTATTTGGTGTTCATAAGTGTGAAGAGGTTACTCTATCACAGAATAATTTTATGGTGATATTAAGTGGTCTTTCACAGAATCATACTAGCAGTTAAATCTTCTGTTTTGTACTACACCATTTTTATCTATCTTTATAGTGTTTGGTAGTCTCAGAGATCCATTTTAGCGGTATACTGAAACATCAATACCAAATACCTACTATTTAATCAAACCTGCTATGTACTTGGCATATGAAAGTGAAACTACAACGTCATAGTAAACATGCATCGACTATTTACCTCCATCTGAAACCAATACTGATCTCTTTGGTAGGAATCCAAACTGATCATGAACAATTGTGTCTACAGTTACCAGATCAACACCGACCTCATAGTCATCAATGTCAAAGAATAGTCTGATATATTTTCCAGTAATCAGCTCATGGTATGAGGTCTTACTATTCTTTTGTGACAATCTGGCAGCCACTGTATCTTTGTGCCATTTTTCGACAATCCTAGATACTTTACCATGGACATTTACTTTTTCACAACGCACTACTATATGATCTTAGTCCAGTTCGTCAACAATATCGTCATACGCCAATTTGAACTATGAAGTTTTCTGAACCTCTTTCTTTTCGTCCTTGTTCAAAAGCATTTTAGTGAATGAACTCATAGCAGATGTCATCATGTAAGATACGTCTACCCTTGGAACCAGTTTCTGAGAAAGACAGTCTACTGGGACTTTTCTGTAGGTTTTCATACCACTTCCCTGAAGCAATACCACATGAGTAAAACTCTAGCCCTCAAGTATATGTCCATAAGAAGATTTAAGATGTTTTACTAATTAACTTTTCTCAGACGACAACTTTACCCTCTCTGAATACTAGGCAACCGCATCAATGTCACAGTTTTACAAAGCCTGTCTTATATTTGTCTCTGTTTGAGAAAGTAGGTTCTTGTAAAATGTCATATTATCCTACCCACTCAACATGTAGTTCATGAGACTTTTCTCTACAACTTATCTTTGTCTTTTTTCTTACTTTGACCACTGAATACCTCGGAGTTTCATTTGAAGGTTTTACATTCCAGACTCTCTAGTCCAAGTCTTAAAATCTTCTTTCTCCTGATATAGAGCACAGTAAGATTTTCTGCCATCCATGAAGAAACATTTTCTAATAACCTCCTCTATCTCAAGTGACAGATACTTTGAGTTCATCTGGGTATTTACAAGGTTATTTATCTCAACTAACTCCTCTGACAATTCTTAGTAATTGCTTATCTGAGGAGCGATCTGTGCGAAACAACTATCTGTGTCAATGCCTAGGACTATATGACCTCTTTCTTTCATAATATTTTCAGCACATTGTATTGATCTTCTTCCGTAGGCAGTGACCGATCCAGCGAATAATCTCGAGTACAACGGAGATCTGCTATTCCCAATCAGCCCATATAAAGTATTCAACACCAATTTTGTCGATTTCTCTAAGCACATGTACTAAAATTATTCATGGCTTCCTTTAATAGCTTCCGATGCAAGTTTCTTATAATGTTTTCTGAAACTAAACATGTTACCAACAAGATATGATATCAAGCCATCTTCATCATTGAAACATACCTCAAGCACTCCCATAGAAACATCGTCAGATACGTCTACCTTGTAAATACCATTATCACACATAGTAGTCAAACACATATTGGCACTGCGAATAGAGTTAGGATAAAGTGAAGCGAAATCTGGTGCAAATATATCTGAATATACAAGGTTTGGTTGTGCCTGGGTAACACAATATGCACCTTTGTATGGAGTACTATCCACATCATTTTGTGAATAACAGACTACGTATCCTTTCATTGTCAATTCTCTTTAGAGATAAGCCTCTAAGATATTTGCATCGGTTTGATACAATGCCATGGACAAAGAAACCTACAATAAATCACACATTGCCAAACATTTCTGAAGAGTTGAAGTAGTGGTATCCAACTTGAAAAGACAACTGGCATCATATGAAACGTACTTTACTAGGTCTGTTATCTTTGAACCTGGGGTTGCAAGACGTTTTTATAGATCTTAGTAATCGTGCTCCAGTTTATTTGAAATACCAAATACTGTCAGATAGTCATCCAAAGAGAACCCATTCATCTTATTTTTTATGTCTTGGGTTACAGTTCTCTGGAGTTTCTATGCCAGGTCAATGAACCTCAGATATGGCAATTCCTTGATACCAGTAAGCATCTTTGATTGTACTACCATGTCGTCGTTCATCTTTAGAACCTAACTCTGTACAGTGAGTCTCAGTTCAGATCTTTTTATGATGAAGGGCATATCATAACCCATACCATCATTATGAATGGAAGCAGAACCATTAAAAGTCATAACAATAACTGGTATTTTATAGTCTGCCAGTTTCAACATACATGCCATGGCCAATTATTACTCGGTCTTGTAGTATGAAACATTAATCCCGTCGACATAAGATATTTAGTAATCTTTGTCATAGACAAGTACTTCGTTGGACTGCGAAATACAGACACCGTCTTTTATCTCTTTAAAAGACATGGCGATTAGACCAATGTGACTCTGAAGGTTATCAACAGTAGGTACTATATCGAACTTGGCCTCATTATATGTCTCTATATCAATCGCCACTATGACATAGTCCTTCAAAGTTTGAAATTTAATTCGGTTATCTGCTATAATCTTTCTCCATATCTTTGAACCGTAACAATGTCCATAGTTTGCTGCGGCGAATTCTTTTGAAATTCTCTTCTTATACCTTGCAAGATCCATAGAATCACACTCTATATCATTTACTACAGGGTACCAGTTCTTACTAGACCTAGACACTTCGTCATAGTTATTAACTAAAATTTATCTATGGTCTACTTCAATGCAATCACTATCATAAAATGCTATAATGTTATCTTCCTAAAACTTAATGTCATACAAACCCTTTCTTTAGAAGTCAAGTCCATGTAACATTTTTATCTCTGGTAATTTATTTTCAACAACCTAATGTCTACAGTTCAAGCATACCATATCAGAGCCGCAAGATAAACATGATGACTGTGAACAATTAGAAAGTTGGAAATCAATCGAGGTGAGACTTGAGGTATCACTCGAGAAATCCATGTGTTCCATGTTTCTATTGGATCTTTAATATGAAAAAAATAAATAATTCAGGCCGAAATAAGAATGATTTTTGTTGTGTGTGTTTGTGGTAGTACAGTAAAAAAGAAAGATGAGCAGGCAGAGCCACAGACAATAACAGTGAAAGCGAAAGTGGTAAGATAAAAAAGA